>Ga0306920_100000879_pt1 | contig 36642 bp, 29 predicted proteins | sample flu12Cox44000170_FD_204666 | JGI IMG/M metagenome (GOLD analysis project Ga0306920, IMG submission 204666) | Lab enrichment of tropical soil microbial communities from Luquillo Experimental Forest, Puerto Rico - flux4day.12C.oxic.44.000.170 (v2)... | ecosystem: Environmental > Terrestrial >... | reverse complement strand
TTGATCCGTGGCTGCATACCACCGCAGCCGCAGAGCGCCTTGCGACCGCTTGCGCCAAGGCCGGCGCGCAACTCGTCGCAGTCGAGAGCAATCCACTCGATACGGTGTGGACCGAGCGTCCTGGTCCGCCGCTGGCCCCGGTCACCCTCCATGGCAAGCAATTTTCGGGCGAAGCGGAGGCTGAGAAACTAAAGCGGATCGGCGGTGAGATCGAAAAACTCGGCGTCGATGCGCTGGTGCTGTCGGATTCTCATGCCGTGGCCTGGACCTTCAATATCCGCGGCGGCGACGTTTCCCACACCCCCCTGCCGTTGTCCTATGCGCTGGTGCCGAAAAACGGCCGCCCGACCCTCTTCATCGATCACCGCAAGCTATCGAACAGCGTGCACGACCATCTCGAACGGACAGCCGAGGTCGCCGAACCTTCGATGTTGACGCCGAGGCTCAGCGAACTCGCCAAGGGCGGCGCTTTGATCGCGCTCGACAGCGCCACGGCAGCCGACGCCTTCAGCCGACTTATAACAGCAGCCGGCGGCAAGCCGGTGCGCGGCAGCGATCCGGTCAGCCTGCTCAAGGCGGTGAAGAACGCAACCGAGATCGAGGGCGCGAAGGCGGCGCATCGCCGCGACGCGGTGGCATTGGTGCGCTTTCTGGCCTGGCTCGACCGCGAAGCACCTGCCGGCGCGCTGACCGAGATCGATGCGGTGGAAGCGCTCGAAACCTTCCGCCGCGAGACCGGCGCCTTGAAGGATGTTTCGTTTCCGACCATTTCCGGCGCCGGCCCGAACGGCGCAATCGTGCACTACCGCGTCACCCGCAAGAGCAACCGCCGCATCGCGCCCGGCGATCTGCTGCTCGTCGATTCCGGCGCCCAATATGAGGACGGCACCACCGACGTCACCCGCACGATCGCGGTCGGAGAGCCGACGGCGGAAATGCGCGACCGCTTTACCCGTGTCCTGCGCGGCCATATCGCGATCGCGCGCGCCCTGTTTCCGGACGGCACCACCGGCGCGCAGATCGATACGTTGGCGCGGCAATTTCTGTGGCAGGCCGGCGTCGATTTCGAACATGGCACCGGCCATGGCGTCGGCAGCTATCTTTCCGTGCACGAAGGACCGGCGCGGATTTCCAAACTCGGCACCACGCCGCTCCGGCGCGGCATGATCCTCTCCAACGAACCCGGTTACTACAAGACCGATGCGTTCGGGATCAGGATCGAGAATCTGGTGCTGGTCGTAGGCCACGATGTCCACGGCGCCGAAAAGCCGCTCAACACGTTCGAAACGCTGACGCTGGCGCCGATCGATCGACGCCTGATCGATCTCAACATGCTGAGCGGCGATGAACTGAGCTGGATCAACGACTACCACGAGCGCGTTCGCCACAGCGTGCGACCGCATGTCGACGACGCCACCAAACTGTGGCTCGACGCCGCAACCGCCCCGCTGTCGCTGTAGGTGGCGCGCAAGAACTCGTCCGTCATTGCGAGCGCGAGCAAAGCAATCCGGAGTTTTGCAGCGTCGTCGCTGACGCTGCTCGAAATGACGAGAGCGGTTTTACTCCCCCACCATCTTCAGCCACTCGTCTTCGGTCAGCACCGCCACCCCGTGCTTTTTGGCTTCCGCCAGTTTCGAGCCGGCGCCCGGACCCGCCACCACGTAATCGGTCTTCTTCGATACCGAACCCGCGGCCTTGGCGCCGAGACGCTCGGCCATCGCCTTGGCCTCGTCGCGCGTCATCTTTTCCAGCGAACCCGTGAAGACCACGATCTTACCGGCGACCACTGAATTGTTCTGCGGCTTCTCGGCATCGAGGATCGTGACCTCCTTCGTCAGCCGCTCGACGATGCCGCGGTTATGGCTCTCGCCGAAATAGGCTCTGATGCTCGTGATCACGGTGTCCCCGATCTGGTCGAGCGCATCCATCTCGGCGATCGCCTCCTCGTCGCCTTTGGCGACCTTCAGGCATGCGTCGTGGAAGAGCTCCCACGAACCATAGCCACGGGCGAGCGCCAGCGCCGTGGTCTCGCCGACATGGCGCATGCCGAGGGCATAGATGAAACGCTCCAGCGAGATCCGCCGGCGCTCCTCGATCGCCGCGAACAGATTGCGCACGGAAGTCTCGCCGTAGCCTTCGATCTCTTCCAGCTTGATCTTCAGGTTGCGCCTGGGCAGCGTGAAGATGTCGGCAGGCTCCGTGACCCAGCCTTGCTCGAAAAAGTATTCGATCTGCTTTTCGCCCAATCCCTCGATATCAAAGGCACGGCGCGAGGCGAACAGTTTCAGGTGCTCGATCTTCTGGTACGGACATGCGAACTCGCCGGTGCAGCGGGCGCGCGAGCCCTCCTCGCCGGTCGCGGTCTCCTCGCGCACCACGTCGGTGTGCAGCGGGCACGGGCATTTCTTTGGAAAATGATACGGCTTTGCGTCCTTCGGCCGCTTGTCGATGACGACGTCGACGACCTGCGGGATCACATCGCCGGCGCGCTGGACCACGACGGTGTCGCCGATCCTGATGTCGCGCCCCTCGCGGAGCTCTTCGCCCTTGTTGCCGATACCCTTGATGTAATCCTCATTGTGCAGCGTGACGTTCTGCACGATCACGCCGCCGACGCCGACCGGCTCGAGCTTGCCCACCGGCGTAAAGGAGCCGGTGCGTCCGACCTGGATCTCGATGTCGCGCAGCACGGTCATGGCGCGCTCGGCCGGAAATTTGTGCGCGACCGCCCAGCGCGGCGTGCGCGAAACGAAGCCGAGGCGCTCCTCCCAGTCGATGCGATCGACTTTGTAGACGACGCCGTCGATATCGTAGTCGAGCTTGGCGCGCTGCTCCTCGATCCTGTGGTGGAATGCGATCAATTGCTCGACCGAGTGACAAATCTTGGTCAGCGGATTGGTCTTGAAACCGCAATGCTGGAACCAAGCGATCATGCCGGATTGCGTATCCGCGGGCATCTCGCTCATCTGGCCCCAGGCATAGGCGAAGAAGCCGAGCGGACGCGAGGCCGTGATCGAGGGATCCTTCTGGCGCAACGAGCCCGCCGCCGAATTGCGCGGATTGGCAAAGATGGTGCCACCTTCGGCCTTCTGGCGCTCGTTGAGCGCGAGAAAGGCTTTTTTCGTCATGTAGACTTCGCCGCGCACCTCGCAAATTTCCGGCAGGTTGCGGCCCCTGAGTTTTTTCGGCACGTCTTCCAGCGTGCGGATGTTGGCGGTGACGTCCTCGCCTTCGGCCCCGTCGCCGCGCGTGGCGGCGGTAACGAGTTCGCCGCCTTGGTAGCGCAGCGACATCGAAAGCCCGTCGATCTTCGGCTCGGCCGAAAAATCGATCGGCTCGTTTTCGCCGAGTTTCAGAAAACGGCGGATGCGGCCGGCGAAGTCGACCACGTCTTCATCGGCGAAGGCGTTGTCGAGCGAGAGCATCGGCACCGCATGCCGAACCTTCTTGAATTTGCCTGATGGCGCCGCGCCAACCTTCTGCGATGGCGACTGGCTGGTGACGAGTTCCGGGAAGCGTGCCTCGATGGCATTGAAGCGGCCGCGCAACACGTCGTATTCGGCGTCCGAAATCTTCGGCGCGTCGTCCTGATAGTACGCCTTGTCGTGACGCTCGATCTCGAGCGCCAGTCGCTTGTGCTCGACCTTGGCCTGAGCCTTGGTGAGGTGGGCGACGCCGGGAAGATTTTTGTGCTTTGCCATGTACAACTATGCGCGGTCATTCCGGGATGGTCCGAAGGACCAGACCCGGAATCTCGAGATTCTTCCATATGCAATCGCACATCCTGGTTCGATGCTCCACATCGCCCCGGAATGACTAGTTGAAGTCTGGTAGCATGCGACGATCATGAGCTACTACGTCTATATCATCGCCAGTCGTAAGATGGAGCAATCTATCTCGGTGTGACCAACGACATTATACGGCGCATCTACGAGCATCAAACGAAGGCCGTGCCCGGCTTTGCGTCCCGATACAATATTACACGGCTCGTTTGGTTCGAAATCTGCGACGATCCAATCTCCGCAATTTCGCGCGAGAAACAACTCAAAAAGTGGAAGCGAAATTGGAAGGTGCAGTTAATTGAGGCGCAGATTCCGGGATGGGAAGATTTGTACTATTCGATTTTATAACTGAGTCCGTCATTCCGCGGACGGTCCGGAAGCCGAACCCGGAATTTCGAGGTTCCGGGTTCGCGTCTTCGACGCGCCCCGGAACGACAGACGTATTCACGCCGTCGCGGCCTTGAGCAGCCGCTCGGCAGCGGCTCGCGCTTCCGCGGTGATCTCGGCGCCGGCCAGCATGCGCGCAATTTCCTCGCGACGGTGATCGGCGGCAAGCGCATTGACGCGGGTGGCGACACGCTTGCCCTTGTCGAGCGCGTCCTTGGAAATCAGCAAATGCTGGTCGGCGCGGGCTGCGACCTGTGGCGCATGCGTGACCGCCATGACCTGGACCTTGTCCGCAAGCCGCGCCAGCCGCGCGCCGATCGCATCCGCCACCGCGCCGCCGACGCCGGTGTCGATCTCGTCAAACACGAGCGTCGGCGCCGAGCCCTTGTCGGACAGCACCACTTTCAGCGCCAAAAGGAATCGCGACAACTCGCCGCCGGAAGCGACCTTCATCAGCGGGCCCGGCCTGGTGCCAGGATTGGTCTGGACCCAGAACTCGACGCGGTCGTAGCCCTGCGGCCCCGGCGATTTCGCATCGGAATCGATCTGCGTGGTGAACTTCGCGCGTTCGAGTTTCAAGGGCGCGAGTTCGGCATTGACGGCCTTGTTGAGTTTTTCGGCGGATTTGACCCGCGCGGCGGAGAGCCTTGCGGCTGCCGCGCCGTAGCGCTTGTCGGCCTCGGTCGCCAATTCCTCGAGCTTCTTGAGCTGATCGGCGCCGGCGTCGATCAGGGCCACGTCGGCGGCATATTTCGCGGCAAGTGCTGCGAGGCCATCGACCGGGGTCGAATATTTGCGCGAGGCACCCCGCAGCGCAAACAACCGCTCCTCGATGCGCTCAAGCTCGGAGGGGTCGAAATCGGCCGCACGCAGCGCGGCGGAAAGATGCTGGTCGGCCTCCTCCAGCGCGTTGATCGCCGTATCAATCGCCTTCACCGCGGGCTCGACCAGGGCCTGCAGACTGGCCGCCCGCCGTTCCAGCCGGCGCACGGCGGCTGACAGTGCGGCCACCGGCGAATGATCGCCGCTCACGGCCTCCTGCGCCTCGCGCAGATCGGCCGCGATCTTCTCGCCCTGCATCATGGTGGCGCGGCGATCGGCGAGCGCGGTCTCTTCGCCGTCCTTCGGCGCAAGCTTCTTCAATTCGTCGGAAGCATGCCGCAGATAGTCCGCCTCGCGCGCGGCGCGCTCCATCCCGGCGCGATGCTGCTCCAGCACATTATTGGCGGCACGCCTTGCGTCCCAAAGCTGTTCGAGTGCGGCGACGTCCTTCTCGAGGCCTGCAAAGGCGTCGAGCAGGCGGCGGTGGGTGGAAGCGTCGACCAGCGCGCGCTCGTCGTGCTGGCCGTGGATTTCGACCAGCGCCGAGCCGACCGCTTTCAGGGTCTGCACGCTGATCGCCTGATCGTTGATGAAGGCGCGGGTGCGGCCGTCGGCCAGTTGCACGCGACGCAGGATCATTTCGCCCGAGTCCTGCAAAGCTGGATCGTCAAGTCCGTTATCGGAAAGGATCACGGACGCCGGATGATCCTTGGGAACGTCGAACACCGCGGTTACCTGGCCCTGCTCCGCGCCATGCCGGACCAGGCCGGCATCGCCGCGGCCGCCGAGCGCGAGCGCGAATGCATCGAGCAGGATGGATTTGCCCGCGCCGGTCTCTCCGGTCAGCACCGCGAGCCCGCGGGCAAACTCGATATCGAGCCGTTCGATCAGGACGATGTCACGGATCGACAGACGCGCCAGCATGCGGAGGGAATTCCTGGAACTAGTGTGGTGGATCGCTTCAGCATTACCGCGAGTCCTTGCAGCGAATGTCAAATCCAAAACCACACTGGAAACTATATTTGCTGGTGTCCCCTTGGTTCTACATTCCGCGACAAGATACGAATGTCAGAACCGGGACACTAGCCCAAACCGAGTTTCTTGAAGGCCTTGGAGATATAGGAGCCCTGATTCTCGCTCGGCTCCACCCCGCCGGACTTTACTAGACTATAGGCGTCCTTGTACCAGGGGCTGTCGGGAAAATTATGCCCGAGAACGGCTGCGGCGGTTTGCGCCTCGCTGACGATGCCGATTGCCATGTAGGCCTCGGTCAACCGCGCCAGCGCTTCCTCGACATGGCGCGTGGTCTGGTACTGGGTGACAACGGTTTTGAAGCGGTTGATGGCGGCGGTGTAGTTGCGCTTCTGCATGTAATAGCGGCCGACATTCATCTCGCGTCCGGCAAGCTGGTCGCGCGCGGCTTGAAGCTTCTGTTTGGCGCTGACGGCATATTCCGATGTCGGGTACTTGCGGACTACTTCCTCAAGCGCGGCGATCGCCTTTTCGGTGCGGGTCTGGTCGCGGGTGATGTCGGGAATCTGGTCGTAATGCGATGCCGCGATCAGAAACTGCGCGTACGCGGCATCCGGACTTCCCGGGTGCAGGGTGACGTAACGGGTCGCAGCACCGATGCAGCTGTCATAATCGTTGGCCTTGTAGAAGGCGTAGGCCGACATCAGAAGCGATTTGCGTGCCAGGTCCGAATAAGGATGCTGGCGATCCACTTCCTCAAACTTCTTCGAGGCCCCCTTCGGATCGCTCTTCTCGTTCATCAGGTACAGGCCCTGATTGTAGAGCTTTTCCGCCGGCTCTTCGACGAAGGTGTCGTCCTTGGCGAAAACCTTGCCAACGGAGTCCTTGGTGGAGTCCCAGGTTTCACTGAGCGAACTGCATCCGCTTGCGGGAATCGCGAGTACGGCAAGCCAAAGCGCCAGGCGCAATGGCCGCGCGAACCGACCAAGGCGCCAATCGCCGGAAGGCTTATGTGATGCGAGCATCATGCGCTTTGCCGCCATAGATTACGAACCTGACGCCTTCGGGTGCCCGCGCGATCAGGCCGGCGGAGCGCCTCCCGGCACTGGATCCGGCCCTGTCTATCCAAAATAAGTCGCCTAACCAACCGAATACGAAGCCATTTCGCCCGGATTAAGGCGGGTCCGAGGCACAGCGGACGCGCCGGATACCTCTACACAGGCCCGAGATTCGCGCCCGAAGCAGTGCCGGCGCTTGCGAAGCCGAGAGTCGGCCGATCTCAGGAGATTTCGGGACCGTAGGCGGGGGCGACCAGGCCACCCAACATGCCGCTGCCGACCTCGGCGTGGGTCCGCGGACGGCGGACGGTTTCGGCCTCGACCACACGATAGGCATTGCGGTCGGCCATCAGGGCCGTGAGCACCGCGTGGTTGAGCTTGTGACCGCCGCGGACCGACCGGAATGCCCCAAGCAGCGGCAGCCCGGCGAGTGCGAGATCACCGATCACGTCGAGCACCTTGTGGCGCGCAGGTTCGTCGCTGTAGCGAAGACCCTCGGTGTTGAGCAGGCGCGTCTCGTCGAACACCACCGAATTCTCGAACGAGGCGCCGAGCGCAAATCCGGCGCTCCACAGCCGCGCCACGTCATTCATGCATCCGAAAGTCCGGGCGCGGCAAATCTCGCGGCGGAACCGTTCGGGGCTGAGATCAAGCGCGTATTTCTGACGGCCGATCACGGGATTGGTGAAATCGATCTCGATCTCGGCGCGGAATCCGGCTGCATGGGGCCGCAACTCGCCGAATGAATCGCCGATTGCAACCTGTACCGGTTTCACCACCTGGATGAAACGGCGCGCGGCAGACTGTGCGACGACGCCGGCCTGATCGATCGCAGCGACGAAGGATGCCGCGCTGCCATCCATGATCGGAACTTCCGGGCCATCGATCTCGATCGTGGCATTGTCGACACCCATGCCGCGAAGCGCCGCCAGCACATGTTCCGCGGTCGAGACCAGCGGACCATGACGATCGCCCAGGACGGTTGCGAATTCGGTGGAGATCACTGATTCGGCGGTGGCCTGAACCTCGCGGTCGCAGCCATCGAGACCCGTGCGCACAAAAATAAAACCCGCATCGACCGATGCAGGTCCTATGGTCAGATTGACGGGTAAACCGGAATGCACACCCACGCCCGTGACGGTGGCTTGCGACCGAAGCGTTGTCTGCCGGCTAAATTTCATTCGAGACTGCCCACACCGACTTACCAAGAGACTGCATCGACACGATTTTTGTGCCGACTCACCTCAAAGGTTCCCCAAGTCGCGGATGACAATAGCACCGCCCCAAAACGCGCCAACTCACGCTTTTTTACCGATTGTTACCCCATCTCCGCCCGATTCGCGCCCGCGGTCGACCAAATTCGCCGCTGGAAAAGTTGGTCTTCCACAAAACCGTCCAATCTCCAAATAAATGATTAATTATTTAAAATCAGTTACTTGAGAAGAGATGTTCGGCCCGGCTCCAGCGAAAAAGAAAAGGTCCCGGCAGGCGGGGCCGGGACCTTTTGGCTGACCAGCATTGTAACAAAAACTCAGTTCACCTGCCGGCGCAGGAACGCCGGGATATCAAGATGGTCGTCTCCCTGTGGCGCCGGCGCAACAGATGCGGGGCGGCCATGGGCATCGAGTCCCTGCGGTGCGGGACGCGGAGCATATTCGGATACCGCAGGTTGATGGGTACGCTGCGGCTTGCGGTCCGGCAGCGGTGGTATGGTCGGGCCCGCGGCACGCGCTGCGGCCGGCGGCTCGATCTCCTCGTCGCGACGGCCGAGGCCGACATTGGCGAGCCGCTGCAGCAGCGACAACCTGCTTTTCTGGGGATGATCGTCCTCGGCTTCCCCGCGCGCCTGCCGGATCTCGTTCTGGGCCGGCATCGGCAGATCTTCGAATTTCGGCATCCGCGGCGCGCGTGCCGGCGCTCGTTCGGCCGCTTGCGGAATGAAAGTCTCGGGCGGTGCCGGTTCATGGACCGGAGCGGCCTTCGCTTCGGGGTCCGGGAACAAGGACGGCTTCTGCGCGATCGGACGAACAGTGACGTCGCCATAGGACGCGGGCTGGATCGGTGCTTGTGCCGGCGTCGCCTTCGAGGCGTCTGGTGCAACCGCGGCGGCAATCGCCGCGAGCGCGGCGCGTTCCACGCTTTTGGAGGCGCGCTGCGGCTGTGCCAGAACCGTCTGCGCCGGCGTTGTGGTCTCCATTTTCTGGACGCGTTCAGCAAGGCGCGCATTGTCGGCGCGCAGCCGTGCAGTCAATTCGGCGAGGCGGGAGTCCGGCTGCTGGGTCGGGGTCGCGGCATGGGGCGCGGCTGCAACGCTCGCGGAAACGCTGCGCGAAATCTCTGCCTGCTCGATGCCGGTCGCGACCACGGACACGCGGATCAGACCGTCGAGTGCTTCGTCGAACGTGGCGCCGACGATGATGTTGGCGTCCTGGTCGACTTCCTCGCGAATCCGCGTTGCGGCCTCGTCGACCTCGAACAGCGTAAGGTCCTTGCCGCCGGTGATCGAAATCAATAGCCCCCGCGCGCCCTTCATCGAGGAATCGTCGATCAAGGGATTGGCGATGGCGGCTTCGGCCGCGGTCAATGCGCGCTTCTCGCCGGAAGCCTCGCCGGTACCCATCATCGCCTTGCCCATCTCGCGCATCACGGCGCGGACGTCGGCGAAATCGAGGTTGATCAGGCCTTCCTTGACCATCAGGTCGGTAATGCAGGCAACGCCGGAATAGAGCACCTGGTCGGCCATCGCGAAGGCGTCGGCAAAGGTCGTCTTCTCGTTGGCGACCCGGAACAGGTTCTGGTTGGGAATGATCAGGAGCGTATCGACCACCTTGTGGAGTTCGGTGATTCCGGTTTCCGCCGTGCGCATGCGGCGCTGACCCTCGAAATGGAACGGCTTGGTGACGACGCCGACCGTGAGAATGCCCATCTCGCGCGCGGTCTTGGCAATCACGGGTGCTGCGCCCGTGCCGGTGCCGCCGCCCATGCCGGCGGTGACGAACACCATGTTGGCGCCGGAAAGATGGTCGCGGATCTCGTCGATGACTTCCTGGGCGGCGGCTGCGCCGACGTCGGGCTGCGAACCTGCGCCGAGCCCCTGGGTGACCTGGGTGCCCATCTGGATGATGCGTTGCGCCTTCGACATCGTCAGCGCCTGCGCGTCAGTATTGGCGACGACGAAATCGACGCCCTGCAGTCCGGCGGTGATCATGTTGTTGACGGCGTTGCCGCCCGCCCCGCCTACGCCGAATACCGTGATCCGCGGCTTCAGCTCGCGAATGTCGGGGACATTGAGATTGATGGTCATGGTTGCCTCTCGATTACGCGAGCGTTGGTTCGCCCGGGCCGATCGGCCGCGGGAGTTGGTGAAAGTCGAATGGGCCGGAAAAGATTCATCAGAAGCCCTCACGCAGCCATCGTCCGACTTTTCCGAAATAGCCGTCGGTCCCTGTCATCAGCAGCCGCGTATGCCGCGGTTCGACATGTTCGAGGTGAGCGTATTGCGGATAGACGAGCAGGCCCGAGGGCACCGCAAAGGACGCGCTCTTCGCCTCATTGGGGAGCCGGGAGAATCCGAGCGGCCGGCCGACCCGCACCGGCCGGTTGAGGATCCGCGTTGCAAGCTCGAGGGTGCCGGTGAGCTGGGAGGCGCCGCCGCTCAACACAACTCGCGCCTTCGGCTCTGCCGCAAAGGGGGAATCCGCGAGCCGGTCCCTGACCATTTCAAAAATCTCCTCGGCCCGGTGCCGGACGATGTTGGCGATCGTGGCCCGTGACACGATCTGCGGAACGTCCAGCCCGTCATCGCCGGCAGACGGCACCGACATCAACTCGCGCGTGTCGGACCCGCCGGTCAGCACCGTGCCATATAACGTCTTGATTCGCTCGGCATCTGCAATGCAGGCGCTCAAGCCCCGGGCGAGATCCATGGTGATGTGGTGCCCCCCGAGCGCAAATCCGGTGGCATGGACGAAGCGACCGCCGGAATAGGTCGCAATCGTGGTGGTGCCCGCCCCCATTTCCACGACCGCAGCCCCCAGATCGGCCTCGTCGTCGGTCAGGACCGAAAGGCCGGCGACATAGGGGCTTGCCGCCATCGCCTCGACATTGAGGTGGCAGCGTTCGACCACCAGCATCAGGTTCTTGGCAACGGTGGCGTCCGCCGTGACGACGTTCATATCGACGCCGAATTGCCGCGCGACCATGCCCTTGGGGTCGCGAATGCCCTTGACGCCGTCGATCGAATAGCCGACCGGGAGCGCGTGCAGCACGGTGCGACCCTCGCCCGTGGCGTGGTGCATGCCGGCCGAGGTGATGCGCGCGATGTCGCTGGCCGCGACGGTGGCGCCCCTGATGTCAGAGGCGGCCTCGATCAGCTGACCCTGCAACCGCCCGCCCGAGACCGACAGCAGGACCGATTCGACGCGGACCTTGGCCATCTCCTCGGCGAGGGCAACGGCCTGGCGCACCGACTGCTCGCATCCGGCTTGATCGACCACGGCGCCGGCCTTGACGCCGCGCGATTGAATCTGGCTGTAGCCGATCAGCTCGACCGCATGGCTGCGGCCGCGCAAGGCTTCGCTCGGCGGGCAAGGCTTCAGCCGCGCGATCATGCAGGCGACCTTGCTGGTGCCGATGTCGAGGCAGGCCACCAGCGCCGTGCGTTTCTGCGGCATCGGGCGCGTCTTCGGCGTCTGTTTGCGATCGAAGCCGCTCATGCGTCGCCGACCTTCTTTTTCGGCTTCTTGTCCTTGAACGATTCTTCGCGGGCCTTGGCCGCATCTTCCGACAATTGCACGGTCAAGCGATCCGGCAGGCGCATGTCGACCGCGACGATGTCTCGGGAGAACAGGTGGTCCTCCTTGTCGAGCGTGCTCAGGGTCGCAAGCGCGTCGGCGACGTCATTTTCCGGCAAACGGATGTCGAGACCATCCTTCAGTCTCAGATTCCATCGCCGTTCGCCGACCAAGATCGCCGCCCTGGTCACCGCATTGACCCGCGGATAACGCGCAAGCAGCGCCAGGAAATCGCGGGCGCGGGTTTGGGCCCCCTTGCCCACCACCAGCGGCAACGAGATGAAGCGGCGCGACACATAGGGCTCGAGCACCGCACCATCATCGGATATCACCGAGAGGCGGCCGTCCCGCTGCCAGAGTGCAAACGCCAAACGTTCGACGATGTCGATCCGCAACTGGTCCGGATAGAGCTTCAGCACGGTGGCTTCGCTGATCCAGGGATTGGCCTTGAGCTTTTCACGGACCGCGGCTGCGTCGAGAAACAGGAGCGAGGAGCGGCCATTGACGCCGCCGATCAGGAGCACTTCGTCATGGGAGAGCTGCTTGCGGCCATTGATCGCGACCGTCGTGATGCGGAAGCCGGCCGAGTTTGCCAGCGCGTTGCGCGCGTCGCCAAGACTCGTGGCGAACTGCTCGACATGGCCGCCCTTCACGACGCCGAGGCCGACGGCGCAAAGGAGCAGCGCCAGCGTCGCCATCATGCCGGCACGGCGTGGAAGGTGACGCTCGAGAAACGAGATCAGACGAGGCGGCTGTTCCGTTCGCTCGATACGACGCGCGCTCGAAGCGACGCGTTTGCGGAAGAGCCATTCGCGCAGCAGCACGGCCGCGCCAATAGCGGCCGCTTTCAGCTCAGTCCGCGGCCTCGGCGATCTGTTCGACCAAACGAGACGTCCTCCGCGATACATGACTACGAGCCTGTCCAACTGTTGTGTCCGCAAAAGCTTGCGAGACCGGCACAAGTGCCCCGCTTTCCGGCGGCCAAGCGCCGCTGGCCCCGAGCGTTAACCTTCGGACTTCCTGGTAAACAAAGGGTAAATTCGGCCGGATCAGGACCCGTTTTGGCGTGCGGTTTTAAGGCTTTGACCGGTAACGTTAGTATTTCGGTAATACTTGAGACGGTCGGATTGCTGCGCGTGCCGCCCGGAGCGAGGCTTGGCATGTACGGCTTGTCACGTTTGACTTTCGCCGGCGGCGATTAGGCCGGGTTGAGTCGCCTACTTCCGCGTGCGGCTTTCCGCGATCGCAATCTGGTCCCTGAGGAAATCGGCAAAGTCGATTCCTTGCGCCTTCAACGCCTTCGGAAAAAGCGAGGCCTTGGTCAGGCCCGGCAGGGTGTTGGTTTCGAGATAAATCGGCCCCTGTTCGGACACGATGAAGTCGGTGCGCGAATAACCGGAGCACGACAGCGCGCGGTGGGCGCGCAGCGCGAGATCCATGAGCTCTGCGGTCACCGCAGATGAAAAGCGTCCCGGACAAATTTCCTGGGTCGACTTGAGCAGATATTTGGCCGTGTAGTCGAAGCTTCCCTCTGCCGGAATGATCTCGATCGGCGGCAGCGAAAAGACCTTGCCGTCCGATTGCTCCAGCACGCCGCAGGTCGCCTCCACCCCCGCGATGAACGGCTCGATCAGATATTCCTCGGATTTCGCCGCGTTGCGGACGGCGACGATGTCCTGCTTCGAATTGACGAAGATCAAGCCATAGCTCGAGCCGTCGCGCGCGGGCTTTGCGGCCAGCCGGCCGTATCGGGCCAACGCCCGCTCGATGTCTTCCAGCGGTATGCCCGATGGCGCCTTGACGCCTGCAATTTCCACAAAACGTTTTGCGACGACCTTGTCGAAGGCAACGTTGGAGGACGCCGAGCCGGAACCGGTGAACGGTATGCCGCGCACTTCACACATCACTTGAAGTTCGCCGTTCTCGGCCGAGCCGCCATGCAAGGCCAGCACCAGCAGGCGGCCTTCCGAGCTGGCCCGGTCGAGTGCCTGTTCGATGTGCCCGAGGCTCGGAGTTTTGGTCTGGAACGGATCCTCGAACGGGCGCGAGTGTTTCAGGAGAAGCTCGGCTCGCGTTTCATGCACGGTGTCGTCTGCATCCCAGAACCACAGATCGGCGTCGGGCAATGCCGAACACAGCGCCTGGGCGGAGGCCACCGACACCAGGCGCTCCTTGTTCGTGCCTCCGAAGAGAATGGTGGTCTGCATCAATTCGATCCATCAATGCTGTCATTCCGGGACGATGCGAAGCATCGAACTATGCTGCGCAACTGCGCATCGGAGAATCTCGAGGTTCCGGGTCCGTCGCCAGCGTGACGTCCCGGCATGACCATCACAAAATCCCGATCCGCTTGATTTCCCAGTGTAGCTCGATTCCGCTGTTTTCCTTCACCCTGGCGCGAACGGTTTCACCAAGAGTCTCGATATCATGGCCGGTAGCCTCGCCGGTGTTGATCAGAAAATTGCAGTGCATTTCCGACACCTGCGCCCCGCCGACGCGCAAGCCCCGGCATCCGGCGGCATCGATCAGCTTCCAGGCGCTTTGGCCCGGCGGATTCTTGAAGGTCGATCCCCCGGTCTTTTCACGGATCGGCTGCGCGGTCTCGCGATGGCTCTGCACCTCGTTCATCCGCATCCGAATCGCCTCGGGCGCGGCAATTTTGCCGCGAAACCGCGCCGAGGTGAAAATGACCGAGGGGTCGACGCCGCAATTGCGGTAGACGAACTTCATGTCGGCATTGGTGAAGTCGAGTTTATGTCCATCGCGGGAAAGGCCCGTTGCCTCGACCAGGACATCCCTGGTCTCTGCGCCGTTGGCGCCGGCATTCATGCGCAGCGCACCGCCAATGGTGCCGGGAATGCCGAAGAAGAATTCAAGCCCGCTAACATTGGCGGCAGCCGCGGTCTCGGCCACGCGCTTGTCCAGCGCAGCCGCGCCGGCAGACACGATGTCGCCCTGCACGCTCGCCTCGCCAAAACCGCGCGGCGACAGGCGGACGACCACGCCCGCCACGCCGCCGTCGCGCACGATCAGGTTGGAACCGACGCCGACGACATAGACGGATAGTTCGCCTGGCAGGCGCTTGAGGAAATAGGCGAGATCGTCTTCGTCCGCTGGCGTGAACAGAACCTGCGCCGGGCCGCCGACGCGAAACCAGGTCAGTTCCGCAAGCGACTGGTTGGCGAGCAGCCGCCCGCGCAGGTCCGGCATCGCGGCCTTCAGCTCGGGCGTGATGTCGGCAAAGGTCATGTGGTCGTCCCGAAGCACCGTGCGCTGCTCTGTTCGTTCCCTCCCCCCTTGCCGGGGGGAGAAAGCAGAGGGCACCGCGCGTCTAAACCGGCGATCACGATCATCGCCTTCACCCCAGCGCCTTTAACTCGCCCGGCAGCGCGTAGGCCCATTGCGTGATGTTGCCGGCGCCCAGGCACACGACGAGATCGCCGCGCCCGGCAATGCCGTGAATCACCCTGGCGAGCTCGCCCGAACCCTTCAGCGGGATCACCTCGCGATGGCCGTGCGCACGCAGGCCGAGCACGAAATGGTCGCGGTCAATGCCCTCGATCGGCGCCTCGCCTGCGGGATAGACTTCGGCCACGACCACGGCGTCGGCGTCGTTGAAGCAGGTGCAGAATTCCTCGAACAGCGACTGCAATCGGGTGTAGCGATGCGGCTGCACCACCGCGATGATCTTGCCGTTGGTGGACTCGCGCGCCGCTCTGAGCACCGCCGCGATCTCGACCGGATGATGGCCGTAGTCGTCGATGACGGTGATGCCATTCCACTCGCCGGTCCTGGTGAAACGCCGCTTGACGCCGCCGAATCCCGCGATCGCCTTGCGGATTGCCTCGTCGGAGAGCTTGAGCTGATGCGCCACCGCAATCGCCGCGGTGGCGTTGAGCGCGTTGTGCCGGCCCGGCATCGGTAGCTGAATATCCGCAATTTCGTGCGTCACATCGGTCTTGCGATCGCGGATTGCGACGGTGAATCGCGAGCCGCTACCGAAAGAAGCGAGATCGACGAGCCGCGCGTCGGCTTGCGGATTTTCGCCATAGGTGATGATGCGGCGGTCCTCGATCCTGCCGACGAGGGTCTGCACGACGGGATGGTCGATGCACATCACCGCGAAACCATAGAAGGGCACGTTCTCGATGAAATTGCGGAAAGCCTCCTGTACGGCCTCGAACGTCTTGAAATGATCGAGATGCTCCGGGTCGACATTGGTGACGATGGCGATATCGGCCGGCAGCTTCAAGAAGGTGCCGTCGCTTTCATCCGCTTCCACCACCATCCATTCGCCCCCACCCAGCCGCGCATTGGTGCCGTAGGCGTTGATGATGCCGCCATTGATCACGGTCGGATCGAGATCGCCAGCATCGAGCAGCGCTGCGACCATCGAGGTGGTCGTGGTCTTGCCATGGGTGCCCGCAATCGCCACGCAGCTCTTCAGCCGCATCAGTTCAGCCAGCATCTCGGCGCGGCGCACCACCGGGATGCGCTGGGCGCGCGCGGCTGTCAGTTCGGGATTGTCGCGCTTGATCGCGGTCGAAACCACGACGACGTCGGCACCGTTGACGTTCTCGGCCTTGTGGCCCACCGTGATCTTGATGCCCTTGTCGCGCAGCCGCGCGACATTGGCGCCCTCCGAAGCGTCCGACCCCTGCACGACATAGCCGAGATTGCACAACACCTCGGCGATGCCGCTCATGCCGATACCGCCGATCCCGACGAAATGAATGGGTCCGATTTCCCGCGGTAGTCTCATGGTGTTTTTGCCTTCGTCATGCCCGGCGTCGCGCTGCGCCGTGCCGGGCATCCACGTCTTGATTCGGTCACCTTATGAAAGACGTCATGGCCGGGACAAGCCCGCCCAAGACATTAGAATTCTGGAAATTCACGGCTTTCGCCTAAATTCCTGCCACTTTCATCACCAGATCGGCCATCCGCTGGGCGGCATCGAGCCGGCCGGCACTGCGCGCCGCAGCGGCCATCACCATCAATTTTGCGGGCTCGGCGGCAAGCACAGAGATTTCGGACGCCAGGCGGTCGGAGGTGAACTCGGTTTGCGGGATCCGCAAGGCTCCGCCGGCCAGCGCCAGGACGCCGGCATTGGCGAACTGATCCTGGTCGATCGAGCCCGGCAGAGGCACCAGGATCGACGGGCGGCCGATGGCTGCGAGCTCGGCGACCGTGCCGGCGCCCGAGCGCGAAACGACCAGATGGTGGGAAGCGAGCTTTGCCGGCAGGTCGGTGAAGAACGGCGCGAGCTCGGCCTTGATCTTGAGCCGGTCGTAGACCTGGCGCACGCGCGTCATGTCTTCCTCGCGAACCTGCTGCGTCAGGACCAGCCTGTTCCACAGTGAAGGCTCAAGCCGCTCGATCGCGCCCGGCACGATATCGGCCATCACGCGCGCACCCTGGCTGCCGCCGATCACGAGCAAGCGAAACGGCCCTGTGGGATCGGGAGCGACATATTCCACCGCCGCCGCGGCGAGAATCGCGGGCCGCATCGGCGTGCCGACGGTGGTGGTTTTCGAAGCAAGCTGCGGATCGCGGTCGAGCACGCCGGGGAGCGAGGTCGCAATCGCATCGACGCGGCCCGACAGGAAACGGTTGGCGCGGCCGAGCACCGCGTTGGAGTCGTGAATGATGCCGGGAATGCCGAGCAGTCGCGCCGCCAAAAGCGGCGGCAAGGTCGGATAGCCGCCGAAGCCGACGACAGCCGCGGGCTTGAGCCTGCGCAACAGATTGAGCGCCACTGCAAAGCCGGCGGCGAGCGTCATCCCGGTCAGGGCGAGCGACCATGGCGCGCGGCTGCGCACGGTTTCGCTCGGCACCACGTCGATCATGTCCCTGGAGAACAAGCCGGAGTAACGCAGCGCGCGGGAATCGGTTGCAAGGCGGACGCGCAAGCCGCGCTTTGTCAGTTCGACGCTGAGCGCTTCGGCCGGGAAAAGATGCCCGCCGGTGCCGCCGGCGGCGAGCAGGATCAGAGGAGAAGTGGTCATCGGAAAGGATAGTTGCAAATTTTGGCCGTCATTGCGAGCCAACGGGTCGCGCGAATGCGCGCCCGATGACAGGCTCCGCAAAGCAATCCGGTTGCACCACGGACCGCTTTCTGGATTGCTTCGTGGCTTACAATCCACGCAATGACAAGGAAAAATCTACGCGTAATTATGCGCGGCGCTCGCGTTCAGCGATTCCAGTTCGGTGCGCGGCCGCTGCCGCGTCAAGGCCAGCATCATGCCGACGCCGTAGGCGAGCGATACCATCGACGAACCGCCATAGGAGATGAACGGTAAGGTCATGCCTTTAGCCGGGATCAGTTGCAGATTGACCGACATGTTGATCGCGGCCTGCACGCCGAAGAGAATCGCCAGTCCCGAGGCCGCAAAACGCGCGAACATGTCCTCGGTTGCATAAGCGCGCGACAGGGCGCGGATCACGACGAAGGCAAACAGCGCGAGCAGCACGAGGCAAAGGATGATTCCGAACTCCTCCGCCGCCACCGCGAACACGAAATCGGTGTGGCTGTCCGGCAGGCTGCGCTTGGCGATGCCTTCGCCGGGTCCGAGCCCGAACCAGCCGCCATTGCCGAACGCCTCCATCGCGGTATCGACCTGAAAGGTGTCGCCGGAGGCGGGATTGACGAAGCGCTTGATGCGCCCTGCCACGTGCGGCACGAACAGATAGGCGCCGAACAGTCCGGCACCCGCAGCGCCTGCAAGCCCCAGCACCCAGATCATCCTCATGCCGGCGATGAAGAACAACGCGCCCCACACCATCAGGATCAGCATGGTCTGGCCGAAGTCCGGTTCCATCACCAGCAGCGAAACCAGCATCAACAAGAGAACCAGTGCCATCGAGGTCGCCGGCATCTCGGGGCGCCGCGCCGATTCCGCGAACAGCCATGCCGCCAGCACCACGAAGGCGGGCTTGGCGGATTCGGAGGCCTGGATGTTCACGCCGATCAGTGTGATCCAGCGCCGCGAGCCCTTGACCTCGGGTCCGAACAACAGCGTCGCCACGATCAGCGCGATGGAGAGTGCGAACACGATCAGCGCGGTGCGTCGGATGTGCTGCGGCGACAGGAACGACACCCCGATCAGCACGATGAAGGACGGCAGCAGAAACATGACGTGGCGGTTGAAGAAATGAAAGGAGTCAAGGCCAATTCGCGTCGCCACCGGCGGACTGGCCGCCAGCGACAGGATGATGCCGGCGAGAATCAGCGCGAAGATCGCCGCCAACTGCAGGCGGTCGACCGTCCACCACCAGTCGCTCAGGGGATTTCGCTGTTCACGGGAGAGCATGAGCGTTCGCCTCGGGGGCCGTCATCTCTCATTGGTCGCCCATGATGGTTTCGAAGGAGTTAATGGAACGCGTTAGCTTTCATTCCTCCTCTTGTGAGGCGCGGTGTAAAATGAGGCTTGACATATGTAAAATCATATTTTACACTGTCCGCATAACGATCGGGGAACAATGATCGAGAGTTTCAAGCATAAGGGGCTGCGTCAACTTTTTGAGGACGACGACGCCAAGGGCCTCAACGCCGAGCACGTCCGCAAGCTGAAACAGATTCTGGCAACGATGCACGCGGCAGAGACGATTGAAGCGATGCGATTGCCGACGTTTGGGCTTCATCCATTGAAAGGCGACCTGAAAGGCTTTTGGGCAGTTACCGTTCGCGCAAACTGGCGCATTATTTTCAGGTTCGCGGATGGCAAGGCATCCGATGTTGACCTTGTGGACTATCATTGAGGGAGAGAAAAAAATGGAGATGAAAAATCCCCCCCATCCCGGCGAGTTAATCGGCGACACGCTGGATGAGTTGAAGGTTTCGATCGTGGAAGCCGCGCGAGGTCTCGGGATCACGCGTCAGCAGCTTCACAATCTGATTGCCGGCCGCAGTGGGATCACGCCGGAGATGGCGGTAAAGCTCGAAAAGGCGATCGGCAGCACGGCCGACACCTGGCTACGGATGCAGATGACCTACGACCTTGCGCAGGTCCGCAAGCGGACGATCAATGTCAAGCGTTTGGCGCCGGCTTAGGTGACCTTGACTGCGCGTCTGCATTCGCCGCCGGTTTGAGGGAGATTTAGGCACGTCGAAGGCTGTGCCGGCGTCCGAATCCTCACACTACCGGCTTCACACCTGGCAGCGCGTTGACGAGATCGCGGAAGCGCGTGCCGCGAATTTCGAAATTGCGGTACTGGTCGAACGAGGCGCAGGCAGGCGACAGCAGCACCACCGGATCGGCGAGTTGAGAGGCTTCCGCGTCGCGCGCCGCGTGCTCGACCGCGACCTCGAGCGTTTGCGAAATCTCATGCGGCACGCTGGTCCCGAGCGTGGCGGCGAATTCCGGCGCCGCCTCGCCGATCAGGTAGGCCTTGCGGATGCGTGGAAAATATTCGGCAAGGCTCGTGATGCCGCCGAGCTTCGGCTTTCCCCCCGCGATCCAGAAAATGTCGGAAAAAGACGACAGCGCGCGCGCGGCCGCGTCCGCATTGGTGCCCTTGGAATCGTTGACGAACAGCACATGGTTGCGGCGGCCGACCTGTTCCATGCGGTGCGCAAGGCCGGGAAAACTTCGCAAGGCTTTCTGCAACACTTCGCCGGAAATCCCGAGCGCGATGGCGCAAGCCGCGGCACAGGCCGCATTCTGCGCGTTGTGCAAGCCGCGCAGCGAGCCGATGCCGCCGATCCGCGCAACCTCGCTGCGCGCCCCGCCGGATGCGCGCCAGATGGTTTCGTGATCGACGTAGATGCCGTCGGGAAGCGGATTTCTCACCGAAACGCGAACGACGCGTTTTCCGGCCTGCTCGATCCGGTCGGCGGCGGCCCGGCTCCATCCGTCGTCGACGCCTATGATCGCGGTGCCCGGTGGCGGCACGCCGGCGACCAGGCGCTCCTTGACCGCGGCATAATGCGCAAGCGTGCCATGGCGATCGATGTGGTCTTCGCTGACATTGAGCAGGATGCCGACGTTCGGATCGAGGCTCGGGGTGAGATCGATCTGATATGACGACATCTCGATGACATGCACCCGCCCCTTGCGCGGTGGTTCCAGCGACAGGATCGCGGTGCCGATATTGCCACCCATCTGGGTGTCGTAGCCGGCGACGCGCGTCAGATGCGCGAGCAGCGCGGTGGTGGTCGATTTGCCGTTGGTGCCGGTGATCGCTACGAAAGGCGCGTCCGGGGCGTGGCGCTGCCGCTCGCGACAGAACAATTCGATATCACCGATCACCTCGACGCCGGCCTGTCGTGCCAGGAACACCGTCCAGTGCGGAGCGGGATGGGTGAGCGGCGCGCCCGGCGTCAGCACCAGCGCTGAAAAGCGCGACCAGGATTCGTTGCGCAGGTCCGCGGTGACAAAGCCGGCCTTGGCGGCTTCCGCAAGCCTTTCCTCGCCGTCGTCGCCGGCGATCACCTCGGCGCCACCGGCTTTCAAGGCGTGACAGCTCGCAAGGCCCGACCCGCCGAGGCCGAACACCGCGACCGTCTTGCCAGCGAAGGAGGTGACAGGGATCATGGCTCAGTTTCCCTTGTCATGGCCGGGCTTGGCCATGGCAGCTAAAAATTTTTGAGCCCTACCTGCCGTCACCGCAGCTTCAGCGTGGAGAGGCCGGCCAGCGCCAGCATCACCGAGATGATCCAGAACCGGATCACGATTTGCGGTTCGGTCCAGCCCAGTTGCTCGAAATGGTGATGGATCGGCGCCATTTTGAAAATGCGTTTTCCGGTCAGCTTGAACGACATCACCTGCACGATCACGGAAACCGCTTCCAGCACGAACAGGCCGCCGATCACGGCCAGCACGATCTCGTGCTTGACCGCGACCGCAATCGAACCGAGCATGCCGCCGAGCGCCAGCGAACCGGTATCGCCCATGAAAATCGAGGCCGGCGGCGCATTGAACCAGAGAAATCCCAAACCCGCACCAAGCACCGCGCCGCAGATCACCGCGAGTTCGCCGGTGCCGGGAACGTAGTTGATCTGCAGATAATCCGAGAACACCGCGTTGCCGGTCAAATACGAGATCATGCCGAAGCTCGCGGCTGCGATCATCACCGGAACGATGGCCAGGCCATCCAGACCGTCGGTCAGGTTGACGGCATTGCCGGCGCCGACAATGATGAAGGCGCCAAAGATGGTGAAGAACAGACCGAGGTTCAGCGCGATGTCCTTGAAGAAGGGAATTACGAGCGAGGTCGAGAACGGTTCACGCCCGAGCCGAACCAGCGCGTAGCACGCCGCAAGCGCAATCAGCGCCTCGAGCGAGAGGCGGATGCGGCCGGCAACACCGCTGTGGCTTTGTTTGGTCACCTTCAGATAGTCGTCATAGAATCCGACAAAGCCGAAACCGAGCGTCACCGCCAGCACGATCCAGACGTAAGGGTTAAGCGGATTGGCCCACAGCACAGTTGAAACCACAAGGCCCGAAAGGATCATCAGACCGCCCATGGTCGGCGTGCCCTTCTTGGTCATCAAATGCGACTGCGGACCATCGGAACGGATCGGCTGTCCCTTGCCCTGGCGAAGCCGCAAGTGATCAATGATCCAGGGGCCGAACAGGAACACGACAAGCGCGCCTGTCACCATCGCTCCGCCGGTGCGGAACGTGATGTAACGAAACACGTTCAGGAAGGTGTGCAAGAAGGCGAGGCCAGGCACGGTATTGGAGAGATCGATCAGCCAGTAAAACATCTAGTGGTCCGATTCTAACATTTGTATCCCTTCTCAGCAGGCGCTTTTACGAATGTTAGAATCAAAGGACCACCAGCAAATATCGGATTCTAGTGGAGTTTTGGATTTGACATTCGCTTTTCTAGTGCCACTTTTCTATTTGAAGTTCATGGTTTGACTCGCGGCGATTGCAGGAACTTCAAATAGACGGCACTAGGTCCGCCCTATACCGCGGCTTCGTCGAACGCAGTCTTGCCGGGAAAGCGCCTTTCGAGCGCGTTGACTATTGTTTTCATTTTCGAACCGAACGAGCCCTTGACCATGATGACGTCGCCGGCCCGAATGGCGGCAACGATCTGGATTTCGAGATTCGCCGCGCTATCGGCATAGCCGCCCCGCTTGCCGGTGGAAAGGGCATCCCACAGGTTCCTCATCTGCGGACCACAACAATACACGAGGTCGACGTGATTGGCCTTGATGGCGTCGTTGAGACTGCGATGCAACTCGGCGCTGGCCGCGCCCAGTTCGAGCATGTCGCCGAGCACCGCAATCCGCCGGCCATGAGGACCGATTTTGGCCTGGCCGAGCACGCCGAGCGCGGCCGCCATCGACGCCGGGTTGGCGTTGTAGCTTTCATCGATCAGGGTGGCCTCGCCGTCCGCCACCTCGAAAGCACGCCGCACCCCGCGGCCCGCCGCCGGCTCGAGATGCGACAGCGCCAGTGAAGCCAGCGCCAGATCGGCGCCCGCAAGCGAAGCGGCCGCGAGCACCGCCAGCGAATTTATCGCCATGTGGCGACCGGGCATGCCGACTTTGTAAGTAACGTCGTGTCCCAGAATATTGGCGTGCACCGCCGAACAGGTCGCATGCAGCGCCACGTCGACAAGCCGCGCGTCGGATTTTTTGTCGGCGCCGAACGAGACGATGCGCGAGATGCCGAATTCTTTGGCACGGCGCTCGAGCAGGGTAAATTGCGGATTGTCGCGGTTGAGCACCGCGGCGCCGTCCGGCTCGAGGCCGGTGAAGATCTCCGCCTTGGCATTGGCAATGCCCTCGATGCCCTCGAAGAATTCCAGATGCACCGGCTCGACCGTGGTGATGACAGCCACGTGCGGGCGCACCATCTTCACCAGCGGTTCGATCTCGCCGGCATGGTTCATGCCGATTTCGAATACCGCAAAGCGCGCATCCGCAGGGCAACGCGCCAGCGACAGCGGCACGCCCCAGTGATTGTTGAAGGAGGCGGCGGAAACGTGGGTTTGCCCTTGCGGGCTGAGCACGCGCCGCAACGCTTCCTTGGTGGAAGTCTTGCCGACTGAACCCGTCACCGCGATCACTTGCGCCTTTAGGCGCGCGCGCGCCGCACGCGCAAGATCGACGAGCCCTTCAAGGACGTCGTCCACGACGAGCAGCGGCGCGTCGGGGGCGAATTTCTCTCGCTTTGCTTTCTCGACCACCGCAAGGGCGGCGCCTGCCTGCAAGGCAGCCTCGACGAAATCGTGACCGTCATGCACCGCGCCCAGAATCGCGAAATAGGCCTCGCCGGCCTTCAACGTGCGGCTGTCGATGGAAATGCCGGCGATATCTTGCCCCACCCGGCCGTTGATCCCGGCGCGCATCGCCGCTGCCATCGCAGATGAAGTCCACAGCGTGGTCATTCCATTCGGCGTCGTGCTCATGCGACCGTCTCCGAGAGCGCTGACGCAACCGCGTCGTGATCGCTGAACGGCAGGACGCGATCGCCGACGATCTGCCCGGTTTCATGGCCTTTGCCCGCGATCAAGAGCACATCGCCGCTCTGAAGGCCTGCGATCGCGGCACGGATCGCCTGGTTGCGGTCGCCGATTTCGACCGCGCTCTTCGCGGACGCCAGGATCGCGGCGCGGATCGCTGCCGGATTTTCGCTGCGCGGATTGTCGTCGGTGACGATGACATGATCGGCATTCTCGGCGGCGATCGCGCCCATCAGCGGCCGCTTGCCGGCGTCGCGGTCACCGCCGGCGCCGATCACCACGACCAGCTTTCGCTCCGCATAGGGCCGCAACGCCTGCAGTGCCTTGGCCAGCGCGTCGGGCTTGTGCGCGTAATCGACGAAGATCGGCGCGCCGTTGTGTTCCCCGACGCGTTCGAGCCGGCCTCGTGCGCCTTCCAGATGTTCGAGCGCGGCGAACACATCGCCGGGATCGCTGTCGGTGCCGATCGCAAGGCCCGCCGCGACGACCGCGTTCTCGATCTGGAATTCGCCGACCAGCGGCAGGCGAACGGAATATTTGCGCCCGAGATGGTCGAGCTCGAGCTGCTGTGCGAAGCCGTCGATGCAGGATGCGATCACGCGTATCCCCTCGCCCGTCCCCTCTCCCTTGTGGCCGACGGTGATGAGGCGCAATTTTTTTTCGCGCGCGACATCGATCACCTGCTGCGAGCATTCGTGATCAGCGGAGATCACTGCCGCGCCGCCTTCCGGAACGAGATCGCGGAACAGCCTGAGCTTGGCGGCAAGATAATGCGCGAGGTCCGGATGGTAATCCAAATGGTCGCGCGAGAGATTGGTGAAGGCGCCGGCGGAAATGCGTACGCCGTCCAGCCGATACTGATCGAGCCCGTGCGAGGACGCCTCGAAGGCGAGATGGGTGATGCCATCGCGCGCGATCTCGTCGAGCTGCCGATGCAGTGCGATCGGGTCCGGCGTCGTCAGCGACCCGTAAACCTTGCGTTTCGGCGACACCAGTCCGATGGTCCCGATGCTGGCCGCTTCATGACCGAGCCGTTGCCAGATTTGCCGCGTAAATGCGGCCACCGATGTCTTGCCGCTGGTTCCGGTCACCGCCACGATTGTCGATGGCTGGCGCGGATAGAATCTTGCCGCGCCGATCGCGAGCGCGCGACGAGGATTGGCCGTGGCGACGAATGGCACGCGACAACCACCCGTCGGCGGGTGGTCGCCAGCTACCGCAACAGCACCTGCGAGAATCGCCTGTTCGACGAAGCGCGCGCCGTCGGTCTTCAAGCCCGCGAGCGCAAAAAACAGATCGCCCGGCTTGACGCTGCGGCTGTCGGCAGACAGGCCCGCAACCTCGACACCGCGCGCCTGCGGGTCCATCCTGGCGTCATCGTTGAAGAGATCGCGGAGTTTCATCGTGTTCCAGTATCCCGGTGCGCGGGTGCCCCATTGCCCAAATATCCGCTCCATGGCACCAGGCTTAAGGTACGCCCTAACAACTACGTCCTGAAAGGCAGATTCGCTTTCCCTCGCGGCGCCCGTTTACAAACTTCGGAATCGAAAAGACACTAGCAAATTATATCCACTAATTTGCTCTGGATGCCGCAAGAATAAGGCGGTCGGACGGCGGCAGGTCAAAGCGCGGTTCGACCCCCAGAAGCGGCGCAATGCGGGCGATCACGTTGCCTCCGGTGGGCACCGCGTTCCATCCCGAGGTGATGAAGCCGAAGGTTTCCTTCAAGGGCTGCGGCTCATCGAGCATGATCAGGAGCTGGTAGCGCGGATTGTCGGCGGGCAGGATCGCGGTGAAGGCGTTGAGCACGCGCTTCTTGGCGTAATGGCCGTTGATGACCTTCTCCGCAGTGCCGGTCTTGCCGCCGATGTAGTAGCCCCTGACGTCGGCCTTTTTCGCGGTTCCGACTTCGGCATTGAGCCGCATCAAAAACCGCATCTTCTCGGAAGTTTCCGGCTTGATCACCCGCCTGGCGAGCGCCATCGCTTCCTGCTCGGTGCGCTTGAGGAAGGTCGGTGGAATCAAATAGCCGCCGTTGACGAGCGCATCGATCCCCATCACCGCCTGCAGCGGCGCCACCGCGATGCCGTGGCCAAAAGCGATCGTCACCGTGTTCAGCTCGGCCCAGCGCTTCGGCACGATCGGCGAAGCGCTCTCCGGCAATTCGGTGCGCAACCGCTCGAGCTGACCGAGCTTGCGCAGAAAAGCGCGGTGCGCCTCGACCCCTTGCGACAGCGCAATGCGCGCCGCGCCGACATTGGACGAATAGTAAAATACTTCCTTCATGTTGATCATACGGCCGAGCGGATGATCGTCATGGATCGTGAACTTGCCGTAATGCAGGGGTCCGCGCGCATCCCACACCGAGCTGAGATCGACCTTGCCCGAATCCAGGGCCATCGCGAGCGTAAAAGCCTTGAAGGTCGAGCCCATTTCATAGACGCCGGTGGTCAGGCGGTTGATGCGGTCTGGATCATGCGCTTCCTTCGGATTGTTCGGATCGAAGTCCGGCACTGAAACCATGGCCACGATCTCGCCGGTGCGGACATTGGAGACGAGGCCGGAAGCCGCCTTGGCATGGTATTTTTCCTTGGCCTTGAGCAGTTCGTCGCGCAGTGCGTGTTCGACGCGCAGATCGACCGACAATTCGACCGGGCGCTGCAGACGATCGGTGGCAAAGCCTGCGCGATGCAGATCGGCAAGCCCATTGCTGTCGAGCCACTTCTCCATGCCGGCGATGCCCTGGTTGTCGATGTTGACGAGGCCGATCAGGTGCGCGACTTCGTTGCCGGTCGGATAGACGCGCTTGTTTTCCCGCAGAAAACCGATGCCGGGAATGCCGACCCGGTGGATCTCCTGCTGCTGGAGGGGCGTGATTTCGCGCTTGAGCCAGACAAAGCCCTTTCGGCTGGACAGGCGCTGCCGCGCCTCGCCGGTGTCGAGATCGGGCAAGGTGGCGGTGAGAAGCTCGATCGCCTCGTCCTTGTCGATGATGCGGCGCGGCTCGCCGAACAGGCTCGGCGCCTTGACGTCGGTGGCAAGGATTTCGCCGTTGCGGTCGACGATGTCCGGCCGGGCGGTCGCAATGGCGTCCTGACCGGCCGCGCGGCGCGCGCCGTGACCATCGCTGCCGGCGGCGAACATCACAAGCCTGCCGCCGATCACGGCATAGACTGCGACGAAAGCCAGGATCGCAAGGCCGACCCGCGCGCGCGCTTTCGCGGCGCGGTCGACATTGCGCCCGTACAACAGGCTCCGGACCAGGCGCTGCCGCCACGGTTCCACCGACCTTTCCTTGCGTGTCCGCCCGGTCATCGTCTGTTCTCCGGAACTTTTGCCGGCAACGATCCGGTCACCGTGACGGCATCGCTCGAAGCCTCCATTGTATTGATCATCGTGCCGATTGGATCGGGGCTGTCGGGCTTGAGAGGGCTCGACGGCCGCTCGGGCAGGTTCTTTAGCGAATCATATTGCGTGGCGCTGAGCGGTTTGAGCTGCAAGTGGCGTTCGGCAAGACCCTGCAGCCGCAATGGCGCATCAAGCTTGGACCATTCGGCGCGCAGCACCGCGATCGCGTCACGCTGCTCGCGGATTTCGGCATGCAGCCGCAGCACGCGCTCGGTGCGTTCGGTCGATTCCATCTTGATCCGGTAGACATAGGCGGCCGCGAAAACGAGCCCGCCGATCACGAGGAGATGGATGATGCGCACGGTCAGCCCCCCCTCATCACGTCGTCGAGGCTCGGCCAGTCCGGCAAGGGCGAGGCAGCGTATGCGGGCGCGTCGGTGCGCATCGCAGCGCGCAGTTTGGCGGAGCGCGCGCGCGGATTGGCCGCGATTTCATCCTTGCCTGGGGTGACCGGCCGCTTGGTCAGCACGGCAAAGCTTGGCGGAACTTTCGCGACCGCCGGCTGATGCCGCGATCCGCCGGCGGCTTTGGCGCGCTGGCCGAGGAAATTCTTGACCATGCGGTCTTCCAGCGAATGAAACGACACCACCGCGAGCCGGCCGCCGGGTTTGAGCACCCGCTCGGCTGCGGCGAGAGCCAGATGCAGCTCTTCGAGCTCCTGGTTGACGAAGATCCGCAAAGCCTGGAACGTGCGCGTAGCGGGGTGAATTTCTCCCGGCTTGGAGCGCAGCACTCGGGCGACGATATCCGCAAGCGTCCGGGTGGTCATAACCGGGGCTTGCTTGCGCGCGGCGACGATAGCGCGGGCAATGGCGCGCGAATGACGCTCTTCGCCGAAAATATAGATGATATTGGCGAGCTCGGTCTCGGAGGCTTTGGCGATCACATCCGCCGCGGTCGCCCCGTCATGTCCCATCCGCATGTCGAGCGGGCCATCGTTGCGGAACGAAAATCCGCGAGCCGCCTCATCGAGCTGCATCGAGGACACGCCGACGTCCATGACGACGCCGTCGATCCGCGGCGCGCCTTGCGATTTGCAGATATGGGCGAGGTTGGAGAAGCGGTCCTCGACCAGCGTCAGCCGGCCCGCCGCTTGCTCGACCAGGGCAAAGCCGCCCGTAATCGCCGAGCGGTCGCGGTCGATGCCGATCACCCTGGTCCCCGGGGTGTCCAGGATGGCTCGGCTGTATCCGCCCGCCCCGAAGGTGGCATCGACATAGATCCCGCCCTCGCGCGGGTTGAGAAATGCAACTGCCCGGCGGCCGAGGACCGGAATGTGTCTAGGGTCGGACGCGTCGGGAGCAGACGGATTCATGGCGCCAATTCCAGAAAACTGCGCTCCAGAATGCGAAAAACGGACGCGAAAGGGCCCATTGCGCCTCAAAAGTCCATGTTTCTTGCGCCTTTCCGATCGGATTTGGCGGCCGGCCACCGGTGCCCGGAATCCGGCGTTCGCCACGCCCGGCGACCCCTCTTCTCGCGAACCTCGGACTCGAAAGAACACTGGAAACCTATGATCCGGACCGGGGCCATCCTCCGGGCAGGAACTTCAATCGGCGGCGCCAACCGAGAGCAGCACTTCAGCTCTCAGTAACGTCAGTTAGCATTAAGAAAGCGTTGACGGTCGACGGCCCGTCGTCCTGCAATCTCCGGTTCCGCCGTTTTTCGGGCGGAAAGCCGTCATCCACAGGCGCACCTTGAGAAGTGATGCGCTCCGCACACACTCGGGCAAAATGCATCGCGACCCAGGGTTATGCAATTGCGCAAAGCAGGCCCTGAGGGAATAGTCGAGAGGTTCGTTTTTGAAAACTTTTTTATTGCCGTTGTGCTGCCCGGTTCGAGTATTCATATGGCGATGGGTTCGTTCGCGTCTGCTGGTTTTGATTCGAAGCGGCGCACCGTCCCGCTCCCCCGGCTTGTGACGAACATGAAGACGTTCACCCCTGATTCCTCGATTGCTTCCGATGTGATTCCGTCGCCAAATTTCGGCGAGCGGAACCAGGGCCGCTTGCCCGACATGATCCTGTTGCACTACACCGGAATGCCCGACGTTGAGGGGGCGATCGCCCAGCTCTGCACCGCGGGCACCGACGTCTCGGCGCATTACATCGTTCTGGAAGACGGCCGCATCGTGCAATGCGTCCCGGAATCCAGGCGCGCCTGGCATGCCGGCGTCGCATCCTGGGCCGGCGAGGAGGACATCAATTCCTGCTCGATCGGGGTCGAGATCGTCAACCGCGGCCACGACTGGGGCTATCCGGACTTCCCGTTGCGTCAGATCGCCGCCGTGATCGCGCTATGCCGGGGGATCATGCTCCGCCGCCACGTTCCCTCCCACCGGGTGCTGGCGCATTCCGACGTCGCGCCCCATCGCAAGAAAGATCCCGGGGAAAAGTTTCCCTGGCATTCGCTCGCCAATTCAGGCGTCGGCCATTGGGTAACTCCGGCGCCGATCGTGCGCGGCGAAGGCCTCAAACTCGGCATGATCAGCGACAGCGTTCGCGATCTGCAGCAGGCGCTCGCCAGATATGGCTACGGCAGTCCGATCAGCGGAAAATTCGACGCTGCGACAGCGGAAGTGGTCACTGCTTTCCAGCGCCACTTCCGCCCCGCACGGGTCGACGGCGTCGCCGACCATTCGACACTCGTCACGCTCCAATCGTTGCTCGCCTCGTTGCCAACCGAGACCACGGTAGTCGCAGCCAGGTAACGCGGGCGTTCCCGACGCGAACAAGATGATGCTCAGGACGACGCTGCGTTCGGAGTCGGGCTGGTTGCCCGGGCCAGCAATTCCGGCAAGACCTCGTTGACGCGGCGCAAGGGGCGGCCGAGCAGCCGTTGCAGCGCCGGGTCGACCTCGGCAAGCTCACCCGCTGCGCGCGAGGCAAATCCCGTCGTCAGCGACTGTGCCAGCGGCGGCGGAAGTCCTCGCCGAACCAGAATCGCCGCGAACTCCTCGGGAGCAATCGTCCGCCGCACGATCCTGCGTCCTACTGCCCGACCGGCGATGGTCGCGATCGCCGCAAAGTCGAGCGCTTCCGGACCGGTCAGCAGAATACGCTCGGGTAAATCGCCCTTTGACACCAGCAGCCGCGCGATTCCTTCGGCGAGATCGACCCGTGCTACCCACGCGGTAGGGCCGTCCTGAGGCAGGGCAAGATCGCCGGTGAAGACGCTCTGGCCGAGGAACATCGGCAGGTTTTCGATGTACTGTCCGTTTCGCAGCACCGTGTAGGCGGCGCCGCAGGTCTCCAGATAGGCTTCGGTGTCGAAGTGCCCCTGCGCCACGTCGAACACCGAACCCGGTCGCTGCTGAATTGAGGTATAGAAGATGTGCTCGACGCCGCAGCGGATCGCAGCGTCGATCGCGTTGCGCTGCTCCTCGAACCGCCTTGCGTTGCCGGGCGTGCGGGTGGAAATCAGGAGCACACGCCGCGCGCCCGCAAAGGCGTGTTCAAGCGACGCCGGATCGCCGAAATCGCCGTGACGCACGCGAATGCCTTTTTCAGAAAGCGCGCGCGCCTTCTCCGGCGTGCGTACGCTGATGCCGAGATCGGTTGGCAGCACCAGCCGCCGCAATTGCGTGATGACGTCCGAGCCCAATCCTCCGGTCGCCCCGGTGATGACCACTTCACGGAAATCCTGTTGCATGGCACATCCCTCTCGCTGCGTCTCGACTTGCAAAGAGATGACGCGCGCGGCGGGAATATAGCAATCCGGCATCAGGCGATTGGCGCATTCGGAAAAGCCGACCAATGCGCTCGCGACGACCTGGAGGGATTCTTTTCTTATCGCGAAGAAGAAGCGCGTGCGGCCGCGGCGGATTTGGGCGGCAATCGAGGCTCGGAAGCTTCATCTGTTCGCCGCGCCGATGCCTCGGCCTTCAACATGGCAATCAGCGCCTGCAGCGCCGCGGGCATCTGCCGGCGGCTCGGATAATAGAGATAAAAGCCGACCGAACGCGGCCTCCAGTCCTCCAGCACCGCTACCAGCGTCCTGGCGGCGAGATGAGCCCGCACTGCGTGAAGCGGAACGCGTGCCAACGCGACGCCGTCGAGCGCAGCCCGAATGGCGAGGTCGCTTTCGCCGGCGATCAGGGATCCCGTTACATCGACCTCGACGGTCTTGCCGCGTTTTTCGAAAATCCAGCGTTGTGGCGCGCTGCTCGCGAACCGCATCCGCGAGCAGTTGTGCGCGCGCAGATCGCTCGGTTCTTGCGGCGTTCCGTGGCGGCGAAGGTAGTCCGGCGATGCCACCACGGTTGGTCGGGCATCCTCGCCGACACGAACCGCGATCATATCCTGCTCGACGCGGTGGCCGGGCCGGATGCCGGCATCGAAGCGGTCGCGCACGATATCGGTCAGCGCGCTGTCGATGCTGACCTCGAGCGTCACGGCGGGATAGGCCGCAAGGAAGCGCGAGAGCACCGGTTCGATGACAGTGCGTGCCGCCGGCCGCGGCACCGTGATCCGCAAGTGCCCGGCCGGACTGTCGCGGAACGCGTTCACCGATTCCAGCACCGCATCGAAATTGTCCAGCAGCGGGCGCAACTGCACGAGCAGACGCTCGCCAGCTTGCGTCACGGCGACGCTGCGGGTGGTCCGGTTGACGAGGCGCACCCCCAGACGCTCCTCGAGCGAGCGCAGGCTCTCGCTGAGCGAGGAGCGCGACACGCCGAGCTGCTTGGCGGCCTTGGCGAAGCTCGCGCGCTCGGCGATGGCCACGAAGGCGCTCATCTCGGCAATGCTGGCCTTTTTCATTGTTCGCAATCTCCGACTGAGGCGTTTGGATAATGCCGGATTGTCGAACAGACATCAACGGCGCAACTTGCGCGGGAGCTGCCGCCATCCTGGGGCTGGAGCGTGCGGCGTGACTTTTTTTGAGGAGGAATGACCGTGAGCAAGGTTTCCCGATATCATCCCGCGCTCGTCGTGCTGCACTGGGCACTGGCGCTTCTCATCATCGCCGCGCTCGCCCTCGGCGCACTCGTGATGGTGAAGATCCCGAATACGGAACCGATGAAGTTCGAGGCGCTGCGCAGCCACATGGGAGGCGGCATGGCGATCCTTGCCCTGATGCTGGTTCGCCTCGTGATCCGATCCCGCAGCGCGCATCCTGAGCCAGTGACCGCCGGACATCCGCTGCTTGACCGCCTCGCCTGGCTATCGCACCGGATGTTCTACGCCACCGTGTTCGCGATGGCGATCAGCGGCATCACCATGGCCCTGCAGACCGGAGCGTTCGAGACCGTTTTCTTCGGACGCGGCAATCTGCCCGCCGATTTCTGGGCCTTTCCGATTCGCAGCGTTCACTACGCGATATCCCGGGTCTTGATGACACTGATCGCCGTCCACATCGTGGCCGCGTTCTATCACGCACTTGTGTTGCGCGACGGACTGCTCAGCCGCATGTTCTTCGGCCGGCGGAAGATCGCGACCGCTCAATCCTCCCAAACCGCACGGGTGCAATCATGAACCATCTGGTACCGGCGCAAGCCGGAGCGCAACTCATCACGCTCGTCATTTTCATCACGCTGGCGCGCTGGTACGTCGTGCCCTGGCTTGCAAAACGCGAGCGTGCCGATGCATTGATCGCGCTGCTCTGGGTGAATGTCTTCCGTTATGTCGCCCTAAATGTCTTCGTGGCCCAGCGCGACGGCTTTCCCATTTCCAACCATGGCGCTCTGGAAATCGTCGTCGGCGATGTCGCGGGCGCCATCATTGCATTCACGGCCATCGTGTTGCTTCGCCAGCGGGCGTTCGCCGGTGTCGTGTTGTGCTGGCTCCTGGTGATCGAAACCGCGACCGATACCTTCCTCAACATCCGCGGCGGTGTTGAAGAGCACCTCATGGGCGCAGCCAGCGGCGTCACCTGGATGGTCCTGGTATTCTTCGTCCCGGCGGTCATCGTCAGCATCGGCTTGTTGGCCTGGCAGCTCGTTTCGCGCCGTCACGAGCCGCTTGCAGAAACCGCGCAGCGCAATAGTGCGCCGCTCGCAACCAATCGCCTGCAGGAGCAATGAAAATGTCAGACCGAATCGTACCCTGGATCAGCCGCGCGGTATTGCTGGCCGCGATCACCGTGCTCTCCTTGATCAGCCGCAAATTCATCGGCCATCCCGTGGACGCGGCGGCGGCTTCCGACATGACGCTCGGCTCGCCGATCGCGATCACCAATATGCGGGCAAGCTTTGGCGCGTTTCCGCTCGGCTGCGCGCTGTTCGTGCTGGTCTGTCTCGTGACTTCGAGCCTGCGCAAGACCGGGCTGATCTTCGTCGCGCTGATCGTCGGCACCGCCCTTGTGGTGCGCGTTTTCGGCGTCGTTGCCGACGGCACGTTCGCCGAAAGCCTGCGGGTGTTGATCGCCGAAACCGTACTGCTTGGCCTGGCTCTCGCCGCCTATACCGGCGAGCGGCTGGCTTCCGCAAGCTCGGCCAGTCGACGGGCGTAAAGCCGCCGCAGCGGCTCCAGCCGGGTGGCGGCGCTGGCAGCAAGATAGGCCTCTCGCGCCGCCTCGTGGCGGCCGAGCCGGCGCAGCAGATCGGCACGGACGGCGGGAAGCAGCTCATAGCCGTCCAGACCGCCGCGCGCGCAAAGCGCGTCGACAAGGTCGAGCGCCCGTGCCGGTCCGTCCACCATGGAGACCGCGGCCGCGTGATTGAGCTCGATCACCGGCGACGGGCTGATCCGCAAGAGCACTTCGTAGAGGCCCGCGATCTGTCTCCAGTCGGTATCCTCAAAATTCGGCGCGCGCGCATGAAGTGCTGCGATCGCGGCCTGCACCGCGTAAGCCTCTGGCCGGCCCGGCAGCCGCAACGCCTCTTCCACGAGCCTTACGCCTTCGGCAATCTGAGTTTGATCCCAAAGGCTGCGATCTTGCTCCTCCAGAAGCACGATATCGCCGCCGGCAGTCTGGCGCCCCGCTCGGCGCGCATCGTGCAACAGCATCAGCGCCAAAAGTCCCTTGACCTCGCCACGTTGCGGCATCAGCGCATCGAGCAGACGGCCAAGCCGGATCGCCTCGCGTGCGAGATCCGGACGCATCAATTCTTCGCCGGAGGTCGCCACATAGCCTTCGGTGAAGACCAGATAGATCACGGCCAGAACCCCGCGCAGCCGTGGCTGCAGCGCGTCACGCTCGGGCACCTCGTAGGGAATTCCGGCAAGCCGGATCTTTTGCTTGGCGCGAACCAGCCGCTGGCCCATCGCCTCCTCGCTGACCAGAAAAGCGCGCGCGACTTGCGCGGTAGTCAGTCCGCAGACCGTGCGCAATGTCAGCGCGACCTGGACTTCGGCGGCGAAGGAAGGATGGCAGCAGGTGAAAATCAGCCGCAGCATGTCGTCGTCAAGCGCGGCATCGCTTTCCTCGGGCGAGCCTTCCGCGCTCAGTAACAACTCGTGCGTCAGCTCGTCCTGCTTGCCGCGAAAGGCGATCTGGCGACGAAGCCGGTCGATTGCCTTGTTGCGTGCGACGTTGACGAGCCAGGCGCGCGGATTGGACGGCGGCTCGGCCGCCGGCCAGCGTTCCAGCGCGACCGCAAAGGCCTCCTGCAAGGCGTCTTCGGCAAGATCGAAATCGCCGACGAGGCGGATCAGCGTGGCCAGCGCCCGCCCCGCCTCGTCGCGGAATATCCGGTCGATTTCGAGCGGCGTCATGCGGCTACACTTCCCGACCGTTGCCGTTTCGGGGTGTCCGAAGGACGAACGACGATGTGCAATATGGCACATCGGAGAACCTCGAGACTCCAGGCTCGCACGAGCATGCCCCGGAATGACGGCATCGCCGTCACTTGTAGATCATGATCGGCCTGACCTCGATGGAGCCTTCTCTGGCACCGGGAATCCGGGCGGCAATCCCGATCGCAGTGTCGAGATCCTTGGCCTCGACCAAATAGTAGCCGCCAAGCTGCTCCCGCGTTTCGGCAAACGGGCCGTCGGTGGTCAGGATTTTGCCGTCGCGAACACGCACCGTGGTCGCCGTCGAAGTCGGCTGCAATCCGTCGCCGGCCTTGAAGTGACCACTCTGGATGATGGACTGGGTGAACGTGCCATATTCGGCCGTCATTTTCTGACGTGCGGCCGGGTCCATCCTGCCGAGTTCGGCTTCATTCCGGTAGATCAACAGCAAATACTGCATCGCGGTCCTCCTTTTTCAATCGGCGTGATCGCCGCTTAACCAGTCGAGTGGTCCCGCCGCAAAACGACATCTTCAGGATAATTTATTTTAAAGCTCGGCGCGGAAGGTTCCACCTTGACGCCGACGGGGCAAACCCCCATGGCTTTGGGGTCAGTCGGCCGGACGGCCGCTTCCGCTACGCCGAAAGGCTCGCGGGAGAGGAAAGTCCGGGCTCCATCGACATACGGTGCCGGATAACTTCCGGCGGGGGCAACCCCAGGGACAGTGCCACAGAAAACGAACCGCCCGGCGGAGCTCCGAAGGGAAGCGAAGCGGGGCAAGGGTGAAAAGGTGCGGTAAGAGCGCACCGCGGGTCCGGCAACGGATCCGGCACGGCAAACCACACCGGGAGCAAGACCGAATAGGGACGGCAACGCGGCGTAGTTCGCGAAAGCGAAAACGCCGCAAGAGCGATGTCAGGCTCGTCGTCCGGGTAGGTTGCTCGAGGCAACGTGGAAACGTTGTCCCAGAGGAATGGCCGTCACGTATCGTCCGCATCCAGCGGGCGGTGCCCTACAGAACCCGGCTTACAGGCTGGCTGATGTCCGTTGAATGAGGGGTTCGGCGCAACACGCCGGACCCCTCGCCATTTCGCGAGGCATCCAACTGGCCGGATCGGCGCCCATTTGCCTTGCGGGCGCCATATCCTGCCAGTAATGCTGGAAATCGACCGGTTCATCGGTCGGGGATTCGGGGGTCAGGGGAATCATCTTGAGCCGCTTGTCGTCTTGCAGCCAAGCCGCGACTGCGCTCGCCGCGGTCGCGATCGTCGTTGCCGGGTGCGCGGGCGCCAACAACGCCGCCTCGAGCCAGGGTGAGCAGTCT
>Ga0306920_100000878_pt1 | contig 36656 bp, 29 predicted proteins | sample flu12Cox44000170_FD_204666 | JGI IMG/M metagenome (GOLD analysis project Ga0306920, IMG submission 204666) | Lab enrichment of tropical soil microbial communities from Luquillo Experimental Forest, Puerto Rico - flux4day.12C.oxic.44.000.170 (v2)... | ecosystem: Environmental > Terrestrial >... | reverse complement strand
TGAGGATCTCACCCTCTCCCCATCTTTTCGATAGCATCCTATCCCGGATCTCAGGGGAGACCGGTCGACCAACACACTCGGCCCAGATTGTCGCGCTGCACCGAAATCGCAAGGGTTTGGGGCCGATCGCGCTTCTCGGCAGCGCGTTGGCCGCTTGCGTTGCGTTGGCCATTGGCTGGTTCATCCTCACGCAGCCTGCGACGTCTCCAAAACACGTCAGCGCAATGCCCTGCAGCCGACTGTTTAAGGAGTTCTGGGGAAAGTTGGAGGACGATAAGTTCACGCGAATCTCGGCCGAGCATCTGGCGGGTTTAAGCCGAATGGCGCTGCGCGCATACGATGCCTGTCAAGCCGGTGATGAGTTGGATGCAAATGCCTTGTTCAAGCGGCTCGGCAGAATGCAGTTCTAGCGCCGAGCACGCCCGCGATCAGATCCTTGATGGCCCTCGGGAGCAAGTGCCAAGAGCGGCCGCCCTCGCCCATTAGTTGGCCAGCGGCTGCCCTGACCATCGCCGGGAGCCTTTGGCCAAACCTGCCGCTCTCAATGAGTGGCAAACACGTTCACGCCTGAGAGCAGCCGACCATCAAAATCGTTAATCCCTGACTTTCAGGCAGGAAATAATGCGACACAGGCCTTAAAGTGCGCCGCTCAAGTTTGGCAATGCCAGCAAGACGAGCGCAGCCTTAGCGCTGCTCGGTGATCGGTCCGAGTGGAAAAATCTCTTCACTTCGGAGAAGAGGTCCCCGGTGATAGCCTATGCTCATCTTGAGCGGGCATTGGACCGTCACCGGCGGTGTGAAATTGGTGCGGACGCTGGAAAGGGCATGCCTGGCGCCCCATCTGGGCGAAAAAGGTGTCAGATGGAAATTGGAGAGGGAGATGGCGCGCGTATTTATCACCGGGTCGTCGACCGGCCTCGGCCTGATGGCCGGCCAGCTGTTGATCGAGCAAGGCCACAAGGTGGTGCTGCACGGTCGCAACCTTGAGCGCGCCAATGAGGCGATGGCGAACGCGCCTGGCGCGGATGGCGCCGTTGTCGGTGACCTATCGACCATCAAGGAAATGCGATCCGTCGCCGACCAAGCCAGTCGGCTCGGCCGATTTGATGCCGTGATCCACAATGCCGGGGTAGGTTACAGGGAGCCGCGTCGCGTGCAGACCCAGGACGGCCTGCCACAGGTGTTTGCCGTCAACGTGCTCGCGCCTTACGTCCTCACCGCGTTGATGGAACAGCCAGATCGGCTCGTCTACTTGAGTTCGGGCATGCATCACAGCGCCGAGGCGAACCTCGACGATCTTCTGTGGACCAAACGGCCGTGGCGCGGCGCGCAGGCCTATGCCGAAAGCAAGCTCTATGACGCGATGCTAGCTTTCGCGGTCGCACGGATTTGGCCGAAGGTGCGCTCCAATGCGCTCGAACCGGGATGGGTGGCAACCCGCATGGGTGGGCCGGGGGCGACGGGCGACCTGAGCAAGGGCCATATCACGCAAGCGTGGCTGGCGGTCAGCAACGATGCGCTGGCGCTTTATAGCGGCGAGTATTTCTTTCACAAAAAGCTGCGGGCACCGAACCCCGCGGCAAAGGACGAAAGGGCGCAGCGCAGGCTCCTGGATGCATGCGCACGGCTGGCTGGCGTCTCGCTAGAGAAATAGCTCCAAAGAGCAATCCCTCTCGCCAAGGTCGACGGCTCCTTTCTTCAGTAACCCGACTTCGATCTATGCCGTCACAAGAGTCCCTGAGAAAGCTGAAGGAATGACCGCGGAACCGAAGTGTTTTAGCCTTGGTTGCTGCATGGCAATGTGCGCTTTGGGGTGGTCGCCTCTGTGATACCGAAGCCAAGTTCAAGACGGGGAGGGACGCGCCTGCAATCAGGAAGGTCAATGCCGTTCGCCTGAAGACACCGTGGGGGCGCCAATCAATCATCAGTTCACCCGTCGATCACGGGGTGGGGCAGCCACCCAACCCAACTGCCACAAACCCCTGAATTCTAGGCCACAAGCACCCCATGGAGCGCTGTTACTGTGCAATTAGTGATCTGTCTGTTAGTGATCTGCCTCGGTTATCGAAGTGGCTGAGCCTCGGTAGTTGCCGTCATCAATGTCGGTATTTATCCGGATCTTCGCATTTGATTTCCCTCAAATCAGGCTCCGCTACAGCGAGCGATGAACGTTACCGCCTTTCGAGCCCAAGCAGGGGTATAGTATGGTGCCATTCGTGATGGGGTTCATTGCAAAGCTTTGCAACATTGGCTGGGGTTTCGGGGAGCTATGACGGCGGGAGGCGGGCTCCGTAGAGTTAGTCGCTACCTGAAGCCGAGAATAGTTACTCTCGGCGCCGCCGGGGGGATCGGCATCGCCTATTTTTTGGCGGCTCGGCTCGGCTTGGCCCTCAAGTCTCACGCGGGTCTGGCCTTCTTCTGGCCGGCCGGCGGCATCGCTATCGGCGCACTCATTGTGCTCGGACCAGCTGCGCGTTTACCGGTGACGCTCGGCATGGTGTTCGGTTCGATTGCGTGCAGCCTCACGGTGGGCAGGAGCCCCGGGTTGGCCGTTGCGTTCGCCGTCCCTAACGCCAGTGAGGCCCTCCTCACCGCTTGGCTAGTCCAACGCTGGTTCGGAGCCACGTTCAAGCTAGAGGAGGTGTCCCAGGTATTGGGGTTCCTGGTGGCGAGTGCGATTGCTGTGGCTGTCGGCGCGGCCTGCGCGGCAATAGTCGTTAGTTTTGTCGAGCAAACCCTATTTACTCTGCAGGTGTGGCGAGTTTGGTTTTCGGCCGGCTTGCTCGGCACGATCACGGTCGCGCCGCTGCTTATTGAACTTGCCGAGGCCGTGCGGGAGGTACCGCCGCGTCGCGAACTGGTCGAAGGCGTAGCAGCGCTCGTGACTCTGGCTGCGCTGAGTGCATTCCTGATTTCCGTGCCACAGGGGCCTTGGGCAACGGCCTTGCCCGTGGCTCTCGTGTTGCCTCTCCTGTTATGGGTTGCCGTACGCTGCCGGCCGGTGTTCGCGGCCGCAGCAATGTTTGTGGTGACGCTGGCCGTCGTCTGGTCGGCGACCTTCCATCGGGGGCACTTCGGCGACGCAAGCATTCCTCTTGCGGACCGCATACTCGCTGCGCAAACCCTGGTGTTGGCCGGGACATTGCTGGCCCTCGTTCTCGCCGCGCTATTCTCCGAGCGGCGGCAGAGCGAAACCACGCTGCAAAAAAGCAAGGAGCGCCTTCAGCTCGCCCTCGATGGCGCCGAGCTTGGTGCATTCAGCGCAGACCTAACCACCGACCTGCTCGAGTGCGATGCGCGTACCGCGCTGATCCATGGGCACAACGTGCTGCCCGTGACCCTTAAGGAGTCGCGGCGCTTCGTGCATCCCGATGACCTCGTGCGCATAGACAATGCTCTTGCAGAGGCACAGCGCAACGGTGGCGCCTGGCGCGCTGAATACCGGATGGTGCCACCGCCTGGCCACCCACATGCGGGCGAGACGCGCTGGATCGCGGTCGAGAGCTCGATTGTGCGCAATCCCCGGGGAACTGCGGTGAGATTGCTCGGCGTGACCCGGGACATCACTCATCAAAAGCGCGCAGAGGAGGCGCTTGCCGAACGAAATGCGCAGCTCGCCCTGGCAGGAACGGGCGCCCTTGTCGGCAGCTATGGTTACGATGTCGACAGCGGCGAGATGCAGGTGTCCGCAGGGTATGCGGCCATCCATGGGCTGCCCGAGGGTACAACGGAGACAACGCGCCGAGAGTGGCGGGATAGGGTGCACCCAGATGATATTGGGCGCTTGGATGGACTTCGTAGCCATGCCTTCGGTAAGCGGGGGTACGAATACAATGTGGAGTACCGCATTGTTCTCCCGGACCGCAGCGTGCGCTGGATCGAGTCGCGCAGTTTCATTTCATACAACGCGGATGGGTGCGCACAACGTGTGATCGGCGTCAACATCGACATCACCGAACGCAAGCACATTGAGGCCCTGCTCAAGGACAGCAAAACCCGCCTGGCGGATGCGTTGGCTGCCGGCCAGGTGATGGCCTTCGAATGGGATGCCGTCACTGGCCTATCAGAGCGCAGCGAGAATGCAGCCCAGGTCCTAGGGTCTGAACCGCGAGGCAAAGAATTCATCAGGCACGTCCATGCCGACGATCGGAAGATGCTGAAGGCGCACATACACGATCTCTCCCGCGGCAATCCTTCATATACTTTAGAGTTCCGCTATATTGGCCCGGACAGCAGAGAGGTATGGCTGGAGGAGACGGCGAAGGGCGAGTTTGACGCGACCGGGAAACTCGTGCGCATCAAGGGCCTGACGCGCGATATCACCGAGCGCAAGCGCGCAGAGGAACGCCAATGTGTATTGGTTGCCGAGCTCGACCACCGCGTGAAGAATGCTCTTGCAACCGTCAGTGCTGTCGTTTCCCACACCCGGCAGGGGAGCAGATCGGTCGCCAATTTCGCGGCAGCAATTGAGGGACGCATTCACTCGATGGCTGCAACACACGAGCTGTTGAGCTCCCGTCAGTGGCAGGGGTTATCGTTGGCAGATCTCGTCAGGCGCGAGCTTGCACCCTATGCCACACGCAACAATACCGAGATCAACGGCCCCGCAGTCTTGCTGCGCACGGAAGCGGGTCAGGCGATGGCCATGGTGCTCCATGAGCTCGCCACCAACGCCGCCAAGTACGGTGCGCTCACCAACAAGAATGGGCGCGTGTCGGTTCGATGGGACCGGCGGTTGAACGGGCACCCGCGTTCTCTGGTGCTCGAATGGCAAGAGATCGGCGGCCCTCCCATTGTCGCTGCCGGCAAATCTGGCTATGGAACGAGCACCATTCGTAACCTTATCCCCTATGAATTCGGCGGGACGGTCGACCTCGTCTTCGCTCCGGAGGGGGTGCGGTGCCGCTTGGAGCTTTCCGGTGACTGGCTCAGCAACGAGAGCGAGCCGGTGTCAGAGGCCCTCACACGTCGCGCTCGTGCTGGCGCGGCAGGGGGTGAGCATGAGCGCTGAGGCACCCATTGTTGCAGAAGCCCTCGGGGCTAGGGTCTCGGAGGCGATGCGGCTCCTACCCCGGGGCACGATCCGACCCCGCTCAGTGCGAGCCAGCTCCGCATGAGCTGTCGCCTTCATGGCCTACCATCATGCTTGGCTCGTTCCTCACACCCGCCCCCCACTGGCACTCCGAGCGCCGAAGATTACCAGGTTCAAGTTCACCGGGAGCTCAACAAGCCGACGCTGAAAATCGACCGACCGCAACTGACGAGCCGACATTGATGAGCTGGGACAGACGCAGCGGGAGGGTTCAGCGGCAAGGAGATTAACCTCACCCTACAAAACGATTGCTACCTAAACCCACGAGCGCAAGGAGGTTAATGGGGCCGGCTCGGCACCTGCGTTAGGCCACCTTCTTTGACGATGGGAGAGCAGAGAGCCTCTCTTTGATCGCCTCAATTTGTTTTGCAATCTCGTCCAAGTCGCCTGCGAGAGCATCGAGCTCTTCCTCGCGGAGCGGTCGGCGCTGACGGTCCATCGGCGTCACGTAGGCCCACGCCAGGGCTACCGGCCAGAGCACGAAAATCAGGAGGCCGAGCCAGCCGCAGACACTGATCGCAGCTGCGTGCGGATGTCCACGGTCGCTGGCGATTCGGCCAGGCAAATTACCAAGTATGTAGAGCGCCCAAACCGCGGCAATGACCAGCCCGGTGCCGACCAGGAAGGCCAGCAGAAGACCGAAATCGCCAAAGCTTTGCATTCGGGAGCCCATTGCAGCGCGGGCCATCGACCTCGACACCCTTGGGCCATTAGGCGCGCCACGTCGCAGGAATCATTGCCCCCAACCGCCCGAGCCGACATCCGCAGAAACCCGAGATATTGCCGTGAACATACGGTATGGACCGCAGCTTGCTTTGGTAAATGCGCTGCGCCGCAATTGGCTCACGGTCCGGACCGCCAAGGGTCAATCGCAACCGTCGATCGACGTTCAGTCTTGGGTCAGCTCGACGCCCAGGCCCTGACGGAATACTGCAGCGCCGCGCACTGTCGCGATGTGGCGCGATCGTTCGCTGCGCGGGGTGCCTTGCCGATAGGGTCGCAGCCGGGGAGCATCGATAGCGGGCAGGGCAGAGCCATCCATTAGGGTTGGCAGCAGCACAATCTTCTTTGGTTGTTGTTGAGCATGAGCTGCGATGCTTCGGCCGGTTGCGGAGATCGCCGGCCGCTGTTTTGGGTGAGCTGATGAGGAACGCTGTTTTGGAAGAGGCTCGAGTGCCGGGACGCGTTTCGCGTCGCCGTCGTTGCGTGCACGTCAGCCATTCTTGCTTGTTGGCTTTCAGCGTCGCCCGACCTCCTCATCGTTGCGGTCGGTCACACCGACACCGAGAAAGCAGCGTGCGCCGCTAGCCCGCGCGGGTAAATCCGTCCGAACTCCAGGCTTCGCTGCCAACGCCATGATGGACAGTGAAGAGACCGTCGGGATCGTAGCGGCTCTTGACCGCCGCCAGCCGTTGGTAGTTTGCGCCCCAGAACGCCTGCTGCCAGTTCTCCTGGAAATAGTCGCATTCGTTGAGGTAGGCGCCTGTGTCGGGCGCCGCTGCGCGCAGTGCCATCATCGCAGCGTGCACACGCGTCGCGCGATTGCGAGCAATGAGGTCAGACACCGTGTTTGACGGGGAGCTGCGATCTGCAATGATGGCAAGCGCGAACGCAGTCAAGACGTCGGGATTCATGGCCGTATTGCGGGCGGCGGAGATGGCCGTCTCCGGTGCTCCGGCAAGACCCTTATTGAAGTGAAAACTGACCCCCCAATGGCGGCTCGCGGCGAACCAGGCCTCCACGAGTAAAGAGCGGTTCGACGGCTCCAAGAGGGTCGCCGGCAACCAGGCCGAGGTGTAGGCGTGCCAGAAGGCGCCGACCTGGCCACCGTCACCGCTCCACCAGAAGTCGGTCCAAGAAGCGCCGCTCCGGCCGTCGAAGTTTATTGCGGAGGGCGCGAAAAAGCGCAGAAGCCAAGCGTTCCACAGATAGCGTGCGGGCACATCCGCGGCGGAGAGGGAATTCTGGCCCTCGAAGTCGGTGGCGTTGGCGTTGGCAAATGCGATTAGAGGCCCAAACGCCGCGATGGCCTGGTCCTTCGCCATGCCCTGAAACACCATCGAGACCGCCAGGCGATTGTCGGGTCCCGCCCTTACCTGCTCGCCCCAATGGGAATTGAAGAGGCTCGAAGCATAGAGGTCGACGAACCGCGCGAGGAGAGCTTGGTAGGCTTGGTCGGATCGGGCGTGGAGGGTAAGGTTCAATGCGCCGAATTTGTCGGGGAGCGGGTGCGTGGCGAGCGTGAGACGAGTGACGACGCCGAACGTGCCACCGCCCCCGCCCTTGAGCGCCCAAAAGAGGTCGGGATCCTGCGCTTCGTTGACGATGCGGATGACGCCGTCTGCGGTGACGACCTCGGCTTCGAGTAGGCTGGCGGCAGCCACGCCATAGGCCTTGGAAAAGCTGCCGAACCCGCCACCCAAGAGCAATCCCGCGACACCGACGGTGGTGCAGCCGCCCCCTTGGACGTAGCGCCCGGCCCCGCCGGTCACCGCCTGATAGGCGTGCAGCCATTTGCAGCCCGCACCCAGCGATACGGCGGAAACCGGAGCTCGACTCGACCCTGCCGGCGCGAAGGCTTCGTGGACGGTCACGGCATGCATTTTCCGCGTCCAAACCAGCAAGGAGTCTGGCGCACTGGAGGTGCCGAGATAGCTGTGGCCGCCGCCCTTAACGACCAGGCGCAGGTTGTGAATGCCAGCAAAACGCACGGCGGCAGCAACATCAGCGGCGCTCTCGGCCGCCACCACATAGGCGCTAGGCGACGAGCGCCAGGCGTCGAGCCAACCGGAGCTTTGGGTAAGGTCCGGCTGGTCGGCGATATAGAACGGGTTGGAGAGGAGCCTCTTGGCGTCCGGCTCCTTGCGTGTGATTGGGCTAACCCGTGCGAGGCGGCCATTGGTCGCCTCGTTGAGTGCCGCCCAGTCGGCCTCGACCGGCCAGCCCGGCATGCCGGGCCGCACGCGCTCAATGGCCGCCGCGCGGGCGGGCGAGATCGGCAACACGGAACTGGCAGCCAGCGCAACACTGGTGCCGAGGAAATGGCGACGATCCACTTCACTCCTCGCAAAGGCCGCTGTCGCCGAAGCGGGCGTCTCCTGCTTCTTTGCCGACATTGCCACCACCTCGCTCGCGCGCCATCACCCAGCAGTGCTGGTTGACTGAGGTAGAACCCGCCCGCTGCGCAGTCCAATGTTGGCGCGCCAATGCCGTGCGATCGCGGGCTCAGCCTACCTCATCGGTGGGTCTGCGCATCGGCCAGCTGACCGAGCCGCAAGTGGTGTTGACGCCGATCACCTCACCCCTGAGATTGAAGGTGGGTCCACCGCGGAGTTGCCGCGGTTCACGGGCGCATCGATCTGGATGTAGTCATCAACTGAGCCCGAGCCGATGTCGCGGCCCTGGGCCGAAACAATGCCAGCGGTGACGGTCCCGCCCAGGCCGAACGGATTGCCCATGGCAACCACCCACTCACCGATGTTGGGCGGCGCATCTGCCAGTTTCACGAACGGCAAGGCGGAGCAAGCTTCCACCTTGATGAGGGCGAGATCGCTCTTGGCGTCGGTACCCACTACTTTCGCCTCCAAGGTCGCCCCGGAGTCGGTCAGCACCTCGACCTTCACCGCGTTGGCAACCACGTGATTGTTGGTGACGATGTAGCCATCGGGACTGATGAAGAAGCCGGAACCCTGGCCCTGGATGATGTGTCGCGCACGCCCGCCCTGCGCTCCACCGTCATTGGGTCCACGAAAGTTCTTGAAGTATTTCTCGAACGGCGTGCCCTCGAAGGGGTTGTCGTCGTCTTCGCTTACGACTGCAGGCGCGCCTGCGGCAGCTCTGACCCGGACCGACACGACGGCCGGCTTAACGGCGGCGACTAGATCGCTAAAGCCAGGCATTGCAACGGGGGTCGCGGGGGCACGGGCGGCCGATCTTGCCCCGAAGGGCGAGCCCAACTCGGCGGAATAGGCATGCAGGGTATAAGCCGATACGGAGGAAGTACGGCGAGGGCGGCCGCACCCGCGAGCAGGTGATTTCTGAGATTGCGCTGCGCCCGGGGCCGTGAATGAAAGGTGCCGTGCCCAGCGCTGCCGATAGGATCAGGGGTGATGGGGGCTCAACGCTTGCATGTGGGCTGTCGTTGACTGCACCTGATAGATAGCGAAGCCACCTGACGATGCCATTTCCGTTTGGTTAAAACTTCGCAATCTTGTGAACCAAGCATGAAGCGGGGTGCGCGCTCCGGGTGATCATGGATGCACCCCATAGAGTGAGCGAGGCGCGGCACACGTGGACAAAAGCACGATGACACCGACGACTTCTTTCTCCTTCTCGAAGGGCGGCTCGACATCCAATTGCGGGCAATTGCGGGCAATTGCGGGGGCGGACTGTCTTTCACGGAACGGGCGAGATGTTCATCGTGCCCAGGGCGTGGAGGGTCGGCCGGCCGCGCACGAGGAAGTGCATCTACTCCTGATCGAGCAATGGCACGCCGAATACTTTCGAGACGACCGCGGCACCGCGGAAGTTGGCCTAGCAGGGCTCGGTTAGCTGAGGCACGCGCGTCACCGGCCGCAGGGCGCGCCCGCATGGCGAACGGACGGCATGAGCGGTCTATCCGTGCGCTTGCAATGGCTCATGCGCTGGCAACGCGCCGCCCTCACCGTCACCGCGCTGGCGCACGAAATGCTGCGATCGAGGCGCAAGCTCGCAACATTCCAGGCCATCCCTACTCGATCAATCGGCAATATGCTGCAGGATGCGCCGAAACGGCAGCGCCTGATGGTGCAGCGTCTGGACGATTGCATTGTGCTCGACACCCTTCGGCATCGTCGCCACCTGATAGAACTGCTCAAGGCGGTGGCGAAACTCCTCTTGAGCTTCATTGACGTCCCTGACCATCGAGCAGCAGTACAGGATCAATACCCCGATCAGGATGCTAGCGGCGAGAGCTATGGCCGACACAAGAAGCATGTTCGTCTTCCTAGCGGGGCCCGCACCAGAGCATCCGAGCACCTGATTAGGTTCAAACTTTGGCAGGCACGCAGGCGGTGCCAGCCTCGTCTCAGCCGCACGTCTCAGCACACCTCCCACCTTGTCGTGAATTTGCCAGACCACGCACCCTTCCTCTGCGGTGCGGGAAAAACCGGCAAATCGGGGGCAGGGCCGAGCGGTTGGCACCCTGTGCTGCCCTTGGCGCAAAGGAGGCTAGACCGCGGGGGGCGTTGGTTGCGCCGCTGCGGCAGCTCCGATCGCGCATGAGCAGGGGTCGTGACACGCGAAACCCTGTTCGCTCAAGATGGGCGTCAGCTTACCAGGCAGGTCAACGCCATGCCGGATTGGCTTGAAATCATCACGCGCTTGCTCGCTGCAGCACTGATCGGCGGCGGTATCGGTCTCAATCGCCATCTGCACCATAAGGACGTCGGTCTGCGCACGCTGAGCCTTGTCTCATGCGGCGCGGCTGGACTGGTGCTCGCGTCTTTCCATGCGGCGGGTAGGGTGCCGAACGTTGATGCCATGAGCCCGGTGATGCAGGGGATCATGACGGGTGTTGGCGTCATCGGCGCCGGCGTGATGATGCGCCGCCAATCGGACGAAAAAATCCACGGCCTGTCCACGGCTGCGACCGTCTGGATAACGGCCGCTCTCGGCGCTTTGTGCGGCATCGGCGAATGGAAGATCATCATCATCCTCTCGCTCATCATTGCCATGGTTCTCCTGACCGGCGGGTCGGTTGAGCGCTGGTGCGACGCGGCATACCAACAAGCCCCGAGATCCGCACGCTTGAGCTGGCCACGGCCTATTTGTGTGAAGCGCAGCGATCAGCTGTCGCTGCGCCTTCTGGTGAGCCACCGCTGTCCATGGAGGTTCCGCTTTGAGGTTCGGCCGCTTGTGGGCGCTGTGATGGAAGGGATTGCTGTCACCCCCCAGCAGAGATCGCCCGCAGATGTGCGCGCCCCCCTTTGGGCGTCAGCCGCGATCGCAAGGCGTCGGCCAGGCTAGAAACGCGATTGGCAGGCGGTGCCGAGCCCTCGCGCCGACGCAAGCTCAGCGCTTTCGACCCCCTTATGCTCAATGTTGAGCACATGGCCCTGTCCTGAATACCTCCGAGCAGGGGAAGCGTGTCGGAGGGGCTCACGCCGATGGCGGTCCCTGCGCCCGCGTTTCGGACGAGTTGTGGAAACAATTCATTGGGTCCTACGCAAGCTGCCAAGGGCAGGCAAACTAGACGATCCGAATCAGCGTCGATGGCGGAGGCAAGATGTCCACACTAGTTGACCAACTAGAGGAGATGCGCGCGCGCATCAATGCGATGCCACTGATGCCCAGCAACCGACCACCCACCGTATTGGACGGTCAGGTCAACCAGATGCGCGCGCGGGTGAACGAACTCGCGCAGGCGGAAGGTCAAATGGTGTCAGACCTGAGCAGCGCCCTGCGCCATCTGGACGACCTCTTATTGCACGAGGTCCGCTCCATCGCCGCCGAGCACGAGTCGCGGCGTGCCAACCTCCTCAACGAGCTCCAGCTGCTCGCCACCCAACTGAACGGTGCATACCCCCCGGCATCCCATCGCGGGAGCCCCCGCGCCGGAACCATGCTGGAGGACGGCAAAACCGCAGGTTCAGTCCAACCATACGGTGCAGATTCAGACCGCCAGCAGAAGCTGCGCGATGCGTTAATCCGCCAATTGGCAACCCGAGCAGCTCAAAACGCCGTCGAGCTCGCAGATGCAAGGGAAGATCCAGAAGCAGGCGTCGGATCCGTCTGACCAAGCGCGTTGGCGTGGCTAATGCCCTGTGGGCGCCTTGTCCCGGATTAAGCTCTTGTGAGGGGAGGTTGGCTTGAGCACCGCGAACTCCTCGGCGCCACAGCAAATTGAGGCCCCTCACGCAATTTCTGGCTGCTCCTGGTTCTGGCTGCTCCCGGGCGTCGAGCGTTGCCCGCGAGCACGGGATGCACCACCCTGTCCCCATGCGCCAATTGGCAGTTGGACGGTCGTGGTGTTCACGCTGCTGCGCCGAATTGGCCTGCGACTTGCGTGCCCGGCCTTGCCAGAGGGCGCCATTGGAGCAGCGCTCAGCCGTGCGCTGGAGGCTGGATCACCAAATTGCGATGATGAGGATCAAGCCGAGCGGGACGATGATGAGCCCGAGATACAACCACGTGCGATAAGCTGATGCGTCCTTCGGCAGAATGAACAAATGCACAAGCAACCATAGGCAGACGCCTGCCCCCAAAACAAGCCGCACCAGATCACCGGGTGTTTCGTAGGCGGTCCAAATCGTCTCGCTCTGTGGGCTGCTGACACGCCACGTCAGCACCAACAAAACGCCAATAGCCAGGGATCGCAGCACAATCGCTGTGATTCGCAAGGAAGAGGAAACCTCGGGACGCCGAGATTGCACGTCAGGGGCCGACCCTTGTCATCGCCTTCACGTTGGATGCACCCCAGCAAGCGCATTCTAGGTGCCGCCAGCGAGGAAAGCAACGTCGTCCAACGGCGTCTCGCCGCATCAGGGGCGCTGGCAGTATGAGTGCTGCTCATGTGTGCGGATGCGAAGCATCGCGCGTTGCCGCGTCGCTCCCATCGGCTGTCGGTGTTGGCCGACCGGTTCCCAGGAACATCACCTGCAGAGCGGGCGCCACCACCAGCAGCAAGATGGGTCCGATAAGCATGCCGGCGACCACGACCACGGCCAGAGGGCGCTGAACCTGGCTGCCAATCCCGGTCGAAACCGCCGCCGGCAGCAAGCCGATGCAGGCCGACAAGGCCGTCATCAGCATGGGCCGCATGCGCTGCGTGGCGGCATGGAACATGGCATCGACGGGGGTCATGCCCTCGGCCCTCACCTCGTTGTAGTAGGTGATGACCAGGATGCCGTTCATGACGGAGACGCCGAACAGCGAGACGAATCCCACGGCTCCCGAGATGCCGAAGTCCAACCCCGTGACGAGCAGCCCGATTAGGCCACCGGCGATCGCGAAAGGGATGCCGACTAGAGCGAGCAAACTGTCGCGCAGGGAATTGAACAGCCCGTAGAGCAGCACCATGATCAGAACGAGGCTTAAGGGGACGATGACGGCCAAGCGCTGCTTTGCCTGCTGCAAGGACTCGAACTCGCCGGCCCATTCGATGCGATACCCGTTCGGCAGCTTGACGTTGCGTTGAATGCGCTCCTGGGCTTCGGCGACCGTACCGCCAAGATCGCGATCACGGACGCTGAATTTTACCGGAATGAAGCGCTCGTTGCGCTCGTGGTAGATATAGGACGCACCCGTATCGAGGGATATCTTGGCGAGCTCGGTCAAGGGAATGTAGGCGTTGGTCCCTGTCGGCGTTTGATATCCGACCTTGAGGGCGCGAACGGCGTCGATGTTCTCCCGGTACTGCGGAGCAAGTCGCACGGTGACATTGAACTGGCGATCACTCTCCAGAAGCGTGGTTGCCACCTGGCCGCCCATGGCCGCTTGGATCACGCTCGTGACATCCCCGGTGTTGAGGCCGTAACGGGCCGCGGCATCGCGATCGATCTTGACGTTCAGGTTGGGCTGGCTGAGCACCCGGAAGATGCCAAGGTCGGTGGCACCCCTGACGTGCCGCATCTCCTCCAGAACCTGCTCGGCAAGTTTTTCCAGCGTGGCAAGGTCGCGTCCAATGATCTTGATCGAATTGGAGCCCTTCACGCCGGAGAGGCCCTCCTCGATGTTGTCCTGGATGTATTGCGAGAAATTGAAGTCGATGCCTACGAATTCCGTGGCGAACTCCTCTTGCAGCTGATTGATGAGCTTCTCCTTGGTGAATCCCGCCGGCCATTCTTCAAACGGCTTCAAGGGCGCAAAGAGTTCGGCATTGTTGAACCCTGCTGCATCGCTGCCGTTGTCGGGGCGGCCATGCTGCGAGACGACAGTGATGACCTCCGGGTGCCGCAGGAGAACCTCGCGCATCCTCGTCACGTACTTCATGCCGGCTTCCAGGGAAATGGTCGGCGGCATGGAAGCACGGATCCAGAGGTTGCCTTCTTCCAGATGGGGGAGGAACTCGGTGCCGAGGCGGAGCGCGAAGACACTGGTCAAAAGCAGGAACGCGACGCCGATGGTCACCGTGACCTTCCGGGCGGCGAGCGCCAAGCGCAGGATGGGCGTGTACAGAGCGCGCAGGACACGCACGACAATCGTCTCGGCCTCGCGAATGTGTTCGGGCAGGAGGATGGCGGCAAGTACGGGCGTGATGGTGAACGTGGCCATCAAGGCGCCGCCCAAGGCGAACCCGTAGGTGCGCGCCATCGGATTGAAGATCTGGCCTTCGACGCCCTGCATGGTGAAGAGGGGCACGAAGGCGGCCACCGTCACGGCGGTGGAAAACAGCACCGCCTTATCCACCTGCAACGCGCTGATGAAAATAAGCCGCAGGCGATCGGTCCAGGTCGTAGAGCCGGCACCCTGGTCCCCGGCCGGAGGGGCGCCGAAGCGTCCCGCCGCAAGGGCGCTCAGGGTCTGGCGCCGCTGCTCCACGGGTGCCTGGAAGTTGCGGAAGATGTTCTCGACCAGGATCACAGCGGAATCGATGATGATCCCGAAGTCCACCGCGCCGATGGAGAGCAGGTTTGCATCCTGCCCGAGGAGCACCAAAATTATGATGCTGAAAAAGAGTGCAAAGGGAATATTGACCCCGACAATGATTGCGCTGCGCAGGTCGCCAAGAAACGTCCATTGAATGAGGAAGACGAGCAAGCAACCAAAGATGAGATTGTGCAGAACTGTGTGGGTCGTCACCTCAACAAGCGAGCTGCGATCGTAGAAGGGCACCAGTTTCACGCCCGGCGGCAGGGTCCCATCGACGTTGAGCTTCTCCACGGCCGCCTCAATGCGTGGCACGACATCGTTGGTATGAAGCGTGCGGTTCATCACCACAATGGCGGCAACCACGTCGTCTTCCCGGTCGCGGCCCGCCTTACCCAGTCTCGGCACGTAACCGACACGCACGCTGGCAACGTGCCTCAGCTGAATGGGAACGCCATTGGACTGCGCGAGCACGATGCGCTCGATGTCCTGGACATTCCAGCCCTGGGTAAGATCGGCGGTCCCACCACTGTCGAGCAGGCCGAGGCCGCGAATGTTGACGGACTGCTCACCGTAGCGGATCTCGCGCCCTCCGACATTGACGTTGGCATTGCCAATGGCGCTAATCACTTGCGGCAAGGTGACGTTGTAGGCATCTAGCTTGTGCAGATCGACTTCCACTTCATATTGTTTGGTTGTGCCTCCCCAGGTATTGACCTGGACAACGCCTTCGATGGTCAAGAGCCGCCGCTGCACGATCCAATCCTGCACGGTGCGCAGATTGCTCAATCCGAAGTGAGGCGGGCCCACAATCTGATAACGGAAGACTTCGCCAACCAGGCTCGAGCCCTGGATCTGGGGCAAGACATTGTTGGGCAGCGAGACGTTCTGCTGCAGGCTGATGTTCGCCTGCGTTACGGCAAAATAGTAGTCAACACCGTACTTGAAGGTCACGCGCACGAAGGAGAGGCCGTAAAAGGAGGTTGAGCGGATGACCGTGACGCCGGGTGTGGGCGCCAATCCAACCTCCATGGGAATTGTGTAATAGCGCTCCATTTCTTCGGCCGAGAGACCGGGAGATTGCGCCGTGATCTCGAGAATCACGGGGGCGGGATTGGGATAGGCCTCGATGTTCAGCGACCGGAAGGCGATGAGGCCCGCGCCGGCAAACAGGATCAGCCCGAGCAGGATGATGGGCTGGCGCGCTAATCCGAAAGTGACCAGGCCCTTGAGCATGCGCCGTTCTCTTTTCGGTTGGTGTTTTGGAGCTGAGAAGAGGGCTCAACGGGTTCAATTCAGCTGACAGTTAGGTGATGTTGCAAAAAGACCTGACCGGGGGGCTGACACGCACGGACAATTGTGCGGGGGGCCCCCGGGGGGAACATGGGCGGCAGCGCCCATCCAGCGCCGCGAGCCCAGCAAAAGCTGGCATAGCGATGGGCGCGGCGAGAGCGCGAGCTGACAGCGAGCTGACATCATCTGCAGGGTGACCGGCAACGCCGGCGTAGAGAGTGTAATCTTTACCAGTGTGCGCTGTGCTTGGGTGCAATCCGAAGCATGCGAATACTTGTTGCTGAAGATAACCCGGGCGAGCCCGCGCTGCTGCGCGCCACGTTGCGAGACGCTGGCTACGGGGTGGATACCGTTACTTCGGTCGCAGACCTGCTTAACGAGGCGAAGAGCGCGCGGTACGACCTGCTGATCGTCGCGCGCAGGCTGCGCGGCGGCGACGGCCTGGAGGCCGTGCGCATCTTGCGTTCCAAGCATAGCTCCGTGCCGATCCTCATCACGAGCTTCCGGGGCCGCGTGGAAGACCGCATCGGCGGGCTCGATGCCGGAGCGGATGATTATCTGATCAGACCATTTCATCAGCGCGAGCTGCTCGCGCGCGTTCGTGCACTGCTGCGCCGGCCACCCGCGTTGGTGGCGCCGGTGTTGCGAGCAGGAAACCTCGAGATTGACGATGCTGCCGGGGAAGTTCGCTGTTCTGGGCGAGTTGTCCAACTTCGCCTCGCGGAACGGCGGCTGCTCACGCTGCTTGTTCGGCGTACGGGAACAGTGGTGCAAAGATCGCATATTGAAGGTGCACTTGCACAATGCCAGAGCGAAATGTCTGGCAACGCGATCGAGGCGCAGGTGTCACGGTTGCGCAAAGCACTGAAGCGGGCTGAGGCGGGTGTCGCGATTGAGACGGTGCGGAGCGTCGGCTACCTGCTGCGGGTCGAGGACGAGGCTTTGGCACTTCCACACGCGCGCGCTCGCCCGCGCAAGCTGGCACGACCCAACATGGAGCTGAACCCCCGCAGGTGATCTTGGTAAGTCCATGGTTGCTGGCCGATCTGCGCCGCTACCGGCCGGTTACTTTGTGGATCAAACTGCGGTACCCAGGCAGCATTTGACGAGAAAGCATTTTGGAACAATGCGGATTGCGGGGCGAGGTGCCGACTGATTAATGTTTTGCGATGAAGCACCCGACCTGTCACGAGCAGGCCGTCGTCGGGCTTCGTGCGCAACGCTCAAGAGCGTGACCTGGGTGACGGCTCGGTCCTGGCCTACATGAGATATCCACTCATCGTCTGTTTGCTTGTCGGCATTGCAAGGCCTGCAGCGGCCACAGAGGAGTGTCCCAACGAGTTGAGGATGTTTGAGCGGGATGTACGCGCTGCCCGGGAGATGAAAGAGCGGGTGTTTTGGCGGCTGGTTGGTGCCAACTACAGGCGTCGCGTAATGCGCTATTGCGGCAAGGAAGAGCGCCGCGCCGGGGTTGCCAAACTGCAACTTACCCCCGACGAAATGAAGCTGCTGGGTCTCGCGGAAGACTAGTGGGGGATGGTTGTGCGACTAGGTCGCCGATCGGCTGGACTCCATCGGCGATTCTTGTCAAAGCGACGGGCGGCTTGAGGCGCAGCTGCTGGCCGAGCTCACGCTTCGTGGCGGAGAGCGGACGTTGCGCGGGTCGGCGGCCGAGGTATTGAGCCTGCGAGGTATCAAGCATGAAGGTATCGAGCATGAAGGTATCGAGCGGGAAGGTATCAACCCATCGAGCATCGAGGTAGCGAGGTATCCAGGCATTGTCGGGGGCCGGACAGCAAAGTGTAAGCAACAAGCAATAGGGTTAGGGCCCAGGTCGGCCCAGGTCGGCCCAGGTCGGCTCAGGTCGGGCCAGGTCAGATCGCGTCGGCTTGCCATAGCCTGGGCGAGCGCTATTCGCAGCACGTCTGCGTGTTCGACGATGCAGAGCCAGGGTCGGTCGGTGCCGCGTCAGCGGACGGGAGAAGGCGGGACGATGCCGTTTGCAGCGCGCGCGAGCGTTCTTTCGGCTTTGCTCATCGCAGGAGCGCCAGTTGCGCTCGCTGACGGGTGGGACAATGAGGTTACCCCTTCGGTGATTTACCATCCACCGGCGATGCGCTGGACGGGGTTCTACGTGGGCGGCCATCTGGGCTTCATTTATACCATTACAAAGTTCGAGGATGTCGCCACGCCGCTGGCGCTGTGCGTGGCCGTCACCGGCATCGCCACCGACTGCGGCACCACCGGCACCGTCAACTCAAACAGCTTGGTGGGCGGGCTTGAAGCGGGGTTCAATCAGCAAATCGGCGATTTTGTTTGGGGTCTGGAAGGGGATATGACCTGGCGGGGGCACGATGCCGGCAAGGCAACGTTCCTACCCGCATTCGGTGTGGTGCAGGATTTTGCTGAGAGCAACGGTTGGCTTGCGACGTTGCGTCCCCGGCTGGGATTTGCCTATTATCGCGCTTTCATTTACGCAACCGGCGGAGTGGCGGTGAGCAGTGTCAGCCACACGCTGTCGTTTCGCGATCCGCTTAATGTGCTCTCCCCCCTTGTCGCGCAGGAAAGCCAAGTGCGCGTTGGCTGGACATCCGGTGTCGGTGTTGAATACGCACTCACGACGCATTGGACCTTCAAGGGAGAGTATTTGTTCGTCGACTTGGGGTCGACGACGGTTGTGACACCGGCCACCGGCGGTTGGTGGCCAACAACAACAACCTTTATGGAAACGGAACATCTGCTGCGCGCGGCCCTCAATTACAGATTCTGATGGGGCATGCCGTGCAAGGTGAAGCAGCAAAGGATCAAACCAAGCCAGGCCTGCTGGCGGCGACGCAAAGGGTGGTGCGTGGGATGCTTTTGCTTGGCACCGGGCTCGGCCTGTCTGCCTGCACGGTGGGGCCGGACTTCGTAATTCCGCCAGCACCCCAGGTCGCACTCACGCCCAAGCCCCTGAAAGCGCCTGGCTCGGCGGGCGGTGAGGCGCAGCGATTTGTCAATGGCCTCGACATTCCGGGCGCATGGTGGAAGTTGTTCCGGTCACGCGCGCTCAGCAGCTTGATGGAACGCGCCCTGCGCGACAACTTCGAGCTCAAGGCGGCGCAAGCCGCGTTGCGGGTTGCCCATGCCAATGTTGAGGCGCAGCGGGGAGCGTTCTTTCCCACCATCAATGCCAGCTATCTGCCGAGCCGGCAGAAGTCGGCGACGGCGGAGGACCTCACCCCACCGACCAACTCTGGAACTGCCTACTTCACACTGCATACGGCGCAACTGACGATTGCCTATGTCCCTGATGTGTTCGGGGGCATCCGGCGGCAGGTCGAATCGCTCGAAGCATTGGCGCAAGTGACGCGTTTTCAACTCGAGGCGACGCACTTGACCTTGACCTCCAACATTGCCCTGGCTGCGGTGCAGGAAGCATCCGTGCGCGGCCAAATCGATGCCACGCAGAAGATCATCAAGATCGAGAAGGAGCTGCTCGCGCTCCTGCGTCGGCAATTGGATGCGGGCCAGGTATCGGAAGTGGACGTCGCCGCCCAGGAGGCCGCATTGGCGGCGGCCGAGCAGGCTCTGCCGCCTCTGCAAAAGGCGCTCGCAGTGCAGCGCGACCTGTTGACCGCGCTGTCGGGACACCTGGCCGGGGAAGGATTGCCCGAGCGTTTTGATTTCGCGAGCATTCACCTGCCGAAAGATCTACCGGTCAGCGTCTCCTCGCTGTTGGTGGAGCAGAGACCGGACGTTCGCGCTGCGGAAGCAAACCTGCACTCGACCGCGGCGTTGGTGGGGGTGGCGGTAGCGGCCCGGCTGCCCCAATTCAGCCTATCGGGGAACGCGGGCCGAACGGCGGAGCAGTTCCACAATATGTTTAACCCGGCGCCGCAGTTTCTGTTCTGGACGATCGCCGGCAACGTGACCCAGACCATCTTTGAAGGCTTCACGCTTGAGCAGCGGCAGCGTGCGGCGGAAGCGGGCTGGGATCAGGCCGCCGCCCTATATTGCAGCACTACGGTAACCGCGTTTCAGAACGTGGCCGATGCCCTGCAGACCGTGCAGCTTGACGGCAACGCCTTGCGCGCGGCGACGGCTGCCGAGCGCGCGGCGGAGAAAAGCCTGCGGTTGACCCGCGAGCAGCTGGAGCTCGGACAGGTCAGCGCCTTACAATTGCTCAATGCCCAACAGGTATATTTTTCGGCCTTGATCAGTGTCGTCCTGGCGAAGGCCAATCGCTATGCCGACACCATTGCGCTGTTTCAGGCGCTCGGCGGCGGCTGGTGGAACCGTTCGGATGTGGACTCCGATGAAGTTCGTGACCGATGGGGTGATACCATCGTGGTCATAGAGGAAGGTTGAGGGTGGAGGAACGTGCAAGGACAGGTCCGTGGAGTCTGGCTATGGCGTACAAGAACTCCATCCTCATAGCAGTGGCCGCCGTGGTGGTCCTGGCCGGCGTCGCATTCCTCGTCGGCGAACCGGCATTGCGCTACATGGGACTAAAGACGGGACCGACGGCGGTCGCGGCCGCGCCGCCGCAGCCGCCCGCTCCGCAGAGCGTGGAGTTGCAAGAGAGCCTGGTGGAGACGGTCAAGGTGCAGCCGGTCGAGGAGCGCGACTTTCCGATCGAGCAGGACGCCGTCGGCAGCATCGATTTCAATGGCGATATGACCCTTCAGGTGTTCGCAGCCTACCAGGGACGCATCATCGACTTGTTTGTCAAGATCGGCGACGAGGTGCACAAGGGGCAGACACTCTATACGATCGACAGCCCTGATCTTGTGCAGGCGGGCTCGACGCTGATCTCGAGTGCCGGCGTGTTGGAATTGACCACGCGGACGTTGGTGCGTCTGCGGGACCTCGCCAAGACGAAGGCGGCCGCGCAACGGGATCTTGAGCAAGCGATATCCGATCAGCAAGCCGCCGAGGGCGCGTATAAGGCGGCGCGCGATGCGGTGCGCATCTTCGGCAAGACCGAAGATGAAATCGACCGAATGGTAAGCGAGCGGCGGGTCGATCCGGCCCTCGTGGTGCCGAGCCCGATCACCGGAAGAATCACCGCACGCAACGCGGCACCTGGTCTGTTCGTACAACCGGGGAACCCGCCTGCCCCGTACGCGGTGGCCGACATCTCGACCATGTGGATGATCGCCAACGTTCCCGAGAGTGAGAGCCCAAACATTAAGGTCGGGCAGGAGGTGAAGGCGAGGGTCATGGCCTACGCGGATCGCGTGTTTGAAGGCAAGATCACCACGATTGGAGCGGCGGTTGATCCGACGACCCGCCGCGTGCTGGTCCGTTCCGAGATCGCCGATCCGACCCATGAGCTGCGGCCGGGCATGTTCGCAAACTTTGTCATCCGCACGGGCGACCCGGTGCGTTCGCCGGCGGTCCCGGCCAATGGTGTCGTGCGTGAAGGCGACGGCACGATGAGCGTATGGGTGACGACGGATCGCCGCCACTTCAGCCGGCGGACCGTAAAGATCGGCCTACAGCGGGACGATTATCGGCAAATCCTCGAGGGAATACGCCCCGGCGAGCTGGTCGCTACCGAGGGCGCAATCTTCCTCAGCAACATGCTGACGTTCGCGCGTCCGCAGTAACGGGATTGGCCCATGCGCCGCGATAGGGCGAGACGACAGGGTTCCAATGGATTAGGGGTTAGGGGTCCCCACCGTTGCTCGTTGTGGCTCGCCTGGCGCTTGAGGTAATATTCTGGCAGCAAGATGCGGCAGCAAGATCAAGCAACAAGGACGACGTCGACAGGAGAACCGTGATGCGCGTGATGCACCGCTTGTTGGCAGCGGTGGCTTTGACCGCCGTTCCCCTAAGCGCTGGGCTTGGCGCCAGCGCAAGTTCGGGCGCGCCCGCCACTGCGGCTCCGGTTGCGCATACGACACACAAGGGTGGTGCCAAGACGGGAGTTGGCGCGGAAACCGCCACGAAGGGGCCCGCGTCGGTCTCGCTGCCGCATGGCCGGGCAGCGACCGGGGGAGGAAAGACGGCTGCCAAACCGGTGATGCGCGGCCCCCTCAATGCAGGTCCAAGCAACGCCACGATTGTCAAGGGTCGCAACGCGACCCCACAGGGCGTGGTGCCAGGTCCAACGGGAGCCGGTCAACCGACGATGGCTCCGCACGCAACTGCCACAAGCTCGGGCGCCGCCAGGGGTACGACGAGCAGGCCGGTAGCCTCGGGAATGACCCCGGCAGTGGGCGAGGGATCGCGCAAGACGACGGCGCAGATCAATGGCACCACCATCGCCGCACGAGGGACGGCCACGGCCAGAATCAGCCCCAGCCCAAAGGCGGGGGGAAGCATCAACGGCACGGAGGCGAGGCGCCGATAGGGCGTTAGCATTCCGGGCTGGCATTAGCTGGAGCAAGACTTAAGGGGATCGGGCGCGGGGCGCGCGCGCGGAACCATCAGGGGGAACCATGAAGCGCATGGAGATTGGCGTCGCCCTGGCGATCGCTTGGCTCTTTGCATTGGCTTGGACTGCGGGGCCTTGGACTGCTGGCGCAGCCCAGGCGGGCGAGCTGGCGCCCGGAATGTCGCAGCATCAGGTGGTGTCGGTGCTGGGGCCACCCACGGGGTTAAGGCTTGAGAGGAACGCCGTGGTATGCCTCACATATGCAAGCGACGAGCCGTGGCGGGCGCGTCTCTTCGGCGAGCGCACGCGGGTGATCGCCTTCAAGGAAGACCGGCTGGTCGATGATGCGATCGTCCGCTCGGTGCAGATCCGCTTTCACTGTTCACGCGTCGCCGGGCAATGGGACCCACCCATGCGCATCAAAGCGCCATGTGATCGCCTGACGGGGCGGTGTTGAGCGGCCCGACAATCGCCCAACCGACGTCAGTGGGCCGGCTCAATGGGCTAGCGTTCTTGCCACCCGGAACCCAACATAGCCATAGTGCATCTCGGGTGGACTGCCGCCCCGATCGGCGACCCGTAGAACGCGGGGCAGGTCGATCCAGGATCCGCCGCGGAGCACGCGCCGACCGCTGGCATCACACGCCGTCTCCCAGGCCGTCCCCGTGTCGATGACCGCGTCCGGCATTCCAGCATAGGTCGGATGGTAGCAGTCCTCGATCCACTGCCACACGTTGCCGGCAATATCGTAGAGGCCATAAGGGTTGGGGGGAAAACTGCCGACCGGTGAAGTGAAGGGCCATTGATCCTCTCCGGATTGCCCCGCGCCATTGGCAGAATTCGGAGAAAAGCGATCGCCCCAAAAATACTTCAGGCTGTCTCTGCCTCCGCGCGCGCCGCGCTCCCATTCGGCCTCACTGGGCAGGCGGTAGCCGTGGCTTGGTTTGAGGCCCACTTTCCCGTTCAACCAGCCCATGAAGCTCTGCGCATCCTTCCAGGTGATACCGACAATGGGGTGGCTGGGGTTGGTGAGGGCATCCCCGAGACGCCTGTAATGCTCATCGACGCCAGTCGTGGCGTTGAACAGGCTCGTTGGATCTCGCCATGCCGGTGGCGGACAGGCGGTCTCAGCCACACAGGCCAGGTAGTCACGGACGGTAATGAGGTATTGACCGAGCGCGTATGGCGCACCGATCGTCACGGTAAAAGGCTGACCGCCCGGTCCCTCCTCATCGCGGTCACCCTCTCCCCTGGCAGATCCCATGAGAAAGCGGCCAGCAGGAATGACAACCATTTCCGGGCAAGAAGCACACTCCTTGAAGTGGTCGGCCGGCTGGAGCGCGCGCTCCTCAGCGGGAGAGAGAGATCGCAAAGGCCATGCCGCCAAAGGCGCTTCACGCCCCGCCACGGCGTCGTCTGCTGCATGTGCGAACGAAGCGGCGGTCATGACACAAAGGCAGCAGACGGCCGGCCAGGTCAGCGCCACCGCCAGCACAAGCGCGAGATCGGGTCGCCATCGGCCAGCCGCAAAATGGGGGCCCTCCCTCGGGGCAACGCGCCTCGGGCGCGGTAGGTCGGGTGCCATGGAATTAAGGTGGCCATCCGGCGAGCCGCTGTCGATCATGTCGCGGTCTCCTCTGTGTGAACCGCAGCATACTCCGCCGGCCGGAAGGACCAAAAGGGTACGAGCCCGCCTTAGCAACGATTTCCCCAGCCGTGGCTGGAGAGCGCAGGAGCCAGCCGATGGCGTCAGCGAGCGGCAAGGCGCCGCGATGGTCGGGCGCAAATGGGGCTCGACTTGGCTCGGCAATCGGCTGCGCAACAGGTGGCCCTCGAGCCCAGTTTGGTGGCCTCGCGCGATGGGCTCTTTGTCACGCGTTGCGCGGAGCAACAGGTGCCAAGATCAGTTGCGGTTGGAGCGCTGCAGCTGGATTAGGTTGGTGCGCTGCGTGGCCAACAATTGCGCAAGCGCTGTGCGCCCGGCGTAAGGCGCCATCATGTGGGCGAAGATGACTTTCCCGCGCAGGATCGTGGTGGCAATAATGGCCACTTGGGTCGTTGGTTCTCGGTCCTCGATCTGGAATTTGTGCAAGGTTGCCGCGTAGCACGCGAGCGGCTCTTCGGCCAGAACGCCAAGCAGTTTCACTTCGTTGAGGACAATGAGCGTCGACGCCAGTTCGGCGCGCTGCGGGACGTCTCGTGTCGTGCCCGGCATGACTTGGTCACCGAGCGCGTTCATGCTTGCACAGTAGCTGTGGATCATATTCTCCGGCGTGTCGGGCAGTTCCCGATTCTCAAGCGCCACCGTGGTTTGATAGGCGGCGATGTGGTCCACGTCGGGTCGCTTGCCGCGGCGCCAATCTTTGAGCTCCGCGCAGTCGGCGCTCACAACCAGAAGGTGATTGCCAGATTGCGCGACGGCCGCATGGAGGCGTCCCACCAATGGCGCATCGCTGGCGAGCACGGGGTCCATCTCGCAGTAACCTCTGGGATGGGGCAGGTGCAGTTCCACATCGCCAACCCTCACGTCCGCCGCGAATAGAGCGGTCGAGAGCAGGAAGGATGGCAACAGGGCTGCGGCGATGCGTGCCATGGCGTCCAGCATCCAATCGAGTGGCGCCTTGCCGGGAGTGTCGACGGCTATAGCATGGGCAAGCTTGCTTTGTGGAGGTCTTGGTCAAAGCTCACCCCGAGCCTGGAGCTTGGGATCGCACCCGTGGGCCCATTGGATCGCCGAGCCGCTTTAGCCGGGCATAACCTGAAGGGGCGGGAGCCTGCCCACCGCTGCGGCCCCGATCGTGAGCGTCCAAGCGACAGGGAGCGCCCTAATTTTCGCGAAAATCTAGCCCGCCGGTCTTGCCTGTTTGCGGAGAGGGATATTCCTGCGTCGGTGACCTATACCGGTGGGTCGGCCACCGCATGGGCCTCCGCCCGGAGAGGTAAGGCCTTGCAGAGAACGGCGGGGCGTCGTCAGATGCCGTCTGCCACTCTGCGCGACTGAGCGAAGCCGACCGCAACGCTATCACGCCGTGCTCGCTCGAGGCGATCATCTAGCGGGTTGGTGCGAGGTGGATTGCAACGACTGATGCGGCGTGGAGAGGAGAGAGATGTCGGACATTCATCGCTCGGCAGCCGATGGGTACGCCGCGTCGGCCGCCAAATACGTGCAAGGTCGCCCGGATTACCCTGCCGAAGTGGATGATTGGTTGCGCAGCGATTTGGCCTTGGGCCCGGGCAAGGTCGTGCTCGACCTCGGCGCCGGTACCGGCAGGTTTGTGCCGCACCTCCTGCGAACCGGAGCTTCTGTCGTCGCGATCGAACCCGTCGCGGCAATGTTGGCCCAGTTGATCCAACTGAACCCCGGAGTGGACGCCAAGCAAGGGTCCGCCGGAAGATATTCCGCTCGCCGCCGCCTCGGTCGATGCCGTCGTGTGTGCGCAGTCGTTCCACTGGTTCGCCCACAAGGAGGCGCTCGCGGAAATCGGTCGGGTGCTGAAGCCTGGCGGCGTCCTCGGGCTCATCTGGAACGTTCGCGACGAGCGGATCGCGTGGGTTGCCGAGCTGCGGCGCATATTCGACGCTCATGCAGGCGACGCCCCTCGGTTTCACACGCAAGCCTGGCGACGGGTGTTTCCCGCCGAAGGTTTCGACCAGATCAGGGAACGACAAGTCGCGCACGGCCACACGGGCTCACCCCAGCACGTCATCCTGGACCGGGTGTTGTCTACGAGCTTCATTGCCGCGCTTTGCGCAGCGGAGCGACAGCGTATCGCCGAACAAGTGTGGGAACTGATCTCTACGACGTCCGAGCTCGCCGGCAAGACAGAAGTGACGATGCCCTACGTGACGGCGACTTACAGCTGGCGGAAGGTTGGCTGAGGTGGCGACTGAGCGCGCGCGACGCCGCTGTGGTCAAGGGCGAGAAAGCTCTGTCGCCGCGTGCTGAATTTTGCAGACGCCGTCAGGCTCCAGTCACCTCGCACATCTTGCTCATTGAGCCCATTGATCCACCGCGACCCCAAAACGGGGCTCGCATCGCTATGCCGGGATGCGGGTCTTTCCGCGCTGGACGTTCTCCCAATCTGGGCGGCGCGTGGCGAGATGGGCGCGATCGGACCACGGGCGGCCGTTACCAGCAACGAGATCAACGCGCCCACCGCCAGAGAGGCGATGACGACAGCGCAGAGAGGTAACCAGCCTTGCCAAGATGATCGAGGAGGGTGAGGAGTTCCGATTGTGCATGGTGGTGATATCGCCAAAGCGATATTCGACAGCGACAGCGGGAAGGCTGAACGCAAGGTGACGGCGGGGCACGGCAATACTGTCGTCCCCTGCCTTGCCCCGTTCCCGCTTCCGAGGACACACAGGATCAAACAACCCCGCAGCCCGCCGCCAAGAGCAAGTTGGCAGCGGCTGTCAGTTGCGCTGTGACTTGCGCGCGCCTGTGGAAGAGAATGCCGTTCCGTGCATGTGGCACGAGGACATCGCCGGTGATTGTCGACCTAATCGCCGTCATGCTCACCTCGGCATGCCAGCGGGACGCGTTTTGCTTGGGCGACGACCTTGGCTGATGGGGGGGCTTTCAAGTTCGCGGCAGCGCTGCGATGATCTTCTGCCCTTGGACGAACAGCCTCACCGCCCTCCGCGTTTGTCTGGTTGATTCGCCCAAAGCTTGTTCGCGTCGAATGCCTCATTGGCGGCGGACGTCTTAGTTTCGAAGTAACCCGATTGATAGCGCTTTAGTTCGGCTCTGACCTCGCCGCCATCCTTTTTTGAGCAGTAACTCGATTTGCTCGAACTCCCGAGGTCTGCGATCGATGCGTAGGCTCCGTCATAATCCCTTGCAATTTGGCTGAGCTGCTCGCTCGTCGCCCCCCGCTTGGCTTCGTAACTCAGATAGGTGGCCCGCAATTGTGCCGGATCGTGGCCATATCCATAGGCTTGGGCGCACGCTGAGATGAAAGCCACTTGCGCCGGGCGCTCGGTCGGGCTCACAATGCTGGCGGTCGCCATCGCAGGCGTGCTGGGCGCTGTGTTGCCGCCGGTCAAGATGCTGCTATCAACGTCGTTGGCGCAGCCGGCGTGAATGGCGCTCACAGCGACCATGAGACCAGCCGCAGCCGTCGCGACGCTGCGCATATCCACCCCGCCACCTGCCTAGAATCATGAGACTCAAGTGAGTGTCACGCAGAGGGGCCGATTGCAAACATTCCTCGATTGGCATCCACTAAAAATGCTCGCCGCTCACCACCTGGCGGGAGCGTGAGGCGATGATTTAGCGAAGCATGACAATGGCGATCGGTTGCCTGCCGTAAGCTCTCCGCGAGAACAAGCGCCTGGCCGTCAATCCTCCGAGCAAAACGCGCACCGCAAAAGTCGATAAGGCTATGTCATCAACGCTGCTGTCGTTGCGGTAAGACCACCGCGTACTCGATCACCAGGTCTTCTCTCTTTGGGCTAGAGCTCCACCGGAACCGCTCTTGCCCAACAGGTATCGAAGCGATACGCCGCAGCACGTAGGAAGGCATTCTTTGTCGTTTTGCGTTCCAAACAACCAGCATGCCTTCGCTCTCCAAGCGCTCGGGCGTAATCCAGGGCGAGGCTGAAGGCAGCGGGCCACTCAATATCGAGGGATTGTCGGCCGCCGTGATGCCGACCAGCCCCGCGATCCAGGCATCGCCGCTCACAATCCGCAATGGCTGTCCGGTCTGGGCCTTCCACAGATCGGTGAATCGCCTGGAGATTTCCGCCTGCGGCCAGTTGGCGCGCATGGGCCGTTCGGCACGCAAGGGCCAGGAGACCACCACAACCGCATAACCGAGCGGCAGGACTACAAGGAGCACTAGGGCACAAACCGCGATCCGGCCAAGCGCCTTGTCGGTGAAATGCCGCGACGTGAGTGCGACTGCCAGAAGGCCGGCGAGGTTGAGCATGGAGCTGCCCCAGGCACCTTTGAGGGCCAACCCGCTGGTCGCCGCCGTGATCAGCGTCAACGCGATCGGCCCCCCGGTCACCGCCATCAAGTAGCGGATGGCGCGAGTGGCAACCGGCGCCTCATGGGGCGGAGCGGCCAGATGCTTCGGCGCGCGCAGCCGGATTAGCCCGGCGATGCCCAATAGGATAAAAAGGCCTGCGGCCGATAGGAGTAGGCTCGCGAGGAACCGCAACGTTCCCCCTTCCGCCATGTACGCCCGGTCCACGCCGTAGCGCAGCGGCCAAAATTCGTGCGCGAGCAGCCATTGCGCGAGCGGCAGGACCAGGACCGCAAAGGTCAGGACAGCGATCCATGGGCCCAAGGTAACGAGGCGCTGCCGCGCCTCCCGATCCCACAGCATCCAACCGCTCAGCGTAACGAGCAAGAGCCCGGTCGTCAGTTTGGCGTACATGCCGGCTGCGGCAAATGCACCCAAAAGCACCCACCAGACACGCCTCTGGCTCTCCACTGCCCGCCACATAGCCCAAGACGCGGCGGCCCAAAACGGCATTTCGGCCACGTTGTGATTGAACTCGGTTGTGGGCCAGGCGTAGAAAGCAATCCCGCACATCAGGAGCACGCCGGCGGCGGCGCGGGGGGGCCCCAACAGATCCCGCCCCAATAGGTAGACAAACATGAACGTGGCGGCAACGAAGAGCTGGCCCGCGAGATAGGCTGGCCAACCCACGGCACCCGTTGCGAGCCGGCTCGCCTCCAACACCCAGCTCGGCATCGCCGGATGTTTGTAGGACGCAAGCACCCACTCGCGACCCCACATGTAGCTCTCGACGACGTCCAGCGGTGGGCTCTTATGCGTGAGGGTTGGCGCCAGTGTCCATGCCACAACCTGGCAGGCGGCCATGAGCACGACGAGCGTGCTTGGCTTCACCGCGCCAATCGTCAAAGGGACCGTTCCGCGGGTGTTCAAGCTCCGATGACTGACGTCCAATTTGGCTCACTTCCCCGGCAAAACCCCCGCTTCCACCTAGCGCACCAACCTGACTGTTGGCTGACAGGCGGCAACGAACCCCCAACGACCGATCGATGGCGCTGGCCGCTCATGCCGCTCATGGCCGCTCATGGCCGCTCATGGCCGCTGGCCGCTCGTCATGTGTTCGCCACGCCCCGGGGGACGTCACTGCACAGATGAGTAAGCTCACCGCGCGTGCGCGCGAAGCGATCCTTGAGCTGTGACCGGCTCGGTCCCACACCCTAAAACTCCGTCACGCGCTTGGCGTGATATCGGTCGGCTTAATGTCAGCATGTGACCGATCAACTTTTCCGCGCTGCGCTTGAGGCTAAAGCCAGTTAGCGGCGCGCATAAGCGGGGCTTGCAGTCCCAAGCCGACTTGAGCCTGACCAGGCGGGGTTTGCCCGCATTGCTGCGGGCTGAGCCGCCCTCAGGCGATTGCCGACCGGGCGCAAGCCCCGCAAGGGTTGGGGATGGCCGGCGATCGTGCCGGCGAGGTGTTGCGCTGAGGGTTCAAGCCCTGTTGCGGAAAATCAGGGTGGCAGAACAGGGCCGATCGGCTCGGCCACGCGGTAGACGACATAGGTATCAAGGGTGTTGTCGCCGTGCCGGCGCGTCAGCGTGCCGAGGCTTGTGACCGAAGCGAACCGCACCGTAAGCAGGTCTAACACCAGGTTCCGTTTGAGCTCTAGGTAGATCGCAGGAGCGCGGAGAATCCCCTCCTCGACGGGCGGCAGATGCGCGTAGCGGATGCGTTCGTTGAGTTGCACGACAGGAGGGCCAAATTTGAACCGGAAGGCCAACTGTCCGGTCGTTGCGTAGCTGGAGGTGGCGAACCATTTCGCGCCCTGGGCAACGCGCAGCTTGTCGACCTCGGCGGCAAGCTGAGCCCAACCGCGCATCTGTGACGTCGGATCGCGGATCTGTGGACCATAGATGATGGGGTTGATTGCGTGCACGTAGAGGAGACCACAAAGGACAAAGCCGACGGCGAGGGCCCCCCACTCAAGCCGGCGTCTAACATGGGCTTGGACAATGCCAGAAAGGGTGATCGCCGCGCAGATGGCAAGTGTGGGATAGAGTGGCGCGGGCCAATTCGCCTCGACGCGCGCACGGATGGCGTGCACCAGACAATAGAGCAGCAGCGGCACGATTATCACCGCAAGCGTCACCTCTGACGGGCTGCGGGCGCGGACCGCACAGCGCACGACGATCCACACACCCTGCGCGGCCAGGATAGCAATGAGGGGACTTGCCAGCCCCAAATAGGCGCCGATGAACTCGAGAAGGTACTGCACGGTCGCGGGATTCCCACCCGTGGCGGCGCGTCCAAACTGTTTGATGAAGGAAGCCCATTCATGCTGGGCATTCCAGATGAGCACGGGCAAGGCGAGAGCACCGGCGAGCGCCACGGCGAACCAGAGCTGCCAGCTGCGCAGCCAGCGCCAGTGTGCCGGCACCAATAAGACCCAGATGCCGACCCCGGCACAGACAAATAGGTTCGTGTATTTGGAAAGAAGGCCTAAGCCGCAAAACAGGCCGATTGCGGGCCACCAATTGGCGTTGCGAGCAACTTGCAACTCGGCCATGGCCCAGCCCGTCAACCCCCAAAAGAGCACCGAAGGGTTATCCGGTGTGATAAGCACTCCACCCGCCGCAAGAAGCGGCATGGCGAGCGCCATCCAGGTTGCGCGCGTGGCAACCGTGCGGTCGAACAGGATGCTGGCCGCTCGCCACAGGATAAACGGACCAAGCAATCCAGTGAGCACAGCGGCAAGACGGACGCCAAGTGGATTGTCTCCGGCAATCCATCTTCCCGCAGCGATCATCCACGCGGTCATCGGCGGGTGGTCAAAGTAGGACATGGCTGGCGCCAGCGCCCATAAGCGGTAGTAGGCCTCGTCATCGGTTAGCGGCGCCATGGCAGCCACCACCATCCGCGCCGCCGCCATGGCGACTATCGCCGCCACGAGGGATAAAGGCGGCCTTGCCAACGATGGGTCGCGGCTGCGCAAAGGAATGGGTTCAGCTCCGCCGCCAGGTAAAGACCGAGCTTGCCGCGTAGTTGAATACGGCTCCCATGAGCGCGCCGGCGGTTCCGGCCAGCCACCAGGTGGAGCGCCCGCCATAAAACCAATGGGCGACGCCGACATTGGCGACCGTGCCGATGCTGCAGACCGCGTAGAACGTGAGCAAACCTCGCAGTGCGGACCAGCCCCGTAACCGCTGGTCGCGGTAGGTGAATTGATTGTTGAGCATGAAGTTGGAGGTCATGGCCGCGAACGCAGCGGTGGTTTGCGCCCAGTCGAAGGCAAGGCCGAGCGAAAGGGCCTGTTGCAGCACCCAAACATGCACGAAGAGGCCGGTCGTTCCGACCAAGGCAAAAAGCACGAAGCGAATGGACAGCCAATCGCCGGACAGTTTAGCCAATATCAATCCGAGAAATTCGAGCACAACCAGACTGTCGAGCTTCGAATGGCCGTATATGCGCGGTCGAAACTCGAACGGGCGCTCCACGATTCGCAGCGAAGGCGGGCTGGATGCGACGATGTCGAGCAGCAGTTTGAACCCCTGGGTCGACAGTTTGGGCGCGATTGCATCCACGAGGGATCGGCGCATCATGAAGAAACCGCTCATCGGATCGCTGAGGCGCACGCCAAGGGTGCGCTTGGCCACTTCGGTTGCGAGGCGGCTCTTGCGTTGCCTGGAACGCGAAAGGCCGCCGTCCGCGCCACCGCCCTCCACAAAACGGCTACCGATCGTGAGATCGGCGCCCTCGCGGATGTCGTCCAGCATGCGGGGAAGCAGGGTCTCGTTGTGCTGCAGGTCAGCATCCATAACGGCGATGGCGGAAGCGGAGGATGCCAGCAAGCCCTCGATGCAGGCTCCGGCAAGCCCGCGCCGACCGATACGCCGGATGCAGCGGACCCGCACATCCGCACAGGCAATGTCGCGGACCACGGCCGCGGTACCGTCGGGGCTGTTGTCGTCGACGAAGATCACTTCCCAGCGAATGCCGCTGAGCGCCTGGGTGAGGCGCGCGACGACGAGAGGCACGTTCTGCGCTTCGTTGAAGGTAGGGATAACCACGGACAGCTCGGGCACCGCCGGTTGATCCGCGGTGCGGGAGCCTGTCAGAGGCCAGTCGGCCATGGACGCCACGCAGCACCCCCTATTTGATGCTGGCGCGGATTTCCGGAGCGCTCAAGCACCTACCTGCCTCCGATCACGCAATCAGCGAGCCGCCGTAGCCTGCCCTTGGCGCGGAAAGCCTCGGTCAATCGCGTGGGGTCATAACGCCGATGTGCCCATTCGGCGAAGGACATCGGCTCGCGCCGGTTGTCTTGGGCATAGTGCTCACAGAGCAAGTCGAGGATGCCTGCGGTGGTCCAGCGAAAGTAGCCGTAGCGCATGGACAACTGCCGTCGGGCAACGGCCATCGGCACGCCCTCTTTGAGATGGAGATAGATCATGCTCATCAAACCGGTGCGATCGGCGCCTGATTTGCAGTGCATGAGCATCGGATAGTCAATCCGGTCAAACAACGTGATGGCGTCCGCGAGTTCCTCGCGCGTTGGCGCCCGCCGCGAGCGCATGGCAAAGTTGACTAGGCTGATGCCGTACCGCTCGCACGCCGCCTGCTCCAGCCAATAGCTACCGGAAGCCCGTTCGCCGCGCAAATTCACGATGGTGCGAATGCCGCTGCGCGCGAGCGCGCGGATATGGTGCGGGGCAGGTTGGGCGGAGCGCCACGCTCTCGGGCTCAGGCGATGCCGGTTGAGATGGACCAGGCGAAAAATGCCATGATCGGCGAACAGCATGTCCAGGTAGGCGGTCGTTGGCCCAAACATATGGCGTGAATATGGCCGCAAGCGTCCACGTATCTCTTGCTGAGGTCCAAACATTGCGCGTAGGCTCGTTCTCGCCGATTGAGTGTAGCCTTTAACAAGCCCTTGGGGTCACTAGCTGATAGCGGATGTCGGCCAGTAGGCCACCCATAACGGTGGCGTCAAGAGCTCAAAGTTAGATGTGAGCCGTCCGAAGGAAGCACATGAGAACCCAGGGAAAATTCCATAAGGGCGAGCTGACAGCAAGCTGACGGGCGGCACATTTTCAACCAGGGGCTGCGGTTTTCGTAGGGCCGCCATGGATCTCGTCGTGCTAGCTTTGCGCACTGATGCATCGCCGATGCTCCTCGCTGTGTGCTCGCTTGACCTCAAAGTGGGAATGTAGCAACAGCGTGGATCGCCGCGCCGGTGCACGTGTTCATCGCATTCCTGGCGCGGGAGGACGGTCCTGAAGGCGCCGGCGGCAAACCCACCTGGTGGGGCGCGTCGCGGCGGCGGCATCGTCATCGTGGTGCTTGCGGCATCGCTGGCCCAGGGGATCGTTGGCTAGCTACGGGATTGAGGGCTCGGGTCGAGCAATGGGGTTGAGCGGCAGGGTGTGCGGCTGGCGCGTCGATCGTGTCGGCGCCAGCTCAGCGCGGTGGTGCGCCGGGAGCGCCACGGGGTGACCATCATGCGCCATTTCAATCTTGAGAAGTTCCGTGCCGCCAGGCTTGAGACGGCGCCCTTTGCCTATGTCATCGTGCCAGGCTTTTTGAAGCCCGACAGCCTCAAGGCCGTCAACGCGACGTTTCCGACGATCAGCAAGGGCGGCTCGTTTCCGCTCGACACGGTGGATGCGACGGCAACCGTCAAAGACGTGATCGCGGAGCTCGACGGGCCGGAGTTCGAAGCCGCCGTGGCCGAGAAGTTTGGGGTGGCCCTTTGCGGCAAGCCGAAGATGTATTCGTTGCGCGGATATCTGCGGGCACGCGACGGCCAAATTCACACCGACAGCAAGGACAAGATCATCACCGTGCTCCTCTATCTCAACGAGCACTGGGAGAACTCGGGGGGCCGGCTGCGGCTATTGCGCGATGGAACCGACCTTGAAAACTACGTCGCCGAGGTGGCGCCAGACAATGGCAACTTGTTGGTCTTCAAGCGGTCGGAAAATTCGTGGCATGGTCATTACCCCTTCGAGGGTCCGCGCCGGGCGCTGCAGATGAACTGGATGACGGGCGAAGGGAGCCGGGGGTGGCATGCCCTGCGGCACCAAGTTTCGGCGGCAATCAAGAGGCTAAGGCCGACCTGAAGCGAACGTTTTGAACCGCTTCACTCGGCTCGGCCGTCCACTGGGGGCTATCCCGTGCGCTACATGGTCGCGATATGCGGAGGCCTAATTGCACTGGCGAGTTGGCTATTCATCAACTACGGGGCGGCGCGCACCAACGTCCAGGTCATTGACCCATGGGTACGCGAAACCACCGGAAAGTCCGCGGTGGTGCACGCGACAATCGCCAACCACGGAGTCTACAGGGATCGGCTGCTACGCGTGTCGTCCAACCTCGCGGCGCGATTTGTCGTAGTGGACAATGAGGGCCATGAAGTCGACGGCTTGCGAATCCCAGCGGACTCCGAGCTCGTGTTGGGCGGCGATTGGATGCGCATTGAAGCCTTGGGTCTCGCCCAAGCCATCAAAGCCGACCAAAAATTTCCAATGCTCTTTGTCTTCGAGCACGCCGGCAAAGTGGCAGTTTTTGCCCGGGTAGAGCAGCTCCAGAGCGCCGGCGACCAGTGAAGGCATTTGTTGCTCGCAACCGCAACGGGCTATTGCGACTGACTGCGATCTGGTGCGCGATGGGCGTCATTCTCTTCGTGGTGACGCCGCGCCTGTCACCCGTACTGCTCGTTTTGGCCACCATTGCCCCGACGGCATGGTGCCTGGCGGATGCCCGCCCCCTGGGGTGGCAGCGTGTTTCCACGCTCACCGTGGCATTCGTCCTGGCGGGCATCTATCTTTTTTGCAATGCGTCTTGGTCGCTTAGCCCATCGTCGGCACACGCGGCCCTCGTCACGTACTTCGTGCTGGTGGCGGTGATGCACATTGTCCTCAACGCGCTTCAGCACGATGCCACCGATGTGCTGCGCTCGATGGCTCGTGGCCTGGTGGCGGGGATGCTCATCGCGGGTTGGGTGATGTGCCTGGAGGTGTTCAGTGGGCAATGGATCGCCCGGACTTTGATGTCGCTGCTGCCTCCAATGCAGCCCAACCCGCGGGACCTGTTGGTCGAGGACGGGTGGGTGATCTACCTGGAGCCCTATCTCATCAACCGCGATATCACGGTCCTAACTTTATTGTTCTGGCCAACGTTGCTCGCAGTTCGGCTGGTGAGTTCGCAACGCCAGCGACCATATGTGCTGGCTGGGCTAGTTCCCGTCGTGGCCGCGATTCTCGGCTCCAAACACGCCACGTCCAAGATTGCCTTCGTAGGGGCCGCGATCAGCTTTGCGGCAATGGCGCTTTGGCCGTCCGCCGCGCGCCGTGGGGTTGCCTGGGGCTGGACGGCGATCATCATGCTGGTGGTTCCGGTGGCGACGCTCATGTATCAGAGCGAGCTATATCTGGCGACATGGCTACCACGCAGTGCGCAGCACCGCATCGTCATCTGGGGCTATACCAGCCAACTCCTCGCCAAGACTCCGATCTTTGGCGCCGGCATCGATGCGGCGCGGGCACTCAACGATCCCGATAGCAATGATGTACCGTTTGCGCCGGATTCGGATTTCCACCTCACGACCGGACATCACAGCCACAACGTCTACCTGCAGACCTGGTACGAGACAGGAGCGGTCGGAGCACTCCTTTTGCTGGGCATCGGACTTCTCGTATGCAAGTCCCTGATGCAGGTGCCTCGAGATGCGCAGCCCTATCTCACTGCAAGCTTTGTGACGTGCGCTTTGCTTGGATGCTCGAGTTTTAGTTTATGGCAGTCGTGGTTCATGACGTCGCTCGGCCTGGCGGCGGCATTTGCCATGATGGGCGCGGTTCTCGATAAGACCAGCTCCTAGGGATCGGTCCAAGGCGTGCGCCCGTGGGGCGGCCTGCGCGGCTTTAGAGTTTTGCGGCCCACTATCTGGCCCCGGGGGTCGCCGAGAACGCCCTCCAACCGTGCAAGCCAACCCCTCGACGCAACCCTCGCGCCAACTGGCAGCGACCCCACCCCATGGGGGGCCTCTGGCTCGGGGGTCGGCTCAGTCAGCCCGCTCGCAATCGGTCGATGCGGCCAGCGATGCCGGCGTCGTATGCAGCACTCATGCTGTGGCTGTCGTCGGGGTCGGACTTGACATGGCCAGCATCAGGAATGAGAAGCCCGAGAACACGAGATTGATGCCAAGCAGCAGGCCCAGGATCGATAGAGCCGAGGAGGGCAGCTGCTGCCATATCAAGACGCCGAGAACAATGGCGAGGATGCCGCCCAAGAGAAGCCAGAACCAGCCTGTCCGCGGCCGAATCTGAAACGCCAGAATTGAGCGGAAGACCCCATCAACCACCAGCACCGCGGCCA
>Ga0306920_100000877_pt1 | contig 36661 bp, 32 predicted proteins | sample flu12Cox44000170_FD_204666 | JGI IMG/M metagenome (GOLD analysis project Ga0306920, IMG submission 204666) | Lab enrichment of tropical soil microbial communities from Luquillo Experimental Forest, Puerto Rico - flux4day.12C.oxic.44.000.170 (v2)... | ecosystem: Environmental > Terrestrial >... | reverse complement strand
GTCCGGTCAACGTGCGAGTCGACGGCACAGCACACCTCGCCGAGCTCTTCCGGCGCCCGAGGGATGCTGACGGATAACAGCCATCACCGTGGTTCTGTCCGCGTGGTCGGCAAACCGGAACTATCCCGTTCCTTCCGAGCAAGTGACGGCGCTTTGCGTCGTCGGTGATGACAGGAAACAAACGACTTACGCGTTTGTTTCCTGGAGAGTTGCCCGTCACACACCCGTAGGCGGACTTCAGTGGGGCTGGCTCCTTCTCCCAGCTTGATCACGAATGTTGCTGCATCCAGGAGGAAGCGAAGATTGGAGGTCCCAGCATTTCCATGCCGTATTTCGCCATGAGATCTCGCATGGTGTCGGGGCTCTTTTTGTCCATCGGTACCTTCCCGATCTCATCAAAAAACTTCTCAAACCCACCGGGTTGGCACATGAGAATCAGCTTTCCATCGGTTGTGGCTGTGTTCGCCCACACGTGAGGGATGCCGCGTGGCAACCAGATGCTCCCGCCAGTCAACAGACTGTATTCTTCGCCTCCCGCTCTAAAGAGGAATTCACCAGACAGAACGTAATACCACTCGTCTTCGCGATGATGAACGTGGAGGAATGGGCCAGAGCGTGGCAATCCGTTCAACTCAAAAATTGAGCATGCCCCCGCGCTGTCTTCACTTGATACTTTGCACGGAGACGTTTTAGTCTGCGCCGCACTTCCGAACGCGAAACGATTCTCGCCGGGCTTCGCAACTGCAACCTTACCAGCGGTAGCCGCGCGGGCCGGAAGCATTGCAGTGACGGATGTGATTCCGAAAGCATAGAGCAGCGTTCGGCGATCAATGTTTGACATTTGCGCGAATCTTACATTCAAAAATGATAGACGGCAAGAAGCGCCAGTTTCTCGCCAGTTTCTCTGTCGCGCCAGTTTCTCCAGTTTCTCAGAACCCTTTATTGAAACGAGAGCCACAATTCAGACGCGTATTTATCACTGCCAGATTGTCGGCAATCCGGAAGCACTGGCACGAACAGGGTCTGCCTGGATTACTTCCCGTTTGCCCGTGATTTAACCGCAATTTCGCGTGACTCTGGGCTGCACTCCAGATTGTAGAATTGCCTTTAACGTACCGAAGTCAGCAGTACGCAGTATGAAGTCTGACGCCACGACCTGCGAATCGCGTGACATCCTATCAAGTCGGTGGCGTGTTTTCATGTTGTATTGGCTTCCGGCCATCGCGATAGTCGCAGTCGGGCCGCTGGCTATCAGCAGCGGTTGGCGAGCAGTTGTCTGGACCGTCGCGCTCGCCACCATGGGTACGGCGTGTATTGTGAACGCGCTCCGCTGTGGGCGCGTGCATTGTTACCTCACTGGACCCTTCTTCTTCCTGATGGCCTCGTCGCGTTGTCGTACCTCCGTCCGCAGTCCTGCATATTCGCAAGCCATACGTAGGCGGTTAAGAGTTTCGATTTGTCTGTGCCAGCTTTCCAGAAGCCCATCAATGCTCGCAAGCACCTTCGTGGTCTGCACTTTTATATCTCCGGTGGGCTCAGCCGTCATACCGCAAGTACTAAGTAGAAATCTCTGCATTCCTACAAACGCCGTTCCCGGTAACTTGAGTACTGGTCCCTACCTTACCGATTTGCCGGGTGCATTCGATAGGAGGTCGATGCAACACCATCTGATACAAGTCTGCTCTCTAAGTGGTGTTGTGCGAGGCCAGGGAAACGGTTCGGACTTTCTGCGATCGAGAAGCGTGACATATTCAAACGCGCGGAGTATGGAAAAAGGGGCTGATGGACCACCTGCGGTCGAAGCGGCGCATGCGTCGCTCGCGACAAGCCAGCCCCAGTGGACAGTCACGAGGACAGATCGTCGATGCCATCTCGATCCGGGAAAGACCCGCGGAGGCAGAAGATCGAGCGATTCCTGGTCATTGGGAAGGCGATCTGCTGAGCGGCGCCAAGAACAGCTACATCGCCGCCCTGGTGGAGCGTCATTCACGCTTTGCCATGCTGATCAAAGTGCCGAGCAAAGAAACCGAAGCTGTCGTTGCTGCTTTGAGTCAGCATGTCCGTAAACTTGCGGCGACGTTGCGACTCTCGCTGACCTGGGACCGAGGACTGGAGATGGCGAAACACAAGGACTTTACGGTAGCTACGGATGTGCAGGTGTACTTTTGCGATCCGCAAAGTCCCTGGCAGCGCGGCACAAACGAAAACACCAATCTTCTGTTACGGCAATACTTCGCGAGAGATACCGACCTACCCGACATCTCTCAAGCGCAGCTCGACCAGGTCTCGCTACGCTTGAATCAACGACCGAGAAAGACCTTAGGATTCCAGACTCCGGCGAGTAGACTTCATGCCAGTGTTGCGTTGACCGCTTGAGCCGGCAAGCTTATTCGGACGTGTGTCCGAAATTGGGACGCACATTCCCGCAAGTGGTCGCGATTCGAGCGTACCCGCTCCTCCGCCTCCCTTCAAGGCACATAAAACAAACGTCTTACATCAGATTGCCGCTGGAAGCAGGAATGCCACCTTCTTATTGAGGCCGCCTCCTACATGATTACCACTCCGACCCGAATCCTCATGGCCGACGATCAGCCCGACGTGCTGAACGCGCTGCGCTTGTTACTGAAGGCCGAGGGCTACGAAACCGAGGCAGTGACTTCGCCGGCCGAGTTGCTGCGTGCCGTGGGAGAGCGCGAATTTGACCTCTTGCTTATGGATTTGAACTATGCACGGGACACCACTTCTGGGCGCGAGGGACTGGACCTGCTCAGCCGCTTGAAAGAAGTCGAGAACGCACCGGTGATCGTGGCCATGACCGGCTGGGCAACGGTGGGGCTGGCAGTTGAAGCCATGCAGCGCGGCGTGGCTGATTTTGTGGAGAAGCCTTGGACAAACGCGCGGCTGCTCGAAATCCTGCAAAAGCAGATTGACCTGGGACGCGAGCGCCGCGCCTCCCGCCGGCGGGCGGCGCAAGAGAATCGGGACCACAAAGAGATCGCTTTACAATTTCGCCACCAGGAACAGGAAGTCGCCGAGGCGCGGTCCATCCAGCAGGGACTTCTTCCGAAAAGCATACCCCAGCAGGTGGGATACGGAATCGTGGGAGCATGGCAGCCGGCGCAAAGTGTCGGCGGAGATTACTACGACGTCTTAGCCTTCGACGAGGCCACGCTGGGCTTGTGCATTGCCGATGTCGCCGGGAAGGGATTGCCTGCGGCGCTCTTGATGTCCAATCTGCAGGCCGCTGTGCGCGGACTGGCTTCGCCTTCCTTGCCTCCCGACGGCTTATGCGCGCGTTTGAATTCCCTCGTTTGGCACAACACGGGAAGCGACCGCTTCATTACGTTTTTTTACGCGCAGCTCGATGGCCCAGCGCGACTGCTGAGCTATAGCAACGCGGGACACAATGCCCCAATCCTGCTGCACCGCGATGGGTCGCATGAGCGGCTGCGGGCCGGTGGCGGGGTACTTGGTATTTTTCCGAATCAAAAATTTGCGGTAGGGGCCGCGCAGCTTGCTCCCGGTGACCGCGTCCTGCTCTTTACGGACGGGGTGACGGAGGCTTGCGATGCCGCGGGCGAGGAGTTTGGCGAAGCGCGTCTACTGCGGCTGCTGCGGGAACATCGCTCGGCGTCCGCCTCGCTGTTACAGAAAACAATTCTAGCCTCGGCGTCCGAATTCAGCCGCGGCCACTGGCATGACGACGCGACGCTCCTCGTTCTCGCCGTCAGCGAGGAATGATCCCTTCACGCTTCACAGAATCCCGTAATGATGTTCGTCCGGATAAATGTGGTGCCGTGCTTTGCAGAAGAACGATTGAACTGTGCAACTGCGATCTGTTGAGTACATCGTATTCCGATCTCCTCGCAGCCCATTTCGGAAGCCCCGTTTGCCGCTACGTGACAATCGGTGCATGTGCGACGCCGGCGAGGTCAAACACCCGCTGATAGCGTTGAATTTCATCGCGGAGGCCCAGAACTTTTTCAAAGTTATCGGAGAGTTTGACTGCTGGCCTGCCATTGGCATCGTTGAGCTTGCACACCAAACTTACGGGATCGAAATCGTCACCTCCCTGAGGATTGCAGTTGCGAAAATCATTGGTCAGCAACGTGCCCCAACCCGCGCTGAAACGGATGCGCCGTTCGGGAACCCATTTCCCTTCATCGAGAAAGTCGCTCGTTCGCCTGAAATCGGCAGGAGAAGCGCCGTTGCGAATCGTCCCGGAAAAATGGGCATGCAATCCCAGAATCGTGTCCACATCGAGGGAATCGGAAGCAATGAATAGTTTTTGCCGTGGATCGCGTTTTCTCTGTTCAAGCCACGCAATGTATTCGTCGCCCGCAAGGAAAGGATCTTTACTGTCTGCACGCTGCCCCGTCCAGTCCGCCACCCAGTCCGGAGCATTGCGGAGAAACTGGGTCGTGCCAAAGGTGTCTGGAAGCAGGATGAGTAACTCGCCCTGATAGGTTTTCTGCCAGAGCTCTAGCAAGCGGTATTGCGCCATCTTCAGTTCTTCGTCGCCCTCGGCCATTGCTGCCAATGCCATGGGCAACTCATGCGCATTTGTACCGATCGCTTCCAAGTCATGTTGATACGCGAGATATGTATTCGAAGTCCCGGTAAAGCTGCTGCCGAGCACGTCGCTCATGGCTTTTACTACATACTCCTGCCACAAAAAGCTGTGCCGCCGTCGCGTTCCAAAGTCGCTCACTTTCAATCCTGGGACGCCGCGTAACCGCTCCATTTTTTCCCAGAGTTTAGTTTTGGCCCGGGCATAGAGAATATCGAGCTCAAATTCGCTGAGACGTTTCATGCTGGCGCGTGTCTTCAGTTCGCTGATGACCGAAAGCGCGTAAATCTCCCACATCGTCGTCTCTGTCCAAAGGCCGCGAAAGGAGAGGGAGAACTGCCCATCCTGAACAGAAAGCTCATAATCAGAGAGCCGGAAGTCGTGTTCGAGCCACTCTAGGAAAGCTGGTTCAAAGATCCCGCGGCGTCCATAGAAAGTATTGCCTGCGAGCCAGATCAGTTCGGACTTATGAAATCGCAGCTTCTTTGTCTGCTCCAGCTGTTCCCGAAGCTCACCGGCATCGATCAAATCGCCAAGGTGCACCTCGACCGAACGATTGATGAACGAAAAAGAAGCGCTTGTCTTCGGGAACTGCTTCCAGATGAACTGTAGCATCAGCAGTTTGTAAAAATCGGTATCGAGCAGAGACCGCGTAATCGGGTCCAGTTCCCAGTTATGGTCATGTGCGCGCCGTGCGAGGTTGATGATCACAATGCCACCACTTTACCTCACTCGGAACGCTCTCCAGCAAATTCTCTCCGCTAGTTATGAACTCTATTTCACGGGTCCAGAAGTCCTAAGGACAGTGTCGTTGACAAGGTGGAGGGTTGGGCATACAAGGGCAGGAGAGCGGTGCGAGGAGATGGAGATGAACGAGGACCTGACGCGAAGGAAATTTCTGGAAAAGATGGGATGGGGGACGGCAGCGGGGGTGGGCTACTCGCTATTGAACGAGTTTGCAGAGGCGCGCGCGGCGAGTGTGAAAACTTTGCCGAGCCGGACGCTGGGGCGGACGGGCGCGAAGGTTTCGATCCTGGCGTTTGGATGCGGCAGCCGGTTCCTGATGTATGAGGAAGAAGCGCAGGCGCTGGCGGCGCTGAATCGCGCGATCGATCAGGGCATCACGTACCTGGACACGGCTTATGCGTATGGCGACGGGAAGAGCGAGACGCGCGTGGGAAAAGTGATGGCGACGCGGCGCAAGGAAGTTTGGCTGGCGACGAAGATTCCCGACCGTACGCGCGAAGCGTTTTTGCGGCGGCTCGAGGGCTGCTTGAAACGGCTGCAAGTGGACCAGGTGGACTTGGTGCACATTCACAGTTTGGGGCAGGCGGACGATTTGGCAATAATCGAAGCGCCGGACGGTGCGATGAAAGGGTTGATGGAAGCGCGCGAGCAGAAGATGGCGCGCTTCGCGGGAATGACGAGCCACACGAGCGGGGAAGTGATGGCGCAGGCGATCCAGCGGCACGATCTGGATTGCGTCCAGATGGCGCTGAACGCTTCGCGGAACGGGCGGTTTGAAGAGCTGGCGTTGCCGGTGGCGTACGCGAGAAATCTGGGCGTGATTGCGATGAAGGTGACGGGGCAGGAGTTTTTGCTGGGAAGCGGCGCGGGGAAGAGCGGAATTGATGAGCTGCTGCGGTATTCCATGAGTTTGCCGGTGGCCACGGCGGTGGTGGGTATGCCGCAAGTCGAGATGCTCGAACACAATATTGAGGTGGCGCGGAAGTTTTCACCGATGGATGAAGAGCAAATGGAGAAGCTGCGGCAGGGAATGGCGCCGTCCAGAGAAGGATTGGAGCAGAATCTGGTGGGGCACCACGACGGGCCGACGGTGCATGAACGGGTGTTTTGGGTGTGAGCGGAGCGGGCAAGCAAGATTCGAGAAGAGAGGAAGAGCAGAGGGTGAACAAGAGAACCCAATGGGTGCGGCACCCACCGAGGGGTCCCTCGCGCAGAGCTCGGGATGACGGCGCCGGCACGAGGGGCGCGGGGTACAGGGCGAAGAGCAGAGTCCTCAGGCGCTGAAGCCCAAAGGGCAGATTTCAGAACGGCATGACTGAAGTCATGCCCTCCCTGCTTGTCCTCCGTCTCGCGTAACGGCACGGCTGCCCGGGAAAAGGTTGGAGTGGCGGAAACCGGTGAGGGTACGTTATCCTAGGATGTAAAGAAGTTGTGAAGACTTCCTTTATAAACTTCCCCCGTACAGGATTCATTTCATGAGTGATACGAAAACAATTGCGCCCGAAACCAAAGCTGCGCGTCCGACCTGGAAGCCGGCCGGAAAAGTCCATGCCGGAGAACAGCCTTTCTCCTACCCGCTGAAGCGGGAATTTGTGGAACCGGACTGGAAGAGGCTGCCGGGCTGCAAAAATGTGACGAAAGAGGAGTGGGAAACCGCGCTGTGGCAACGCCGCCACACAGTCAAGAACCTGAAGGAATTGAAGGATGTCTTTGGCGACCTGATCCCGGATTCGTTGATGACGGGGCTGGAGCGCGATATTAAAGAGCGCGCGACGATGTCCATCCTGGTGCCACCGCACATGCTGAACACCATGGACGACAAGGACTTGTGGAACGACCCCGTGCGCCGGTACATGCTGCCGGCGTTTGAGGACCGCCACCCGGAATGGCCGAGCCATCCGAAGGCGAGCCGCGATTCCCTGCACGAAGCAGACATGTGGGCCGTGGAAGGATTGACGCATCGCTACCCGACGAAGGTGCTGGCCGAGTTGCTTTCAACCTGCCCGCAATATTGCGGACATTGCACGCGTATGGACCTGGTGGGCAACGACGTGCCGCAGGTGGTGAAGCTGAAATTCCAGGTTCCGCAGAAGGACCGTTACCAACAGATGCTGGATTATCTGCGCGTCACGCCGTCGGTGCGCGACGTGGTGGTGAGCGGCGGCGACATCGCCAATACTCCGATCGGTACGCTCGAGGATTTCTGCTCCAAGTTGATGGACATTCCGAATATTCGCGATATCCGCCTGGCGACAAAGGGATTGATCGCGATTCCGCAGCATTTCCTGCAAGCGGACGTGCTGGCGGGGCTCGAACGGCTGGCAAAAAAAGCGCGCGAGCGAGGGATAGACATTGCCGTACACACGCACGTGAACAACGCGCGCCAGGTGACGCCGCTGGTGGCGAAGGCCGTGCAGGCGCTTTTGGACATGGGCTATCGCGACGTGCGCAACCAGGGCGTGTTGCTGCGCGGCGTGAATACTTCCGTCAGAGAGTTGCTGGAGCTGTGCTTCACGCTGCTTGATCACGGAAAGATCATGCCGTACTACTTTTACCAGTGCGACATGATTCCCAACGCCGAGCACTGGCGCCTGGCCATTCACGAAGTGCAGCAAATGCAGCACGACATCATGGGATATCTGCCGGGTTTTGCCACGCCGCGCATGATTTGTGATGTGCCGTTCGTCGGCAAGCGCTGGGTGCACCAGGTCAAGGAGTACGACCGGCAACTAGGAATTTCCTACTGGACGAAAAATTACCGGACGGGAATTGAAGCGGATGACTCGGAGGCGCTGTCGCGGCGCTATGAATATTACGACCCGATCTACACCCTGCCGGAACAGGGCCAGGATTTCTGGCGAAACAAGCAGACCCCGCCGAACCTTTCGAAATAGAAGGCTTAGTTTGAAGCCGGAGGCATTTGCTTATCGCGAAGGTCGCAGAGATGCCAGGACCAAACGAAACGCTCTGCAAAAATGAGTAGCGCGCCTGCCATGATGGTGAAGCCGATGACGGGTGTGGCGTGACGCAGATGATTGCCCGCAACAAGCAGAAGAACGAGCGCGAGGTCGCGAAGCCAACCCAGGGCGATGAGAGACTTAACCAAGGAACACCTCAGTTCTAAAGCTACTATAACTATAGTGAAGTCAAACTGAGGCGCAAACGAATACAGGGTGCCCTGTGATGAATGAATCAGGGGTAGGCCAGGCGAGGACTGCAAACAAGCGAGAAAAATCGTAAACGATAGAGATTGCGTAAGCGAGCTCAAACGAAAGAAAAAAGAGGTCTGGCGAAGCCTTCTGGCGCCCCGGACCTTTGGTTTTTGCCAGATGACTGAACCCGCTACCGAACGGCGAACTCGATGCGCCGGTTGCGAAACTTACCTTCGTCTGTATCATTCGGGCCGACCGGCTTTGTGTCGCCGTAGCCCTTGGCAACAAGCATGTTGCCGTCTACCCCCTGCTGGATGAGATAAACGCGGAAGGCCTCGGCCCGCTGCTGGGAGAGGGCCAGGTTCGAGGCTGGGTCCCCGGTATTATCCGTATGCCCCTCGATTTCCAGGACCGTACCCATGGGAGCGGCCTTAAGAGCAAGCGCGACTCGATTGAGATAGTCGTACTGTTCCGCCGGAATCTGGGCGCTGCCCGTGGCGAAATTAATGACGTTAACGTTTAGAGCAGAAACAAGATCCTGAGCGGTGAAACCGGGCTTGAGGGCACCAAGAGCGGCAATGGCCTTTTGTCCCCCAAGGCGCAGTTGCTCCTCGATGTTGAAAGCGGCGTTTTTGGCGGGTTGACGGGAATTCCACAACCAGTAACTCACGAAGAAAATAGCCATGACGGCAAGCAACGGCCAGAGCCAGGCGGGTACGCCGGCTTTCTGGACCGCGCGTTCCGTAGCAGAGACGGCTTGCCGTGTGCCCGCGGCCACTGCGGCGGTGGCGCTGCTGGCACACGCCAGAATGTCGGAAGGCAGGTGGGTCGGGATGACGCCACCTGGCGTGAGACGCTGGACGAGGTTGGGAAGCATGAAGGCGATGGCGGCAGCGGCGGTCGAAAAGGAAATGCCCGCCTTGGAAGCGATCTTATCGATGGAGTCGCGGCCGATGGCGGCTTCGAGCGTGGAGCTGGAAATTGGCCTGGGATTGGCGTTCCCAAGCCACGAGGTAACAAAGTCACCGAGGCCGGCCTTGCGCAGGTGATCGAGGAAAGCGCCCAAGCCACCTGGAGGTTCATTACATCATGGAAAGAAGGCCAGAGAGCAGGGAGGTGGTTTTCGTGGAGTTGAGGCCAAACTGGCTTCCCGCTTCCGCTAGAACCGTGTCGAGAGTACCCATAGTCTTGCTCCTTATGTGGTTTTTTCTGCAGTCAAGGAATTGAGCGGAGAAATAGGCTGGGGCGGAAACGCAGGAAGCGTAACAGATTGGAATGTGGCGGGGAAGGCAAGAATGAGGGGCGAGGGCTTGCGCGACCGGAGGTACCTACGGTCGCGCTGGTCACCGATATTCATTGTCTCACCAGTTGCATTCCTCGAAGCTGCAGCACCTAGGTTTGCGTTAGGCGATGCGCGAGCTGTGCTCGCAGATGTCCCGGCGGCATGGAATCGAAGTAAATCTGATCGCAAATCCGATGCCCGAAAATGCTTCTCAAGACCGGGCGTTGTGCTTGTACCGGGTGGTGCAAGACGCACTGAAGAACGCAGTGAAGCGCAGCGGCGCTCCCGGGATCGAGGTGGAACTGGCCGCGGAAGACGGCTTGCTGCAGATGCTGGTGCGCGATGAGGGCCAGGGATTTGACGCGAATCATTACCACCCGGGACATGGGCTGGCGAGCATGCGAGAGCGGTTGCGCGTGATTGGCGGAGTGCTTGAAGTGAGTTCTGCGCCGGGGAAAGGAACAGAAATCGTAGCGCAGGTGGAAATCGAACGGATGGCGCGGCACGCGAGCGCCGACTAAAGAGCGGAAAAAAGCGAAGTTGCGCGCCTCAAGCCTGCTGGACAACGCGCTGCTTCATGGCAAAGCGAAGCAGATCGGAATTATTCTCGAGGCCGAAGTCCTGCATGATGCGGTATTTGTGAAAGGCCACGGTTCGGGTGGCGACGTGAAGGATCGCGGCGGCTTCCTTCATAGTATGGCCTTCGGCCAGGAGTTGCAACACTTCACGCTGGCGAGGCGTGAGGGCGCGACCAGCCTCTGGCCGGGAATCCCGCAAAGGTAGTTCGACGAGCTCCTTTTCCAGGGCCGGGGTGATGTACCTGGTGCCGCGGAGGACTTCGCGGACCGCCTTGAGGAGTTCCGATCCGGCGGATTTTTTCAGCAGGTAGCCGGAAGCCCATTTGCCCATGGTCTCCGCGGCAATCTCCGGGTCTTCATTCATCGTCAGAACGATAATCTTTACTTTAGGCAGGATTTGCTTGAGCTGTTCGCCGGCATCGAGACCGTTCAGCAGGGGCATGTTCAAATCCACAAGAACCGCATCGGGATTGAGTTCAGGAGCTTTGCGCAGGAGAGCCCGGCCGTCACCCACGGTACCAACCACTTCAAATTCCGGTTCGAGGAGTTTCTTGAAGGCTTCGGCTACAAGAGTGTGATCATCGGCAAGGAGAATGCGTGCTTTTCCCAAGGCGGCCTCCCCGCCGGAACCCCAGAGCGGCGGCGGTTTTCCGTGTAACCCAGTGGCCCGTGTGGCCATAAGGATACAGGAGTCGAGGGCTAGTATCAAAGGTGAGAACAGGTAGGCTGGGAAAAAGCGTGGGTTAGACCAGAGTCGCGTGCCAACTTTCGAGCAACCCTGCGCAGCCCAGAAATTCTCCGCCCAAGAATTTCCGGAAGCACTCCGCCCCGTTAACGAGCAACGAAACGTTGCTGCAGACCGCGCGGGCTGCTCGAAAGTAAGCACTCCGAAAAGCGGCTGACCCTCGAGAGGCAATGGGGAAAGATCTAGTACGATGCCCCCGACCCCAAGTCAAGTATGCCCGAGGCCGGAAGGGTAGGTAACTGTCAAAACTTACAGTTTTTGGGGTACCCGGCGGCCAGCCTTCTTCGGGGGTAAAGAGACACGGACGGTGACATGATGAGTGAATCCGAATATCAACACTTAGAAAGGAGAGCCAATCGAGACGGTGCTCTCGGCGCGTACGTTCGGCTTCGAGCGGTCCAGATAGAAGTGAATGATAGGCGTGAGGATCAAGGACAAAATAATCGAGCTGAGCAGCCCGCCGATCACGGTAATAGCGAGAGGCTGCAGCATCTGGGAACCAGAGCCGATGGCGAGTGCGAGCGGGAGCATGCCGGCGATGGTCGCGAGGGCAGTCATGGCGATGGGGCGCAAACGGCGGCGGCCGGCCTGGATGAGCGATTCTTCCGGAGAAAAACCAAGGAGGCGATAACGCTGATCCGCGTCGAGGAGAAGGATGCCATTTTTGGCGACGATACCGATGACCATAATCATGCCCATGAAGGACGCGACGTTGAAGGTTGTGCGCGTGACAAGAAGCGCGAGAAAGCCGCCAAAGGTGGAGAGCAAGGCGGACGCGAGAATGGCGATGGGCGCGGAAAAAGTACGGAATTCGAAAAGAAGAACGACAAAGAGAAGTCCAAGAGCGAGTACGAAAACCATAAAAAGGTCGCGGAAGGATTTTTGCTGTTCCTGGTAAAGGCCACCGTATTCGACGCGGATCGAAGAAGGCAGATGGAGATCGTTGACGGCTTTCTGGACGGCGGCAATACCCGAGCCGAGGTCCGTGCCTTCAAAGCGGCCGGTGACCTCGACGAGGCGCTGGAGATTCTCGCGGCGGATTTCCGTCTGGCCGGGATTGGTGGTCACCGTGGCAAGCGAACCGAGCGTGGCGGTGCGCCCCGTTGTGCTGGTGAGAAGAGTGTTGCTCATCCTGCTCAAGGAAGAGCGATTCTGCTCCGGGAAGCGCACGCGAATCGTGTAGGCGCGATCGTTCAGAATAACGGGCGTGGCCGCGGGTTCGCCTTCGAGAACAGCGGCGGCATTGGTGGCGACTTCTTCCGGGGTGAAGCCGGCGCGGGCGGCGACGGCGGGGTCCACCTGATAAGTGACCGTTGGGCCACTGATGGAGTTTTCGATTCCATCCAAGACATCAACCACGTGAGGAACTTTTTTGATGGCGTCGGCGACACGCGGCGCGGTGGATTCAAGGAGTTTGGCGTCGGGGGAAAAGAGCTTGATGACGATTGGCTCGGGCTGGCTGGTGAGGTCGCCGATCATGTCCTGAAGGACCTGAATGAATTCGACGTCGGCGCCGGGCTCGGTCTTCTTAATCTCCGCGCGAACGTCGGCAATGATTTCTTCGATGTCGCGCTTGCGATCCGCTTTGAGCTTCACGGTGAAATCGCCGCGATTGGCTTCGGTGACGGCAGCCAGGCCGAGCTGCAAGCCGGTGCGGCGCGAAGTGTTTTCCACCTCCGGCCTAGAGCGAACGATTTCCTCGACGTGCTGAAGAATGCGATCGGACTCCGTGAGGGAACTTCCCGGCGGGGTGTAATAGTCCAGAATGAAGCTTCCTTCATCCATCGCGGGGAGAAGGTCGGAACCGAGAAATTTGTAGTTGACGTAGGAGAGGATGATGATCGCCACGCAGGAGAGCGTCACGATAAGTGGGCGACGAATGAGTTTTTGCATCACAGACGCGTAGAAACCGACGATCCGGCCAAAGAATCCGGAGAGGTGAGCCTCTTCTGCGGCGAGAAGTGAGCCCGCGGTCGGCGGCTCGACAAAAGCTGTGCCGGGGAGGAGGGTGTCTTTGCGGCGAACGAAATACTGGCTGAGGGTCGGCGTCCAGGTGAGAGCGAGAAAGAGAGAGCTCAGGAGAGAGACGGTCATCGTAATGGCAAGGGCGCGGAAGAAGCTTCCGGTGACGCCGGTGGTCGAAATGAGGGGGAGGAAGACGACGATGGGCGTGATGGTCGAGCCGATCAGCGGAACCGTGATTTCGCCGAGCGCGCTTTGGATGGCTTTGAAACGGGATTCGCCGGCATCGCGATGGAGCACGATGTTTTCGAGGACGACGATGGCGTCATCAATGACCAGGCCGACGGCCGCAGCGAGGCCGCCCAGGGTCATGAGATTGAAGCTCTGGCCGGTGAGTTTCAGCACAATCAGCGTGAGAAGCAAGGTGACGGGAATGACGAGCGCGGCGACGAAAGAAGAACCCCAATCGCGTAGAAAGAGGACGAGGATCGCTGAAGAAAGAATGATGCCGAGAAGGACCGCGTCGCGAACGCTAGCGATGGATTGTTGAACAATGGTGGACTGGTCGTAGAAAACTTCGAGATGAACGCCAGGGGGGAGAGTGGGGCGAAGTTCGGCAATCTTCTTGTGGACTTCATTCGCAACGTCGAGTGTGTTGCTCTCCGGCTGACGGTGGATGCTGAGGAGGACGGCGGACTTGCCGTTGGCAGTGACGATGGTGTAGACGGGGGCGACGGAAGGCGCGACCTTGGCAATGTCGCCAAGGCGAATGGGAACGCCGCTATTGGGAGTTTTCACGACGATCTGGGCGATTTGTTCTGGCGTCCGCACCTGCCCGCTGATTAGGCCAAGAATGAGCTGGTGATCGTGTTCGAGTAGTCCGGGAGAATCGATGAGATTGGTGCGGCGAATCGCGTCGAGAATGTCGGTAACCGTGACGCCCGCCGCCTGAAGCCGCGCGGGATCCGGAGTGACCTGAAATTCAGGGACACGGCCGCCTTGCACCAGCACCGAAGCAACGCCATCGAGGCGATTGATGCGCGGCTTGAGATCATAGGTGGCGGTTTCCCAGAGTTTGCTTTGCGGAATAGTATCGGAGGTGAGACTGTAGCCAAGAATGGGAAACGTGGCGAACGTCAGGCGATGCGTCTGAATCTTCGCGGTGGTGGGAAGTTCCGGCTGGAGGCGAGCGACGACGGCGTCCACACGCTGCAGCGTGAGGATCATGTCTGACTGCCAATCGAAGAAGAGATCCACTTCTGCGGAACCGCGGCTGGTGATGGACTGAACTTTTTGCAAGCCAGGCACGCTGTTGACGGCTTCTTCGATCGGACGGGTGATGGTGACGAGCATCTGGTCAATGGGCATCACGCCGTTATCCACGCCGATGACAATGCGAGGGAAATCCGTATTAGGGAAAACGGCTACGGGAATGCTGAAAGCCAAGTACGCGCCGACAAGAGCCAAGCTGATCGTGAGAAAAAGAATAGGACGCGAAAGACGTCGAAACCAGGGCTGGCGCCCCGAGGGATCGGCGGCGTCTTGCGAGGATGGGTGTTCGGGCCGAAAATCCATGCGGCGCTACTCCTTGCCTTTCGCCGGAGTTTTGGCCGGGGGTTTTGTCGCTTCCGGCTTTTTCTCCGGAGCTTCGGCAGGCTTGTCGCCCGAGTCCGCGGAATCTTTTTCGCTCTCCGCCGAAGGAGCCGCTTCGATTTTGATCTGCGTGCCTTCCGGCAACGCGTACCCACCAGCGGTGATCACGGAATCGCCTTCGTTAATTCCTGATTCAATTTGCGCGAGCTCCTTGCTGCGAACGCCAACTTTCACCTTGGCGAGATGGGCTTTATTGTCTGCGCCGGCAAGAAGAACGTAATCGCCGCTCTCGGGCGAGTTGTAAACCGCCGAGGCCGGAACCGCGAGAGCGTCCTTCACACTCTTTGCCGTGGCGTTGACCTCGACGCTCATTCCCGGCTTGAGGTCAGGGCCCGGCTTGATGGCTTCGACCCAAACCTCGATGGTGGTGCTGCCGGGGTCGAGTGCCGGACTGATGAGCATCACGCGGCCTTGAATGGGCTCCTCGACGCCGGCAAGTTGCAATTGCGCGGGATTGCCAACCTTGAGAAGAACGGCCTCGTCTTGCGGAAGATGCATTTTCGCGATGAGCTTTGACGTGTTCATCACCGTGAGGATCGGCTGATTCGCAGTGGCGAGTTCGCCCTGGAATAATGGACGGTCGGTCACCACGCCGTCAATGGGGCTTCGAATTTCCGAATAGCTGAGGAGCACTTTGGCGTTGTGATATTTTGCCTCCGCGGCGGACAGTTGACCGCTGGCGGACTTCAATGCCTGGTCTTTGCCGATGCGCCGGAGGTCGGCAAGTTGCTTTTGTGCTTGTTCGTTCTGGCTGCGCACCTGCGCCAGCGCAACTTCGGCGGAATCGAGATCGCGGCGCGGAATGCCGCCCTGATCGAAGAGATCTTTGCGCGCGTCATAAACTTTTTGCTGCGCGTCGAAGGCGGCTTTAGCGGTGGCGGCATCCAGCTCGACTTTTTGAATCTGTTGCGGAAGGCTCGCACCCGTGGTCGTGATGTAGCCCGCTTCGGCTTGTTCAAATTCTCCCTTGCTCTGCTGGGCGGCAGCGGCGAGATCGGCGTTTTCAAGTTCGGCCAGAACCTGATCTTTTTTCACTGGGCTGCCTCTCTGCACATAGAACTTCCGGATGGTGGAAGTGATTTTGGGCGTAATGACAGCCTGCTGCAGCGGATAGACCACGGCTGCGGCGGATACGGTTTGCGCGATAGGACCGCGCTTCGCCGGCGTGACCTGAACGGCAACGATGGGCACGGGGTCCTTTTCCGCGCCGCCACAGCCGAAGAGAACGGCGTAGTAGCAGAGAAGCACGGAAGCGCCAGCGAGGCGAGACTTGCGAGATCCAACAAGATTCGAGATTCGGTGGTTCATGGAGAGGTCAGTACTCCTGTAAGCGTTTGAAGGTTGGCAAGGGCGGTGCGATAGCGAAGCGCGCCGTCCTGATACGCAGCGTTGGATTGGGTAAAGGTGTTCTGCGCGTCAACCACTTCGAGCACGGTCGATTCGCCATTCTTGTAGCGCAGAGTGATCAGCCGAAGGCTGTCGGCCGCGAGCTCGGCGGAGCGTTGCAGGCCGGCTAGCTCGTTCAAGGAAGTTTCGGCTTCGGAATAGAGCGAGCGCATTTCGGCAAGAAGTTTGCGCTGTGCGAAGGAAAGTTCGATCTTGGCCTGATCGCGCTTCAACTCTGCTTGGCGGACGCGACTTTGTGTTGCTCCCCAATTCCAGAGAGGAAGATTGAGTGAAGCGAGGCCGGAGGAGCCGAGATTCGGGATTCTGGTAGCCGGAGTGGTCGTGGTTGCCGGAATGCTCGTGTAGGTGGCATAACGCGCGGCGTCGATTCCGTACCAGTAATCAAGCGAGATGGACGGAAGATACCCGGCGCGGGCAGCGGAGACATCGTGACCGGCTGCTTGCACTGCCGAAAGGGCCGCGCGAATCTCCGGATTCTCGTGAGCAGCCTGAGATTCGAACTCATCGCGAGGGGGCAGCGGTACGTTTGCGTGGAGATCGTCGGCGAGCTCGAAATTGTCGTTGAAATCGGGGAAAAGAAGGACAGCGAGATCCAGACGCGCATTGAGCAAAGCCAACTGCGCCTCCTGCAACTGGCGGCGGCGATCCTGTACCTGCAGCTCAGCCTTGATGACGTCAGAGTGAGCCACTTCACCACCCTTTTCGAGGCTCTGGGTGAGCTGGAAGAATTTTTCGCCCTCTTCGGCAGCGCGTTTGGCGGTGGTGAGCTTCTGTTCCGCGGCTCCGACGGTGAAATAATTTTGTACTATGGTGACGACAAGGCCGCGAGAAGCCACTTCGGCCCGCGCTTTGGCGGCTGCGGAAAGCGCGGCGGTGCGACGATAGGCTGCCATGGAAGCCAGATCCAGAATCTGGTGGACGTTCCCCTGGCTCACGTATTCCTGAGGGAAATTATTGGCGACATAACGGACCCCCCCAACGCCGTTTGTTTGTGTGAAAAGACCTGAGGTTGTGAAACTCGCGGTGGGCAGGAGGGCATCGCGGGATTGCGCGCGATCTTCGCGGACGATACCCGCTTCGGTGACTGCCAAGTGGTACGTTGGATCGTTTTTGCGCGCAAGGGCGATCGCGTCCTGCAGGGTGAGACGCGCAGGTGCTCCGGAAGCGGGCGCGGTTTGCGGCGGAGAGTGCGGCGCACGGGATGCGGCTGACGGCTGCGGCGCCGGCGAATCGGGCTGTTGACCGGCGTGCAGAACCGCAGGAACCGTCAGAGCAGTTCCCGCGGCTAGTAAAATGGCGGAAAGCGAAAGTTTCAGTTTCAAGGGAGTTCTCTCATTCAAACAAGCATCGGACCGCGAAGCGGCCGCAGCATGATACTCCTTATTGCTGCGGCGGGGTGGAAGGCTTGGCTTTCTTCGCCGCTTCCTGCTACTTCTCCTTGGCTTCGCTGGCGGCGTTTTCCTTTTCGACGCTGACGATCGAGCCGTCAATGGCGCTCACTTGCACTTCGGTGATGTCTTTTTGCCCGGTGGCTTTGATATCGAAGGAATAGACCAGCTTGCCGTTTTCCTTCTCGAGTTCTTCTTCCTTGATTTCTTCATGAGATGCTCCTTCATCTTACAAAAAATTCTGTGGAGGAAACGAATTAACGTTACCGCATCCCTATCAGGCTAGCGGGAGCGAGATAAATGTAGGATTAACCCATATTTCTCACCTACTTGCCCAAGCCGTCGAGCAGTTTTTGTAACTTGTCATTCTGAGGCGCATTTTTTCCGCGCCGAAGAATCTCAACGCGGATATCGAGTACTAAGTATCAGTGAGGTCCTTCGAGACGTAAACGGCGCACCCCTCAGCATGACAACGCGCATCGTGCTTTGATGGCTAGGGAAAATTGCGGCTCGTTATTGATTCCAGACTGTGGGCTTACGATTTGGTAGCAGGAAAAGCGGCTCTGAAGGTTGAGCCGGAGGCGTCGGAGCGGGTCAGCTCCAGATTGCCGCGATGCACTTCGGCGATCCAGCGGGCGATAGAAAGACCGAGGCCTGCGCCGCCGCCGTCGGATTCGGAACGGGAGCGGGCTTTGTCGGCACGAAAGAAGCGCTCGAAGATGCGTTGCTGCAAATCGGCGGGAATGCCGGGGCCCGTGTCAGTCACGCTCACGATAACCTGCGCGCCCTGCTTGCGGCACTCGAGATTCACTGTGCCGCCTTCGGGGGTGTATTTGATGGCGTTGTCCAGGAGGTTGAGAAGCAGTCGGCGAACAAGGGCTTCGTCGCCCTGAAAAAGCAGCTCGAGTTCGATGGAGGAAGTGAGCGTGATGCGCTTGGCGATGGCGAGCGAACGGGCGTGACGGAGAACATCAGAGGCGAGCTCGTCGAGGTAAAAGTCGCGCGGGGCCAGCGGGTACTGGCCGGCATCCGCGCGGGTCAGCGTGAAGAGATCCTCGATGATGTGGGCGAGACGCTGCGATTCCTCGCGGAGGATTCCCAGGGTTTCCCGGTATTCGCCGGGTGAGCGATCCGGGCGGGAGAGAGTTACTTCGGTTTCGCCGCGGAGAATGGCAACGGGAGTGCGCAGCTCATGGGAGGCATCGGCGATGAAACGGCGTTGCCGTTCGAAGGATTCCTCGAGGCGGTCGAGCAACTGGTTGAAAGAAAGCGCCAGTTGGCCCAACTCGTCCCGTTGATTGGAAACAGCGAGGCGGTCGTGCAGATTGGCCGCGCCCATGCCGCGGGCTTGGGAGGCCATAGCGGCGACCGGGGCGAGGCTCTTGCGGGCGAGAAAATATCCTCCCGCGGCGGCGAGCAACAAGGCGATGGGAATAATTAAGAAAAAGGTGCCGCGAATATCCTCCTGAAGCTGCTGTTGGGGATGAAGAGACTGCAGAACGACGAGGGTGTAGTTATTCCCGCCAGCAAGGAGTGGGCGGGCGAGAGCACGGAAACCATCCTTGCCACCGGGAACGTCGCGAAGCGTGCGCGGAGAAGAGGCAGCGGACACGACATTGCGAAAGGATCGGGAAGAAAAAAGCTCCGGCGCGACGCGCTCGTTTGTGACGCCGACAGCGGGAAGACCCAGTGAGCTGAGCAGAACGGAGCCATTCGGATCGAGAAGAACGAAAACCGTGTCACGAAAACGATGCTCGAGCATAGCCTGGCGCGCAGCGTTTTTGGCAGCCTCGGGGCCGGTCTCGTCCGCGAGTTCGGCGCGGAAGGTAGTGACAAACGTGTCCGCGAGTTCGACGAGATTGGCGTCGGTGCGCTGCGCAATATTTCGCGAGTAGACGAAATAGGTGAGAACCGCCAGAAGGATCAGGACCAGAGCGACCACGCCGGTGTACCAGAGCGTGAGGCGCACGCGGACGGAATCAAGCATGAGATCTCCTCGAACCACCGCCAGTTTTGGGGGCAGGCTCCGTCGGCGGCGCAAGAATATAACCGCTGCCGCGGCGCGTGTGCAGCAGTGGCCTCTCAGCGCGCTCGTCAATCTTCCGGCGCAGGCGGTTGATGTACACCTCGATCAGATTCGAGAAAGGGTCGAAGGATTCATCCCAGACGTGCTCGGCGATCTCTGAGCGGCCAACGACGCGGCCGGCATTGCGCGCGAGGAATTCGAGGAGGGCATATTCTTTCGCCGTGAGAGGGATGGAGCGATTACCGCGCTTCACAGTCTGGGAAGCCGCGTCCATCACGAGGTCTTCGACGACAATCTGGGACGGGCGAAGCTCACTGGGGCGCCGGAGAAGGGCGCGAAGGCGCGCGAGCAGTTCGCCGAATTCGAAAGGCTTGGTGAGATAGTCATCGGCGCCGGAATCGAGGCCCAGGATGCGGTCTTCGACGCCATCTCTGGCGGTGAGCATCAGGATCGGCATGCGCTTACCGACGGCGCGAATGGCGCGGCAAGTGGCGAAACCATCTTGGCCGGGAATCATGACGTCGAGGACGACCACGTCGTAGTCGTTGATCTCCACCTGGTAGACGGCGTCGTTGCCGTTCGCGACCACATCCACAGCGTAGGACTGTTCCTGCAATCCCTTCGCGACGAAACGCGCGATGCGCGCGTCATCTTCTACGAGTAGCAGACGCATACGCGTATCTTCCCAGATTTGCGGTCAAGACGTCATCCGGGAAACGGGAAACACGCTCTTCTTGCGGGAGAGCCGGCCGGGAACCACTTTTGTTCGAATCAATCGGCGGCAGCGGCGGTTTGTGACACTTCGAGCCTGGAGCGCTTAATGTCCCAGGCGAGGCCGAGCATTTTCAACGTGAAGATGCCATACCAGTTGACGTCGAGCTCGTACCACTTCAATCCGTGGCGAGCGGCTTGCGGTGCGGCGTGGTGATTGTTGTGCCAGCCTTCACCAAAGGTGAGGATGGCGACCCAGAAGCTGTTCGTGGAAGTGTCGCCAGTCGCAAAACGCCGTGAGCCCCACATGTGCGTAGCGGAATTCACCAGCCAGGTGGCATGCAAACTCACCACCGTGCGCAGGAAGACTCCCCAAAAAACCCAGGGCCACCCGCCGATGGCGTAGAAAACGATGGCAAGCACAACGGAGGGAATCACGTGCCACTTACTGATCCACAGATGAAACTTGTCCTTGCGAAGGTCCGGCACAAACGGCAGAAGTTCGCTGCGATCGCGGTGCATGGCGCGGCCAGTAACAATCCAGCCCATGTGGGCCCAGATGCCGCCATCCTGGGGCGAATGCGGGTCGCCCTCTTTATCCGTATTCTGGTGATGAATGCGATGCGTGGCGACCCAGGCGATGGGCCCGCCTTCCATGGCGAGGGTGCCGCAAGTCGTAAGGAAATATTCCACCCACTTCCGCGTCTTGAAGCCGCGGTGCGTGAGCAGGCGGTGATAGCCCATGCCGATGCCGAGGCTGCCGGCCACCCACCACATCACGATGAAAAGGATCAGCGCTTTCCAGGTAAAGAAGAAGAAGGAGGCAATGGCGAAGGCGTGCAGGCCAATCATAACCAGGGTCACGCCCCAATTCACGGGCTGATGAAATGTACGGTCTTGTGTGAAACGTTTAAAGAGGGATAGGTTCATAGTCATCTTCTACTCTACCATCTTGTGCTGTTTAACGGGGGGGAATACATGAGGTGCTGTTTTTCTGAAAGTCACTGGTACCCATCCAAGATGCAATCGGAAGAAGGGCAATACGAATTCAGATACACTCTTTGCGCATAAAGAGCTGAGCAGAATTGCATTTTTCCAGTGATGAGAAGAATTCCGATGCAAACACCCATGAATCTTGCAGATTTTGAGCGCGTGCCTCACCGCCGGTTCAATCCCCTGACGCAGGAGTGGGTACTCGTTTCGCCCCACCGCACGCAACGGCCATGGCAAGGAAAGGTGGAGAAGATCGCTAGGGCGGAAGCGCTTGCGTATGATCCCGACTGCTACCTGTGCCCGGGAAATGAACGTGTCAACGGAAAGCGCAACCCCAATTATGCAGCGACGTTCGTGTTTGAGAACGACTTCGCGGCCCTGTTATCCGATGCCCCGCGCGCCGAACTTAATGAAGCAGGCTTGTTCGTTGCAGCGGCCGAAGCGGGAATCTGCGAGGTCGTATGCTTTTCCCCACGCCACGATCTGACGATTCCCCGCATGTCTCCGGCAGAAATACGGAAAGTGGTGGACGTCTGGACCGAGCGGTTTCAGGAACTTGAAGAAACTGGCTGGGTCCGGCACGTTCAGATTTTTGAGAATCGCGGCCCGATGATGGGCGCCAGCAATCCTCACCCACATTGCCAGATTTGGGCGAATGCGTCCTTACCTGACTTGCCGGCCAAAGAGTATCCCTCGTTCTCGCAATACCGCGCGGCGAAGAAGAGTTGCCTGCTGTGCGATTATCTTCGACTCGAGTTGGAACGGAACCAACGGATCGTCTGTCAGAACGAGTCGTTCGCCGTCGTTGTGCCCTTCTGGGCTGTATGGCCGTTTGAGACTCTGCTACTGAGCAAAAAACATGTCGGGGCGATGGACGAATTCTCTGGCGAGGAGCGCGATCTTCTCGCGGACATTCTCCGGGGGATCACCATTCGCTACGACAATCTCTTCCAAACCGAGTTTCCCTATTCCATGGGCTTTCATCAGCGCCCAACGGACGGCCAAGCGCATCCCGAATGGCACTTTCACGCGCACTATTTTCCGCCGTTGCTGCGGTCTGCCTCGGTGCAGAAATTCATGGTGGGTTACGAGTTGCTGGCGACGCCGCAACGCGACATCACGCCGGAAAGTGCCGCTGCGCATCTGGTTCAAGCGGGGGAAGTGCATTATTTGGGGTGAAGCCAAGTGGACGCGGTCAGTTTTCTTTTTCGAGGATTTGGCGGGCGTAAGCAGGGGCTTTGCCGGCGTCTTCATGCTTGCAATAGGCATATACGTCCACGCCTTTGCCAAGCCATTCCTCGAAGCGCTTCTTCCAAGCCGCCAATTGCTTTGCCGTATATTTTTCGCGCCGCAGGCGTACATACGTAAAATCCGCCGTGAGCACTTCCAAAGGCGTTTCCTTCTCCGTCTCTGCCAGGCAAAGCGCGGTCCCATGTTTACGAAGAACCGCGTAGGTTTCTTCCGTGTACCAGGAGGGGTGACGCACTTCAAAGGCGAAGAGAAACGCCGACGGACGGAGGGCGAGAAAATCTTCGAGCAGAGGCTGGTCGAATTTGAAATTGGGCGGGAGCTGCACAAGGATGGGGCCGAGGTGGTCGCCCTCGTCCAACACGCTGGCTACTTCCAGGAAGCGTTTCAAAGTGTCCTGGCAATCGCGCAGCCTCTTGATGTGTGTGATTCGCTGGTTCGCTTTCAGGGCAAACTTAAAACCTTCGGGGACGATCTTCGCCCACTGCAGCAGCGAGTTCTCCGTCGGCATGTGATAGAAGGTGTAATTGATCTCAACCGTTTTAAACCGTCCGGCATAGAAACTCAGCATCTCCTTATCCGGGAGCTTCTTCGGGTAAAAACTCCCCTTCCACTCCTTATAGGAGTAGCCGGAAGTGCCAATACGAAGCTGGCCCTCTCGAGAAATCAAATACCTCCATTCAACCTGAATTTAATCACAGCTCACTACTTGGGAAAAGGCGCTGGTTCTATCGCTTCGATCAAGGCGTCTTTTTCCTAGTTGCCGCCATTCGATTGCTCAACGCTTCGATGGCATCCTCTAATCTTTGACGCCGCTTCCAGAAATCGCCCCACAAATCACCCTTCTCTTTGAGGCGTGCAAAGATCGTCTTCATGTTTAGACTGGCCGGTCGCAACCTGGTACGAAGTTCGCCGGGTGCCAGCGGCGCGGAAACCGGCGCTTTGGTGAACGCCCGCACGACATAAGGTGCCGCCAACGGGCGGCCGTGCGCGTTCTGGTGCACATCAATAAGGACGCGGCCCGGGGGACGCTTCGCCACGGAACGCTCGTTGGTGACCAGGTTGGGATGCTCGGTGGTTACAATGCGTGCCACGATCTCCGCAAACGTCCGCAACTGCTCATACGTGTACACCGGTTCTACGGGGAGATATATGTGGATTCCCGTCGCCCCGGAGGTCTTCAGGAAGACGTGCAATCCCAATTCCTGCAACTTTTCATGAAGGGCGCGAGCAATCGTCACGCCAACGGAAAATTCCGTGCCCTCAGAGGGATCGAGATCAAAGAAGAAGTAATCAGGATGGTCGAGATCAGCGCAGCGGCTGGACCAGGGATTGTGATCAATGCATCCAAGGCTGGTTAAGTAGAGAAGCGCCGCGCGATCGTTCGCGACCGCATAGTGAATCACTTCACCTCTTCCTTCGGAAGCGATGGCCGCGGTTTCCAGCCATTCGGGCATGCCTTCGCGCACGTCTTTTTGAAAGAAGGCCTGGCCCTGGATTCCATCGGGATAACGGCGCAGCACCAGAGGCCGGTCTCGCAAAAAGGGCAACACGTAGTCGGCCATCCGGTAGTAGTAGGCAAGCAGGTCGCGCTTCGTGTAGCCGGATTCGGGAAAATACACCTTGTTCAGATTACTGAGCCGGACTCGCTTGCCATCCATCTCGATGGTGACGGTTTCTGCAAGGCCTCTGAAGAGCTCCGCCTCGATTTGGGCTTTGGTATTCAGCACCGTGCCGACGACCTCAGGCGCATGAACTATGACAGGGTTTGCAGCGGGTACAACTTCACTCTCCCACCGGCAGTCCTCGGGGCGCCCATCCCCGCGAAGCCCCAGGAAAACGGGATGGCGCAGCCGGGGCTCCTGCGTCCATCCGCCGAACTTCACACGCACAACGAGGGAGGGGGTGGTCCAGAATGCTTTCTCGTTCGTATCGGGCACCGCGTCAAAGGGGCACGTGGAAACCTCGTGCTGCTTCAGCTTGCCGGCAATTTCTTTCTGGGTTTTTCCATCGAACCCGCTTCCCACATGACCGATAAAGCGCAGCTTCTTTCCCTGATACAGACCGAGCAACAGCGAGCCAAACGGAGCATCCGCGCTCCGCCGCGCCGTCCAACCGCCCACAACCGCGTCGAGTGCCTTCGTAGACTTCAGCTTCACCCAATTGGCGCTGCGCTCGCTGACGTACCGGCTGTCGGCGCGCTTCGCGACAATTCCTTCCAAGCCTTTTTCTTTCGCAAGTTCGAACAGCTCTTTTCCCTGTTCCATCTGGTGATCCGCGTAGCGGAAGTGATCGGAAGTTTGCAGCAGGCGCTGCAGTAGGTGCTTGCGCTGCAAGAGCGGCGCTTCGCGAAGGTCATATCCATCGCAATAGAGGAGATCGAACACGAAGTACACAACAGGTATGTGCGACACCAGGGTCGCTGGCGGTTTGCGGATATGCATACGCTGTTGCAGTAATTCGAAGTCACTATGTCCCCGCGCATCGAGAGCAACAATCTCACCATCGAGAATTGCCTGCCGGGCGAGGAAGGCTTCGGGGAGAGATGCCAGTTCCGGATACTGCGATGTGATTTCGCTCCCAGTTCGCGAACGCAGCGTCGCAGCAGCATCGGTAACCCACACTATGGCGCGCACGCCATCCCACTTTATTTCAAACACCCAGTTGGGATCGGAGAAGGGCAGCTCGGTCAACGTTGCCAGCATGGGTTCCACGCGAGACGGCATCGCCGCCTTGCGGGCGCCTTGTAGCTCCGCGGGGTGAAGAGGGCTCGCCTGACGCTTCGGTGGCAATTCCTCGGTGATTTCTTCCAGTGTGCGTCCTGTAATTGCGGAACCGTCATGCTCGTCAATGTTCCACGTGCGATCTTCCGCTGCGTCTTTGTGTTTGATGAGCAGCCACTCGTTGCCTTTCTCGCTGTGCTTCAGCTTGACCAGTACGAAACTGCCGCGAAGTTTCTCCCCGTTCAGACTGAATTTGATTTCTCCACGTTTTAGTTGCTGGAGCGCATCGAGGCTACCTTGCACGTTAAACGTGCCGCGATCCCATACCATTACCGTCCCGGCGCCGTAATTACCTTCAGGAATTTTCCCTTCAAAGTTGGCGTAGTCCAGCGGGTGATCTTCTGTCTGGACTGCCAGCCTCTTGTCGACATGACTCTGTGAAGGTCCCTTGGGGACAGCCCAGGACTTCAGGGTTCCGTCGATCGCCATGCGAAAATCGTAGTGCAACCGCGTCGCTCTGTGCTTCTGTACCACGAACGTGTCGCCGTGCTCGGCCCCGGGGCGGATTTCGAGCTGCGGCAATTTTGGCTTGGGCAGGCGCGTGCGTTTGCCTGCCTGCGCGGCCTTGCCAGTTTCGGACTCGCCTGACGGTTCCGGCGTCTGGTCGAAGCGGCGCTTGCGCCGATATTCTTCGAGCTTGGCCATCACGGAGGCATTCTATCCCAGACCGTTCCATGTCCCGCAGTCTTGCCTTTTTGGGGCTCTTTGTCGGGATTTCGTCTTGCTTCCAAACCGATGGGCGGCTAACCTTAAAGACTCCTCAATCCCTGGGCAGTCTAGCGAAGGAGTGTCCACATGGCCACGACCGTCTGGAAAGGCCACCTCACGTTTGGCCTGATATCGATCCCAGTGCGCATGTTTGCCGCCGCCCGAGGCGAACGCGTCAGTTTCAATCAACTCCACAAGGAATGCCATTCGCGGCTCAAGCAGCCTCTGTTTTGCCCGGTCTGCAATCGCAACGTGGAACGGTCCGAGGTCGTGAAGGGCTACGAGTACGAGAAGGATCAGTACGTGCTTTTCAGCGAAGAAGAGCTCGACAAGATCGAGCCTCCCTCGGCGCACGTGATGGAAATTCTGGAGTTCGTGAAACTGAGCGAGATGGATCCCCTGTACTTCGATTCATCGTATTACCTCGTCCCCGAGGATGCAGGGGTGAAGGCGTTCCAGTTGCTCATGAAGGCCATGCAGGAATCTGGTTATGGCGCCATCGCCAAGCTCACCATGCACCAGCGCGAACACATCGTGATTATCCGGCCGGGATCGAAGGGCATGACGCTGCACACGATGTTTTACGCGAATGAGATTCGCGCAGCGGAATCCGTCCCCACCGACAAGGTCGAATTGAAGGACCAGGAAAAGAAGCTCGCTGAACAATTGATTCAAAGCCTTGCCGCTCCTTTCGAGCCGCAGAAGTATCGCGACGAGTATCAAGAGAACGTGCGCAACATGATCGCCGCCAAGCTCAAGGGCCAGGAAGTCACGGAAGTGGCCCAGCCGCACATGGCTCCCGTGATCGACTTGATGGAAGCGCTCAAGAAGAGCCTCGCGGAAAAGCAGACTCCGGCCGCCGCGTCGGCCTCGGAGGGTCCAGTGCCCGTGGGCAAGAAGCCGCCGACTCGCGCAGTTCAGCCGGTGCCTATCGCACAAAAAAAGGCAGGGAAGAAGGCCACCGGCTAATCTTCGATGGGTGCTGCGGATAGATATAGCCCGGAAGACGTCCAGCGCATCCTAGGGCTGAGCGGTAAGCAGTTGGACTATTGGGATCGCTTGCGCCTGGTCTCTCCCCGAAAAGAACTGGGAAATCGCTTTTATGACTTCCGCGACCTGATTGGCCTGCGCACGGTAAAACAACTAATCGAAAAAGGGGTCCCAGCCAACCGCCTGCGGCGCGCCCTGGCGGCCCTTCGCGAAAAGCTCGTTCAGGCACATGCGCCCCTGGCGGAGCTACGCGTACTTTCCGACGGAAAAGATGTCATCGTTGAGCGGCACGGCGCGCGGCTCGAACCGCTGTCCGGCCAGTTTGTTTTGAATTTCGAGACACGCGAACTCGACGAAAAAGTGCGTGTGATCGCCGAGCGCAATGCGGACGATTGGCTGGCCCTGGCACTGGAATACGAAGCCGACAAAAAGATGAGGGCGGAGGCGATTGACGCATACGAGCGCGCCCTGCGTGTGGATCCGGCCAGAATTGAGGCGCTGCTCAATGCCGGAACGTTGTGCTACGAAGACGGCAATTTCGAGAAGGCATCGGACTATTTCGGCCGCGCGCTTGTTTTGCAGCCAGACAACGCCCTGGCACATTTCAATCTAGGAAGCGTTCTGGAGGAAGTCGGTGATGCCGATGCGGCCCGCCAGCACCTGCGCCAGGCCGTTCGGCTCGATCCAAATTATCTCGACGCGCATTACAATCTCGCCTATGTCTGCGAAAAGCTGGGAGCGTTTGCCGAAGCGCGCGAGCACTGGCAAGCGTATGTGAAACTCGACCCCGCCGGTCCCTGGAGCAGCTACGCTCGCCAGCGGCTCGCTTCTCCGAATACGGCAATCGCGGCTGGAAATAAATAGGCCGCGGCGCGATTGAAATGAATAATTACGCTTCCGCGATTACTTCCCGGTCAAGAATTTGTATTGTGCCTCGGACAGGGGGACGACAGAGAGTCTTCCTTGGCGGACCAAAGGCGAATCGGCGAAAAGCCTGTTGGCTTTCATCTCCGCGAGCGAAACGGGTTTGGGCAGCGCCTTGCCGGCTTTGATTTCGATGCGGGGATGCTTGGGATCGGAGACTTTTACGGAAACCACCGAAGCCGTTCCCACCGCGGACTTGTGATCTCCCGTTTCGTAAATGATCAACTGATCTCCCGCCTTCATGGCCCCCAGGTTTCTTAAGGCCACGGGATTCGCCACGCCATCCCATTCCGTCGCCTGGTCTTTCTGGAGATCCGCAAACGAGTATTCTGCGGGTTCGGTCTTGAGCAGATAATGCATGTTCGTATCCCTTTCTCTTGTGGACAAAGACGGTTGGATCGCTTCGCAGTTCCAAGCTAAACCAGGAGCTAGGGTCTGAGCAATACTATGGAGCCTACATCCAGAAACCTACTACTCTTCCTTCTTACTGGGTTGATTTGGGAAGTGGCGCGCCGTCTGCAAAAAAACGTGGCCTGTGAGGAAAAGCGCATCGTTTCGCCTCAACCGAGAACGCTCTCAACTCAAAAAACTTGATGTCGCCCTGTTCGACGGCTTTCTTTTCCAGTACTTCACGCGGAATTCTTCTGAACGCAACCTCCACGCGGGACTCGGCTGCGACCCTGCCGGGCGGTCTCGTCTAGCTCGAACGCGAACTCCCAACCAAGGATGTCAGGGGACCCATTTGCTGGAAGAAGCCTTATCTCCCAGGGAAAGACATTTTCTTGGGTGCCAAGCAAAGTGAGCGTGCTGGTGCCGCCATGCAGTTTGCTGAGAGCTCGGCATCTTGCTGAAGTTGCGGCGTCTACCTCGAGGTCAACGCGTTTCGATTCAGTCGGTTACAAATGGTACTCGCGTCGCACCGACCAGCGTAGCAGGGGCGGGCAAATGCGAGTCCGGCAAGAATTCCAAACAGAAAGGACCCCGAAAATGAAACAACAATCGAAGGGAATCGCAGTGGTCACCGGAGCGTCTTCTGGAATTGGTGCTATCTACGCCGATCGCCTAGCGCGCCGCGGCTACGACTTGCTTCGGGTCGCCCGGAACCGGGAACGCATGGAAGATCTCGCGAAGAAACTTGTCGCTGACGCGGGACACAAGGTTGAGCTCCTGGCCGCCGATCTACCCGATTCCAAAGATTTGGAAGGAGTTGAGCGTACCGGAACCACGCTTCACGAAGGCCGGCACTACTGCGTAGGTAAGGCGTGTCAGCGCGTTAACGTTCAGCGCGATGATCCGGCTCATTTCGGTGACATCCGAATTCAGTAACGGAGCAGTGGAGGCCATACCCGCATTGTTTACCAGCAGGATAGTCCTCGAGTCCTCGCGTAGGTTTCGATCATCAACATCGGCTCGGTTGGAAGAAGGCTGGTACTCCAGTTGAAGAGCTGCCGCAGGAAATTGTCATGTCAGCGGAGGATATGGTGGACGCTGCGCTTGCCGGTCTCGACCAAGGGGAGTTCGTCACCATCCCGGCGTTACCAGACGCTGGACAATGGCAGAATTACGAAGCCGCACGCCAGGCGATGATGCCCAACTTGTCTCGCACGGAGCCAGCGACCAGGTATGGCATCGTTCGCGCCGCACGAGCATGGAATGTTGAGGATTCAAGGACATTCCGACGGATGCGTCAACGAGTTGATCCTCAGTGGCCGGATTCAGGAGGATAATATCGGCTGCATCCGGTCCGCCATGAGCGACGGATGCACGCGTATGGTTCTGAACCTGACTGAAGTCACCGTGGTGGATCTCGATGTGGTTCGTTTCCTGATTCGCTGCGAAGACGAAGGTGTTGAATTGGTTCAATGTCCTTTCTATGTTCGGGAATGGATTCGTCGCGAGCGCGCCGAAGGAGTGCTGCCCGAGAACGTATGACCGAACCGGTGCACCCCGCAGTTACGGTCCGCCGGTATCAGACTGTATAATCCGTCAGGACGGGGTTCATTGGAAACGCCGTATGTGCACGAGTGAGGAACAGGGTCAGGCTCCTTTGGAAGTCCGCGCTTTCATCGACGGCGGTCTGCTCTGCCGGATGGCTCTGGAGACACGGGTGCTCGAACCACTCGAAAACCCGTTCGGCCCAAAAATGTAACCCATGTCTCCGGTACAAACTGTTACCTATGTCTCCGGGCCGGACCCTCTATTAAGTGGCGCGCCCAAGGGGACGATCTTAGAACTTTTCTTAGCGAATTTGTGTCAATCCTGCCGCAGGTGGAGGTTCCTATTGAACTTCACCTTTAACATGATTTGAGCGTAGAGAAGTTGTCCGGTACTGCAATCCGGCACGCGCAAGGACTGTTTACGGCACATGAAATAATTTGGCGCCAAGCACGAAAGCACCCGCCACCAATGCTGCCAATGCCCCGAGCACGCTCCAGAGCTGACCGGCGTTCATTCTTCCGACTAGTTCAGCCACGGTCAGTTGATCCAGCGGCTTCATTTCCTTGGGAGAAACCATGGAGCTCGAGGCGGCTCTCTGGATCAATTTTTGCTTCCAACTCGAAAGAACACCATTAAACTCTAGCGTAGTTAGTGCCGACGTTGTGACATCGACCCACTGGACGTACCATTCAAAACCTCGCTCAAGCAGCCCCTCACCTTGGAGTCCCTTCTCAACTATGATCAGGAGCGGATGGCCGCGAGTATATGCCATAGCCGCTTCTACTTGATTCCAGCAGGTCGGATATCGCACGTCGGAAAGAGTCTTCTCGTCTGGTCCTCCGCGCTTTTCTTGACCAGTGCGTAAATATGTCCGTTCAAGGGCGATCACAACTGTCCCGCAGCATTTATCCATCAATTCAGTCACGGTCTTCAATGGAGAATCCGAAGCAAAGGTGTTTCTTCCGACTGTGTGAGGAACGATGCCTTCGCTGCGCAATCGGTCCTCTACCGCCCGCACAAACTCCTCCTGATTGGCCGTTGCCGTTCCCCCGACACTCACGAATACTTCGAGGTCTTTCATTTATGCCTCCTGACTCGTGGTGCCAAGGTGGTCAAAAGCCGAACACCACGTCGTTTGATTCGGGATGATCCCAGTTGGCCCTCTCGAACGAGGTTCGAGGCAGTGGGAAGGATACTGCCGTAAGTAATTCAATGCAAAAGATCAAGAACCTGGTGCGCCCGGGGAGATTCGAACTCCCGACCCTCTGCTTAGAAGGCAGACGCTCTATCCAACTGAGCTACGGGCGCGCTGCTTAACTGCATTGTATCACTGAGTTAGCAGCCTCGGTTGCGGTGGGTTTTCGTGGGTGCCTTCAGTGTGCCCAATTTTGTGCCCACCTAGCCGCGAGATCGCGTCGAGCACGGCATCCTCGGAAGGATGGACGTATCGGGATGAGATGCCGATTGAACTGTGCCCGGCGATCCGGGCGAGCGTCCAAACATCGCACCCAGACTGCCCCAGGCGCGTCAGGAACGTGTGCCTGAAGGCATACAGAACGAACGGGCGAACCGGCCTCTCATTTCGCTTCGCTGCTTCCTCCACGATCGCCTCAAATGCATTCGCGTGCGGTTTGCGAAGGCTCGACGGCTCAAAGTGGCCGCTGCGCGTATGGGCGGGCCAGACCCATCTCCCTTCCGGCTTTTCGGCTGCGTTCCATCTCGATTCGAGCACGGCGCGAACGCGGGGAGTCATCGGAATTACCCTCCGAGCCGCTTCCGTTTTGCCACGCGTCACCAACAACGCGCCGTTGCGTCCATTGACCCACGTCACGCCTTCCCAACACAAACGAAAGCATTCTTCCGGCGCATCCCTGTATCGGCCAGCACGGTTGCGATCGAGGCGAGTGGTTCGTGCGTAACTGCAAGATATTTGGCTTCCTCTTCGGGTGTGATGACGCGCTCGCGCCGACGCTCGCCAGGGAGCACCTTGATTTTGGGAGCCGTGGCCAGCACTCCCCATTCGACGGCCAGATTGAGAATGCGACGCAAGACCCGCAGGGAATTGTTGGCAGTGCTTACCTGCATCCCGTCGCGTAAACGGTGCGCGGCAAACTCGGAGGCCAGCTCGCCGGTAATCTCTTTGAGGCGTGCCCAGGCGAGCGGTTTGAATCCTGTCAGGGCGCGAATGCCCGTCCGATACCAAGTCCAATTCTTAAGGCAAGACCTCTCGAAAGTTGCCTTCGCCCACGGCTCAACACGGTCGGTGCAGAACTCCCCGAGTGTTGGGACTGCCTTCGGCTCACGGATGCCTACCTCTCCCTCTCCGAGTAACGTCCTGTGCGCAGACTCCATCTGTCGAGCAACCTTGTCGTTCCCCTGCTTGGTGGACTCCCGGACGAGCTTCCCCTGCCACATGAACTTGTACCAGTAGACACCGCAGCTCCCCCGCTTACCGCACTTTTCGCACCTTCCGTTGGAGTCGAGCTTGCACTTCGCGCGCTTGTAAATCATGGCTACTTCTCCTTCTTTTTGCCCGGCGGCCTACCGCCCTTCTTTCCGTTCTCCCTTGCGATCTCGCGGATGCGCTCGATACCGAATCGTCGCAGCCGCGTGCGGTAGCTGCGCTGCCCCATGAGGCTCGCTGCTCTGCTTACAGGTGTGGGTCTCATTCATATATCCTAAACGTTTAGGCTTAGTTGTCAAGGCGAAACTCAAGGTGCGCAGTCACCGTCACCTACACGCCCTCCCGCGCCAGCTTGCGATGTATATGTCGAGGCAGCTCACAGGGGCCACGCTGCAGGAGATTGGCCGCCAGTTCGGCGGCATGCATCACTCGACGGTGCTCCATTCCATCAACAAGATCGAACGCATGCGGGGGTTGGACGAGGAACTGAACGGTGCCATCACCCGGTTGATGGCCCTGCAGCAATGAGATCATGACTCCGTCGCGATCTTCGCGTCGGCTGCTATGCGGCGACGCAACTCTTCGACCAGAGATCCTCCGGGCCAGGCCGGGGCCAGCTGGGATGGAGCGGGCTCGTTGAAACCAGCCCTGGGACCACCCGCCTCGACGCCGCGCCGCGACAGCTCTTTAGCCGCGCGAGGTGTCGCTCCCGCTTGCGCCGTGCCACTGACTCGCGCTCTGCCTGCCACTTGGGATTGGTGGGAAAGTTCGCCCGGGAGCTGATCGGTGAGCTTTGCCAGGCGCTGCGGCAGCGCGCACAGGCGTGCGGCGGATCAGGAGAATTCGGTCGCCGCGTCCACCGCCAACCACAACGCATGCAGGTGTGTTTGCCTGTTCCCTTGTCAGATTGGATTGGCTCGATCCGGTTGATTCGATGTTCACTCACGGCATTAAGTCCTTTCCGACTCAGTCAACGTTCCTGACGATCTTAAACCCGTTTCGTACCCAAACGACGATAACGGTTAAGCCATAAACAAAGGCTGGTGGCACCAAAATCAGAGGTAGAAAGATTCGCCAAAACGCGACTGGAAACATCCAAAATCTACTCAACGACAAATTGTTCAGTGTCTTTCTATAATTTTCGTCCACCCTTTGGTAACAGTCCTTCGTCATATCCCATTCGGGCCGCTCCCGTACCAGCGTGTCGCAATTCTTATTGTCTTTGGTGTCCGTTGCGAATGCCTCTTGCTGTCCGTTCCACGGGTGGCACAAAGGTTAAGCGATGCCGGGGAACCACCGCCAGCGGACTTCCTGAAGATACGCCGCGTAGCCCGGGTCCTCTCGAAGGAAGCGCTCTTCAACTGCTCCTCTGACCATCAGCAGCGCGATAAGGACTAAAGCCATCGTCAAATTCAGCACCGAATAGCTTCGGAGGACGAAAGCGAACAATGAGACGAACGTACCGGTGTAGATCGGATGCCTCACAAGACCATAGGCACCTTTCGTGACAACCTTACGCTGTGCTGGAATGAATCCGATGTTTCTACCAAGGCTCAGCAACGCGTAAACGAGAATCATCAAGGATACTATCGCGAATGCATTCCCCACGATCGGGGAAATCAGCGATACGCCTTGCCCGGCAAATGCGGAAAACCCAAGTGTTGCGTAGGTCGTGACGAAGGCCAGGAGCCAGAACCAAGGATTCGGAGTTACACGAACGGGGGCCGTACGTAGCACCATCATGACAATGATAATCAGAAGCTGCAAGCCGAGAACGGCGCGCGGGAAGTTCACATGGCCGACCGCCCAACGACGGTATAACTCGAAAGCAAACGGCAGGGAGGCCACGATAGCGATGGTCTTGTCGACCCAGGGGATCACCAGCAGGTCCATGAATCCACGTCGAGCCATTGAGCGACCTATTCGTCCATCACGAGAACCACGCGGCCGGCTGGACGCGCGTTCTCCAATTCTTCGAGAGCGTCAGAGGCTCGGTTGAGGGGAAACCGCCGAGTATGTGGACGGATCCCTTGGGCGGCGGCCAAGTCCAGGGTGGCGCGCAATTCCTTGCGCGATCCTGATGAAGATCCCATGATCTGCTGCCTTAGCAGGACGAGGGCGAAGGAATCCACAGCAATCGGAACCGGCGCCAACAGGACAAATGTCCCTTCGCGGGCGAGACCCCGAAGCGCCGCATTCGCCGAATCGGGCGATGGCGCAACATGAAGAATGATGTCGGGACCGCCCTCCCAGGAACGCAGGGATTCATCGATGCGTTCGGTCCCCTGATGGATGAACTTTTCAGCGCCGAGTTCGCGCGCCTGGACTTCTTTCTGCCGCGTGGATGAAACTACCGCCACGCGTCCGCCCATTGCGCGCGCGAACTGGACAGCCATCTCCCCCAGGCCGCCAAGTCCGATAACTGCAACTTTGTCGCCTGGTTTGAAACCGGCGTGAAACAGACCACCGTACACCGAAAGACCCGCGCACAGGAGAGGAGCGGCGTCGGTAAAGCCGAGGGCGTCCGGGAGAGGCAAGACATGATCCGCTCGCGCTAACATAAACTCCTGATAGCCGCCATCCCGCGTCATTCCGGCGTACTGCCCGTCGGCACAGAGGACATCGTCGCCATTAATGCAGTGTTTGCAGTGGCCGCAAGCAGAAAACAGCCACGGCACTCCAACACGTGTGCCCGTCTTTGGATGGGTTACGCCTGAACCAATACTCTCCACCACGCCGACAACTTCGTGACCCGGAACGATCGGAAAGCGAACAAACGGGAACTCGCCATTCCGTACCATCAGGTCACCATGGCAGACACCACACGCACGGATTCGGACCAACACTTCTCCAGGTCCTGGCGTAGGAATTGCGCGTTCCTCGATCTCAAGATTGCCTTTGGGTTTTCTTAGAATGGCGGCTCGCACGGCACGTCAAGCCTCCCCGTCGGTTGAGCGGCACTCTACCACGGAATTGGACAACACAGGAAGCGAGCAAGGCAGCGGAAGCAGAGTCACCCGGACGAGTGACGGGCAACTCTTCCGTAATTGATAAGGGAAGGTTAGCCGACCAACCGGCACTTGACCGATCACGGCAGGCCCCTTTTCTTCATTGACGCATTCTCCTTTCCGATACTGTTGCCAAAGACTTTTTGCTAGGCTTTGTTGAACATGCCTATTCAGCGCCGATGGCCTGCGCCCTGGGTCTTCAGCGTGCTCATTCTGCCCCTCGGAATGATTTACGGCTTCAACTTCACCGCGCTGCCCTTCTTGCTTGCAAAAGCGGGCGTTCCTGTGGATCGCATCGCGAGCGTCAGTGCGATCAGCAGTCTGCCTGGCGTTCTCGGGCTGCTCACTGCTCCTCTTGTCGATATCAAGCTGCGGCGAAGAACGTGGCTGGCTGTTGGAACCTTCGGGACGGCGATCGCGGCTTGCACTTATTTTCCTCTCATTGGTGCCTCCCATTTGATTCTGATGACAGCGCTGATTTTTGCTGGAGGCATGGTCACTTTTCTCGTCATGGCCGCGTGCGGTGGGCTGATGGTCAGGATGCTCACTTCGACGAATCAGTCCAAAGCATCCGCTTGGCTACAGGTGGGAATATTGGGCGGGGGTGCACTCAGTGCAGCGATGGTCCTATGGCTCGTGGCGCGAATGCCGCTTTTGGCGGCTGGCTTTTGTTTCGCCGTCGTGACTGCTCTCGTTGGATATCTTCCCTTCACCATTCCTGAGCCCTCTCCCGAACCCTCCCCGTGGTTTCGCGGGCGTCTCACCGCCATCGGCAAGGAGATCGGGGCCTTGGCCCGTTCACGGGAACGCCGGTGGAGTTCATTGCTTCTTCTATCGCCTTGCGCGACGGGAGGGGCGCAAAGCCTGCTGCCCGCCATCGCTTCGCAGTACAGTGTTGGCGGGAGCGGCGTGATGTGGATGAACGGCATCGGAGGAGGCGCTGCGCTGGCGCTCGGCGCGCTGTGCAGCACGCTCGTTCCGGCTAACTGGGATCGTCGCCTCACCTATGCGGCTGCGGGAGTTACGAACGCGCTCGCAGCCATTTTCCTGCTAGCTGCATATCGACCGGCGGTGTACTTGGCCGGTACGGCTTTCTATCTCGCTACAGAAGGTCTTTGCGCTGCCCGAAGCGTGGCGCTTCTCGTGGAGATCGTAGGGCCAGAGACCCGAGACGCCAGCACTTTGTACTCTTTGCTGAATGCTGCCGCAAGCCTTCCATTCCTTTATGTGACTTGGCTCGATGGCGTCGGCTTTCGCTACTTAGGGCTGCGAGGACTGTTGTTGACGGATGCAGGGCTCAATTTCGTTGTCTTTGGCATTGTTGCCATAGTCTTCATAACTTTCTGGGCTTGCGGAGCGTTTCGCAAACATCGGCTCTAGAGACTCGGACGCCACACTGGCGGAGTACATCTCCAAGTACCAAACAGACGAGGCCTTCCACGTT
>Ga0306920_100000876_pt1 | contig 36675 bp, 34 predicted proteins | sample flu12Cox44000170_FD_204666 | JGI IMG/M metagenome (GOLD analysis project Ga0306920, IMG submission 204666) | Lab enrichment of tropical soil microbial communities from Luquillo Experimental Forest, Puerto Rico - flux4day.12C.oxic.44.000.170 (v2)... | ecosystem: Environmental > Terrestrial >... | reverse complement strand
GCGCAAACCAGCACGTAGGCCATCGCGGCAAACCATAACCGCAACTGGTTGGCGCGCATGGTGGCGGCCGAGGTGCGGTCGGCGAACAGGTCGAGCTGGCATTCCTTGATGTGGTTCTCCATGTCGCCGCGGGCGCAATAGACCTTCTCGTAGAGGTGGCGGGCCTCGTGCTCGGTGCGGGATAGCGAAGTGACGACAAAGCGTGGATTGGCCTCGCCGCCCGTCCATTCGGCCTTGGCGACGACGCGGCGCGCTCGGCTCCAGCTGTCCAGCGTCGACCACGTCAGATCCTTGAACCGGCGCGCTGGCTTGCCGGTCCTTTCGCCGAGCTGCTGCGCCTCTTGCAGCTCGGCGGCGATGGCAGCGGTGAGGCGCTCGTTCCGGGCCAGGCCGAACAGGTAATCGATCCGGTTCAGCTCGCACCAGCGCATCAGGGCCTCGCGGGCAAACCCCGAATCAGCCCGCAATAAGATGCGCACCCGCGGCCAGCGCGAGCGGATCTGCGCGACGATGCGCGCCACCTCCGCGACCGCCCCGGCGCTGGCATCGATATTGGAGCGGCGCAACTTGGCCGCCAGCAGATGCCGCCCGCAGAAGATGTAGAGCGGCAGATAGCAGTAGCAGTCGTAATAGCCGTGGAAGAAGCGCCCTTCCTGATGCCCGTGCAGCGGGTCGTCGGTGGCATCCAGATCGAGGATGATCTGCGGCGGCGCACGCCGTTGGGCCTCGAGAAACAGATCGACGAACACCCCTTCGATCGCCAGCGGGTCGTGGCCGATCTTGTGATAGGACGTCGGCTCCGCCTTACCCAGTTCGAGCCGGTTGAGGGTCGATTTGCCGGCGACCGGCGCGCAGTTCTGGCGCCTTGCCGTCAGCTTGCCGGCCAGCACCGCCATGATCGGGTCGTGGCGCAACGTGTCGTGATCGACCACATCCTCGTAGCCCAGCGCGATCCCGAAAACACGCTGGCCGATCATTGTCGCTACCGTGTGCTCGATTAACTCCGCCGACCGGCGGTCGCTGAAGCACGGGGCGAACCGGTCGACCAATCCGATCGCTCGATCCGTCGCCCTCAGCAACACTCCGCCAGCATCCGAGGTGATCTTGCCGCCGTCAAAGGCAGCGACCACCGAGCGCCCCTCGACGCGTGCAAAGCCGAACAAATCCGCGCTACACTCTGTCTGCATCGGGAATCCCCTGGTCCTGAGACAAACCGTTGTCGCAAAACGATTTTCTCAGAACCAAGACCCCGATGCACCTATCCGCATGAGAAATCCGGGTTAGAGAAAGGCAGAGATCGGAGGGAGTTCGCGAGGGGTTGTCTGACCCCACTCGTAGGCGAACCTTGTACAAGAAAATTACTTCACTTCACCTCTTTTGGTGGATCTGATAGCTTACAATATTGTGTGTCGAAAATATTTGTCCCTAACGCGTGCCTAGTGGTGTGCTCGCCTGCCGCGACAAATTGTGAAGTGGACCCCGTTTGTGAGACAGCCGGAGCCGCGCTTTAAGGTGTAGCCCCGCGGGTTTCGATGCCGGCTCCGATCGCGGTCGGCCCGCTGGCTTTGTGTAACGATCCTCCTTTTACCCCATCGATATCAATTTCTCTATTGGCTGTGGTGCCTGTGGGTATGTGGGCGAAGGCGAGCATTTCCCTGCTTTCCGAGCTTGCTCGGGAAGCGGGGGAAGCGGTGCCGTTCGGCGAAGCCGATCCACATATCCATAGGCCCTCCTCGTAGATTTGCCGCGGCGTGCGATAGCCAAGGCTCTGGTGTTGGCGCTCCTCGTTGTAGAAAGTGAGCCAGGCGCCAATGCTGGCCTTGGCCTCGGCGACCGTCGCATAGGCGTTGAGGTAAACCTCCTCGTATTTGAGGCTTCGCCACAGTCGCTCGACGAAAATGTTGTCCATGCAGCGGCCCTTGCCGTCCATGCTGATCGTGATCTCGTGGTGCTTCAGGGTGCCGGTGAAGTCCTCGCTGGTGAACTGGCTGCCCTGGTCAGTATTGAAGATCTCAGGCCGGCCGTTGCGCGCGAGCGCTTCCACACAAAACTCGGCGCCGAGTGTGTTCGACAGCCGCCACGCCAGCACGGCGCGGCTCACCCAGTCCATGATGACCACCAGGTAAAGGAAACCTTTGGCCATCGGAATGTAGGTAACGTCCGAGCACCAGACTTGGTTGACCCGCTCGATCGTGATGCCGCCGAGCAGGTACGGGTAGACTTTGTGCGCCGCAGCTGCCTTGCTGGTATTCGGACGCTGATAGATCGCCACCAGCGCCATGAGCCGCATCAGACGCTGGACACGTTTGCGGTTGACCGGGTGACCTTGGGTCGCCAGCCATGCCGCCATCCGGCGCGAGCCGTAATAGGGCCGGGCCAGATACTGCCGATCGATCAGCGCCATGATCGCACGGTCCTCCTCGCTGACGGCGGCCGGCCGGCGATAGAACGAAGAACGCGACACCGCGAGCAACCGACACTGCTGCGTTATCGGCAGTGTTGGGTTCTCACACTCGATCAGCGACTGGGGCCCCAATAACCGACCCAACGTTCAATCGTGGACGTTGGAGGTTACTTTGGCGGAATTGGAGGGCGTTCGCTACGAGCCAATCGGGCACAAAGTGCTCGAGCGGCTGCTCGGGTCAACAGCACGTGAGCCCCGAATAGACGGGTACATCGCTCAGGCCGAGCAAGCCGCAAAGCACAATATAGCGGTGGCAACGACTCATGATTTCGCCTTTGAATTGTTCTGATTTATTTTATCAAACAATCAAACGCTACGACACGCCGTTTTGGTTTGAATCGCGTCAATCATTTTAGGCAGTTAAACATCAGCATTGCGTCGTCTTCCAATTAGAGCAGCCTACCCAGACGCGGTAGCTCTTCATATAAAGGTCCTCCGATGATAGCGGGTTCATGACGGCGCCGCTGTTATAAGGCCCGGAGTACCCTAGGGGCGTACCGCCCGACGTTAGCGCAAGAGTGACGACCAAGGGGTTATGATCTTGCACATTTATTGCATGAAAATAGTAATTTCCATCAGGCACATTGCCGCCCAGCCCTTTCATATAAACAACACTATCGTTAAACCCCGAAAAATAAAGTATAGAATCACCGTCATTTCGATTCAGCGTAACCTGGAGAGTTCCACCAACATTATTAGCCGCAACGACGCCTAGATTGCTGCACCCATCATATCCCTGGTTGGTCTCATAACACGCTGCAACTACATAAGACATCACCCAGTTCCGCTCCCGGAATTCGGCGCCGCTGGCGGCATTGAACCATATGCTGTAGAACGGACCTTGATTGTCCCTATATGAAGAAGTCTTGATGCAAGGGATGCCTCCGCAGTGAGGATCGCTGCCAGTAAGGTCAGATTGGATCAGCAGGCCGTAGGTGTGATAGCCGTTGGAGGGGTCGAGGACGGGTCCAGCCGTACTGTTATCACTAAATACACAAGGCCCCACAGAGCACCACGTAGGCTGAAATCCCGTCGTTTGGTTAAGGTAATAGTTAAAACTGGTTATCGCGCCACCGCCACCCCATTTAACGCCCCCCCCATCATACTGCCCGCCAATAGGCCAGCCGCCGTGCTTTATAGGATGATGTTCTTCCTCTAGGTCATATTCGTAACAAATACTGGGATCGACATTACATCCCATCGCTATTACCCCAGTCGGATAATGAGCCGAACTCAAACCCCAAGTCCAGCAACTCCACATTCCTGATGGTGCAAAACTGCCAGAGCCGATGTCGATTTCCTGCGTGGGAGTAATGTGTATGGCCAGGCGTTTGGTGCATTCAAGGTACGCATTGACCGGAAAGCTAACATTAACAGCGTCGTTTAGGCTGGCCGTTGCAATGCCTACGTTAGCCCCTTGTGGGACAGCTGGAGTCCGCTGCATGCGCAGCACTTGGGTTCCATTGTCGTTATATGGCCAAGTCAGATAGGAACAGTCGGGCGTATTTATAATCCCGTTTCTGACAATATGCCATAATCCTGCGCCATCTTGCTTGGTACAGTCGAGGCTGAACGGCCCGGTGGTCCAATCCTGGTTGAGCGCGTTGACGGTATAGCCTGCCGCGGCGGCTTGTGGCGGCGGGGTTGGAATTGTGCCCGGTGGGACAACATCGATCGACAAATTACCGCTAACAGAACCTCCATATGAGTGACACGATGTAAGCGCGCATGTTACGAGTAGAACCGCAATGACAAATAGGCTTCTCATCATATTGAGAACCTCATGGATAGAGATTGGCTGCCTTGGGTGGCAGTGATCGTTGTCGTGTGAGTTCCATCATCTGCTGAGGTCAGCGCGCGCCCAGAGAGGATCTCAAGGCCCGATATCGCGAAAAAGCCGGTCGTGTCGCTCGATGTCAGCGTCCCAGTGAATCACCTCGCCGCCGGCACGTTCCTCAGCCTCGAAGAGGGCCGGCCACCACCCCAGATCTTTCCCAAATGTGACCGGAGGAAGGCCGCGGCCATGATCGGCGCCCGCTACCAGTCTTCGCTGCTGACCGCGCCGCGATACGAAACGCGCCTTCTGCCTGTCGAGCTGCGTCGCGGCAACACCCTCTATGCCGTCTTCGACACGTTCCAACAGAAGTGGTGCAGCGAGCCGGCATCGAAACCCCAGTCCGACAGCTGCGCCCGTGCCGCCAATCGGCGATACGAACAGTCCCGTTGAAAAACACGCGAAACAACAAGATCCGAATTCCGCGACAAAATCTCAATGGGGCGCCTCGCAATGGACCGTCAGCTAAAGTAGACGACTTTCTTCGGATAAAGTAGACGACTTTCTTCGGACCTGACGGCCGCGGCCATCGATCCCTGGAGCTCCACTACAAAGCTCCTGGCGCGCAGCCCTCGTTGTCTGATGGTGCACGCGCGTTGTGGTCGGCGTGGCCAGCGAGCCCACAGCCGATACACCGAAACCGAGGCTGACTCCCAGCCGGCGGTCGAATTGGCGGAAACTGAGCGAACATGGGTGTAGTGGCAAGATATCACGCATGCCGCGCTTGCGCCAGTTTCCTGCCACCCAGGTGCCGATCGCCGTCCGTCCTAATGAGCAGAACAAAGCGCAGATGCTTCAGGCGATCAAAGCCACGCCACTGGCTGAGTAGGCGACACTCAGTTTGGGACACTTCCCGCCCTGACTTGAGGCTAGAACTCGCGTTCGGGGTCGTCGCCATAGCCCCGGTCGCGCGTTGCTCCTGCGCCTCGCGCCTGGCGTCAATCGACGCTTGCCGTCTTGTATGTCTGCATATGCAAGCATAGCTGTCGAGAAGTGGAAGTGTCTTTTCCGTATCGTTACGTATGCCTTCGTAACTGTGGTCGGCATCGATAAAGGCGAAGTGTACCTTGCTATCGAGGCGACCGTCCCATTTTTTACTATCAATCAGAATTTGTCGGACTCGGTCGGATTTGGGCAGAAATGGTCGTCTTTTGTTGGCCGCTAACTGGAGATCGGTCACATCACTAGGAATTTCACCGTCTGGCAGATCGATCGTGTATATCGTGGCGTCCTGAGGGGCATTCTGATAAAGATGCCATGTAGTGCCTCCCTTAAATGTCCCTATTTCCAGAATTGTTTGCGGCTGTATCTTCTTAACAAGAGCACAGAGGATGAACTGCTCAACGATATTCGGCGCACCATTCAATGCCGTTCCCGGCATCAGTTTTATGGCGTTGGAGTCATCCGGCGGCTGTTCAGGGAACATTTCTGCAAGGAAGATGCTGGGAATAGGCAGATGAATGTCCAGACTGGTGACCCTACATCGCGCCGCCAGCTCTAGCGAGGTCTTCCGCGGCAGGAGCATGCCAGCGCTAGTTTGCGCAGCGTTTCTGCAGTGACGCATCAAAACCCGAGCCGTCGTCCTCATCCCCTCCATTTGCTGTTGGTACTACACGAGGGGACAACCTTCCAGCATTTTTTGACCGAGTGGGGTGCCCAAAACGCTCTTGATTTGGGCCGACATTCCCCAGATTCTCGGCATGATGAGCGATAGTCAGCCTCTTGCCTTTCCCACGCAACAAAATTTGAGCGCAATGCATCCGCCAATATCCCGCCACCGGTTGCGGTCAGAGCGACCACGTCATCCAGCTCGCGATACGCCAACAATCCGCCATCGGAGGTGATCGCAGAGCCGCGGAACCGGAGCATCACGCGACGGTCGAAATCGAGCCTCAGCGCGCCCGCCCCTATCCGTTTCACCCGCCGGGTCCCCCATGGCCGCCCCGTTCGATCTGCAATAAGATGCTGAATATCATACCAAAATCGAGGCAAGCGCGCTTAAAATCACAACTTTATCCGGGGAATGCCCGATGAAATGACCCCCATCTCAGGAGGGGTGCAGGATTGCAAGGCGCACTTTGCCAGACCAAGCCTCCTCATCGCCAAACCGGGCGAAGTATATATTTCCATGAGAATCGTGCATGTCACTTCCGGTATAGATTGCCGTTTCCAATTTCTCGACCAGCGTTACCTCGCCGGTTGCGATCTCATAGGAATACAAGTTGGATTCGGCCGAACGGCTGGTGCGGGGAATGCCAAATATCCTCTTTTCCTCGGCTGACAACGTGATCCCATACAGATATTCCACTCGTACACCGGCCTCATAGTCTTTCTCGGGCAGGAAATGGCCCAGATGGGTGAAAACGTCCTTCTCGACATCCAATTTGTAGAGTTCTCCGTTGACCGTCGAGACATAAATGGTTTGACCGTCGCGGGTCGAAGTCTGCCCGTCCCAGAAGCCGCCAGTAGCCGTATTGACAGTGCGAATCATCGCGAATGTCTTGAGGTCGAATGCCCAAATGTTGTTGACCTCACCCCGCTGCGCAGGGTCTTCCGTGCCGCGATAGGTATAAATCTTGCCCTTGTTGGTGACGACGAGTTCACGGCTCAACGGGTTACCTAGCCTCCAAGGAATGCCGGGCACGATTTCGCGAACCTTGTTGTGGTTGTAGTCGAACAGGATGATATCGCTGGAGGGATGGGCCAACCCCACCAGGAACTCATATCCCGGCATGTAGGAAAGCGCAACAATGCCGTGGTGTTCGATCACCACCCCACCGGGAAGAGAGGCGCTGAGATCTTCCAGTTTTCCTCTGGCGAGATCGTAAGCGTACAAGTGTGCGCCCCGGTACTCGGGGAGCGTGTCGATCGCGGCCTTGAAGTCATGAAAGCCCTGGGAGGCCATGTACATTTTGCCGCCGATCTCCAGCATGTGCGTATGGCCCTTGGGGATCTCTTCGTTGGGCAGCAGATTCCCGGTCGCCTGGGAGGCGTCAATAAAAGTACCCAGGAAAAGACGCTCGGCCGTAACGGGATCATAACGGAACAGGGCAAAATCCTCCCGTCCGTCGGAGCGCCTGCTGGTAAAGCCAATATAGACCCTCTCCGCCTCATCGATACCCATCGCATTCCAGCATTGCTCCAGCGCTACGCCAGGCCGAGCGATGTCGTCGAAGGAAATGTAACGATCAATCATCGCCGCGGCCGAATTGCTGATCTGGTCGCCGCAAGCCAACTTGCAGCCTCCGGTATAGACCAATGCGGTCACGGCGACCAAAATCGATACTTTCGTTGCCTTCATTTATCAGCCGCATCCTTAAGTTTCTTCAGCCTTGCGCATCAGCAAACAATTATCGAAGACATGGATCGAGACCTGACGCCACGTTAATGGGAGCATGGGTACGCCAAATGACCGACAGGTTGAAGGTTCAAAATCGATTTCTTATCCCGAGCACCTATGTGAATTCGAACACACCCGGCATGGCCCTTGCGCCCCTGGCGGCGCGTGCCGGCCACCTAAACGCCAAAGGGGCCGGTTTCCGATTAGCGCGAGCGAAGACACATACTTGCACGGCCCCAACGCTGGCCGAAAAGCGATCAAGCTGCTTTCAAAAGCCGATCAACAGACCGTCCGTGATCTCAAGCCCTGGAAAGGCGGGAACGGTTTGCTCTATGCCCTGCACCAGCTAGACATCACCCGGAAGCATCGCAGGCTAGTCGAGGTCGCCATAGTACCGACCCTGACTAGACTTTGTCCCTGGGGTCGGCCGGGTGGGATCGAATTTCCGACCAATTGGGAGGGCTTCAAAGAGGTAGCGATGCCGCGTATTCGGTCAGATAGTCCCGAAAGATCAGAAGTAACGTTCGGGAACGCGAATGATATCGTCGGGCTGAATCGATATCAAAGCATCGGCCCTGTTGTCCTCGCCATTTCGTGTGACGATTACGTAGTCCTGATTCGCCCTGTAAGTATAACCGCCACCGGCTGCTACCGCGCTGAGCACTTTCATACCGCTGACATAGGGATAACCACCGGGCCTCGCGACTTCGCCCAGGATGTAGAACGGTCGATAGTTCAGTACCGCCACGCTGGCATGCGGCTGGGTGATGTAACGGCCCGCCCTCAATTTCTCCTCGATCTTGATTTGGACCTGTTCCGGGGTGAGGCCTGCCGCCGGTACGTCGCCGACCATCAACATCCGAATCGTCCCGTCGTCTTGAACTGAGTATTGTCCGGCTAGCTCATCGGCACCGAGCACCTTGATTTCCAGCCTGTCCCCCGCCCCTAGGTGATACGACGCGACATCGGCCTTGGGAGGAAGCGCGGGCAAGTCGCCGCCCGGAGAAGAGCAGCCGGCCAACGGCAACAGCGCTGTCAGCGCCACCGAGATTATGCGGACATACGGATTCATGCGGAACATTCCTTTCGAACGTTAGCATAGATTGCACTCCCATCATAGCATGAGCGCTGACAGAGGGGTCAAAGCCGGAGCCCGACGGAAAGGGCTGCTCGGTCGCGTCCCCTCGCGATCAGTCCGCTCGCGACCGCTCCTCGCATCGGAGCAAGCGGCGAGGCGATTCGTTCATCCCTCGGCCTTTCATGTGACACACCGGCTTTTCTTGGACTCGCTCACGGGTTTGGCTCGTACGCCGCCTCGGCTGCACCAGAAGCCAGATCCCCAGAAATGCAGCTCCAGACGACAACACAGCATTCGCTTTCGCCCTCGAAGCCCCATTTTTCCCGGAAAACCGACTCGGGCGCGAAGACGGGTGGCGAGAGGGGATTGCCAAATGCTTCACAATCGATAATGTCGCGCGAATGTGCGCTGTCCGGGCATCGTTTCGCGTTCTCACATGGCACTGTCTCATTCTTCTGGCAGGCCTTTGGTTATTGCCGGTGCAAGATATGATGGGAACGGAATTCCCGGCGAGTTGAGCATTTCATGGCCTATCCAGGATCAGCAACCCTCGCGGTGGTCGGAGACGGACGGCACCAGAGTGCGGTGCGACGGATCATCGGTCTATTTTGGATATGCGTCGGCCGTCTGGAGGACCTCCAGCATTTTTCGCCAGGCCGGCTCCCGTCCCTTGCGGAAGTTGCCTTATCGGCGCTTGGCGCGCTCGTCGCTGCCCTCCCCGCGCGTCCTCCGTGGAAGGGCGCAAGTTTAGGTGTCACCTGATGTGATGGCGGCGATGTTCCCCACTATAAAAATCGAGGTCCTTGCGGGTGGGGGCATCCGCCTGGGTATCCGCGTCCAAAAGCTGAAATGCCGCCTTGCAGCCTTCTGCCTGCTGTTGGCCGGCTTGTTGCCGCTCGGCGCGGTCGCCCAGGTCACGGGACCACTACTGCCCTATGCGGCGCCGCCCAGCGCCCCCCAGGTGCTTCCTGCTCCGGGCGAACAGCCGGCTTACGCCGGACAGACTGTGATCGACCGGGCACGTCCGGAATTCGACCCGGTCGGGCTTCGTTTGGGCGACTTCTTCTGGTTTCCACGTGGCGAACTCGACGAATCCTACAACAGCAACATCTTCGCGACCAACACCGGTGCGACCTATGATCTGATTACGGGCCTCCAGCCGAGCTTCGATCTACTGTCCATTTTTCCGCGGAACGCCTTGAATCTGCACGGCAGCTCGCTGGTGCAAATTTATGCCGACCATCCGGGGCAAAACACTCAGGACGGCATCGTCAACGCGGACGGTCGCCTCGATGTAACCGCCGGGAGTTCGTTTTACGGCAACGCACAAGTGGCGCATCAGCACATATCCTACGGGTCTCCCAATTCGCCGGGCAACATTGCTCAGCCGGTGACGTACTGGGACTACATCGCTAGAGCAGGCTATGCGCAAGGGGGGCGGCGCTTTTCCTACCAAGTCGATGTCGGTGTGGAAGCGGCGCAATACAACGCCGCACAGCTCGTCGGCGGCGGCGTATCGCCGCAGAGTTCGCAAGATACGACAATCTCCGACGCAGCGGTTCGCGGCAGCTATGAAATCGTACCGGATTACCTAGGCTTTGTCCGTGTCGGCGGCAGCCTATACAACTATTGGCATACTGTGCCCGGAACGCCCCCTAACTCTGGAGGAATGCGCCCTAACTCTAAAGTATATCGCATTGATGGAGGCCTGCAGATCCTTCCTCGGCACATCTTCTATGGTGAGGCTTATGTAGGATATTTGGTTCAGAATTTTGACCTCTCGAGCCTCGGCTCCACCAGTGCCGCCGACTACGGCGGCCGGCTCGTATGGAACCTCACTCCTCTTACGACCCTCACCTTCACCGGCCTGCGGGCGTTCCAAACCGGCACCCCGTCGACCGGCACGATGGCCATCCCGGGCTCGGCCGGAAACGGCTATCTTTCGTCGATCGTCACGGCGACCGCCGATCACGAACTTTTGCGCAACCTCCTGGTTAACGTCAACGCCTACTTTGAAAACGACAGTTTCCAGGGAATCTCCCGGACCGATAATGTCTTCAACGTTGGCGCGGGCTTAAAGTATCTCGTAAACCGGAACCTGTTTCTGGGTGGCTCTTACAACTACTATCAGAGAAGTTCATCACTCGCTGGAGCCTCTTATACTCAAAATATTTTGATGCTGCGGCTTGGCACACAGTTTTAAGTGGGCCATGCGCCTGAACTTCGACGTCGCGAGAAGGCTCATTCCGTTGTCCCAGGTTGATCAATATCTAGAGCTGGCGGGTCGAATCCGAAACGGGGCTGGGTTCGACTTTTTCGGGAGGTCTTGATCGGTCTGCCCGCATGCCGGTCGCTGTCCTGCGGCGCCGCGGTTCGCGCCGGACTGTCGGCACCCCTTTGCGGGGATTGTCGCGGCCGACGATATCCCAGTAACTCGTCGGGTGATGGTGCGAGGCGAGCCCGAGCATGGTTTCGAACGAGACGTGCCGGTAGAAGCGCCGATTGTATCGGAAGACAAACTCGTTGAGATAGGTGTCGATGTGCTTGCGGCGCAGCCCATGATAGGTCGAGCCCCCAACGCTTCATCAGCGCGAAGACTCGATGAATCCAGGGCAGCACGATATGGCCGGCCATCGTGCCGACCGTCCGCGGGTCGTGTCGGTAATCGGTGAGCCCGGGATACGATCTGTGCCCGTCGGTGAGCAGCGTCGTTCCGGTCTTCACGTTGGCCCGCACAAAAGCCTCGATCGAAGCCGCGGAGTTGTCTGGGATAGCGGCGAGACGGATACGTCCAGACCGAGTATCCAGGTATTTCGCTCGTTTCCGCCTTGGCTTGGCCCGGTTTGTGCCGCGGTCGATCACCTCGACAGCGCCAGCGATAAGCATCTTCCCGGATTTCACGGGATCGAAAAAGCTGTTGTCGGCCCGGAAAGGAATTTCGGTCTGATCGACCTCCACCACGCCCCCCAGCGGCTCGCGCTGGGGATCAATCATCGATCGTCAGAGCTTCTGCGCCAGCAACCAAGCAGTCTTGTACGTGATGCCGAGCTGGGCCTCGAGCTGGACTGCCGACATGCCATTGGAGTGCGTTGCCATGAGGTGCGCGGCCCAGAACCACACCGTCAGCGGCAACTTGGACCGGTGCATCGCCGTCCCGGCCGTGATCGACGTTTGGCGACCGCAGTCAAGGCATTCGTAGGTGTGCGCCCGGCTCTTCAACAACGCGGCGCGTACGCCGCAACAGGCGGGGCAGACAAACCCCTGTGGCCAACGCCGCTCAAATAAGAACGCCACGCAACTCGTCTCGTCTGGAAAGCTCGTCTGAAACTCGTTCAGCGATCGCGCCCTAGCCACCCAATGTCCCCACCCGCCCGGCGCTGATCGCCGGCGCACGGCTCCCTCATACTACATATCGACCAACCTGGGACAGCGGGATGAGCCTTGTCGCGAGCTAAGCGACAGCGAGAAACGCAGATGGCGTTGAAAGGGTAGAGGGTTCGTGGCGTCGCTTAACTTTGACCTGTACTTGACCGTTCGCCGTTTCGATGCAGAGCGCGATGCGCCGTAGCTGAGCGGTTGTCGCATCATTGGACTCTGGGCGGCGATCATTCGTGTCGTCGGTTCTAAGGATCATCCTCTTCTGTAGAATACGCGGCCTTTCTTATCAAGCGGCAGAGAATTCTTGGCAAATGCCATAAGCCTCGGATCGGGTCCCGATCGAGACGGCGAGCGGGTATGGCTTGTCTGCTTCTACTTTCCTCGACACACTGATGCTTGCCGAGGAGAGCCGCCCGATGAAGAATATCGCCGCCGCGCACACAGGACGCCATTTTCTGCAGATTCCGGGTCCAACCAATGTGCCCGACCGGGTATTGCGGGCAATCGCAATGCCGACGATCGATCATCGTGGGCCGGAATTTGCGATGATCGGGCAAGAGATCGTCGCAGGCATGAAACAGGTGTTCAAGACCGAGGACACCGTCGTCGTCTACCCCTCTTCGGGGACCGGGGCCTGGGAAGCGGCGCTGTCGAATACGTTGTCGCCGGGCGACCATGTGATCATGTTCGAGACCGGCCATTTCGCGACATTGTGGCACCAGATGGCAACGCGCCTTGGGCTCGAGGTCGAGTTCGTGCCCGGCGATTGGCGGCATGGGGTCGATCCGGCATTGGTCGAGGAGAAATTGGCCGCCGATCACGCCCATCGGCTGAGGGCCGTCTGCGTCGTCCATAACGAAACCTCGACCGGTGTCACCAGCCCGATCGCCGAGATCCGCGAAGCGATCGACCGGGCCCGCCATCCGGCCCTTTACATGGTCGATACGATCTCCTCGCTCGCTTCCATCGACTATCGCCACGATGCCTGGAAAGTCGATGTTACGGTTGCAGGATCGCAGAAGGGGCTGATGCTGCCGCCCGGCCTCGGCTTCAATGCGGTCTCAAAAAAGGCGCTGGCGGCACATAAGACGGCGCGGCTGCCTCGCTCCTACTGGGACTGGGGAGCGATGCTCGACACCGGCCGTACCGGCTTTTTTCCGTACACGCCCGCGACCAACCTGCTCTTCGGGTTGCGCGAGGCGTTGACAATGCTTCTCGAGGAGGAAGGGCTGGCGGCGGTGTTCCACCGCCACGCGCGTCACGCGGAGGCGACGCGGCGCGCGATCGCTGGATGGGGCCTCGAAGTGCTGTGCGCCGAGCCGCGCGAGCATTCGAACTCACTGACAGCGGTCCTCGTCCCCCACGGGTTCGATGCCGATCGGTTGCGAGAGATTATCCTCGAAGCCTTCGACATGTCGCTCGGTACCGGGCTCGGCAAGCTCAAAGGAAAGATCTTTCGCATCGGCCATCTCGGCCACTTCAACGATTTGATGCTGTGCGGCACCTTATCCGGCGTCGAAATGGGGCTGCACCGCGCCGGCATCCCGCACCGCGCTGGCGGGGTTACGGCGGCGCTCGAGTTTCTTGGCTCGGTGCTGTCCGACCATCCGCCGGTGGCGTAACCTGGGGCCAGCCCAGCTCGGAGGATGCGCAAATGCTGAAGGAACATGCCGAGGAAGCCGCCCGCCTGCTCTGCGCGGCGCGTGGCGGGCCACCTGTCCACGAGTTGCCGCCAAACTGCCGCCCGCAATCGGACGCTGACGCCTACCAAATCCAGGATGCGGTTACCCGCCAGCTCTGCCAGATGATCAGCGGGTGGAAGGTGGGTGCAGCTTCATCAACCGCGCCCGCGTTCTGCGCCCCGATCTATACGAGCATGATCCGGCCGAGCCCCGCTTCCTATGAGGCCGCAGAGCTGCGGCTTATCGGGATCGAGGCAGAAATCGCTTTCCGGCTCGGCCGCGATCTCCCGCCGCGTGTCGCGACCTATGAGCGCACCGAAGTTACGGCAGGAGCGGCGCTTCACCCGGCCATCGAAGTCGTCGATTCTCGTTACTCCGATTTCCGCGCGCTCGACCGGCCCTCGATACTCGCAGACAATTTCTCGAATGGCGGGCTGGTTTATGGACCTGCCGTGCCGAACTGGGAAGCGCTGGATCTCCGCCGTACCACGATGACCGTGACCGAGGACGGCCTGCCCTTCGCCGATAGTAGCGGCAGCGCGGCGCGCGACCCGGTCGAGGCGCTCGTCGACTTTGCCAATTTGATGAGCGGGCGCGGTGGTGCAAAGGCCGGCACGATCATCACCACGGGCTCTTGGACTGGCATTGTGTTCGCCAAGCGCGGAGCGCGGATCGCCGCCGATTTCGGCCCGCTCGGCCGTGTCGAGATCGCATTCCCTACCGACGTGTGACGAGCCAGCGCGCCGCTTTGATCGAAGCTGGGAGTTACGATCGCGTCTCGCGGGCGTTACATTGGCTGATCGCGGCGCTTGTCGTCATCGTCGTCTCGCTAGGCTGGGCGATCGGCGGAGCTCCGCGCAACACGGCCACACGTGATTACGCCTTGCTGTTACACTACTCGGTTGGTCTGTTCATCCTTGCACTGATGCTGTTCCGGGCCGCGTGGCGCTGGGGACATCGCGCGCCACCCCTGCCGCCGAGTACCCTGGGTTGGGAACGTATGCTCTCCCGCAGCACCCATTTTCTGCTCTATCTGATGCTTATCGGCATGCCGCTCGCCGGGTACTTGAACGCTGCGGCAGACGGCCATGCAGTTAGCTTTTTCGGTCTCGTGTCGATCCCGCCGCTAATGCCGGAAAACGGCCGGTTCTCGCAAATCGCAATCGCTGTCCACCTCGCAGGGCAATACGTGGTTTATCTGTTTGTGGCGCTTCACGTCGCCGGCGCCCTGCGTCATGGCTTGGTCAAGCGCGACGGCGTCCTGGACCGTATGCTGCCGGTGCGCCGCGCCATCTAGGTTCGCGCTAGCCGGGCTCGGCGAGGACCAGGCTGAGCCGAGTTTGGAAGAACTCGAGAGCTTCGGCGAGGTCGCGGGAGACGCGCAGCTTCTGGCGGCCACTCTGCACGATAAACTCGATGGGGCGGGTCTGCGCCGGGGCGCTCTTGATGATGCTGTAAGCAGGTGCCTCATGGGTGTGTCGGAACACCGAGAACAATGCCATGCCGTCGCGGTGGTCGAGCGCATAATCGCGCCATACACCGCGCGCGACGTGCCGGCTATAGAGGCTGAGAAGTTGGTTCAGTTCGGGGCGGGTAAAGTATAACGTCCGGTGCCTCGGCCGATAATCCCCGAATACGAGCACCGTCGCACTTTTCCGGCTCATCGCTACTCATTGCCGTTTGCGTTGTCATGCAGTGTTCACGATTTCAGCGGTTACGTCCAGCCGCCTGATGCGATGCGGTGAAGGGGGTTGCCCCTTTGGCCGATGCTGCCTGAATTGCTTCCGTTCGAATGAGCGATTATCCTGATTTGCGTTCCAGCCAGGGCCGATCGGGGCTTTTGTGAGCGACATTTTCCGCGAAATCGACGAGGAGCTCCGTCGAGACAACCTGCTAAAACTTTGGTCACGTCACGGTCGCTACATCATCGGCGTCGCGGTGGTCGTTCTCGTGGTCGCCGGTGGTATCGTGGCTTGGCGCGACCACCAGCTGTCCGAGCGTCGTGGGCAATCCACGCGCTACGCATCGGCACTGACCCTCGCACGGGACGGAAAAGACGCCGAAGCAGCTAAGATGTTCGCGGCGATCGCAGAAGAGGGTGGTGGGTATGCCACCCTCGCCGCGTTCGAGGAAGCGGAGTTCCTGGCCAGATCGGGTGATCGCAAAGGGGCTGTTGCGGCCTATGATCGTCTCGCCGGCGCTGGCAACCTCGATCCCGCGTTTCGCGAGCTTGCTGTGCTGCTTTCAGTCATGCACGGCATGCCCGACACCGATCCGCTCTTGATGGTCAGCCGGCTGGCGCCACTGACGGCGGCCGGCAACCCATGGCGCCCGACCGCCCTTGAGCTGACGGCTGTCGTGCGGCTGCAATCTGGGGATAAGAGAGGCGCGGTCGATCTATACAAGGCTCTCGCCGACGATTTAGCGGCTCCACCAGGCTTGCGCGCCCGCGCTGCCGAAATGGCCGCAGCGCTGGCTTCGTAAGGGCCGCTACCAGCATATGTGTCACACCCGCCGGGTTTTTCTCCTACTCTTGTCGCTGAGCCTTGCCGGGTGCGGCTGGTTCGAGGACAAAAAGCAGCCCTTGCCGGGTGAGCGGATTTCCGTCCTCAGTCTCGATCGGCAGCTCGAACCAGACCCGACACTGGCCAAGATATCGGTTATCTTGCCGCGACCAGTTGTTAACTCGGATTGGCCGGAAGACGGTGGCTACCCCAACCATGCGATGCAGCACCTATCGCTGCCGGACGGGCTCGCCAAGGCGTGGAAGACGAGCATCGGGGAAGGCGCTTCTCGGTACACGCGCGTGTTGTCCCAACCGATTGTCGCCAAGGGCCGGGTCTATGCGATGGATGGCGGAGTTCAAGTCACTGCCCTCGACGCTGCGACCGGAAACCGCATCTGGCAGGTCGATCTTAAACCCGAGGACGAGCGCGGCAATTCATTCGGAGGGGGCGTCGCTTTCTGGAACGACCGTCTTTACGCCGCGACCGGATATGCGCAGGTCTTGGCGCTCGATCCCGCAGACGGCCGGGTCATTTGGAAATCCGCGGTTCCTGCTCCGGTCCGCAGTGGGCCGACGGTGTCGGACGGCCGAATTTTCATTGTCACTGTCGACAACGAGCTTGTCGCGCTCGCGACGGATGACGGCCGACGTCTGTGGAACCACAATGCGATCCCAGAAACGGCGAGCCTGCTCGGGAGCGCCAGCCCAGCGGTCGAGGGCGAGGTCGTCGTGGCAGCATATTCCTCCGGCGAGCTTTATGCTCTCGCGGTCGAGAATGGGCGCCCGCTTTGGTCGGATAACCTTTCCAATACGCGAAGTGTCAATGCCGTCGCGAGCCTTGCGGATATCCGCGGCCGACCGGTCCTCGACCGCGGCCGGGTTTTTGCCGCCAGCCACAGCGGCCGCATCGCCGCAATCGATTTGAGATCCGGAGAACGGGTCTGGGAGCAAGAATTTGGCAGCGCACACAGCCCTTGGATCGTGGGCGATTACGTCTATCTCCTGTCGAATGAGAACGAGCTCGTCTGCCTGACTCGGAGCGACGGCAAGATTCGCTGGGTCTATCAGTTGCCGAGCTATCAGAACGAGAAGAGAAAGAAGGATCCGATGATCTGGGCCGGCCCCGTACTCGGGAGCGATCGACTGATCGTGCTCTCATCGGCGGGTGACGCAATTTCCATTTCGCCCTATACCGGTGATCCGCTCGGTCGCGAAGAGATGTCGGCCGGCGGCTACATGTCGCCGGTGATCGCCGAGAACTCCCTTTACGTGCTGACAGACGACGGCAATCTCTCAGCGTATCGTTGACAAGATTTTCTGGCGCGGCGTCGCCTCCAATGAGCTTTGCGGTCGCGATACTCGGACGACCCAATGTCGGCAAGTCCACACTATTCAACCGGCTGGTCGGCAGGCGGCTTGCGCTCGTTGACGGCACACCTGGGGTGACCCGTGATCGCCGTGAAGGCGAGGGTCGGATCGCTGATCTCGGTTTTCGAGTAGTCGACACGGCCGGGCTCGAAGAGGCGCCCCCGGCCTCGCTAACCTGGCGGATGCAATCGCAGACCGAACGCGCGCTCGACCATGCAGATGTGGGCCTTCTCGTAATCGATGCGCACGAAGGAGTGACCGAAGCCGACCGCCATTTCGCCCGATGGCTGCGGCGGACCGGGAAACCGGTCGTGCTGGTAGCCAACAAGGCCGAAGGTCGAGCAGCCCTCCGCAGCATCGGTGAGGCCTATCAGCTGGGCTTCGGTGACCCCGTGCCCATCTCCGCTGAGCACGGCGAGGGTCTGGCCGATCTCTACGAGCGGCTGGTGCCGTTTTCCCATTCTCACGAGTTGGAGCCAATAGAGCCGGAAAGGACATTACAGCTGGCCATCGTCGGCCGCCCAAACGTCGGCAAATCCACCCTCGTCAACCGGTTGATCGGCGAGGAGCGCCTCCTGACTGGTCCGGAAGCCGGGATTACTCGCGATGCAATTGCCGTTGACTGGCGGTGGCACAACCGCTGGGTTCGGCTTGTCGACACGGCCGGGCTGCGCCGCAAACCAAGGGTCGAGGGCAAGCTCGAGCAGCTCTCTGTCGGCGACGCGCTACGCGCTATCCGCTTTGCCGAAATTGTCGTCCTCGTCATGGATTCGCTGCAGCCGCTGGAACGGCAGGATTTGACGATCGCCCGCCTCGTCGCGGATGAGGGGCGCGCCATCGTCCTTGCGGCCAACAAATGGGACGCGGTTGATGAACCTGCGGCGCTGTGGAAACGCCTGCGTGAGCGGGTTTCTCTATCTTTGCCGCAGCTTGGCGGAATTGCTATCGTCCCAGTGTCGGGACTGACCGGATTTGGTCTCGACACAATGATGGGAGCGGTCTGCGCGGCCGATGAAGTGTGGAACCGGCGGGTGTCGACTGCCGATCTCAACCGCTGGCTCGCCTCAGTCCAGGAGCGCCATCCGCCGCCCCTCGTGGCGGGCCGGCGGCTCAGCCTGAGATATATCACTCAGGTCAACACCCGACCGCCGACATTTGCTCTCTTCGCCTCCAAACCGAGCGAGCTTCCGGATTCCTATCGACGCTACCTTGTCAACGCGCTACGCCAGGATTTTGACCTGCCCGGCACTCCCATCCGAATGATGCTGCGCAAGGGAAAGAACCCCTACGACAAAAGGTGACGCCATCAACCGGCCATGACAGTCTCGCCGTTGCGGCTGCACTCGGGCAGGACGAGAGCGAGGAAAGCGTCGGTCACGCTTTCGGGCGGCCGCAGGCCCGCCGGATTTTCTCCAGGAAAAGCACGGGCACGCAAGCGTGTGCGGACGATACCGGGGTCGATCAGGTTCGCCCGCACTCGGGTCTTGGTGATCTCCTCGGCATAGATCTTCACGAGCATTTCGAGGCCGGCCTTGCCGACTGCGTAGGGCCCCCAATAGGCGAGGGCGTCGCGCGCCACGCCGGCAGTGACAAAGATCGCACGCCCGGCCGGCGCAGCGCGCAGCAAGGGATCCATAGCGCGGATCAGGCGCCAATTCGCCGTTAGATTGACGTCGACGACCTCTGTCCACGTCACCGGGTCGATATGGCCGAGCGGCGAAAAAGTGCCTAATTCGGCGGCATTACCGACGAGGATATCGAGCCGGCGATAACGATCGAACAGCGTTGCCGCGAGCTCGTCGATTTTTATGAAATCCCGTAGGTCGAGCGGGACGAGCGTCGCGCTGCCCCCATTAGCTCGGATTCTGTCATCGACTTCCTCGAGGCCGCCAACCGTGCGCGCCACTAGGACAAGATGCGCACCCTCACGCGCAAAGTACTCCGCAACCGCGGCGCCGATACCGCGCGAAGCCCCGGTGATCAGCGCGATCTTGCCGGCGAGGCGGTCACCCATCAGCCCAAATCGTGCGCCGCGCGTCGCTGCACAGCCATCAGCAAGATGATGCTGAGCAGTGCGGTGAACATCAAATAGTAGCTCGGCGACAGGGTGTCGCCGAGCAGCGCGACGATGACCGAGATGATCCCGGTGCTGGCCCATTGTCAGCCTGCGGCGTAGCCCTTGCGCGCGGAGCCATCCTCGACCAGAAAGGCAACCGCACTACCGAATTCTCCGCCGACCGAAAATCCCTGCAACAGACGCGATCGCGATCAGAATCGGAGCACAAGACCGATCGCTCCATAACTCGGCGTCACCACCATCATAGTCGTGCCGATCATCATCAGCACGATCGACAGGGTCAGACCAGCCTTCCGGCCACAGCTATAAGTATGGGCGCCGATCATAGCCGCACCCAACGGCCGCACAACATAGGCGGGCCGAACGGACCAAGCGTAACGAGCAGCGAAATAGTCGGATTGCCGGCTGGAAAAAGACCTCGGCGATTGTCCACGGCGAAATAGCCGTAAACGAGCAATCGAACCATTCAGGCACGTTGCCGACCGCCGCCGCGATCACCACGCGCGAGCGCGGCGGTTGCTGCGCCTTAACGTCGCTCAGCACTACATCAGCGGCCATCGGCGTTGCCCTGAGCGGGCCGGTCAGGCAGGCTCGGCGAGAAGCGAGAGCTGCACGGAGGCTTTCCCGTCATCGGCGTCGGTCGGCGTGATCGGATAATCGCCAGTGAAGCACGCGTCGCAGAAACGTGGGGCCAGGCGATCACGCCGTGGTTCACCCATCGCACGGTAGAGCCCGTCGATCGACAAGAACGCAAGGCTGTCGACGCCGATGAATTTGGCCATTCCTTCAATATCATAGCGCGCTGCCAGAAGCTGCTCGCGCTCTGGTGTTGCGATCCCATAGAAGCACGGATGCGTCGTTGGCGGGCTCGATATCCGCATATGCACGGCGCGCGCCCCGGCCCGTCTAACCATATCCACTATTTTGATCGAGGTCGTACCGCGCACGATCGAATCATCGACGAGGATAACACGCTTGCCGCTGAGATTGGCCCGGCTCGCATTGTGTTTCAAGCGAACACCGAGATGGCGGATCTGATCGGTCGGCTCGATGAAGGTCCGCCCGACGTAATGGTTGCGGATGATCCCGAGCTCGAAAGGCAATCCCGATTCTTGTGCATAACCGATCGCCGCCGGCACGCCCGAGTCCGGGACCGGGACCACGATATCGGCATCGACATGGCTTTCGCGAGCGAGCTCCGCGCCAATTCGCTTTCGCGCTTCGTAGACGCTGGTCCCTTCGACGATGCTGTCGGGGCGCGCGAAATAGATGTGCTCGAAGACGCAGAAGCGGCCCTCGCGATGCTCGAACGGCATCAGACTGCGAAGCCCGCTCGCCCCGATGATGACGATTTCTCCGGGCTCGACATCACGCTCGAATTCGGCGCCAATGATGTCGAGCGCGCAGGTCTCGGAAGCCAGGATCCAGGCGTCGCCGAGCCGGCCGAGAACCAACGGCCGCACGCCGAGAGGGTCGCGCACGCCGATGACCTCGTGCTGCGAGATGGCCACCAGGGAATACGCGCCCTGGACAAGCCGCAGCGCATCGATTAGCCGATCGACGACGGTCTCTTTGAGGCTCGTCGCAATCAAGTGAACGATGACCTCGGTGTCGCTGGTCGACTGGAATAGGCTGCCACGGCGCACGAGCTGCCGGCGCAGCTGATAGGAGTTGGTCAGATTTCCGTTATGGCAGATGGCGAGCCCGCCGAACGCGAAATCGGCAAATAACGGCTGCACATTACGCAACGCGACCTCGCCGGTCGTCGCATAGCGGACATGGCCTATCGCGGCGCTGCCGCGCAGGCGCTCGATCACTTCCCGAGAGCTGAAGTTATCGCTGACATGACCACGCCCGCGATGCGCGTTGAACTGCTCACCGTCATAGGCGACGATACCCGCGGCTTCCTGGCCGCGATGTTGCAGCGCGTGCAGACCGAGTGCTGTCAGCGCGGCGGCGTCGGGGTGGCCATAAACCCCAAACACGCCGCAGTCTTCGTGAAGGTGATCCGCGTCCGGGGGATCGGTCGTCGGCATCGGCGATCCTCCTCTCGCAATCCTATACATAATTAGTTCGCAGATCAAATGCGAGCGGCGTTCATGCAACCCTGCTATCGTGCACTATTGATCAGCCGATCCATGTCGCGCTGCTCGGCGGGCTTATAGCTCGGTGACCCCGCGTCGTCCGATTTTGCCGAGGGCGGCGCAGCAGGGTTCGACAGGGCGCGCATCGCCCGTTGCGCATCTTGGGTTTGATTAAATACCCGGTGTGCGTCGTCGGTCGCGGCAGCACTCCTAACCTGCAGCGATTCCGGCAACGCATTACGTAGTATATCTACCCCATTTGCGAGGAACCGGTTGCTCTTCGCGTCCTTGATCCAGCCTGGCCGGTCGTTCTGAGGTAGGCTGACATCGACCACGAGGTAGGCGAGCGAGACGAGCACGACGCCGCGCGCTAACCCGAAAATCAATCCGAGTGTTCGATCGATCGGCGAAAGGGCACTCGAATGAACAAACCGCGCCATATAGCCGGTGAGGATCGTCAACACGATCAGGCTGATCACGAACAATCCCGCGCCGGCGATCAGGTCGGCAAGGAGCGGTGTCGTGACAAACCGAAAGATGATCCCGTAGACATAATTGAACCCGTAGAGCGTTATCGCCACCGCACCTACCCAGGCAGCGATCGACAGCACTTCGCGCACGAACCCGCGGGCGAAAGCGAATATCCCCGAAAGTGCGATCACGCCGATGATCGCTAAATCGAGTGCGTTCATTGCGCGGCCTCTATAAGTCGCCGACTCTGCGGCACACCACCCCGAGAGAGACGTGTCACAAGCTCGCTCAAATGCCCGATTGCGATTGTCGCAAGTCCCGCATCGCTACCCCGCGACGAGTTGCGTCGACGTATCGGCATCCAAGCTTCGCCAAAGCCGAGCTTGGCGGCTTCCTTGAGCCGTGCTTCGGTGTGACCCACCGGGCGCACATCGCCCGAGAGCGCGATTTCGCCAAAGACCACGGTATCGGCAGAAACCGGTGTTTTGGTGAGCGCGGAAACTAGGGCGGCCGCTACGGCGAGATCGGCTGCCGGTTCGATGATCCGCAATCCACCGGCGATGTTGAGGTATATATCGTTCGCGCCAACCGACAACCCGCAACGCGCGTCGAGAACCGCAGTGATCATCGCAAGCCGCGTGCCGTCCCAACCTACGACGGCGCGCCGCGGCGTGCCGAGCACGGCCGGTGCGACTAGGGCTTGGACCTCGACGAGTACAGGCCGCGTTCCTTCCATGCCGGCGAACACGGCCGAGCCGCTGAGGTGCTCGGCAGCAGCCATTCCCTCCGGCTCGCTCTCTTCCATATAGGGCTCGGCGGGGGACCGCCCAGCAAGAAACAAAGTCGAGGGATTGGGGACCTCGATAAGACCGCGGTCGCTCATTTCAAACACGCCGATTTCATCGGTGGCGCCAAAACGGTTTTTTACCGCACGTAGAATGCGGAACTGGTGTCCGCGCTCTCCTTCGAAATAGAGCACGGTGTCAACCATGTGTTCGAGTACCCGCGGGCCGGCGATGACACCCTCCTTTGTGACATGGCCCACGAGGAGCAGCACGAAACCGCGCCGTTTGGCGACACGGATAAGTTCCTGCGCGGCCGCGCGCACCTGACTTACCGTTCCGGGCGCACTGTCCAAGGTGTCGAGATACATCGTTTGGATCGAATCGACGACGACCAGAGCCGGCGCGTTATCCCGGTCTAGGGAGGCAATGATGTCACGCACATTGCTCGAGGCGGCAAGCAATACCGGACTTTTGGCGACGCCCAGTCGCTCGGCGCGCAACCGCACCTGATCGATCGCCTCTTCGCCGGTAATATACGCTGCGTTTGTCGGCCTTGCTCCGGGCGGCCCCGGAGGCGGGGCGATCGCCGCAGCTGCCTGCAGCAACAGGGTGGATTTGCCGATTCCCGGGTCCCCGCCTACCAGGACGGCCGATCCCGGAACGAACCCACCACCGCAGACACGATCGAGTTCGGCAATTCCAGTCAAACGGCGAGGAGGCAGCTCGCTCGGTCCAATCAGGCCGACAAAGCCTAGCGAGCGCCCGCCTCGGCGGTCCTTGGCGAGCCCGCTCGGCGGTCCCTCGCGCGGCAGTTCTTCGATCAAGCTGTTCCACGCCCCGCAGCCGTCGCAGCGGCCAGTCCACTTCGCATGAACGGCCCCGCATTGTTGGCAAGCAAAACGAGCCTGGGGCCGCGCCATCAGCTCACTCCCACTGCGCCCGAGCGGTCAGTGAATGCATCATGCCGCACGGATCTCCATTTGAATCGGACCCTCGGCGCGGCCGTTGATGAACTGGTCGACATACGGGTTGCCGGAACGATCGATTTCGGTGGTCGGCCCGTGCCAGATGATGCGCCCCTGGTGCAGCATCGCGATCCGGTCTGCAATTTTACGCGCGCTGACGAGGTCGTGAGTTATTGAAACTGCCGTCGTGCCGACCTCGCGCACGCATTTCACGATTAGATCGTTGATCACATCTGCCATGATCGGATCGAGACCGGTGGTCGGCTCGTCGAAGAAAATGATTTCTGGCTCCGCGGCGATTGCACGCGCCAGCGCCACCCGCTTTTGCATACCCCCAGAAAGCTCGGCAGGCCGCAGCTCGCCGACTTCGGGTCCAAGCCCTACGGCCGCAAGTTTCGCGAGAGCGATCTCTCTTGCTGCTTGGCGCTCCATGCCGCGACCTTGGACCAGTCCGAATGCCACATTTTCCCATACATGGAGCGAATCGAACAGGGCGCTGCCCTGGAACAGCACGCCAAATTTCTGCAACAGGCGTTCACGGGCGGCGCGCCGCAGCCCAACCGTCTCGATGCCATCGATGCGAATCGATCCCGCCTCGGGATGGAGCAGGCCGACAATGCACTTGATCAATACGGACTTGCCGGTGCCCGAACCACCAATGATTACGAGGCTTTCGCCGCTGTCGCAATCGATGTCGAGGTCGTCGAGCACGCGTTTGCGGCCGAACGATTTCCGCAGCCCGCGTACAGCGATCTTCGATGCCAGGTGATTATCCGTCATCGCCCGAAAAACGCTGCGGTGATCAAATAGTCGACAACGAGGATCAGAATGGAGGCAGAGACCACGGCATAGGTCGTAGCCTGCCCCACCCCCTGAGCTCCCCCGCGCGAATAATAACCGTGATAGCAGCCCATCAGCGCGATGATAAAGCCGAATACGGCGGCCTTTACGAGACCGGAGACGACATCGGTCGTCTCGAGGCGTTGCCAGGTGCCATTAAGATAGGCTTGGGGATTGAAGCCGAGCTTATAAACGCCGACAAGATATCCACCAAAAACGCCGATGATGTCAGCGATCACGACCAGCATCGGCAAGGTGATGATCCCAGCGAACAGACGCGGCAGCACCAAATAGCGCAGCGGGTCGGTGGACAACGTCGTCAGCGCATCGATCTGATCGGTGACGCGCATTGTCCCAATCTCCGCGGCCATTGCCGCCCCGACGCGACCGGCCACCATCAATGCGCTGATGACGGGGCCGAGTTCCCGCGTCACCGAGAGCACCACCACCGTCGCCACCGCCCCCTCCGCGGAGAATCGGCTGAAGCCGGTATAGGATTGGAGCGCCAGCACCATGCCGGTAAAGATTGCCGTCAGCCCGACCACAGGCAGCGAGAAATAGCCGATGTTGACCATTTCCCGCAGGATCGTGCGGAAATAGAAGGGCGGCGTTAGTGCGGTCGCTAGGGCCAGACCGGCGAACAACACAAGGCGCCCAGCGGCCGCTAGAAAGCCAAGAAAGGCCGCACCGATCGCGGCCAGAAATTTGACCATTAGCTTGGGGAGCTGCGGTAGATCCGGTGGTGACGTCTTCCCAGAGCGGTCAAGATCTCATAGCCGATCGTGCCGGCATCGGCAGCAGCCGCATCGACGCCGTAGTCTTCGTCCAAAAGATCGACGAAGCCGCCGGGTCGCGCAAATGCCGGCGTGACATCAGAGACGTCGAAGACGACGAGGTCCATGGAAACTCGGCCGAGAAGGGGGACTCGCTTGCCGGCAAGCCGGCCCCAACCGCGGCCGCTCAGAGACCGAAGCCAACCGTCGGCGTAGCCGACCGCGACCGTCGCAAGGCGCCCCGGTGCGTCCATGACATGGGTGGCACCGTAGCCAACCGACTGGCCCTGGTCAACATCACGCACCTGCAGGATTCTTCCTCTGAGATGGACGATTTGGCGCATCGGATTAGGGGCGCCGGGATGCGGATTGACACCATAAAGCGCGGCGCCAGGGCGGACAAAATCAAGGTGATAATTGCGGCCGAGGAAGATCCCCGACGATGCGGCAAGGCTGGCGGGCAGATTAGCGAAGCGCTCGCGCGCGGATACGAACTGGGCCAGCTGGAGTCCGTTCAACGGATGAGCTGATTGATCGGCGCAAGCGAGGTGGCTGATGAGGGCTTGCCAGCGAATGCCGCTTCGCGCCACGAGCCGATCGGCGATACTGTCGAACTCACGCATAGTCAAGCCGAGGCGGGCCATTCCGGTGTCGAGATGCAGCAGTGCCGGCAGCCCGGCTCGACGGGCGCCGATTTGTTGCCAGTCGGCGATTTGCCCAGGATCGTTGAGCACCGGGATGAGCCGATATTCGACGAACTCCTCCCCGCAATGGGGCAAGACACCGTTCAGGACGGCGATCTTTGAGGGCAACGGCAGCACGTCGCGTAAGGCGATTGCCTCGTCCAGGGTGGCCGTGAAGAAAAGCTGGCACCCGGCCTCAGCGAGTGCCGCCGAAACCGGTGCGGCTCCCAAACCGTAGGCGTCGGCTTTGACGACCGCTGCGCAGCTTGCGGGTCCGACCTGCCTCGCCAGGAAGCGCCAATTCGCGGCGACGCCTGCGAGATCGATTTCGAGAATGGCGCCCGCGCGGTCGGCCGGATCGATGGCCATTGTCCCGGTGCCCTAGAAATCCGGCAAATGATCGGATGCCACATAGTTGTCGAATTTTGTCGTCTTAGCATCGAAGGTAAGTTTAATCTGTCCAATTGGGCCATGCCGCTGTTTCGCCACAATTACCTCCGCGAGGCCATACACCTTATCACAGTTTTCCTGCCATTTCTTCATTTCCTCGTCATGCTGCTCGTCTGTAACTCCTGGCCGCCTCATTGGCATTAGTCGCGATTGATAGTATTCCTCCCGGAAGACAAACATTACGACATCAGCATCTTGCTCAATCGAGCCTGACTCACGCAGATCAGAGAGCAGTGGGCGCTTGTCCTCACGCTGCTCGACGGCCCGGGAAAGTTGTGAGATCGCGAGTACCGGGACGTTGAGCTCCTTTGCGAGCGCCTTAAGCCCGCGAGTGATCTCGGAAATCTCTTGTACCCGATTTTCTTGTGCGCGCGTTTGGTTCGACGGGCGGAGAAGCTGCAGGTAGTCGATGACGATCAGCCCGAGTCCCTGTTGGCGCGTTAGACGACGCGCTCGTGTGCGTACAGCGGAGATAGTCAAGGCGGCCGTGTCGTCAATAAAGAGCTTCACCGCTTCAAGTTGGTGGCTTGCGTAGATTACTTTGTTGAAATCCTCGCCGCTAATGTCACCCCGGCGGATGCGGTCTGAGGAGACGCCCGATTTCTCAGCCAAGATGCGGGTGGCCAGCTGCTCCGCAGACATTTCGAGAGAAAAGAAGCCGACGACCGCCCCATCCTCCGCAACATACCGACCGTCGGATGTTCGCAGTGCCCTGTATGCTTCCGCCGCGTTGAACGCGATATTGGTGGCGAGCGCCGTCTTTCCCATCGCCGGCCTCCCGGCCAGAACGATCAGGTCGGACGGGTGCAGCCCCCCCAACATCTTGTCGAGATCGCGAAACCCCGTTGCGACACCGACTACCTTGCCGTTCTTCTTATATGCTGCCTCGGCACTCACAATGGCGCTTGTCAGCGCAGCGGAGAAGGTACGAAAACTGCCCTCGGCCTGTCCGGCGGTGGCGAGGTCGAACAGCTTTTTTTCGGCGCGCTCGATCTGCTCGCGTGCTGGATCGTCAAGATCTTGCTTGAAGGCGTCGTTGACGACCTCTTCGCCGAGTGTGATCAGCTCACGGCGCAGGTGCAGGTCGTGCACTGCGCACCCATAATCCTCGGCGTTGATGATCGTCGCCGCAGCGCCGGCAAGCCGAGCTAGATATTGCGCTCCACCGATCTCGGTCAAGGCCCCGTCCTGGTCGAACAGGTTCTTCAGAGTTATCGGATTGGCGATCTGACCGCGCTCGAGCAGCTTGCCGATGGCAGCGAAGATGCGGCCATGCATGGCATTGCCGAAGTGCTCCGGCTGGAGGAATTCGGAGACCCTCGAATAGGCCGCGTTATTGATCAAAATGGCCCCGAGGAGAGCCTGTTCGGCTTCAGCATTGTAAGGTGGGGTACGAACCAGCTCAGGGTTGGGCTCTCGCAGAGGCGTGACCCGGGAGGTCATGTTCGTTTCCATGCGACAGGATAACACCGGCCGAAAACCGACCGGGCGCGGAATTCGATCCCCACCCTGTGTAAGGCGGGGATGGGTCGCCTATCCCGTGACCGGAAATCGACAGGGCGCGAATCTCGCGCCTTCAGGCTGCCCGGTCGGAGACCGTGCTATGCTCACGTTCCCAGTCGAGCATGTAATCGCGGGTCAGCGGAACCGCGTCCACCGCCTTTGCGAGCTGCATCTGGAAAACCATGAAACCCTGCCGGCGGAAACCGATTTCGGAACCGGTGAGGTACATCTCCCACATCCGGCAGAAACGCTCGTCATAGATCGCACGCACGCGATCGCGATTTCGCTCGAAACGAAGCCGCCATGCTTTCAACGTCTCAGCGTAATGGAGGCGCAGAATTTCGATATCGGTGATCCACAACCCAAGGCGCTCGGCAACCGGGACGACTTCGGACAGAGCCGGCACGTAGTGTCCGGGAAAAATGTATTTGTTGGTCCACGGGTTGGAGGAAGCCGGTCCACCCATGCGGCCGATCGAATGTAACAGTGCGATGCCGTCGGGCGTGAGCAGCGATTTCATCTTTGCAAAAAACGCGGCGACATGATTAATGCCAACATGCTCGAACATGCCGACAGACACGATCCGGTCATAACTGCCTGATTCTTCGCGGTAGTCGCGCAAGTAGAACCTGACGCGATCCGCTAGCTCCGCCGCTGCCGCACGCCGCAGTGCCACCTTGTGCTGCTCGACCGAGAGGGTCAGACCCGTCACGTCGGCGCCGCACTCTTCCGCTAGATAGAGCGCAAGCCCCCCCCAACCCGAGCCGATGTCGAGCACCCTCTGTCCCGGACGGATCAGGAGCTTTGCCGAGATGTGCTTTTTTTTGGCGAGCTGTGCGGTATCGAGATCCTCTGTGCCGTACTGGAAATAGGCGCACGAATATTGCCGATCCCGATCGAGGAACAGTTCATAGAGCTCGTCCGACAGGTCGTAGTGATGAGCTGCATTTCGGCGGGCGCGAGGAACTGGGTTGTATTGATGGATCCGTCGTAGCGCAGTGTTGTAGCCGTTGAGCAAATACGCGAGGAGGCCCTGGGGTAAGGCCTCGAGATTGGCCGCCAGAAGGTCCACCAGATCGAGGAGACTGCCCTCCTCGATCGTCAGCGTCCCGTCCATGTACGCCTCGGGCAGGTACAGCCGGGGCCGGACAACCAGTTTCCAGTGAAGCGCGAAATCGTGTAGCCGGATCGTAACGCAACCTCCGGGCGACCCTTCGAAGGTATGTAGGGCTCCGTCGGCATCGATGATGCGGAGCCGCCCGACGGTAATGACGCGCCTGAAGAAAAGGGCCAGCAGCGCCGCCAAGGACGACGCAAGCTTGCGTCGGCTATTTCTCACCCTACCGCGCCCCGCTCGCGACCGGTAGGCTGGAGTGAGGGATCCCCAATCGAAGCCGTTTCGTTCTGAGTACGCTCCTCTTCCTCGTCGCGGGCACGCAGCGGGTCGATCCCCTTGGCTTGCATTGCGGCCTCTTCGGCGGACTGCGCGACGTTGGCCGTCACGGTTACCGAGACTTCCGGGTGGAGCGCAACCCGCACGGGATGCAGACCGAGAGTTTTGATTGGGCGGTCGAGAACCACTTGGCGCTTCTCGACCGTGAAACCCGCTTCTGTGACGGCCTCGGCGATGTCGCGCGCCGAAACCGAGCCGTAGAGCTGCCCGCTTTCGCCGGCTTGTCGGACAATAACAACACTCAGCCCTTCGATCTTGCCGCCGATTTCCGTCGCTTCAGACTTGCGTTGCAGGTTGTTAGCTTCGAGCTGGGCACGTTGCGTCTCGAAATAGGCCAGATTTTCCTTCGTCGCGCGCAATGCCTTCTTCTGCGGCAAGAGATAGTTGCGGGCGAAGCCCGGCTTTACTTTGACCACTTGGCCCATCTGGCCCAGCTTTTCGACACGCTCCAGTAGAATGAGTTCAATCATCGGGATCCTCCAAAAGTCTAAGGTCTAAGGCTGGGCGAAACGCCGCCGCAGACCGAGCGACGAGTCCAGCAAGCCCAAAATAACAACAAACAACAGCGGCCAACCGAAGACCCCCGCCAGCACGTAGAAGGTGACGAGCAGGATTGTTGGGCGCGGCAAGCGACGCGCCAATGTGTGCAGCACGGCGAACCCCGCAAGGCAAAACGGCATAGCCAAGATAATTATCGCATTTACCCCAAGGAAGCGCGCCGTCCCGCTGAAGGCCGTCGCCGCCACGGCAAATGCGAGCAGCCACAGGATCCACGTCGGAAGGCCAAGCGCCGCGAGATCGGGAGACGGCCTCCAGTTTGCTCCGAAATGGGCGAGCAAACCTTGAGCGAGACACCCGTTAGTTGCTGTCATCACCATCCAAGAGGTGACGACGATACCGGGCAGAATGAACACAAAAACATTTAGCAGCTCGCCGCGCTCGGGGATGCTCTCGCCGACATGTCGGCTCAGGGCAGGCGCCAGCACCTCGCGCAACGTGGCCTGCATCCCGTCCGGGCCGGCAAACAGCAGCAGGGCTGCAGCAATCGTCGCCAAGCCGAGCCCCGTCAACCAAGCGGTCAACAGGCCCGGTGGATACCATTCGGTCGCACCTGTGAGGTCGGTCCGTGCCAATAGGGATTGACGTACGAGCAAAGCGACGGGAGCCGCGTTGAGGCCCGCGAAAGCCGCGGCTACTATAGGGTTGCTCGCAGTGACAAGTATCAGCGATGCGGTGAGCCCCGCTACTATCGAAGCGCTGACGCCGAGCCACAAACCGGCGACAAACAATGGAAGTTGAGCGAGATAGAGCAGGATCATGGAACCGGGCGGGCTGGTCAGCGCGACTAGGTACGGGCATGCCGCGAGCACCCCGCACAGCACCACCGCCCCGCAGACCGGGAGCCGGCTCAACGTCGCTGCTCGCTCCACGCTTCGCCGAACTCGGCTTCCTATTTCACCATGTACGGAAGCAGGCCGAGAAAGCGCGCCCGCTTGATTGCCTGCGCGAGTTCACGCTGCTTCTTGGCGGACACTGCAGTAATCCTGCTGGGCACGATCTTGCCGCGCTCGGAGATGAAACGCTGTAACAGCTTGACATCCTTGTGGTCGATCTTGGGCGCGTTCGGGCCGGAAAACGGGCAAGACTTCCGCCGCCGGAAAAATGGACGGCGTGCCGCAGCGCCGCGGGCCGCGCCGCTGCCGGTTTGACTCTCCATTTACGCCTCCATCGGTTCGGGGACCAGGCGATCTCGCTCGGCTCCGACTTCGCGTCCATCGCCTGATCGCTCCCGATCTGCGGGGCTCCTCCGTTGGCGGTCATCTCGGCTGCCGCGATTCTGCATTACCACCGAGGGCCCTTCCTCGAGGGCATCGACCCGGATCGTCAAGTAACGGATCACGTCTTCGTTGATCCGCATAGTCCGCTCGAGTTCCGCAATCGCCGCAGGAGGGGCCGCAATATTCAACAGCACGTAGTGCCCTTTGCGGTTTTTCCGCATGCGATAGGCCAAGTTGCGCAGCCCCCAATACTCGCGCTTCTTGACTTCACCGCCATTGTCGACGACGAGTTGCGTGAATGTATCGGAGAGTGCATCAACCTGCGTGCCCGATATGTCTTGGCGCGCGATGAAAACGTTTTCGTACAGCGGCATCCGTCTCAATTCCCTTGTGGCTGATGATCACCCGCCGCGTCCAGCGCCGATCGGGTCCAGCCGGCCAAGCCGGCAAGGGGCGAAATAAGACTATATATAGGAAGGTCGGCTCGGTACAAACACTACGGCACCATCACCCGCTTGACACAGACGGTGGCACCGCTATGACCACGCGGCCCACCCCGGCCGGAACCGGGATGGCTACGAATCGGGGGAGCAAATTCCGGATGAAGCGTGCGTTTGTATTTCCCGGTCAAGGATCACAGGTCGTTGGCATGGGGAGGGCCTTGGCCGCCGCCTTTGTACCAGCGCGGCAGGTTATGGCGGAAGTCGACGATGCCTTGTCACAGAACCTGTCGCGCCTGATGTTCGAAGGGCCGGAAAGCGACCTTACCATGACCGAAAACGCCCAGCCGGCGTTGATGACCGCCAGTCTCGCGGTGATCCACGTGCTCGAGACCGAGGGCGGTCTGAACCTTTCCCGGGATGTCGCCTTCGTGGCGGGACATTCCCTTGGAGAATATTCGGCTTTGGCGGCGGCACGCGCCCTTTCGGTTGGCGATGTGGCACGCCTCCTCAAGCGTCGCGGACAGGCAATGCAACGAGCGGTGCCGGTTGGCGTGGGCGCTATGGCGGCCCTGCTGGGCCTCGACATCGAGCGGGCCATGGCCGCGGCAGCGGAGGCAGCTCACGCCGCAGTGGGACCCGACGAGATATGCGCGGTGGCAAACGATAATGCTCCGGGGCAAGTGGTGGTCAGCGGGCATCGCGGGGCCGTGGAACGGGCTGTCTTGATCGCTCGAGCGCATGGCGCGCGGGCGATTACCCTCCCCGTCAGCGCGCCCTTCCATTCTCCGCTGATGGCACCTGCCGCCGATGTGATGGAGGAAACCCTCAGGGGAGTAGCCCTAGGTCCACCCGTCGTGCCGCTCGTCGCCAATGTGTCGGCAACAGCGACCCGAGACCCCCGGCGGATCGAGCGCGGGCTCGTCGAGCAGGTAACCGCGATGGTACGATGGCGCGAGAGCGTGCTCTTTTTCAAGGACACCGATATCGGACAGATCGTCGAGATCGGAGCGGGCCGAGTGCTCACTGGCCTTGTTAAGCGGATCGACCCGAAGATTTCGGCGCTTTCGGTCGGAAGCCCTTCAGAAGTCGAAGCTCTGATGAAGGAATTGTGAGAGAAGAAATTTGCCGGGCGAACGCACAGGTCTAACGGTGTTCGATCTATCAACCCAAACGGCCTTAATAACCGGAGCCTCCGGTGGAATTGGCGGGGCAATCGCACGGGCACTGCACCGCCAAGGAGCGGAGGTCATGCTGTCTGGCACCCGCCTCGGCGCCCTGACCGTCCTAGAGAGGGAACTCGGCGAGCGAGTTCATGTTGGGCTGGCCGACCTGGCCGACCCGGCAATCCCGGACCGCTTGGCCAAGGACGCCGAAGCGGCGATGGGGCGAGTCGACATTCTCGTCAACACGGCCGGCGTCACTCGCGACGTGCTCTCGTTGCGGCTGAGCGACGAGGACTGGGAAACCGTATTGCAGATTAACCTTACGGCCGCATTCCGGCTCACACGCGCGGTCCTGCGCGGCATGGTTCGGCGACGTCATGGGCGCGTCATCGGAGTGACTTCTGTGGTCGCGCTCGGCGGTAATGCCGGCCAGGCAAATTATGCTGCGGCGAAAGCAGGGATGATTGGCATGTCAAAATCGATTGCGGCCGAGGTCGCTCGGCGCGGCGTTACCGTGAACTGCGTTGCCCCGGGTTTTATCGTAACAGCAATGACCGACAGGTTGGCCCAGGAGCAGCGCGCGCGACTAGCCGAGGCGATTCCCGTAGGCCGGTTTGGTGCTGCAGAGGAAGTCGCGGCAGCAGTTGCTTACCTGGCAAGCGCGGAGGCCGCCTATGTCACCGGCCAGACCTTGCACATCAATGGTGGCATGCTCATGGTATGACCCGACTGACCCCCCCGCCGGGCGCGGTCAATTTGGCAGTGGTGGGGAAACATGCTATGTGACGGCGCTGTGACTCACGCGTTCGACGCGGTGCCGGATGGCAGCACCCCTGATGGCGCTGATGGCGCATAGCGCCACGGTGTTCTGTGCATGAACGACATTCCAGCAAGCCACTGAGGATAAGAACGGATGAGTGACGTCGCTGATCGGGTCAAGAAGATCGTCGTCGAGCATTTGGGTGTCGATGAAACGAAGGTGACCGAAAACGCCAGTTTTATCGATGACTTGGGCGCCGACAGCCTCGACACCGTGGAGCTCGTGATGGCCTTTGAAGAGGAGTTCGGATGCGAAATCCCGGATGATGCCGCCGAGAAGATCGTAACAGTCAAGGATGCGGTCAGCTTTATTGAGTCCCACAGCTGAACCTTCAGACCGCTGCCGTTCCCAACTCGTCTTGTCTCAGATCGCTCGGCCATGAGCGATTGCCGATCCCACGCCGGGCGAAGATAGGATGCGGCGCGTCGTTGTGACCGGGATGGGGCTCGTGACTCCCCTCGGCGTTGGTCTGGAGCGAAATTGGGGCGAGCTGATCGCCGGCGCATCGGGCGTTCGCACGATCCAGTCCTTTGAGGTTTCCGACCTGCCGGTCAGGATTGCTGCGCAAGTTCCCCACGGGGAGACCGCCTCGGGCCTATTCTGTGCAGATGATTGGGTACCACCCAAAGACCAGCGCAAGATGGACGGGTTTATCGTCTACGCGCTGGCGGCAGCGGCTCAAGCGGTCGACGATGCCGGCTGGACTCCCGACGACGAAGAGGCACGTGAGCGGACCGGTGTTATGATCGGCTCCGGGATTGGTGGTCTTCCAGGGATAACAGACGGCGCATTAACGTTGCATGAGCGTGGGCCGCGGCGCCTCTCACCATTCTTTATTCCGGCCAATCTAATCAACCTGGCTTCGGGTCATGTTTCGATTCGCTACGGCTTTACCGGGCCAAACCATGCGGTGGTCACGGCTTGCTCCACCGGAGCGCATGCGATCGGCGACGCGACACGGCTGATTATGCTCGACGACGCAGATGTGATGGTGTGTGGCGGAACCGAGGCGGCGGTGTGCCGGCTGGGTCTTGCCGGCTTCGCTGCGGCGCGCGCGCTGTCGACCGGGTTTAACGACGACCCGCCGCGGGCCTCACGTCCGTGGGACCAGCAGCGCGACGGTTTTGTCATGGGCGAGGGCGCAGGCATCCTGGTGCTCGAGGAATACGAGCATGCAAAGCGTCGGGGGGCCAAGATTTATGCCGAGGTCATCGGATATGGCATGTCGAGCGACGCCTTTCACCTCACTGCTCCCGCGGAGAACGGTCACGGCGCCTTTCGATCCATGCGCAACGCGCTAAGGCGTGCCGGGATCGGACCTGAGAAGATCGATTACATCAACGCCCACGGGACCTCTACCCCGCTCGGTGACGAGATTGAGCTCGGTGCAGTAAAACGGCTGTTTGGCAGACACTCCTACGAATTATCAATGTCCTCGACGAAATCCGCGATCGGGCACCTGCTCGGCGCGGCCGGCAGCGTCGAGGCAATCTTCTCGATCCTCGCGATCCGCGATGGGGTGGTTCCACCGACGCTCAACCTCGAGAATCCGTCGCCCTCCTGCGACATTGATCTGGTGCCGAAGCAAGCCAAGGAACGCAAGGTGACTTACGCGCTCTCGAATTCTTTCGGCTTTGGCGGCACAAATGCCTCTCTCATTTTTGGCGGCCCGCCCTGAGGGCGCGAGCGCACGGTAGCCCATCGCAGGGTCACCGATGCGAGGTTTCCTTCGCCTCCTGACGTGGGCGGCGCTCACCGTCTCATTGCTGCTGGGGATCGTCGCGGCGGCCGGATACTGGCTCTACCGAGACCTCACAGAGCCTGGGTCGCTCACAGAAGCACGCACCGTCGTGATCCCGCCTCACATCGGCCTTGGGGAAATCGCCTCGCTCTTGTCGGAGCAAGAGGTCATCCGTCACCCTCGCTCGTTCGAGCTAGCTGCGGCACTGTCAGGCCGCGGCTCCGCACTGATGGCCGGAGAATACGAGTTTCCCGCTGGAGCCACCCCGCTCGATGCGATGGACATCATCGGCAGCGGCAAGACCGTGAAACACCGGCTGACTATCCGGGAGGGTCTAACGAGCGCCGAGATTTTGGCGTTGGTGCAGGTCGCGCCCGCCCTCGACGGCGATGCCGGCGCGATTCCGCCTGAGGGCGAGTTGATGCCGGAAACCTATCTCTATGAGTATGGGGATCGCCGCAAAGACCTGGTGCATCGCATGGAGCGAGCGATGGCGCGCGGGCTCGCTCAGGTTTGGGCAGAGCGCCAGACCGACTTGCCGTTCGCCTCGCCGCATGATCTGTTGACCCTTGCATCGCTGGTCGAAAAGGAAACCTCCCACGAGGGAGAGCGTGCCCGAATCGCAGCCGTATTCGTCAATCGACTGCGGCTGGGTATGCCGCTGCAATCGGACCCGACCGTGATCTATGCGTTGAGCGATCGCGGCACCAGCCGGTTCGATCGCCGACTAACCCGCACCGACCTCATGGTCTCATCGCCTTACAACACCTATGTAACCAGGGGCCTGCCACCGGGACCGATCGGCAACCCGGGCATGTCCGCCCTCCGAGCCGCGGCACGGCCGGCATTCACCGACGAACTTTATTTCGTCGCCGACGGCGCCGGCGGGCACGTCTTCGCAAAGACACTCGCCGAGCATAATCAAAACATCGCGCAACATCGGCAGGCCACAGTGGCGGAGCCGGTAGAAAACATCCCTGTCTCGCCCCCTACTCG
>Ga0306920_100000874_pt1 | contig 36727 bp, 32 predicted proteins | sample flu12Cox44000170_FD_204666 | JGI IMG/M metagenome (GOLD analysis project Ga0306920, IMG submission 204666) | Lab enrichment of tropical soil microbial communities from Luquillo Experimental Forest, Puerto Rico - flux4day.12C.oxic.44.000.170 (v2)... | ecosystem: Environmental > Terrestrial >... | reverse complement strand
GGCGTCGCCGAACTCCAGGATCAACAGGTTGGGCCAGGCGCGCGGCCGGATCGCGGTGACCGCTTCGAGCGCCGCGCTGGCCGGCCATTCGGGATGGGCCTGCATCAGGATCAGCGCCGCCGCCGCGGTAGAGCGCGACACCCCGGCACGGCAGTGCACGAGCAGATGAGCCTCCGGTGTTTCGCTGACCTCCCGGCCGAAGACCAAGAGGCGCTCGACATCCTGGCGGGTCGGGGCGATCTGGTCGGGCTGCGGTTCGATCACATCATGAAAGCGCAGGATCAGCCGCCGGTGCGGCGCGAAGGGGGCGAACTCGGGCGGGTCAGGCGAGTTCGGGCCAAGAATCGATAAGACGTGCGTCACCCCGGCGGCGGAGTGCTCGCCGAGTTCCGGGATGCCGCAGATGATGATGCGCGGCGCTGTGCGGCTGGTGCTCATTGGCTCGCTCTCGCCCTGGTAAGCTGGACAAAATCCGCGAGGTTGGGAAATTTAACCAAGCCCCCACCGCCGGCGGCTGCAGCGTCGAGCGAAGAGGCAAGCCCGATCAGGAGCAGAAATATGCGCCGAAGAACGAGCAGAAATATTCGCAGAAATTCTCATCCTACGAGCCAGCGGGCTCTAACCAAAACTCCCGGAACTCGGCGAGAATGTCGAGATAGAGCCTGCGCATGAAGGGCACGACCAACTCGGGCAACTCCTCGGGTTTGACCCATTTCCAGGTGTCGAATTCCGCGTGCTCGGTGGCGAGGTTGACGTCGGCGTCGGAGCCAGTGAACCGCATCGCAAACCATTTCTGGCGATTTCCGCGATAACGCCCGCCCATTATCCCTTGAGCAATCTCCTCCGGTACATCGTGATAAAACCAGCCGCGGCTTTTGGCGAGGACATCGGCTCGACCGGTACCGATCTCCTCCCTCAGTTCACGCAGCGCCGCCTGCCGCGGGGTTTCTCCGGTATCAATACCCCCCTGCGGCATCTGCCACTTCGCCAGACCCGGCGGCATCCGGATGCGGTGGCCGACGAAGACAGTGCCGCCGCGGCTGAGCAGCATGATACCAACGCCCGAACGGTAGCCCGCTGGCTCGCACTTCGCCACCCTCATCGCCTCTGGTCTCCCAGATCCGGCCGCCATTCTAGTTTTGCGCCAGATACACCTTCGCCTCAGAAATTTCGGACCGATCTCCGTCGCCGCCCTCCGTGAGAACGGTGAGCGCCCGATAGTACCGCTTTGCCTGCTCGACAGAGCCGCTGTCGCGCGCGGCGGCGGCCGCTCCCGCAATAACCCGGAAGCGGTTTGGCATCACCTTGTCTGATGCCTCGAATTCAACGAGCGCCTTTTTGTGCATACCGGCAGCGAGATAGAGTTCGCCGAAGAGGGCGCGCATCGGCACCAGCTTGTTTTCCATCGCCACGTTCTTTTCGCTGGCGTCATCGAGATCAGCCGCTTTGCGCATCGCGGCAATCGCCTCATCGCGCTGGCCCTCGGAAAACATGACCCATGCCGTAGCCGCCTGTTTCTGGATGCGGGTTTGTCCGGCCCAGTAATCGTCGCTTGCCGCGACGAGTTTTGCTTCGACCTCGTCGAGATGGGCGATCTCGGCCCGGGCGGCCGCCGCATTGCCCGACCGGTCGGCGCCGAGCGCGCGGGCAAAATAGGTGATCGACTGGGCCGCCGGAAACTTGCTGTCGTGAACCGGCAACTGCGCCGCCTCGTCCCACCGGCCGCGCTCCAGCGCATGGCGCGCCGGAATGGCCGCCAACGCCGTGTCAATCGACAGCTGTGGGACGAGGAACGGTTTTAGGTTCGGAAGCGAGTCGACAATCTGCTGTGTCTCACGGTCCTTTGCCGTTTGCAGGTATGCGTAAGCAAGGAAATCCGAGAGGTGGGGCACGATCGGATGGGTCCGATCCGGATAATTCTTCGCCGCATAATCATCCGCCGCGGCTTTCGTGGCGAGATTGGAGCGGATCGAATCCTCCCACATGCCGAGCATCGAATAGATGTGCGACGGCATATGCAGCGCGTGCGGTGAAGCCGACGCGATCTTGTCATAAAGCTGGGCCGTCGACACGCACATCGCGGCTAGTGGCGCGAAATCGTAGCTGTGGATCAGGTAGTGCGCGATGCCCGGATGGTTTGGCTGCTTTTTCGCCTCTTCGTTAAGGATCGCAGCGGCTTTGAGCTGCTTCGTGTAGTTCTTGTCATTGAAGTCGACCGCACCGTTCAGTGCGAGTGCATAAAAGATTGCCGCTTCGGAATCACCCGGATAGTGCTCGTGCAAGTGCTGCATCGCCTGCTCATAAAGCCCAGCACGGTTCTTGTGGTCGATCTTGTCGTAATCAGTATAGAAGACCTCGATCGCGGCGAGATATTCGGCCTCGCGAGGCGTCTGGGTCTTCGCCGCCTTGCCCTGCTGGATCGCTTCCCACCCCGCTTTGAGGTTTGCGGGCGGGAAGGGCGGCACGAGCGGATTGGGTAGTTCGCTCATTGCCAGTCCCCAATAAGCGATCGCGCAGCTGGGATCCTCATTGGTAATCGCCCGGAAGGCTTTCACGGTCTCCGGGTAAAAGAAATTGTGCAACAACGCTAGAGCGCGATCGAATTTGACTTGCACCGCACTGCACGAGATCGGGAAATGCACCGTCCCGAGGTGGTCGTCCGCCGCTTCCTGAGCATTGGCCGAGCTGATCGTCACGGCCGTTACGGCTGCGACCGCAATAGTTTGGAGTTTCATTGGCCCCTCCCGCTGTTCATTGAGTCCCTCTATCCCGAGGCTTCGGACCCACGCGCCTGCCGTGCCGTGGCCGCGTTCGCCAGGGAGGACCAGCGCGATCGTTTTGAGCCCAAGGTGACACCTACGGTATATGTTTTCCAATCGTATTTTAGTATATAGCTGATGCTTTGGAAGCATAAGCTGATGGAACTGCGGCACCTTCGATATTTCGTCGCCGTGGCCGACGCCGGCAACGTATCGCACGCTGCTCAGCGGCTGCACATCACGCAACCGGCGTTAACGAGGCAGATCCAGGATCTGGAACGCGAGTTCGCCTGCCGACTGTTCGACCGCATCGGGCGTCGCATCGTCCTCACAAGGGATGGCGAGGAAATCCTGGAGCGGACCCGGAGGCTCTTGACCGATGCCGAAGCGTTGGGAGAGCGTGCCCGAGCCCTCGGCGGCGGCGAAGCCGGAGTGCTCCGCATCGGGGCGACGCCGCAGTTCATCGAGGCAGCTTCGCCGGTGCTGTTGACGAGATATGTTCAAAGATACCCCGGAGTTGATGTGCGGCTCGCGGAAGGCGGGGCAGGTTTCCTCGTCACGCGGGTACAGCAAGGGGAACTGCATCTTGCCGTCGGAATATGGCGCACCGGCGGGTTGCAGAGCCAGCCGCTGTTCCCGAGCCGCGTATTGGCCGTCCTGCAGCGAGGGGATTTGTTGGCAGGTCAAAAGGCGCTGACAGTGACAGATCTGGTGGGAAGCCCGCTGCTCCTGCTCGGGCGCGAGTTCCAAACGCGAGAGCTGTTCGACGAGGCCTGTCAGGCGGCGCATTTTGAGCCGCTGGTCCGTCTAGAGAGCCGGTCGCCGCAGTCTCTGGTTGCACTCGCTGAGGCCGGCCACGGCATTGCAATCGTTCCCTCTGCTGTCAGGCTCGACGCATCTCGGGTTGCAATCGCCGGAATGCTCGACGGCGCGCGGCCGCTCGGCTCATGGTCTCATGTAGTCTGGGACGCTCGCCGTTATTTGCCGACTTACGCGCGAGGTTTTATTGAGGTGGCCCAGGACTACGCCAAAACTTCGTATCCCGGCCACCAATTGAAACATCTCACCCGCGCGGTGCTGCGTCACTAAGGACCACTCGGAAGACGGTATTGCATGCCACACGCACCAGGACTGGCGGAACCTCGGTAGTTCTCCGGCGAATAGACTAAATGCCGGTCGGCGTGTGTCGTCCAATAGACGCTGGAACGAGGTTCCTTCCTCTGTCTCGCTGGTGACGTCGATCTTCGCGGCCGTGGCCTTCTCGCCGCCGGCCCGGATGTCGGCGGCGACATTTCGGCATCGCTTTCTAGGATATCGGCGACAATAACTTTGGCGGCATTGTCAACTTAACTCGGTCGAGTCGACCTTCTTGGCCCCTCTCTCTTGAGAGGGGGGCAGCCCAATAGGCGTGCCAAGGACTTCTCTGCACCGAACCGCCGCGCCACCGACGGCAGGAGGATACCACCGCTGCTTAAGTTGACAATGCCCCTCAATGCGGTGAACCGGAGTGAGTGCCCGTATGAAATTCGCACGACTGAGGACCGATGGCGGGCGTCACAGGTTTGCCTTGCTCGAGGCCATGGCGCGCAGCAGGTCGCCGCGCGCGACGATGCCGGTGACTCGGCCATCTCTGACGACAGGCACGCGCTTGATCCGGTGGGTGACGAACACACGCGCTATCTCGCGAAGCTCCGTATCTTCGCTCACCGTGATCGCAGGCGCCGACATCACGGCACGCGCGCTGTTGTTCTGAGACTGCAACCAGGCAAGAAGCTCGGGGGCGAGTGGTTCGCCTTCAGCGAAGACCTCCAACCACGACTGGAGCCGAGCCTCGCGCTCGACTCGCTTAGGGTGGATCAGATCGCCCTCGCTCACCATTCCTATTGGCGTCCCATTATCATCGACGACCGGCACTGCGCTGATACCCTTGTCTAGCAGCAGCCGGGCGATTTCGCGCGTTAGCGTATCAGGACGCACTGTTACAACGGGCTTACTCATGACATCACGTGCATTCATTGGTCGTTGTTCCTCGTTTTCGTTATCGGCGCTCCTCTGCCGACGGAGGCGCTCGATTGCGTCTCTCCGCGCGGCGCCCGGAGTGCCTTCGGACTTCCATTATTTTGCTGTCGGTTCCGGCGAGAGCGGATCAGCAATCTTGAATCCGATGACCGGCTGCGAGGGCATCAGCCCAGGACCTTACGAAACCGCCAACGTCGTTACAAGGTTGGTTGATCTCTGCTTCGGCCTCTAGCCAGTTCGCAATATCGCGTCCTTTCCGGCGCCCTTCGCGCACCCAGATGAAATAGGCCCGCTCCCGAATTGCCTGCTCTCGCGCTCGCTCGACATCGAAATATCCTCCGTTGAAGAAGAGTAGCCGACCTCGTTCAGCGTGGTTATCGGTTCTCACCAGAAACAAGCGCGGCGACGCCGGGGAGCTCCCGGCCTTCGAGCCACTCGAGGAACGCGCCGCCGGCAGTAGAAACATAGAAGAGCTCATCGGTGACACCGGCAGCGTCCAGAGCCGCGACGGTATCGCCGCCGCCGGCGACGCTGAGCAGCTTTCCGGCGCGCGTCAGCTCGCTGATTTTTCTCGCCACCGCTACGGTCCCACGATCGAAGGGCGGTGTCTCGAAGGCGCCGAGCGGCCCATTCCAGACCAGGGTACGCGCCTCCTCGAGGAGCGCATCGATGCGCGTCACCGTCCTTGAGCCGACGTCGAGAATCATCATATCGCCGGGCACCGCCTCGGTCGCCACCGTTCGACTGGCACTACCCGGCTCGAGTGCGGCAGCGACAACCACATCTTCGGGCAGTACCACACGGCAGTTCTGCCGGCGCGCCAAAGCCAGAGTCTGGCGCGCACTGTCGGCCATGTCGCGCTCGCACAGCGAGCGGCCGATTTCCCGGCCCTCAGCACAGAGAAATGTATTCGCCATTGCGCCGGCGACGACGAGGATATCGACCTTGCCGACGAGAAAGCGCAACAAATCGAGCTTGGTCGAGATCTTCGCGCCGCCGATCAGTGCCAGAACCGGCCGCCTTGGCGTCTCGAGAGCCGCCGTCAGCGCCGTAAGCTCGGCCTGCATCAGCTTGCCGGCGGCATTCGGCAACAACCGCGCCAACGCGTCGATCGAAGCGTGGGCGCGGTGCGCAGCCGAGAAGGCGTCGTCGACGTAAATGTCGCCGAGTTCGGCAAGAGCTCGCGCAAAATCGGGCGAGTTCGCTTCTTCCTCCTTGTGGAAGCGAAGGTTTTCGAGGAGGGCCACCTGCCCGGGCTGAAGCGCGGAAACGACACGCTTCGCGTCGTCGCCAATGCAATCCTCAGCAAAGACGACTTCTCGACCGCCAATCGCCCGGCTCAGTGGCGCGATCAGGGGTCGAAGCGAAAAGGCGAGGTCTCTCGCTCCGTTCGGCCGGCCAAAATGCGACATCACGATGACCTTCGCGCCCCTATCGAGGAGCGCCTCGATGGTCGGCGCGAGTCGCTCAATTCGGGTCGTATCGGTGACAGTGCCGTTCTTCATCGGCACGTTCAGATCGGCACGCAGCAGCACTCGCTTGCCGCGTACGTCGATGTCGTCCACAGTTCGAAATTTGGTCATGGGGCTCTTACTTTCGCTTCGGGTCTCGCAGCCGGTGGATCAACAGGTTTAGCCAAGCCGGCCCAAATACGCCGCCACTTCACGTATGCGCATTGAGAAGCCCCATTCATTGTCGTACCAGGCGAGAACGCGGACGAACCGTTTGTCGAGGATCTGCGTCTGCGTCACATCGAAGACAGCGCTGTGCGGATCGTGGTTGAAATCAACCGAGACGGTCGGCGCCTTGTTGATGCCAAGGATCTCGCGCAGCCGGCTCGACCCTGCTGCTTCTTCCATTAACCCATTGATCTCCTCGCGAGAGGTATCGCGCGCCGCGTCGAAGGTGAAGTCAATCAAGGACACGTTTGCGGTTGGTACCCGGATTGCCGTGCCGTCAAGCTTTCCTTTGAGCGCCGGCAATACGAGACCGACCGCTTTCGCTGCGCCGGTCGAGGTCGGGATCATGGACAGCGCCGCTGCGCGGGCGCGGCGCAGATCACGGTGTAATGTGTCGATCGTGTTCTGATCGCCGGTATAGGCATGGATCGTCGTCATATACCCGCGCTCGATGCCGACGCCACGCTGCAGCACATACGCCACCGGCGCGAGACAGTTCGTCGTGCATGACGCGTTTGAAATGACCTTGTGCTCCGGCGTCAGCTCATCGTGGTTGACCCCCATCACAACAGTCAGGTCCGCGCCATCGGCCGGAGCTGAGACGAGAACCCGTTTTGCCCCAGCCTCGATGTGCTTCGCCGCGGTCTCGCGCTTCGTGAACTTTCCCGTGCATTCGAGTGCCACATCGATGCCGAGATTGCGCCAGGGTAGCTGGGCCGGATCACGTTCGGCGCTGACCGCGATCTTGCCGCGGCCGATGTCGATCCAGGTATCGCCGGCGGTGATCTCGCCCGGGAAACGTCCATGCACGCTGTCGTATTTAAGGAGATGCGCGTTGGTCGCGACGGGGCCGAGGTCGTTGATCGCGACGATTTCGACGTTCTCGCACCGGGTCTCATGTAGGGCGCGCAGGACCAGCCGCCCGATCCGCCCAAACCCGTTGATAGCAACTCGTACCGTCATGGCTAACCCCTTCGATTTCGCTCACGGACCGACACTGCATCTCCCGACGACCTCGACGCCTTGATCTAAGTCAATGCGCCTGGCGTTTAACCGCTAAGATTATGTCTGAAGCGGCACAAGTCCCGGAGCAGCACCATGAAAGATCGTCATGTCCGTTGGCTCAAGGACATCAAATTGAAAGATGTTCCGGAGGTCGGCGGCAAAACCGCTTCATTGGGCGAGCTGTATGCGCTGCTGCGGGCGGATGGCGGTCGGGTCCCCGACGGCTTTGCGCTGACTGCGGAGGCCTATCGTGACGCGCTCACCGCCGCCGGCGCTTCGCAGGAATTGCGCAGGCTCCTCAGCGATCTTGATCACCACAATATTGCCATGCTCGCCGAGCGTGCCGCAGCCGCGCGAAAGCTCGTCTACGAGGCGACCGGCAATAGCCGATTGACCCGGGAGATTGCCGACGCCTACCGCGCCCTTGAGGTCAAGTGCGGTGCTGGCTTAGCCGTCGCAGTGCGCAGTTCGGCGACTGCCGAGGACCTGCCGAATGCGAGCTTTGCCGGGCAGCACGAGAGCTTTTTAAACGTGCGCGGCGCGACCGCGGTGATCGAGGCCTGCAGGCGGTGCTTTGCCTCGATTTTCACCGACCGCGCCATCGTCTATCGCATCGACAACGGCTTCGACCATTTCAAAGTCGCGCTGTCGGTCGCGGTCATGAAGATGGTCCGTGCCGATCTTGGTGCAAGCGGCGTGATTTTCACCCTCGACACCGAGTCGGGGTTCCGCGATGTCGTCTTCGTCACCGGTATCTGGGGTCTCGGCGAGAACATCGTCCAGGGCAGGGTCGATCCGGACGAGTTCTACGTGCACAAGCCAACCTTCCGCCAAGGCTTCCGCGCTGTGCTGAGCCGCACCCTCGGCGGGAAGCAAATGCAGCTCGTTTATGCAAGCGGGGAAGGCGCCACGACCCGAAACGTGCCAACTCCCAAAGCGGCGCGAGAACGATTCTGCCTCACCGACGCTGAAGTCCTCGAACTCGCCGACTATGCGATCGCCATCGAGGACCACTATTCCGAGCTGGCTGGACGGCCGTCCCCGATGGACATCGAATGGGCCAAGGACGGCGAGGACGGCAGGCTCTATATCGTGCAGGCTCGACCGGAAACGGCCGCCTCACAGCGCGCGTCAGATGCTTTCGAGATGCATTCGCTGAAAGGCACCGGCCCAGTGCTCGCGACCGGCCGCGCGGTCGGAGAGAAGATCGCTTCCGGCAAAGTCCGTATCGTCGCCGATGCCCATCAACTGGCGGCCTTCAAACCCGGCGAAGTCCTGGTCGCCGAAGCAACCAGTCCCGACTGGGAACCAGTCATGAAGACCGCGGCCGCGATCGTTACCAGCCATGGTGGGCGCACTTGTCATGCCGCGATTGTCGCCCGTGAGCTCGGTCTGCCGGCCGTCGTCGGGGCAGAGGACGCGCTCGAAAAACTTGGCACCGGAACGTCAGTGACCGTCAGCTGCGCGGAAGGCGAGGTCGGCAACGTGTATAGCGGCGAGCTGCCGTTCGAGGTGACCCGGATCGCGCTGGACGCACTGCCGCGCCCGCGCACTCAGATCATGGTCAATCTTGGGGATCCCGAGGTTGCCTATCACACGGCGATGCTGCCCAATGACGGGGTCGGACTCGCGCGAATGGAGTTCATTATCAATCAGCACATCGGTGTCCATCCGATGGCGCTCGTGCATCCGGAAAAGGTGACGTCGAAAAAGGCACAGGCCGCGATTGCCCGCCTGGTGCAGACCTACGCGCAACCGGCCGATTTCTTTGTCGAGAAGCTCGCGGAGGGGATCGGTACAATAGCCGCTGCATTTTATCCGCGACCGGTCATCGTGCGGTTGTCGGATTTCAAGACCAATGAATATGCCAACCTGATCGGCGGCGCCGAGTTCGAGCCGAAAGAACAAAATCCGATGCTGGGGTTTCGTGGTGCGTCCCGCTACTCCCACCCGGCCTATGCCGACGGCTTCGCGCTCGAATGCCGGGCGTTGGCGCGCGTCCGCAACGAAATGGGCCTGAAAAACCTGTGCGTCATGGTGCCGTTTTGCCGCCGTGTCGCCGAAGCCGAGCAAGTGATTGCGACGATGGCGCGGCACGGTCTGAAACAGGGCGATAACGGGCTCGAGATCTACGTCATGTGCGAGATCCCCAATAACGTGATCCAGATCGACGCCTTTGCACGGCTATTCGATGGATTTTCGATTGGGTCAAACGATCTGACGCAGTTGACGCTGGGTGTGGATCGCGATTCGGAAATCGTCGCCTTCGATTTTGACGAGCGCGATCCGGGCATGCTCGAAATGTTGCGGCTTTCGGTCACTGGCGCGAAGCGCAATCACCGTCATGTCGGGATCTGCGGTGAGGCCCCGGCGAATTATCCGGAGATTGCGCAGTTCCTTGCCGGGCTCGGCATCGACTCGATCAGCGTCAATGCCGCAAGCCTGTTTCGCACGTTTACCGCAGTTCACGAGGCCGAGCAGCGGGCTACCGCAAGCGCCCGGGCCGCGGCGCAGTAACCCCCCTGCGGAGCAGGCAGTAATGGCTGCGATCGTCACATTGACGATCAACCCGGCGCTCGACATCGCGACATCGACCGATCGCGTCGAGCCAACCCATAAACTGCGCTGCTCGATGCCGCGCTATGACCCTGGAGGCGGCGGGATCAACGTCGCGCGCGCCGTGCACGCGCTGGGCGGCGACGCGGTCGCGATCTTCCCGGCGGGGGGAGCGGCAGGCGAAATGATCCGGCATCTACTGGAGCAGCAGGGGGTTCGCCATAACGCGATCGCAATTTCGGGTTTCACGCGCGAAAGCCTTGCGGTCGAGGAGCGCATGACCGGACGCCAGTTTCGGTTTCTTCTGCCGGGGCCGCAGATTTCCGAGAGCGACCAGGAGCGCTGTCTCGACCAGCTGGCGCTCGCAGCTGCAGAAGCCACATACATTGTCGCAAGCGGCAGCCTGCCCCTCGGTGTTCCCGAGGACTTCTACGCTCGTATTGCTAAGCTCGCCCAGTCTCTCGGCAAACGTTTCATCCTCGATACTTCCGGAGCCGCACTCAAACAGGCGGGCCGAGGAATTTATCTGTTGAAGCCGAGCCTGCGCGAGCTAGGGGATTTGGTCGGAAGCGAGATCCGCACGGAACGCGAGCAAGAGCAGGCGGCAAGAGAAATCATTGAGCAAGGCCGCAGCGAGGTCATTGTCGTTTCCTTGGGTGACCAAGGCGCCCTGCTCGTGACCGCTGGCAGAGCCGAGCGTTTCGCGGCGATCCCGGTTGAGGCGAGCGGTTCGGTCGGCGCTGGCGACAGCACGCTAGCAGGCATTATGGTCAGCCTTTGTCGAGGCCTCGAATTGGGCGAAGCCGTCCGCTACGGCATGGCCGCCGGCGCCGCCGCACTCCTCGGATCCGGGACCGAACTATGTCGTCGAAGCGACGTCGAGCGCCTCTACGCCCGCCAATCTCGGCAGCACTGAACCCAATCGGCCATGCATAGCGGTCGGCTCTGGGATCGCCACTCGAAGCGCCACTAGAGATCCGGCGAGAATCGCGGTTGGTGAGACTGACCAGTGCGGTCGGCGAGCAGCGACATCGGATTTGATCTACGTCAACGAAATTGACGCCTGGATCCCCTAATACCACGCGTCGGACGCTACACAAGGGGGGTCGGCCGTGACGTCGAAAGCCGCGATTGTCGAACGCCTCGGGGAGAGGGCCGTCCTGCTGCCGTAGCTGATCGGCGATGCCTTGACCGCCAACGATTTGATCAAGCTTCGCCTAAGCCTGCTTCAGGAAGCAGCCTTGCACGCGCAGGCGCCGCAACATCACCAGCACCATTTCGGACCAGACAAAGGAGGCGCCGGTTTAGCGGGCTCGTCCCCGACACCTTTGTCGCCGGGGCGCGCCTCCTTGGTCCTGGAAACCTCCTAATTCCCAGAGTCCGCGCGTTGCTTGCGGGTGGTTGCCGATGATTTGGCAACGATGCTTGCTCCTCTGCAGTCGGGAGGCGACGAGGCAACGCGGCCTTTGGCGGCGAGGGTCGAGACCTTGACGAGCCAGATCCCTGAAGCCGCAGATGATCAGCTGGACCTGCGCTTCATTGACGATTCTCGAACCAGCGGACGTAAGATTCTTTCGGCATAGGACCCGCCCCGCGCTGTTGCCGGTTGCGGCGCCATGATGTGCGGCCAGTCCCGCGGGTCGCCTTGATTCAGATCAACAAAGGAACGTCAGCTGCCCTATTGACGCTTTTGATCTAGGTCAAGGCCGAGGGAGCCAATTTGCGTTTTTGTGCCCTCGTGGAATGCAGAGCTCCTGCACGTTTCCGCCGATGCCGTCTTTTGAAAGGGAAGACCATGTCTCTGCCAGTCAAAGCGCTTATTCCAGTCATCGGCCTAATCGCCGGCTCGGCTCAGGCGCAGTTGTTCCCGACATGGGAAACACACATTGTCCTCAGCCAGCAAGACCTCGACATGATCCGCGGCACCGTGACCAATCAGATCCACGGCAAGCCCGTAGGAACCACTGCTTCGTGGAGCAACCCGGCTTCGGGAAATTCGGGGCTCATCAAGCTCGGTAAAAAGCTCGCTCGGCAAAACCAGCAATGCGAGGAAATCGAATATCTGGTGCGCTCAGGCGGTACGCCAGTCTACACCGAGCACTATCATTTCACCAGCTGCCTGCAGCTGGACGGGACCTGGAAAATCGCGTGAGCTTGGTTATTGGAGGGCTGCACATGGACGCGGCACTGAAGCAAGAGATTGTCTCGATACTCAATGAGGCGAACGATTTGACGATCGCGACCATCCGTGAGGACGGCTACCCACAGGCGACAACGGTCAGCTATGTTAATGATGGCCTCATTATCTACTTTGGCTGTGCGGCCGAGTCTCAGAAAGCTAAGAACATTGCCCGCAGCGATAAGGTATCGCTCACGGTCAACCTCCCTTACGCCAGTTGGACTGAGATCCGCGGTCTGTCGATCGCTGGCAAGGCGGAGGCTGTCACTGATCCTGAGGAGATAGATCAGGTAGGGCAATTGATGTTTCAGAAGTTTCCCCAGATCGCGCCATACGCGCCGACCGAGCTGGAGGGGATAGTGCTGTTCCGGATCACCCCGGAAATCATTTCTGTTCTCGACTACCGCAAGGGGTTTGGCCACACCGATCTCGTCAACGTCGTCGCTTGACGGATTGGGCCTGAGGTGCGTGAAAAAGCATTCTGATGTCCGAACAGAGAACGCAAAACCGTGATCCAGACGTCGAGCTGAGCCCTCCGCTGCACGAACAGCGAGGTGGTCTCCCGGCCGTCGTTGAGCGAGCGCCGGCGCGGCCACAGCGGCGGTGGAGACCGCGTGTCGCGCTTCTCGTTTTGTTGCTGATGATCGGCGCAGGTGCGGGCATCGGGTGGCTGTGGTGGCAGCAGCATCAATCGCAGCTGCCGCCCGGATTCGCTTCCGGAAATGGCCGCCTCGAATCCGACGAAATCGATATCGAAACCAGGTTTGCCGGCCGGATCGCGAAGCTTCTTGTCGATGAAGGGGACATGGTAACGGCGGGCCAGGTCGTCGCGACGATGGATACCCGCGATCTCCAAGCTTCCCTGAAGAAATCCGAGGCACTGGTGAGCCAGGCGGAGCGTGCGCTCGACGAAGCGCGAGCGAACCTCGCGCAACAGCAGACCCAGGTCACGCTAGCGCAGCAGGAGCTCGACCGTACCAGTGCCCTCGTGCCGAGGGGCTTCGCCACCGTCGAGCTGCCCGATCAGCGGCGTCAACAGATGAACGCCGCCGTTGCCGCACAAAATGCGGCGAACCACAAGGTTGCCGAGACGCAGCATGCACTCAACGCAGCGACACACGACGTTGAGCTCTATCGGGTCAACATTCTCGACAATACCCTCGTCGCGCCCAGGGAGGGGCGCATCCAGTATCGGGTCGCCAATTTTGGGTGAAGTCCTTCCGGCGGGCGGCAAGGTCTTTACGATGCTCGACACATCGTACGTCTACATGGATGTCTACCTGCCGACCGCAGATGCCGGGCGGGTCAGGCTGGGCTCCGAGGCCAGGATCGTGCTCGACGCCTACCCCGACCATGTGATCCCGGCCAACGTCGCATTCATTGCCAGCCAGGCGCAGTTCACGCCCAAGACCGTCGAGACCAAAGACGAGCGCGACAAGCTGATGTTTCGCATCCGGGTGCGGATCGACCCGGAGCGGCTGCGCGGCCGTGCGGAGTTCGTCAGGAGCGGGTTGCCGGGCATGACCTATCTGCGCACTGATCCCTCGATCGCCTGGCCGTCGAAACTGCAGGCAAGCGCGCCTCCATGATCGGAGCTGATGGTGCGGTTGCGCGGCTAGACGGGGTCACGCATCTTTATGCCAAGATAGCCGCGCTCGACGCCGTCACGCTCGCAGTACCGGCGGGCTGTACGGTCGGGCTCATCGGCCCTGATGGGGTTGGCAAGTCGTCATTTCTGGGCATCATTGCCGGTGCCCGGAAGATCCAATCGGGAAGAGTTTCGGTTCTGGGCGGCGACATGGCGAACTCCGCGCACCGTGCAGCCGTTTGCTCCAGTATCGCCTTCATGCCGCAAGGCCTCGGCAAAAACCTCTATCCCGATCTCAGCGTGCGCGAGAACATCGAGTTTTTCGGTCGCCTATTTGGACGATCCCGTTCCGAGCGCGTGCATCGCATAGCTGAGCTTCTCGCCGCCACCGGGCTTGCACCATTCGCCGACCGCTCGACAAAGAAACTGTCGGGCGGGATGCGGCAAAAGCTCGGCCTTTGCTGTTCGCTGATCCACGATCCTGATCTTCTGATCCTCGACGAGCCGACGACCGGTGTCGACCCGCTCTCACGGCGCGAGTTCTGGGAGCTGATCGGGCGGATCCGGTCGCGCCGCCAAGGCATGAGCGTCATCGTCGCGACCGCCTATATGGAAGAGGCCGAGCGGTTTGATTGGCTCGTCGCAATGAACGCCGGGAAAATCCTGGCGACCGGGACGCCGTCGGAGCTCAGGGCGCAAACCGGAGCGCGAACCGTGGAGGACACGTTCGTTGCGCTCTTGCCGGAACCACAGCGCGCGGGTCACCGGGCGCGGAACATCCCGCCGCGCCGCATCACCGATACTGAGCCAGTCATCGCAGCGCACGGCCTGACCGGCCGGTTCGGTGATTTCACCGCTGTCGACCAAGTTAGCTTCACGATCGAACACGGCGAGATCTTCGGCTTTGTCGGCTCGAACGGCTGCGGTAAGACGACGACGATGAAGATGCTGACCGGGTTATTGCCGGCCAGCGAGGGCGAAGCGCTGCTGTTCGGCCGTCCGCCCGATGCCAGCGATTTGAAGTTGCGCAATCGCGTCGGCTATATGTCACAGTCCTTCTCGCTCTATACCGAGCTTACAGTTCGGCAGAACCTCGATCTTCACGCGCGGTTGTTTCACCTGCCGATGCGCAAGGCAAAGGCGCGCATTGCCGAATTGATCGACCGCTTCGGTCTTGCGGACCATGTCGACCAACGCGCCCTCGATTTACCTTTAGGCATCCGCCAGCGGCTCTCGCTTGCAGTCGCCGTCGTCCACGAGCCCGAAATGCTGATCCTCGACGAGCCGACCTCGGGCGTCGACCCGCTAGCGCGCGATCGATTCTGGGAGTTGCTGATCGAACTGTCGCGCAATCAGGGTGTGACGATCTTTGTCTCGACCCATTTTATCAACGAAGCCGAGCGCTGCGACCGCATTTCACTGATGCATTCGGGTCGCGTTCTGGCGACCAATACTCCCGCTGGCCTGGTCAAAGCGAGCGGCGCCGCGACACTCGAAGAGGCGTTTATTGCCTATCTTGAAGAGGCCTCTAAAGCGCATGCGGTCGCCACAATAGAGGAGGCTGCGTTGGAGGCGCCCAGGAGATCTGCGGCCAATGCAGTGAAGCGGTCGTTCAGTGCGCAGCGTCTTTTCGCCTGCACGATTCGCGAATCGTTGGAACTCATGCGCGATCCGATCCGGCTCGGCTTCGCGGTGTTCGGTACGACCTTTCTGATGCTGGTTTTCGGCTTCGGAATCTCGACCGACGTCAACAATCTCTCCTTTGCCGTCCTCGACCGCGATCAGAGCCATGAGAGCCGCGCCTATCTCGAAGAAATGCGCGGCTCGCCTTACTTCCTCGAAAAACCGATCCTCACCGACTATGCCGATCTCGAGCAGCGGCTCGAGAACGGGCATATCAGTGCCGGCATCGAAATCCCGCCCGGTTTTGGGCGCGCCATCGCGCGCGGGCGCCCGGTATCGGTGGCCGCCTGGGTGGATGGTGCCCGGCCCTTCGTGGCCCAGACGATCCGCGGCTATCTGCAGGGCATGCATCAATTGTATCTCGCCGATCCGGCGGTGAAAACGACACGGGGGACGCCCACGCCGCCTGCCGATGTCGCGGTCAGGTTCAAGTACAATCAGGATTTTGACAGCGTCTATGCGATGGTGCCGTCGACAATGGCGCTGGAACTAGCGCTCTTTCCAGCGATTTTGATGGCGCTCGCCATCGTGCGCGAAAAAGAACTGGGCTCGATTACCAACCTCTACGTTACCCCGGTCACGCGCCTCGAATTCCTCGTCGGCAAGCAACTGCCCTATGTCGCGGTGGCGATGGTCAACTTCGCACTGATGTGTGTGATGGCGCTGCTCGTCTTCAAAGTGCCGCTCAAGGGAAGCTTTTTGACATTGCTGCTCGGAACGCTGATCTACGTCGCCGCGACCACCGCTTATGGCATGCTGATCTCAGCGTTTGCCTGCACTCAGATCGCGGCACTCTTTGGCACGGCCATTCTGACCGTGCTGCCGGCAACGATGTTTGCCGGCATGATGGTCCCGGTTTCCTCGCTCTCGGGAATGGCTCAGATCATGGGCCGGCTGTTTCCGATGACCTATTTCTTGCCGGTCAGTGTTGGTGCCTTCACAAAAGGCTTCGGGTTTTTCGATCTCGCCCCAAACCTGGCGGCACTCGCGCTTTTTATCCCGGCCCTGACGCTTCTGAGCCTTCTGCTGCTTCGCAATCAGGAACGCTAGGCCAAGACCACTCAATGCGGGCGCTCGCAAATATCTTTTGGCTAGGCACCAAGGAGCTGCGCAGCTTCCTCAAGGATTTCGTGCTGCTGGGGCTGGTGATCTATGCGTTCTCGGTCGCCATTATCGCGCAGGCGCAAAGCAGTTCGCAGGAGGTGCGCAATGCGTCGGTCGCGATTGTCGACGAGGACAATTCGGAGCTGTCGCGTCGCATCGCACACGCTTTTCTGCCTCCATTTTTCCAAACACCCGAACCGATTGCCGAGCGCGACATCGTCCCCTCGATGAATAGCGGACGGTACACCTTCGTGATCGATGTCCCACCCAGCTTTCAGCGCGATGTTCTGGGGGGGCGCCGGCCTACAATCCAGCTGGACGTCGATGCCACCGCGATGGTGCAGGCGGGGCTCGGGGCCGAATACGCGCAGCAGATCATCATGACCGAGATCAACGATTTTCTCTGGCGGCGCGAGGCCAATCCGCCGTCGCAGGTCAACCTGGTCGTGCGTATCGCCTTCAACCCAAACGTCACAACCGCATGGTTCACCAGTGTGATGGGGATCATCAACAGCATCACGATGCTTGCGATCATTCTGGCAGGGGCGGCCGTTGTTCGCGAACGGGAGCACGGGACAATGGATCATCTTCTGGTCATGCCCCTGACCCCGTTCGAGATCGCGATGTCAAAAATCTGGGCGAATGGCCTCGTTATTGTCGTGGCAGTCGGCCTTTCGCTACGCCTCGTCGTCCACGGATTGCTCGCCGTTCCGATTGCGGGATCGATACCGCTGTTCCTGATCGGCGCGGCGGTGTACCTGTTTTTTGCTACCGCGATCGGCATTTTCCTCGGGACGATTGCGCGGTCGATGCCCCAGCTCGGCCTGCTCTACCTGCTGGTTTTTCTGCCGCTGAACATGCTCTCTGGCAGCAACACGCCGCTCGAAAGCATGCCGGCGTGGCTGGCGACGATTATGCAGGCATCACCGTCGATGCATTTCGTATCGTTCGCGCAGGCGATCCTTTACCGCGGCGCCGGCTTTACAGTAGTTTGGCCGCAGTTCGTTATCGTCGCACTGATCGGCGGCGTCTTTTTGTGGCTCGCCTTGCTTCGCTTCCGGCGAGTCTCCAGCGCGACGTGATCTCGCGAGACGCGGCATTAGGCTGTCGCAGTTCATATTCGGCCAACGCCTTCTGGCGCAAACATCCCGCTGCCGGCTCGCGTCGCCGAATTGCGCCTTCATTGACACAGATCAATTCATCTGCATTCGCTTCGATAGAGGATGTCGGCGTTTCATCAGCCTGTGCGGTTGGAGGGAGTAATGACGGCGCTGGAAGTCGCGGTTTTGATCGGGATTATTGCGGCATTTACGACATTCGCGGCTGTTCTTGCTTGGGTTTCTTGGGCTGACGGAAAACCTGCCTCACCGCCGCGGACCATCCCGGCCAGAGCCGCGACGCGGAACCGCGGGGAAAATCGGGTTGACCAGATCGGCCGGGCCAGTTCGGCGTAGGCGAAGCAAAAAAGCGGCGGGCTGCGCCCGCCGCCTGGAACGTGCGCGCCTTTATGCGGCAGTTTTGACCTCGATCTTTTTCGCGGGCTTCTGCGCCTCAGCCGTCTTCGGCAAGGTTAGCGTCAGCACACCCTTCGAGAGGTCGGCTGCGATTTGGTCACGCGCCACCCCATCTGGGAGCGCAAAAGCGCGCTGGAACGAGCCATAGGCGCGTTCGGTGACGTGGTAGTTCTTATCCTTCTGTTCTTTTTCTTGCTGCTTTTCCCCTTTGATCATAAGCGTATCGCCGACGATGGAGACATCGAGGTCTTTTGCCTCCAATCCGGGCAGCTCTGCAGTGATTTTATAGGCTTTCTCATCCTCGCTGACATCGATCGCCGGTGCCGCAAAGTTGAACGAGCTCTCGAAACGCCAGGCCGGCTCCATCTCGAACATCCGACGCAACGAGGGCATCCCAAAGCCGGTTGAAAAGCGGTCAAACAGGCGGTCCATCTCACTGCGGAACGAGCGCCAGACATCGGGCACTGGTGCCGGTGCTGGCGTCGCTTTCTTCACTTCGACAGGCGTACTGGCCATTGTGGTCCTCCAAGGGAAAATAGGTGCATACTGCAAATGCAGTGTCACGCTAGCACGGCCGCTTCTTCATTGATGCAGATCAATCTCTCCCCGCGCTGCGCTGACCGCCGCCACCAGATTGTCCGGCTATCTCGCACCCATCTATTGATTGATTTGCATCAATGAAGGACCGGAGGTCGGTCGTGCAATAATATAATATAAGAGGCCTGTCGAATGCCATCACAAGAAAGAATGTCCCGATGACCAGTTTTACCTTTCCGTCGAACAGATGAAGTCGGCCCCGCCGGAAGTTCGGCGCTGGATCGAACGCGAGATCACGACCTCGCTCACTGCATTGGGGAAGCCCGAGCACGACCCCTCGCAAGTCCATGCAGCCGCGCTCGCCGCCTGTATGCCGGAGGAGGCTATGTAAGTCTTCGAACTGATCAAGGGCAATTTTCTGCTGTCGCAAGTTTTCTTCGAACTGGCACGTGAAATGCCAAACAGCCAAGGCGCCGGACCGCTTTATCCGATCAGTGTCCCGGAGGTGCTGCGTCACACGCGGCTGGGCGACGGCGATCGGCTCGTCGACTGTTTTACGGCGATCAATCAGGCGTTTCAGACGATCCGCAACGATCCGGAAGCGACGCTATTTGGCTTTGATCAACATGGACATGTGTTCATTCACCAAGCGACACACGACAGCATTCGTCAGCTCTGGGCGCAGTTGTTCGTTGCCCATGCGCCAATGGCTAGCGGACCAGCGATGGCCGGGTTCACGCCGCCTCACGTCGGGCCAAGCGAGGACATCGCTCAACACCCGCCCGGTTTCGCCAGTGTCAACTTTTGAACCGGATTTCAAATGAAGCAAACAAACTTACCCCCTCGCGGGCTTGCTGCCGCTCGCCGAATCGCTGGACATGCTCAGGAAGATCACAACCTGGATCCGTATCAGCGGCAACAAAAGCTAAAAGACGACACTGTCTGCCCGCAATGCAGTGTGGTCTATCACAAGGGACGCTGGCGGTGGGGGCCGAGACCAGAGAACGGCCACGAAGCGCTTTGTCCGGCCTGCCGGCGCATCAACGACAAGTTTCCAGCCGGCGTCGTCGAATTGCGTGGCGCCCTCGGACGCCAGCAGAAGGAGGAGATCGTTCGTTTGGCGCGCCATCGAGAGGAAGCCGAAAAACGCGAGCATCCACTCAACCGCATTATCGAGATCCAAGAGGATGCAGAGGGGATCGTCATCAACACGACAGACATCCACCTGCCGCGCCGGATCGGCGAAGCCGTGGAACGCGCCTTCCACGGCAGCGTCAGCGAGGATTTCGATCAAGGCGGATACTTCGTACGCGTCAATTGGACGGCCAGAACCTAGCAGCGTACGTTTTGCTCACGTCAAATCAACGGAAAAAGTGGTCCCGGACGGAGCGGCCCCGAGATTGTATGGTCCTCAACACCTCGAACGCCGGGGGTGTTTTCGGCGGCTATGCGCAGCGCCCTGCGCTCATCCTCCGATCCGACGACGCCCCAAAAATGCACGACGCCGTCCGAGACAACAATGTCCGATTCACTACAATTTGCCCATCTCTGCTTGCACAGATCGGCTAGCAAGCGGCTGCGTATCGGGCCATCCCGCTCATCATCGGTCGAGTTGGCTCCGCCGCTCGCCAACACCCGCAGGAGATCGGCACGGCTGACGATCCCGACGAGCTTGCCGTCGTGCAGAACAGGCACACGCTTGATGCGTTTCGTCTCCATCAGATCGGCTATTTCGCCGAGAGTCGCCAATTCGGTGACGCTGACCACGTCGCGCGTCATAATGTCGGCCAGCCGTCCGGCGTGTGACTTGATGTATTCGGCGGCCAACCGAGAATTCGGCGAGAACCACTCGCTCCAGCGCGAGTGCCGGCGCTCGGTGTTGGTTTCGGCCCGGCGCAACAAATCGCCTTCGGTGACGATCCCGACGAGCCGGCGATCCCCGTCTACGACGGGAATGCCGCTGATGCGACTGTTGATTAAGAGCTTCGCCGCGTCTTGGACGGTCATTTGCGGGGCGGCCGTCATGACATGGCTGGTCATTACATCGATCGCCCTCATACGCCTCTCCTTCCTGCGGTCGGCAACGCTAGTCTCGAAAACCGGCTGCATCATTGATGTGGATCAAGGATTGGCTTGTCTAAACCCGCATTCGCCGGATGACCGGCGATCTTGACCCGGCATCAGAGAGGGTTTTCGTATAAGATTCAGCATCTTATCGAGAGCCAACCGGCGCAACAATGGCGGAGCCGAGGGGTGAAGCGGATAAGGGCGCTCTGCGGCTCGATCTCAACCGTCGCCTGTTACTGCAATTTCGCGGCACGACGATTACCTCTGACGCTGTGCTGCTGCCTTAGCGCGAGCTCGATGAGCCCTCAGTCTTACGGGCGGGGGTGGAGATACGCTCGCCGACGCACGTACCGGGAAGAACATCCGTCACCTGCTGCGCCAATCTCTATTCGGGCTACTGGCCGGCTACGAAGACGTGAACGACGCCGAGAGGCTATGCCGTGATCCGGTGATGCGCTGGGTGGTCGGTGACCGGGCGATCACCGGGTCTGCCGCGTCGGCCAGCCAGATGGGTTGCCTCGAGACGAAGTGGCAGAGCCGACCCGAAAACCTTGCCGCGCTCGCCGATCTGCCCGGCCAGATCGACAAGGTGCACCGTCGGCGACCGCCGAAGACCATCGTGCTCGACATGGATTCCAGCGAGCGCCCGACCTAGGGCGAGCAGGAAGGCAGTGCCTAAAACGGGCATTTCGGCTGTACCTGCTATCACCCGCTGTTCGGTGTTCAATCAGTTCGGCGATGTCGAGCGGTGCGCCCTGACGCCGGGCAATGTGCACAGTGCCGACGGCTGGCGCGCGGTGCTGGAGCCGGTGATTGCCCGCTACCGGCGGATCATGAAGCGCCTCTACTTCCGCGGCGATGCGGCTTTCGGCAACCCCGAGATGTACGAGTTTCTCGAAGCCGAGCGCATCGGCTACACGATCCGGCTGCCGACCAACAGCGTCTTGCAGCGGAGGGTTGGTCACGATAAACCCGACCGTTGGGTACATTGGCCAGGGTGCCATTCGACCTTGGCCACGACGCGGCTTGTGCCAGCTCTGCGCCTGATATCGGCGCTAATTTGGGAGAAGCCGGATTATAGCGCCTTTCCGAGCTTTATCCCGAACCGCTCAATAGCCGTGCGGGTTGAGGGACCGAGATTGAGCGCGTCCCATCCTCGCCGCCGCCTCGCATTACCGCCATACGGGCCGAAGGTTTCCCTGAGCGCACGCTTCAATCTAGCAGCGCCGACACCCCGCCACTCCAGAAGGTACTCGGGTTGATTGTTCGGTGGCGTTGATCTGGCTCAATGCGCGATTTGGCGATCCGCGTTCTAGTGGCAGCTAGAACCAGCATGGAGACGTTCCGATGCGCGCTATGGACGTGATGACGAATGCGGTGATTACGGTCGACGAGAACGCATCCGTGCCGTCGGCCGCAAAATTGATGGCCAAACACGGTATTAGCGCGGTCCCGGTTGTCGATCGAGAGAATCGGGTGATCGGGATGGTCAGCGAGGGCGATCTCCTGCACCGCGCCGAAATCGGGACGGAGCACCGCCGATCCTGGTGGCTCGAAATGGCGTCGTCGACCAACAAGCTCGCCGGGGATTACATCAAGTCGCACAGCGGCAAGGTAAAGGACGTCATGACGCGCGATGTCTGGTCGGTTACCGAGGAGACTCCGGTCGCCGACATTGCCGTGCTGCTGGAAACCAACCGGATCAAGCGGGTGCCGGTCCTGCGCGATGGCCAGCTCATTGGCATAGTCAGCCGGGCAAACCTCGTGCGGGCGCTCGCGATGACGGTCACCGAGGTGGCGGATGGCGCCGAAACGGATGACCGCTCGATCCGCGACAAGCTACTGGCCGCGCTGAAGGCGCAGAAATGGGCCGAGGTCTCGCCGGCAAATGTGACCGTCAAGGACGGCGTTGTCCATTTGTGGTCCTCCTATCTCTCCGAGAGAGAAAGGCGGGCGCTCATTGTCGCCGCCGAGAACACTGCGGGCGTTCAGGGCGTCGAGGACCATATGAGGCCGGTCCCGGCCTATTTGCTGGGTTAAGGAGCTGAAAGATGTCATTGCACCCGATTGCTGACAAGGCCGAGGTCTCAGTCGATTTCCCGGACAAAGCTTACATCGGCAGTTTTAGCCGGCACTCGCAATTTGACGCCTACGCCGACAGCGACAGCGTCGCCATCAGACTTGTACGACCGGGTGAGGATCGGCGTGAGGCGGTCGTCCACCTTCATTATGGTTTGTTGGCGGAGATCCTTGCCGAACTCGCACGGTCCCTGAGCTCGCGCGACCCGCTTGACGAGCAGCATCGCACGGAGCTCAGCGAAGCGGCAAGGCAGCTTGCAGCCTCGCTGGAGCCACGAAACGGGCCAGCGAGTGTCGTATAGAGCTTTATGTACCGTATTGACAGCGTTGGTGCCTGCCCTTGTAGCCGCGCATTCCATCCGGGCCGACGTCAATAAAGGCGTGCAACTCGCGCGGCAATGGTGCGCTAATTGCCATGTGATCAATGGAAGCTCTGCTGCTGCCGTTCCACAAGGTCCGCCAACTTTTCCCGCAATAGCGCGCAGCGGAATGACCAGCGACCAGCTCCGTGCATTTCTGACACATCCGCACGGCGCGATGCCGGATCTCGCGTTGACGCGCGCCGAAATCGACGACCTCATCGGCTACATCGGGACGCTCCGCTGATGGCGGACGGCGTCGCGACTCTATCTCGCGTTTGGTGGCATGGCTTCCGGCAATTGCGCTCTTCGCATCGCCACCACGACCCGGCTATTGCGCAGCGCCTGCTCGATGCCGCCGCTGCGGAACCCGAGGAGCTGCTAAAACAACTCGGGACGACGCACGAGGGTCTCGACACACAAACGGCAGCACAAAGGCTCAGCACCTATGGCCCGAACCTTGTCGCTCGTGAGCGCCAGCAGAACCTCGTCAGGGAGCTAATTGGGCGGGCCAAAAACCCGCTCAATTTCTTGCTGCTGTCCCTGGCGGCAGTCTCTTATTTCTTCGGCGATACACGGGCCGCGGTGGTGATCGCTGTAATGGTGGTGCTGAGCGTGTCCCTTGCCTTCCTCCAGGAGCATCGCTCAAACAACGCAGCCGCAAAGCTGCGTGCTATGGTGCGGACGACAGCCACCGTCCTGCGGCGCCAGGCGGGGAGCGCCGCCGGCGAGCTGGCACTAGAGATCCCGATCGAGGAGCTCGTTCCCGGCGATGTCGTAAGGCTTTCGGCCGGCGACATGATCCCCGCGGATCTACGGGTGTTCGCGGCCAAGGACCTATTCCTGAACGAGGCGTCGCTGACCGGAGAGGCGATGCCGGTCGAGAAGTCGGCGGCACCAATTCACGGCCAGAGGGATGCGCCAACGGATCTGCCCAATATCTGCTTCATGGGCAGCAATGTACTGAGCGGCGCCGGCATCGCCGTCGTCGTTCAATCCGGGTCCCGGACCTATTTCGGCGAGCTCGCCGGGATGCTGATAAGGCAGCGTGCGCCAACCAGCTTCGACAAAGGAGTTACTCGCTTCACCTGGCTGATGATCCGCTTTATGGCGGTCATGGTGCCGAGTGTCTTTGTGATCAACGGCGTCACAAAGGGCGACTGGCTGGAGGCGTTGATGTTCGCTCTCGCGGTCGCAGTCGGGCTGACCCCCGAGATGCTGCCGATGATCGTCACCGTCAACCTCGCGAAGGGCGCCATCGCGATGTCGCGCAAGCGCGTCATCGTCAAGCGCCTCAACGCGATCCAGAACTTCGGGGCGATGGACGTGCTGTGCACCGACAAAACGGGCACCCTGACCCAGGATAAAATTATCCTGATGCACCACTTCGATCTGCACGGGCAAGAATCGAACCGTGTCCTCGAATATGCCTATCTCAACAGTCATTATCAGTCTGGCTTGAAAAATCTGCTCGACGTTGCCGTGCTCGATCACGTCGAGATGAAAGAACATGTCCAGCTCGAGCACCGCTTTGAAAAAGTCGACGAGCTTCCTTTCGATTTTTCGCGACGGCGCATGTCGGTCGTGCTGGCGACCGAGGAAAACAAGCACGTGCTAATCTGCAAGGGTGCCGTCGAAGAGGTGTTTGCCGCCTGCACAGACTACACACTGGACGGCGACGTCGCCCCGCTCGACCCGAGCCATCTCGTCCAGATGCAACAGCAGACCGCAAAGCTCAACGCTGATGGGTTTCGGGTGATTGCGGTCGCCTATAAAGAGAGCAGCGACACCCAGTCGAGCTATCGGCTTGAAGACGAGAGCGGTCTCACCCTGCTCGGCTATATCGCATTCCTCGATCCGCCAAAGGAGAGCGCTGGCATTGCGATCGCGGCCCTCGCCCATTCGGGCGTCGGGGTCAAGATCCTGACCGGCGACAACGACATCATTGCCCGCAAAATCTGCCGCACGGTGGGGGTGCCAACCGACGATGTTCTTCTCGGGGGAGATATAGAAAAATTGACGGATCAGGAATTAGCGCAGCGGCTAGAAAAAGTCACCGTCTGCGCCAAAGTGTCGCCGGCGCAAAAGGCTCGGATCATCGAAGCCCTGCATCTGACGGGACATGTCGTCGGCTTTCTCGGCGACGGGATCAATGACGGTCCGGCACTAAAGAGCTCCGATGTCGGAATCTCGGTCGATACCGCCGTCGATATTGCCAAGGAATCTGCCGATATCATCCTTCTCGAGAAGAGCCTGACGGTATTGTCCGATGGGGTTCTCGAGGGCCGCAAGATATTCGGCAACATCGTTAAATACATAAAAATGGGAGCCAGCTCGAATTTTGGGAACATGTTCAGCGTGCTCGGGGCGAGCATCTTCCTGCCGTTTCTGCCAATGATGCCAATCCAGGTTCTAACCAACAACCTGCTCTACGATTTCTCGCAAACGACAATCCCGACGGATAACGTCGACGACGAATACATCTTTGCGCCTCGAAGATGGGATATCGGCAATATTACCAAATTCATGCTGTTTCTCGGGCCGATCAGCTCAATTTTCGACTACGTCACTTATGGGACCTTGCTCTTCGTATTTGACGCCTGGACCAATCCTCCTTTATTTCAGACCGGATGGTTCGTTGAGTCGCTGCTGACCCAGACATTGATCATCCACATCATACGCACGGCAAAAATCCCGTTTCTGCAGAGCCGCGCGAGCAACTCTCTGATCGTGACGACGATCATGGTGGCCGGTGCCGGCGCGCTTCTTCCCTACTCCCCATTGGGCCCGACACTCGGCTTCGTACATTTGCCGGACCTCTACTGGTTGGCCGTTCTTTTGATTATCCTCGGCTACTGCGTGCTGGCTCATCTGGTCAAGACGTGGTTTGTCCGCCGCTGGGGAATGTGATCAGTAGGTACTTCTACGTAGGTAGTTTTCCCTAAGGTACATTCCTAATTTCGGCTGCCACAGGAAGCGGCGATGCTCCCTCCATCGCAAGCGCTGGAGGGACATTATGTACAGACAGTTTGGCAACGTCGATTATCGCAACGGGTTTGCAGAACTCGGGCACGATGGTGCCGCGATCGTGCAATCAGGTCGGCTCGAAGCGCTGGTGGCACTAGAGCGCATTGGAACACGACTCAGGTTCTCACGCAATGACGAGATCTATGCCGAGGGTGACGGAGCGGATTGCTGGTACAAGGTCGTCTCCGGGACGGTCCGGGTCTGCAAGCTTCTCGCCGATGGCCGGCGCCACGTTGCTGAATTCTGCTTCAGCGGCGATTGCTTTGGTGTCGACGGCAGCAGCGAACGTCCGTATTCGGCGGAGGCGGTGGATGACGTTGTCGTGATGCGGTACCCGCGCAAGGCCACCGAACGAACGATCGACGAGAACCCAGCACTGGCACGCCATCTGTGCGATTCGATGCTGCGCGATCTCGCAAACGCGCACGGGCGCACATTGCTGCTTGCCCGCATGACCGCACCCGAACGCGTCGCGACGTTTCTTCTCGAGATGTTCGAGCGGTGCGACAGGTCGAAGGCGCTCGACCTACCGATGTCGCGCAATGACATCGCAGATTATCTCGGGCTCACGATCGAGACCGTCTGCCGCGTTTTATCGCTGTTTAAGCGCGAAGATATTATCGCCATTCCGAGCCCGCATCGCATCGAGTTGCTCGATCGCCACGCTCTCCAGAACGTGGGTGAAACTTGATGAGTTTGGCGGGCGGTTGATCCAGGTCAGTGTGCATTATGCCAAATGCGGGTCCGATTAGGGTTTCTCGGATAGAGGCCAGCATGACCGTTCCTTGGGCATACCGCCCATCCGAACAGAGCCACGAGCCGATTTGTATCGTCGACGACGACGTATCGGTTGCCGACTCACTAAAATCACTGCTCGAAGCCTTTGGGTTCGACGTGAGGTGCTACACTTCAGGAGCCGAATTCGTTGCCGATCACCGGCACCGAATCGCGAGCTGTCTGGTGATTGACCAGCACATGCTCGGTTTGAACGGCCTCGATGTCGTCGATCACCTGCAAAAAGAGGGCGTGCGAGTGCCGACAATCCTGATTTCGGGTCGGCTCGATACAAACATCAGGGAGCGCGCCTCGCGCTTGGGGGTGACGAGCGTGATTGAGAAGCCCTTTGCTGCCGACCGGCTGGTCAACCTTATTCGGACGGCCTTGTTGGAACGCAATTGATGCCGCCCATCGGATACCGGTTGCCGAAAACGATTTATCGCTATGTTTTCGCAGCGAGTTGGCCACACCAGATCGCGCTGGTGACACTGACGGTCGTCACTTTTCTGCTCGAAGTCGCACCGCTGGAGATCCAGCGCCGGGCTGTCAACGATCTCGTCAAGGAAAGATCCTTTGAATTGGTCGTGGTTTTGTGCGCCGCTTATGCGGGCGTTGTCCTTGTTCAGGGTTCGACCAAACTCGCCCTCAACGTCTATCGAGGCTGGGTCGGCGAAAACGCCACCCGGGATTTGCGCCGCCACGTCCTGGCCTATCTGAGGATCGCCCGGGTCGCGACACCGGGCCCGGAGGCGCGCGGTGTCGGAACGGCGATGATCGTCGGAGAGGTCGAACCGATCGGTGGTTTCGTCGGCAGCAGCATCTCAGAACCTCTACTTCAGGCCGGGATATTGCTCTCCGTGCTCGCCTACATCGTTCACATCGACAGGTGGATGGCGGCAGCAGCATTTGCTTTGTTTGTGCCCCAGCTGGTGTTCGTGCCGCTGATGCAGGGCGCAATAAACCGCCGCGCCGGGGTGCGGGTGTGGGTTTTGCGGCAGCTCGGCGTCAGCACTGTTGATACGCGCACCGCGTCGGTCGAGCGGGACGTGTCCGACGGCAGACGGATCGATCGGGTGCTGCAGCTCAACATGGGAATTTACAAGCTCAAGTTTTCGATGAATTTCCTGATGAACTTTTGCAGCCATTTGCAAGTCGTAGCTGCATTGCTGATCGGCGGATGGCTGGTGCATACCGATCAGCTGGAAGTAGGTGGCGTAGTTGCCTTTATCTCCGGTGCTGCGCGTCTCAACGATCCGTGGGGTGATCTGGTCAACTACTTCAGAGATTTGAGCATGACACAGGTGAAGTACGGCTTGGTCGCCGACAGAGTAAACCAGCTCTCCGAGCGCTGGACGACGATCCCGATCGATCAGAGAACGGCATTCCAGGTGGAGGCTTGACCAACCGGTAGAAGCCAATGTCTGTTCGCAATTTCGATACGCTGTTCACGCCACGATCCGTAGCGCTGATCGGCGCAACCCCACGGCCCGGCTCGGTCGGCGCGGTGGTGGCGCGCAATCTGCGCCGCGCCGGGTTCGCTGGCGAGCTGATGCTGGTCAACCCGCATCACCACGCGATCGACGGGTTGATTGTGCATCCGGATGTAGCAAGCCTGCCGCAGGCCCCGGACCTCGCGGTCATCGTCACGCCGCCCGACACAGTGCCTGGTCTCGTCAGTGAGCTGGCCAAACGGGGTACGCGCGCAGCTGTCGTGATTACGGCCGGTTTTGGGGAGCTCGGTGAGCAGGGCGCCAGCTTGCAGCAGGCCACGCTCGACGCAGCACAGCCGCACCTCATGCGCATCGTCGGGCCGAACTGTGTCGGCATAATGGTGCCGCGACTGGGGCTCGACGCTACCTTTTCTCATCTGGCAGCACCGGCGGGGGACATCGCCTTCATCAGCCAATCGGGTGCAATGATCACAGCGATGCTCGACTGGGCTGTCTCGCGTGGCATCGGTTTTTCGCATGTCGTCTCGCTGGGAGATATGGCGGATGTCGATTTTGGCGACATGCTCGACTATCTCGCCGCGGATCCGCACACCCGAGCTATCCTGCTTTATACCGAAGGCATCACCCATGGGCGCAAATTCATGTCTGCGGCGCGAGCGGCCTCGCGGCTCAAGCCCGTCCTCGTTCTAAAGGCGGGCCGCTCGAGTGCGGGCGCGCGCGCCGCGACCTCGCATACCGGCGTTCTTGCAGGCGCTGACGCCGTCTATGACGCCGCGTTTCGTCGCGCCGGGATGCTGCGGGTCGGCACAATGGCTGAGCTGTTCGACGCCGCCGAGACATTGGCGTTGACGCGAGAGCAGGTCGGCGACCGGCTCGCGATCTTGACCAATGGCGGCGGTGCAGGTGTGCTCGCCACCGACGCGTTGATCGCCGCAGGCGGTCGATTGGCCGAACTCTCGCAAGACACCGTCGCCGACCTGAACCGGCTCCTGCCGGCCACCTGGAGCCACGGCAACCCGGTGGACATCATTGGTGATGCGCCCGGAAAACGTTATGCCGACGCGCTCGCGACCTTGATCCGCGACCCGGAGGTCGATGCCGTTCTCGTGTTGAACTGTCCCACCGCTCTGGCGCAGCCCGAAGCTGCCGCCCGTGCAACAATCGATGCGGTGGTAGCAGCAGAACCGGCAGCGCTCCGCAATCGCAATGTCGTCACAGCCTGGCTTGGAGAACATTCCGCAAGGGCGGCGCGGCAGCTTTTTGCCGACGCCCGCATCGCCACCTACGAAACCCCGGATAGCGCAGTTACCGGTTTCCTGCACCGGGTGCACCATCGGCGCAATCAGGAGCTGCTGATGGAAACGCCGCCCGCGAGGGCGGATATCTTTGAGCCCGATCTTGCGGCGGCAACGCATGCGATCGCAGCCGCTCTTGCCGACGGAAAATCTTGGCTCGACGCGGCGGAGGTCGATAACATCCTTTCTGCCTATGGCCTCCCGCTCGTCCCGCATCGCTCGGCGGCTGATCCGGACCAGGCAGCCGCTGTCGCCGCCACCGTCGGGTTTCCGGTCGTGCTGAAAATCCTTTCGCCCGACATCACGCACAAGAGCGACGTTGGCGGTGTCGCGCTCAATCTGGGTAATGCGCACCGGGTCCTCCGAGAGGCGACTGCAATGCTCGAGCGAGTCAAGACGGCACATCCCACGGCGCGCCTGGACGGTTTCCTCGTTCAGCCGATGGTTTCGCGCCCCGGTGCCGTAGAGCTTCTCGTCGGGCTCGTCGAGGACGCGGTGTTCGGACCAGTGGTGGCGTTTGGCCATGGAGGAACCGCAGTCGAGATCATGAGTGATACCTCGCTCGAGCTGCCGCCGCTGAATGGTTTGCTGGCGCGCAGGCTAATGACGCGCACGCGGGTGTGGCGGCTACTGCAAGGGTATCGCGGCAAACCACCCGCACACATCGACGCTATCGTCGGAGTGTTGATCCGGCTCAGCCAGCTCGCCGCCGATCACCCGGAAATCCGTGAGCTCGATGTCAACCCATTGCTCGCGGACGCCGCCGGTGTTGTCGCCCTCGATGCCCGGATCCGCATTGGGCCGTCTCAAAGCGCAGGTGCAGCGCGGCTGGCCATCGCGCCTTATCCGCAACATCTCGAGACTATCGAGCGGTTGCGTGACGGGACGGCGCTCCGCATGCGGCCGTTGCGTCCGGAGGACGAGCCGATGCTGCATGACCTCGCCGCGCATATGAACCACGAGGATTTGCGTCTCCGGTTTTTCGCCCTGGTGCGGGGGCTCACCCACGCCGTTGCCGCACGGCTGTCGCAGCTCGACTACGACCGGGAACTGGCGCTCCTGGCCGAACTCGACGGAATGGCTCTCGGCGTGGCGCACTTCTTTGCCGATCCCGACAGATTGCGCGCTGAATACGCGATCGCGGTCCGCAGCGACTGGAAGGGACGCGGTGTTGGCTTCCTTCTGATGACCCGCCTCATTCACATCGCCAGACAGCAGGGCATCGGTGAGCTCGTAGGCGAGGTCTTGCGCGAGAACCAGCCGATGCTGCAGATGTGCCGCGAACTCGGTTTCGTGATTGCCCCGGATCCGAGCGATCCATCGGTCATGCAGGTCGGTAAGAGGCTCGCAGTGCCTTAACCGAGTAGCGGAGTGACTGGCGAATGAAAGCACGCGACGTGATGACCTCAGCCGTGGCGTCGGTCAGTCCCGAGACGCCAACATCGGCGATCGCCAAGATCCTCCGCGATCACGCAATAAGCGCGATGCCGGTCGTAGATGAGGCCGGCGCGCCGATCGGAATGGTCAGCGAAGGCGACCTCATCGGCCGTGACGAGCCAGAACGCCAAGCGCGGCTCGATTGGTGGCTGACCTTACTGGCGGAAGGAGCGCCACTGAGCGAAGATTTTCTCGCCAGCCTGCGCACCTCGGAGCGCCGGGCCGGCGACATCATGTCGGCGCCAGTGATTACGGTCGGCGAGGAAACCGACATCGCTGAGATCGCGCGTCTGTTGACCGCCCACCACATAAAACGCGTGCCCGTGCTACGCGACAGCCGCATCGTCGGTATTGTCAGCCGCGCTGACCTCGTCCACGCTCTCGCGGCAGGGCCAGCCGAAAGGACGGAGCCGAACGGCAGGCCCAGGAGCGGGCTTCTGGCCGGGGCAGTCGCGGAACTCGATCGGCGCTTCCGCCATCGCCAGCCCACGGCTGAACAAAGCCGGCCGGTCGACGCGCCGGCCGAGCCGGTTGACATTGGGTTGATGGCCGCGGATTTTCGCCGCCTGGTGAGCGACCACGAAGGGCAGGAAGCAAAGCATCGGCAGGAACAACGCCGCGCTGCCGCGGAGGAGCGCCGGCATCGCGTGGCGGAGCTGATCGATCATCACATCACCGAAGAAAGCTGGCGTGGCCTGATGCACCAGGCGCGCCTGGCGGCCGAGCGCGGCGAAAAGGAGTTCATGCTGCTCCGCTTTCCGAGCCAGCTGTGCAGCGACGGCGGTCGGGCCGTCAATGCAGGTGAGCCCCACTGGCCGGCGACCCTGCGCGGCGAGGCGGCGGAGATCTATCTGTGCTGGGAGCGCGATCTGAAGCCGCACGGTTTTCGGCTTGCCGCCAGCGTCCTCGACTTCCCCGGCGGAATGCCAGGCGACCTCGGCCTGCTTCTAGCCTGGGGAGAATGAGCAATCACGGCCCAATCAGTCGAGATGCCGGCTCGGAGAAGCCTGTGCAAAGACGAGACTCGCTGGCTGGTGCGACGGGGCCGGAAGCGCCTACGTGATCTGAATTGAATTTCATCAGCATGAGGTCGGGTTTGACGGTTTTGCCGCTGGTCGGGGCGGGAAGTCTGCTGCTCGCTCACCTGCTGACCGCGGCTGCCTTCCGCAAGCGGACGGACGCGATGATCGCCCGTCTCGAAGATACGAACGTGGCCGAACAGTCGACGCCGCCGGTTCCAGCGATCATCCTATCCTTTGCTCGCCGTGCGGTGTGCGAAACACCGGTTCCGAACAACGTGTGGCTGAGCCAACGCGGCGAGATGCGCGCAAATCCTCGCGGCCCCTGGCGACCGTTTACCGCCGAACAGGTGATCAGCATCCATGAACCGGGCTTTGCCTGGCTCGCCCGGATGCAGGCGGCGCCCTTTGTATCGGCGCGCATTCTCGACTGCTACGTGGGTGGCGAGGGTCTTCTCGAAGCGCGCCTTTTCGGCTCATTGCGCCTGGCGCGTGCGGCGGGACCACAGGCCACCAAGGGCGAATTGATGCGCTATCTTGCCGAACTCGCATGGGCGCCGCACGCGATGCTGCACAACCCGCAGCTGTCCTGGCGCGAGATTGACGCGACCATTGTCGAAGTGTCGGCCGAGAGCCCGGCCGGCCTGGCACGAGTACGGCTGATCTTCGAGAACGGTGATATTGCCCGCGTCGAAGCGGACGACCGCCCGGGTGCGGTAGGACGCCGCATTGTTCCGACGCGCTGGCAAGGACGCTGCTGCGACTACCGCGAGGTGGATGGTTGCCGCATTCCGACCCGGGCGGCGGCGAGCTGGCTGTTGGAGAACGGTCCGTTCGAGTACTGGCGCAGCAGGGTAACGGCATTCGGCATGCAGTGATCTGGGAGCATCGCGCATTGACCTAAATCAGTGCTGCTTCTGCCACGATTGCGACTGTATGCCTCATGGGCTGGCAGGTGCATTATCAGCGCGGCGATCAACAATTTCTTGCCCCGGTGACAGACTGCAGCACGGCCATCGCCGTAGCCTGCATCCTCATCCGCGATGGCCACGATGTGGTAAAGCTCGAATCAACAGCAGGCGAAACGATCGAGACGGATGAAATCAAACGCATTTGCGGGCCGTGACGCCTCTCCGTCGGTGGTTCCGCGCCGCGGCTCATTTGTGGTACTTGAAGCGTTAGGGAAGGGAGTTTGGCGGGCATGGCCCCCGTACAGCCTCCCTCCGGGGAGAAATTTCAAGGGATCCAGGAACTGAGTTCGACAGCGTCGAGCCTGCAGCGTGAGGATGGTGGGGGTCTCGCCGACTCCCTGTATCGCGCGATCGTCGGTACCGCGGTCGATGCCGTTGTGGTGATCGACGGGAATGGTGCAATCCGCTCGGTCAACAACGCGACCGAACGGCTCTTCGGCTATGCCGCCGCCGAACTCATCGGACGCAACGTCAAGATCCTGATGCCGGAGCCCTATGCCGGCGAGCATGATGCCTATCTCGCGAATTATCTGCGCACCGGCCAAAAAAGGATCATAGGGATCGGCCGCGAGGTCGTCGGCCGACGCAAGGACGGGTCGATATTTCCGATGGATCTCTCCGTCGGTGAGGCGCGCGACCGTGGTCAATCCATCTTTGTCGGGATCATCCGCGACATCACCGACCGCAAGGCCGCGGAGCTGGCGCAGCGCGAGAGTGAGCTGCGGCTGCGCTCGATCCTCGACACCGTCCCCGATGCGATCGTCGTCATCGACGCGCAAGGGGCGATCCAGTCCTTCAGCCCGGCAGCGGAGCGGCTCTTCGGGTACGACAGCGCGGAGGTGATCGGCCACAACGTCAATATCTTGATACCGGCACCTTATCGCGAAGCACACGACAGCTATATCGAGCGCTATCTGCGGACCGGTGAGCATCGAATCATCGGCATCGGGCGCGTCGTCACTGGGCGCCGCAAGGATGGCGAGACTTTCCCGATGGAGCTGCAGGTCGGTGAGTTTGCCTTTGCCGGCGGCCGCTATTTTACCGGTTTCGTGCGTGATCTGACCGAGCGGCAAGAGGCCGAACGCCGCATCCAGGATCTTCAGGCCGAACTGCTGCACGCGTCGCGGCTCAGTGTCATGGGGCAGATGGCGTCGACAATGGCGCATGAGCTCAACCAGCCGCTGACCGCAGTGACGAATTATCTGGAGGCTGGCCGGCAACTGCTCGCCACAGGTGTGGGCGGCCCCGAACGCATCAATGAGATGATGGAGAAGGCGATCGCCCAGGCGCAGCGCGCCGGCGACGTCATCCGTCGCTTACGAGGGTTTGTCGGCAAGGGTGAGACCGAGCGTCGCCTTCAGAGTCTCAACCAATTAGTCGAGGAAGCTCTGGCGCTCGCCCTTGTCGGGGCGGGGCAGCGGGGCGTGCGCGCATCGCTCGAGCTCGACCATGCCCTACCGCCGGTACTCGTCGACCATGTGCAAATTCAACAAGTCGTGCTCAACCTGGTGCGCAATGCCGTCGAGGCGATGGAGCAGGTCGAACGGCGCGAACTCACGATTGGCACGCGAGCGATGCCGCAACAGGGAATGGCGGAGGTCATCGTTGCCGACACCGGCCCGGGCATCCCGCCGGAGTTGGCAGACCACCTGTTTCAGCCATTTGTGACAACCAAGGCAACCGGCATGGGCTTGGGCTTGTCGATCTGCCGGGAGATCGTCGAAGCGCATCACGGCCGGTTGACTACCGCCCCAGCGTCCTCGGGTGGCACCGTGTTTCGGGTGACCCTGCCAATAGCGAGCCCTGAGGCGGCCGATGCTTGCTGAGCGGCGTGTCTATATCGTCGACGACGATGAGGCAGTGCGTGATTCCCTGTCGGTGCTGCTAGAGTCCAAGGCGTTTGCGGTAAGAAGTTTCGCTTCGGCATTGGAATTTCTGGAGGCTGCGCCGTCACTTCCTGCTGGGTGCCTGATTGTCGACATCCGCATGCCCGAGATGGACGGGCTGGAACTTCAGCAGCACCTGATCGATCGCTCACTTGATTTCCCGCTGATCGTTATCACCGGCCATGGCGATGTCCCGCTGGCGGTGCGGGCGATGAAGGCGGGCGCCGTCGATTTCATCGAGAAGCCGTTTACCTCGGAAGCAATTCTAGACAGCCTTGAGTTGGCGCTCTTACGGCTGACTGCCCTAGACGAAGAAGACCCAGCGAAAGTCACAGCAGTCGCTAAGCTCGCGCTGCTCTCGCCGCGCGAGCTTCAGGTGTTGGAAGGCCTCCTCGCCGGGCTGCCTAACAAATCCATTGCCTACGATTTGGAGATCAGCCCACGCACCGTCGAGATCCACCGCGCGCGGGTCATGGACAAGATGGGGGTGCGCAGTCTCTCCGAACTGATCCGGCTTGCCTTAACCGCCGGCGTGCAGCCAAGCTCTCAGTGACGACATCGGAGCTCACGTGCCGGGGGTGTTCGGCACTAGAGAACGCTACATTAGTGCATCAGAAAAACCGTCATCTGAGCCGATTCGAGTACAGACTGGGTAGCCACCGAACACGATTTCGCGCGCGCGGCTGTGTCCATAACCGCCCATTAGCAGCAGATTGGCATCGTGAGAGCGTGCTGTTGCCATCAGCATCTTGCCCGCCGCACCGGCGGCCGACGGCACGAATTCGATCTCGGCGCTGATGCCATGCGAGAATGACGTGTTCCGCTTTGGCCAGGAGCGGCATTTGCGGCACCGACCGCACGCGTCGCCTCCGCCGTTTCCCTTCCAGCACACCATGACCGTCCCAAGAAGCTGCTCCGAGACTCGCGGAGGGGCAATCAGCAAAGGTCTGCCGCTACCGAGCAGGAGCCTTTCAAGCAAATCGGGCGGTAGACCGTTCGGCCCCGTCGGGTGTCCCAAGATAACTAAGTCGTAATGCCTGGTGCAAAACACCAAACGATGATCGGCTTCGCCGATCTCCTCGCGCCAACTTGCCGAAACACTACCCTTGAATTGGGGCCGGTCGGTGATGCTATTTCCATTCAGCTCGCAGAATTGAGCGAAATTATCCCTCGCAACGGCGGTGCGCATAACGCACTCGTTCTCCAGGCGCTGCATCATCTCCCGCATCGCCGAGCCTCGCGCGAACTCGGCATGTGGTTGCCATAGGGCCGCCTCGCCGGGATCGACCTACACATGGAAGAATTCGAGGTGCGCACCCAGAGGCTGCGCGACGCCGAGAGCTGTCGCGAAGACGGGCTAGTCGCTGTCCTCGCCGCCCGCCAATACGAGGCGGGATATTGCCGAACGGGCTGCGTAGTCCGCCCCAGGCGTCACCGAGGTTCAGGACCACTTGACGATCGACTATTAGCGGCGGGTCGCAGTTCTGGATAAAGGGGTATCCCGTTGGGTGCCCCCGCCGATCGCCCTCGGGCCGCATAAAGTGACCACTGCCGCGGGGTTAATACCGACCTGATTAATTGCTGACCCGTTCGAGCCAGGGATAGGAACACAGGGATCGAATGCGTCCGGTTTGTCCGAGCAGCCAATTCCAAGCGTCACAACAGGTGTCGACGATCTCGCCAGTCTGGAAAACGCAGTGCGAGAGACGATTGTCTCTGAGATGCAGCCAGAGCCG
>Ga0306920_100000873_pt1 | contig 36732 bp, 27 predicted proteins | sample flu12Cox44000170_FD_204666 | JGI IMG/M metagenome (GOLD analysis project Ga0306920, IMG submission 204666) | Lab enrichment of tropical soil microbial communities from Luquillo Experimental Forest, Puerto Rico - flux4day.12C.oxic.44.000.170 (v2)... | ecosystem: Environmental > Terrestrial >... | reverse complement strand
TCTTCGATTTTTACCGGGAACGCGGTTTTGTTCTCGTCCGCCTTAAGACGTGTCGGGGAACTCTTGGTTGTAACGAGTTTGTGTTGGAAAAAAGGTGAACTCGCAAAAGCCGTCGTCCTCAGTCGATACCGGATGTCGACCCAACATCGAGGCACGCAGCGTCAGGTCGGCTAGTCCTGCGACAGGTCCATGGGCACATTTCTTGAGGTTGCGAATCTCGCAACTCAAGTTCGGAGTCTAACTTGAAATAGGTTGCTGCCCAGCCATGAGGCGCCATAAACCTTAGGCTACTCGACTTGCTAGATTGACACCTAAAGGGCTGTCGGCAGTCGGCTATCGCTGTCTTACCCCCGAAAGCCAACGGCAACATTCTCCCTCTTCCCCATAGATTACTGTGCCAGCAGGTGTGCGATACCAAGACGGGTCGCTACTTCCTCGATGGAGTAATTTAGATCGATTTCCGCACCTAAGTTTCTTGTAGGCTCAAAATGATTCGCTAAGTGCCGATAGTTCTTGTTGCCGATTTCGCTGCAATGGCCTTCCTTAACGAGGTTTATATCAATCGGCACGATGGAACCATTGTACTTCTTCTGCCAATACAAGATACCGACACCGCTATCATAGTGATAAGTGCTGCGCTTCACGCGCTCTTGTGCGAGCACACACTTTGGGTGCAACTGAAAGTTGCGCCACCAGCCGGTGCCATTGTAGTACTGGTTTTCACTTGCACTCTTTGTTGTACAGCCACACAGCTCCCAATAGCGGTGACTCTTGAAGCTGAGCCGATTCCTCAACCCTCCACGATCTAGTACGGCTGCTAGCTGCCCGTCTTTCAGACCTGCAAACTGCCCCGCCAGACGCTCCATGACTGACAGTCTGCAGAGAAGATCTGCGTGCCAGAACGCCAGCCGATGGGAGAACAAAAATGCAAACTCCAGAGGAACATGCGGCCAGAGCAGTGGAAGGTTGAGCGTCTCGTTAAAGTCGATCAGGATGGACCCCTCTGCAAGCGGCGGCGGCCCAGTACGTGGGTCGAAGCCCACCACCGGCGTCCAGCCGACCTCCTGTACTAATCGCTGTTGCAGGTAACACCACCTGCCGCTGACATTCCAACATAGCCAGGGTTTTTCTACGCCGGCCAGGCGGTCCTTCCACTGTGCGGCAGCGCGGAAAACAGCTTCTTGCAGCACCGGAGTGAACCACTTCCAGTTACCAGTTCCAGCTTTGGGATCAATCGTCGTCTGCAACTCAGTCTTCATTTGGATTTGCAGTCATTAGCACAACTTACGACCTTGGTGTGACCTGGCTGCAATCTTTTGCACTTAATCTTGCCGCATCAGTCTCAGACAGGTCACCTACCTGCTGGCTCGTCTGCTGTCTGTCGCGACGCTGCTGTACAACCCTGATTGGCAGTGGTTTGCATCGCAGCTGATAGGTTCGCACGATGCCATAGAGCAAAACCTGGACAACGACGAGCAGAATCACGGCTTCAACCATGGTGCCAACCAAAGCCACAAAGCTCGTCGCCTGATAAAGATACGAAAGTCTCGTAACTGCGAGAGGATAGCAGGCAGCCAGTGCGATACCTGCAACACTACCAACGATCGTGATCTTTCGCCTAAGCGAAAATCCACTTGTCGTTACGGCCCGAGCAGGATTAGCTCTGTAATACCAAAAAGCAAACCAAACGATCAGGACAGCGAGACCAAGCAGCGAGCTGGCATATTGCACCAGTTTCGCCACCATTACGGGTGCGTGATACGGCACCGCAACGTACTCTTCCAACCAATCCCAGTTCTCCCAGATCCAGGTATGGGAGTGCGTGAACCAGTCCCACACGATATGGGTAGCGATGCCCACGGTGATCCACACCACGACCGCTGCAAAGCGGTCCCACCGCCCGAACCAGGATTGTCGTTTAACATCTGGCAGCCTACGCTGTAGTCCGCCCGGCAACAGCTCTACAATTGGCTCCCGGATGTACGACTCGAACAACCAAAATGCAAGTACAGCCAGTGGAAGGGTAACAATCAGAAGCCCCGGCAAATGATGGCCCATGCGGTCTTCGTCTGAAAGGCGTAAGAAGTACTCAAAGTCAGGCGCGAGGGTGCCGATCACCAGCGCGGGCCAAATCGGTCTCAGTCTCCGAAAAGGCAGTGCGGCGGCAGCGTGGGATACGGTGAATGGCATGATGCGTTGATTCTGGCGAGATGAACACTCCTCTTATCCGACTTTTCACCTCGTGCCCGAGAACCAACTCTACGGATGCTTGAGAACCTGCAGACGCTGCGTGGCAAGCTGGGCTGCTGGCCCAGCAGGGCTGTCCTTTTGCAGCTGCTCGTAAACCTTGACCGCTTCGCCGGGCTGTTGCATCGCCTCATACAGGGAGGCCAACTGCAACTGTGCCGTGGCTTTGCCTACCGACGCTGTTGGGTGGCTGGCAATATCTTTGTAAATCTGCACCGCCTGAGCGGTGCGGTTAGTGTCCTGATATAGTGCAGCCAAAGCCAACTTCGCCAAGCTGGCAATCTCTTTGTGGCGGCCGGCGCCAACTTCGCTGAACTGCTTCTCTGCGCTGGCATTGTCGCCCATATCGCGTAGCGTCATGCCCTCAAAGTATCGCGCCAGCGTTCCCGACTGGGTGAACGAATACTTATTCGCTATACGGGTAAAGTCGGCATTAGTGGCTTTTGCCCGTTCCTGAGCAGACGCGAAGCTCGACGTCTCGGGACTTGCGGGCGTGCCCTCGGGACGGATCGGTGCGGAATATTTCAGGATAGCGGCCGACAACTCCTGGCTTGCTTGCTGGTTGCGGTAAGCGACGTAGGCCCACCCTCCCACTAGAGCGGCGACTACGACCGCCAGGGCGATCCCGCCAGCGATGAGTTTGGCACGATGTTCCACTGCCCACGAGATCGTTTCAACAGTCGTTTCCGCGAAGGCATTCTGCTTAAGTTGGTGTCGAGTATAACTGCGCACGGCCGGTCCTTCTCTGATTTGCCACCAGGTGGGAAGAAGTAAGTCTAACAGGCCTGGAATTGGACGGTCAAACCGCGCCGGGGATCAGGTAAGACAGGCATATCATGCGCAGAACGATACATGGCTGAGCTCACAGCCACTGTACCCGCACGAAGATTCGTTCTATCTTGAACGAGATACGCAGCTGTGGTCAAAGAATGGAGCTTTTCTGATCAAGCGCTTCCCCAACAAGAACGTGAAAAGCAATAACCAGGCACGGAAAGTGTCTCGCAACCAATAACACCCAACCCCGAGTCCTCTAGGGCCTGATGTTTTACCGCTATCACGTCTGGCTGGGAGACGACTCTGGCAAGCTCCTGCCTCTGGCAAACCCACTCGCGGCCCTATGCTGGTGCCCGTTGCCCACCCTAGGTGCGATATTCGCTTCGAACGACGATCCGGCAGCAGCAGCCAGGGTTGGGCCCTTGTCAGTCCTGTTGCCAACCTCCACCCAGAGCTTGGTATAGCTGTACCAGAGCGATAAGTTCATTTCCCTCAGCTTGGGCCAATCCTAACTCAGCAGAGAAGGCATTGGTCTCATTTGTCAGCACCTCCAGGTAATCCGTCGTACCCGCGTTGAAACGCTGAGAGGAAAGTTGGGCTGCGTCCCGAGCTGATTCAAGCAGGCGTTCTTGCTGAACTCTGAATTCCCGATCCTTGCGATACGCAACCAGCGCATTGGAGACGTCGCGAAATGCCCCCTGAATTGTCTGCTGATAACTCAGCAGCATCTGTTCGCGCTGTGCTTCAGCGTATCGGACGTTGGACTTAAGCCGCCCTCCCTCGAAGATAGGCTGGGTGAACGAACCAGCCAGGGTCCACAGACCTGCCGGGCCGGTGAAGAGACTGTTGAGCGCCGAACTTTCATAGCCTGCAGTTCCCGTCAACGAAATCTGGGGAAAATAGAGCGACTTGGCCACGCCGATTTGCGCGTTAGCCGCAACCAGATTTTGTTCGGCCTCACGAATGTCTGGCCGACGTTCCAACAAAGCGGAGGGCAGGCCCGCCGGAACCTCCGGTGCATGTGGTTGCTCGGTTAGCTTCAGCCCTCGCGGAACCTCTCCGGGATTGTTTCCGAGAAGTGTGCTGATGGCGTTTTCTTCCTGGGCAATTTGCCGCTCCAGATCTGGAATCTCCGTAGCAGCCGTGTAGACCAGTTGCTCTGACTGGCGCACGTCCAACAAGGAACTGATGCCGTGTTGCTCCAAGGTTTGCGTTAACTGTAAAGACTCATTCCGAGAGTTGTATGTCCGTTTCGAGATTTCCAATTGGAGATCCAACTGCCGAAGGACAAAGTAGTCAGCGGCCACATCGGCAACCAACGACACTGTAACTGCCTTCTGAGCCCACTCGCTGGCCAGCAGGTTGGCCCGCGAAGCCTCGGTGGCGCGGCGATATCTTCCCCAGAAATCAGGATTCCATGACGCGGACGCCGTGAGCTGGCCCAGCGTTACCCCGTATGAGGGAATGGGACCGATTTTAGGACTTTGTTGATTGGCTATGCTTCCGCCGCCGTTCAGGGAAGGGAACTGATCAGCGCGAGTGATGCCAAGCTGCGCCTGCGCCTCAAGAACTCGAGCCGCTGCGATTCGCACATCATAGTTATTCTTGAGGGCCGTCCGAATTAAGTCTTGGAGCGTCTGGTCCTGGAAGACCTCCCACCATTTCTCGTCGCCCAACGACTGCGCGACTTTTTCAGTTTGTTGCTGCGTGGTTTTAGCAGGCCCGGACCGGGTATCTGCCCGGTTCGATGCATCAGGTGCTACACCCCGGTACGCGCCAGGCGCATCGACGCTCGGCCGCTTGTAATTGGGTCCAACTGTGCACCCGACTAACCACGTCAAACCGAGCACAAGGCCAACGTAAGAAAAATAACGACGCTTGAGGCTTTGACTCATTGCCTTAGTCTCCGTGTCCTTCCTGCATCGCCAAGACTGGAGCCGGCGAGACCACTGGTTTACGACTGGAGCGCAGGAACGAAAACCGGTCCAGCACCTTCTCCTGAAAGTCTTCGAGATAGAGATAGATTGCTGGCGTAATGAATAAAGTTATGAACTGAGAAACGATGAGCCCGCCGACAACAACTAACCCCAGCGGCCGCCGTGAGGCCCCATCGGCACCGTATCCCAGCGCAATTGGAAGCGCACCAAGCAAGGCCGCCGCTGTAGTCATCATGATGGGACGGAAACGTTCCATGCTTGCGTCGTGGATCGCCTGATCGTCTGCGATTCCTTGCCGGACTCGCTGCTCGGCGAAATCGACGATCATGATGCCGTTCTTCTTCACGATGCCCATCAGCATGAACATGCCGATGTAGGCATACAGCGAAGCTTCCGCTCCGAACAACCACAGTGTGAGCAGCCCACCGAGCAGAGCCACCGGCAAGGACGACAACACCGTGATTGGGTGCAGATAGCTCTCATAGAGAATCGCCAGGATCACATACATGACGAAAACGGCCACCACCATCAGCACCGCGAGATCGGAAACGGTGTTGCGGAAGATTAGAGCTTCGCCCTGCAGCTGTCCCTGTATGCTTGGCGGCAAGATTTCCTTGGCAGCTTGTTCGACATACTGCGTCGCCGGACCAATCGAGTAGCCGGGCTTCAGATTGAAGAACATCGTCACGCTGGTGAATTGATTGATGTGGTTGACCGCTTGCGGCCCGATCACCGGGTGCCAGCTCGTAACCGCATTCAGAGGAACCATGCGCTGGCCGTCGTCGCTCTTGATGTAAAGCTTGCTGAGGTCTTCTGGGGTGGAACGCTGGCCATCGGCCACTTCGAGGATCACCTGGTATTGGTCGGTTGGTTTCTTGATCAAGTAGCTGTAGTTCTGCGAATACGCATCGTGCAAAAGCGAGAGAATACGGGTCTCCGACACACCGTACAGCTTCGCCTGATCACGCAGGATGTCGACCTGTAGGTTCGGCGTGTGATTGTAAAGGTCAGAATTCACGAACAGGAAGCCCGGATACTGCCTCAGCTTCGCCATCAATTTGCCCGCGACATCGTAAACCTCGTTGGGATCGATACCGGAGAGGGCGTAGGCAAACTGCCCTTGAGCATTCGCGGTCGCGCCGGTACTGATCTCGAGCACAGGGTTCGGCTGTAGGAATGCAACCGCACCCGGAATCGAGACCATAACTCCCCCCATGAGCTGGCCGGATACAACCTCGATGGGTGGCCGCTGCGACGGGGGATTCAGGAGTGCTATCAGCATGATCTGGTTCGATCCCAGGTACGAAGCATTCCCGCTCATTGTGAACGTGCTGCGTACTGCGGGATTGGACTGCAGAATCTTCTCCGCCTGGGTCTGATAGGCATGCATTTGAGCCGGAGACGATCCTTCCTGCGCGACCAGCACGCCGCGGATGAACGAACTGTCGCCCACCGGCAGGAAAGCCTTGGGAACGATGTAGAAGAAGAAAATCGTTCCAGCGAGACACACCACCCAGGTGACGGCTGAGACCCAACGATGACGAAGGGAGAACCACAGGGAGCGCCCGTACACATTCAGCACCCGGCGCTCCAAGGCACCGAACCCGCGCTCCATCCAGGTCTTCTTTGCGCCTTGACCGCGCTCGCTGAGCAACCTGGAAGTCATCAATGGAGTGAGCGTCAGGGACACGAGTCCGCTCGCCAAGATCGAGATCACTATCGTGATCGAGAACTCGCGGAAGATTCGCCCCATCAGGCCGCTCATCAGCACCAAGGGAATGAAGACAGCCGCAAGTGACAGCGTCATCGCCATAATCGTGAAGCTGATTTCCTTGGCCGACTCCAGCGAAGCCTCGAATGCGGTCAGCCCTTCCTCCATTAAGCGAACCGTATTTTCCAAAAACACGATGGCGTCATCGACCAGGAAGCCAATCGCTAGCGTCAGCGCCATGAGAGAGAGGTTGTCGAGGCTGTAGCCCAGCAGCTTCATGGCGATGAAAGTGAGCAGCAGTGACAGCGGCAAGGCTACGGCAGGAATCAGCGTGTCCGTGGCCCGGCCGAGGAACACGAAGATCACGATCACCACCAGAACGAACGCTACATACAAGGTGACCTGCACGTCCTTGATGCTGCCGACGATAGTTTGAGAGCGATCGTACGCCGACACCAGCAGAACCGAGCTGGGGAGCTGGGACTGAACGCTGGGAAGCACGTCGCGCACGGACTTCGACACGGCCACTGCATTTGCGCCTGCTCGCCGAAATACTGCTATCACCACTGTCGCACCCGGCTTCGGATATCCCCGCGCCCAGAAGCGCATGTCAATGCGTTCGTCCTGCACGCCTTGTTTGGAGGTGGCCACATCTTTCAGGTGCACCGGCGCCCCATTGCTTTGTCCTACAATCAGGTCGTCATATTGGTCGGCGGTCGTCAGCTGTCCTTGGGGTTGGAGCAGGAAGGTGCGATTAGGGCCATCAAACTGTCCCGCTCCGGTATAGCTGGTGCCGTTCTTGATTGCGTTAGTCAGATCTTCGAGGGTCATATTGCGGATTGCCATCGCCGAAGGATCCGCCTTGACTCGCACGGCCGACTGCGTGCCGTAGACGGCAACCTGGCTGACCCCGGGTAAAATGCTGAGACGCTCGCCAACCTGTGTATTGGCATAGTCGTACAATTGCCCTTCGGTGACCGTGTCGCTGACCAGCACGAGGTACATGATCGGCTGATCGTTCGGATTGGTTTTCGTAAACGTCGGAGGGCTGGGCAAGTCAACTGGAAGCTGGCCCGACGCACGCGTGATCGCTGCTTGCACGTCGGTGGCAGCACCGTCCAAGCTCTTGGAAAGATCAAATTGCAGGACGAAGTTGGTGTGTCCCTGGGTGTTGTTGGAAGTCACTAGCTCAAGGCCAGGAATCTGCATGAACTGCCGCTCCAGCGGCGTGGCTACATTGTTCGCCATCGTCTCTGGCGTGGCCCCGGGGTAATTCACCTGCACCTGGATAACCGGGTAGTCGACGGCTGGCAGGTCGCTGACCGGCAGCTGAAAATATGCCACCAATCCAAACAGGATGACCGAGATGCTCAGTGCAACCGTCATTACCGGGCGACGAATGAAACGCTCGGAGAGATTCATGAGCGGCCTCCGGTCGAACCATTCTCCGGCTTCCCGGTGTTTGCAGCTGGCGCAGCAGGCCCGCTGTTTCCGACTCGCACTGGACCACCGGGTCGAATCAGCATTTGACCGGTGAGCACTACGTTATCGTTCGCGGCGACACCTTGGGTGACAACAACCTGATCGCCCTGCCGTTGTCCAAGCTTTATCGGTCGAAGTTCCGCGGTGGAGTCCGATTTCACTACGTAAACGAACGGCCCTTGCTGGCTTATCTGCGCCGCCTGATTCGGTATCAACACTGCTGCTTTCTCTGTAGCTAAGACGAGCTTAACGTCCACGAACTGGCCGGGCCAGAAGTGGTGGTCGGGATTGCTCATCGTGGCGCGCAAATTGACGGTGCCGCTGCCGTTCTGCACGGCGTTATCGAGAAATTCAACACGACCGCTGCTCGCCGCACTTTCCGGATCCGACGGAAGGCGAACGGCCGCCTTTAGCGTGCCGCTTGACATCTGCTTTTGAACCTGCGGCAGATCGCTCTCGGTGATCGTAAAGTTGGCGTAAATGGGATCGAGTCGCTGGATGGAGAGTAGTGAAGTGGTATTCGCTTGGACCACGTTTCCCACATCCACCAGACGAGCGCCCGCCCTGCCATCGATCGGAGAATGAATGTAGCAGTACTCAAGGTTCAGCTGGGCAGTTTCAAGCGTTGCTTCGGCAGCCTCCACCTGAGCCTGATCCACGTCAACGGCGTTTTTCTTGGTGTCGTAATCCTGTTTTGAGATGGCCCTGGTCCCGATCACCTCCTGATCGCGAGCAAATTGAATCTTCGCAAGATCGAGTGCCGCTCTCGCCTGGGCGAGCGCCGCTTGTGCCGAGTCGACCTGCGCTTGATAAGGGCGCGGGTCGATGACAAACAAGAGTTGCCCCTTCCTCAGGTTCTCACCGTCCTGAAAGTGCCGCTCCGTAATGCGGCCGCCCACCTGCGGAGTCACCGTGACTGACTCGAAAGCAGCATTCCTTCCGATCTCGTCTAAGTACCTGGGAACGTCCTGCGCGGTCGCCTTCACCACCGTGACCAGTGGCGGCGGCATGGAAGGCGCAGCCTGCACCCGGCTTCTGCTACATGCCGCAGTTGTCAGCAGCACCAGCACGAGTGCAGCAGCCGCCAGATGCCCCTTCCGAAAAGTCACGTCGGTCTTCACCATCGTCTTCATTGGCCATCCTCATTCTGACAATCTTGCTGTTATTTCTACGCAGCCGGGTGCGAAAAGGCTTGTGGCTGGGAGGTTGATCCCGCCTCGTCCTGCCGCTCTTGCTCGTCCGGGCCGATACTTGCTGGTTTGTGCTGCAGTTCCGCTGACCATGCGATCTGCTGCAATGCGCGAGTTCGAGCCGCCATCACGTCCCTCCGAGTGCTGCCCAGCAGAAGCGCACACTCCTGATCGGAGTAGCTCTCGAGCACGGACATCACTAACACAAAGCGCTCGAATGCCGGGAGATCAACAATGGCGGCGATCGCTGCTCGCCCAGGCGCAATCTGGCTAGCCGTGCGATCTGATCCGGCACTTGATGTACTGTTGTTCATCGACCGGGGCCGGCTCAGTTGAATGGCATTCTGAATCACCTTCCGCCGCGCCCAGGATCGTGCCCACTCTCTGAAGACTCGATTGCTTTTGGTCGAGTCGTCCAGGCCGCGGACAAAGCATTCCTCAGCCAGCGCGCGCTCTGCCGTCAATAAGAATGACAGCAGGTACAAACCGTCCATGTCGTTCTCGAAGATCCGGCAGAAATCTGCGCTTACTGCGTATGGGGTGGACTCGCCCCCCATTGGAGTGTGGCGCAGAATGGTCTGAGATTCGATCGGCGAGATTCGCAGGCTTTGTTTTCCGATTGGAATTGCGCTGAGCATTTTCATCTCTGTCCTCCAGTCAAGCGACGTTTGACCTTTTTGGAAATCGACACCCAATGCGTGTTTCTCATCTTGTTGAGTGGGCCGGGACTGTCGCCCGAAACGCCTTCATTGCTTCCACCGACATCTCCGTGCAAGCTGCTTTAACACGTGCTTCGTCAACACATCACCGGAGGAGAATCTCGCGCCGTCTTTCATGAGTTCGAAGAGCGTGTTCTCTCCATCCCGACTAATCAGGGTTACGTTCGTGAGATCGATGATTAACTTCCGTCCCTCAAGCTGCTGCACGGCATTTCTCCAGGCACCCTCGACTTCTGCGGTCCACGGCCGGACCAGCTTGCCTTCCAGGACCAGCCTTCGCTGCCCGCGTGTTTCAACGATGGAGATCTTGAACATCGCGTGATCTTTTCGCCTTGAGATCAAGCAAGGCGCCTGCCAAAGGTGAGTCTGCTTCCATCCGCCCGCAAGTCGATGAATTGGATGGCACACAGAAAAAACGTCATCGGGGGGTGTCGAAAAATGTCGAAGCTAATGTCGACAGATGTCGAAGGTGACGACAGGCATCGAAGGATAAAAACTAAGGACTAGTCCGTTTGGTGCGCGAACGGCCCGCTCAGTTCAGCGGCCGATGCAGCCGGGGCCAGGTCCTGTGTACAGTGAGAAATTGATCAGTCCCACCGGAAGGGCGCCTCCGCCCGCCGAAAGTCCGGAGGCATGTACTGCATGGGAAGGGCTGCGCCCTCACCGCAGCCAACGGAGACCACGTGAGTGCTACAACATTTTGCGGGAGTCGATTCCCAGCTTCTTCATGCGTGAAATGAGTGTGGTTCGCTTGATGCCCATTCGTGCAGCCGCGCCTTGCGGGCCGGCAACGCGACCATTTGTGTCTTTGAGGATGCGCAGAATCTCATCGCGCTCATTGGCTTCTCGTGTGCTCGTTACAGCAGCGGCCTTGCCGTTGCCGCCCAATTCGCCGATGGGCACTTGGAGCGCGGGGCCGTGAGTCAAAATGACCGAGCGCTCGATGAAATTCTCCAGCTCGCGAATGTTGCCCGGCCAGTGCCAACCGGCAAGGGTCTTCATGGCTGCGGCGGGAATGGATTCGATCTGCTTCTCCATGCGGCGTCCGTATTTTTGAGCGAAGTAGCGCACCAGCAGTGGAATGTCCTCGGGACGTTCGCGCAAGGGCGGGATGCGAATGGGAAAGACATTCAGCCGGTAATACAGATCGCTGCGAAACTCACGGCTTTCGATCATTTTCTCGAGGTCGCGGTTCGTTGCCGCTATCAGTCGGACGTTCACCTTTTGGGTTCGGGTACTGCCGAGACGTTCAAACTCTCGTTCCTGCAGGGCACGCAGCAGTTTCGGCTGGATCTCAAGGGGGATGTCTCCGACCTCATCGAGGAACAGAGTACCTTGATCGGCAAGCTCAAGCCGGCCGATCTTTTGCGAGATCGCGCCGGTGAATGCGCCGCGCTCATGTCCAAAGAGTTCACTCTCCAGCAGCCCGGTTGGTATCGCGGCGCAATTCACCTTTACAAAAGTCCGGTCCATACGCCGGCTGCGATCATGGATGGCGCGAGCGATCAATTCTTTCCCGGTGCCGGTCTCACCCAGCATCAATACGGTCGAGTCGCTGGGGGCAACCGTTTCGACCAGGTTCAGCACATGACGAAGTGCCGAACTCTGGCCCACAATGCCTTCGAAATCCATTTCGCCGCGCAGCTCGTCTTCGAGATACAGCTTTTCTTGCGCCAGCCTGTCTTTCAGGTCAGCGATTTCGCGATAAGCGCATGCGTTTTCCACACCGATCGCTACCTGATTCGCAACCTGAGTCAAAAAAGCGACCGCGTCTTCGTCGAATGCATTCTCCTCCCGCTTCGCGACAGCCAGCACTCCTAGCAATCGGTCCTTGCTTATCAAAGGTATGTCGCAAAATGAGTTCAGGCCTTCACCGACCGCCTTGCGGTACATTTCCGGGGAAATTTCGGCGGGATCGAGGCGGTTCACGACCATTGGTTTGCCGCTTTTGAAAGCCTCTCCGGGCACGCTGCCTTCGATTGGAATGGTGCCTCCTTCGGTGAATATTCCTCGGCTCTCGGGGTAGTCGAGCGCGTGTACCAGCAGATGCGTACCCTCGCCATCCACCAGCATGACGGCTGCAGCGTCGCAACCCATCACACGGCGAACACTCCCTGAGGCGGCGCGGAGGAGATCGTGGAACTCTAAGTTGGACACTACCTGATTGGTCAGGTCGAGAATGAGCTTGAGTTGGTCTTGTACCTTCTGGGAGACGAAGAAGTTCACGGCGGCATCGATTGCCAGGCCGACCTGATCCGCTACCAGACGGAGGAAACGAACCTCCTCTCCATCGTAGGCATTCGGGTAAAACCTGCCCAGAGCGATCACACCCAGGCGGCGCGCTCCTCTGGTCAGCGGAAGTGTGCAAGTCGACGCAATGCCGAACTTGGCCAGAAGAAGTCCATATCTACGGAATCGTGTCTCCCGGCTCCAGTCAAGTGTGACCACCGGCTCACCGAACTCGTATGCCCACTGGATCGGGGAATCTGCGAGAGGCAGGGCGCTTTCCGACGAGGCATCGATTCTCTTGCCGTTTGCTTCCAGTAACCACCAACAGGGTGCGTTGCTCTCTTTGTCGAAAGCAACCAGATGGAGATAATCGTACGGGGTGACTTCGCGCAGTTCCTTGATTAAGGCTTCTGATGCCGTATTGCAATCCCTGCATGTGGCGATTGCATTGGCTGCTCGTAGTAGTGCTAAGTACCGCTCCTCCTCTACCCTTGGAGAGATCAACGCTGGCGTGACCATCAAGACCTGCCCATCTCAAATTGGCTGTTACCGGTTCTCTTGCGTCTCAGTTCGGTCCTTTTCGTACTGCTTCTCTGGAAGAAGCACCGACACACGCCTCATCTGATGCGGGGACTATGTAGAAGGCTTCTCAAAGTGTCGATGCCCCCGACCCTCCCCGAAGAGCTCGTCGAAAACGCCCGCCGATACTGCTGTACGCGGGATTCGTCCATGCCCGTTGATGCTCAGATGATCTCATACCTCCAGAGCAAGCAAAAGGTGGAAGGGCAGCTGCGCGAGCTCTCACAACAAGGCTTTTTCATTGCGTCGGCTCTGCCTTCCTGGATGTGGGGTTCACATGATGCAACCGCCCACACCGGTGGAGCAGCTTGTCTCCGATACCCTCGCTCACAAGCTGCCGCCTGCAGTACCAGTTGGGGGGCAGTTCACGTTTGGACGTACGAGAGGCGCCGGCATGCTTCGTGTTGCCGAAGGTGGGCACTCCAGTCAAAGGAAACCAAGCGCGACGTCGCTTGAATCCATTCGGCTATGAAAGCACGCCTGCAGTATCTCGGCCAAGGCAAAATGCGAACCTGTAGTGAAATTTTCGTCCGTTTGAGCTCGCACGAGCTGACACGATGGCGGGGCTAAAGCGGGAATGCAGAAGAACGCGAAAGGAAAAGTCCCAACCCCTTCTGGGACCCACGCAGCAGGCGGCTCGAGTAATCGGCAGTTAGGCAGCTGTTCCTGGGGGCCGAGAACCGCCGGAAGCCGAGCGTGTCGTCTCACCTCCCCCAGCCAGGCCTTGGGCCGTGTGCGAATCGATCCGGTAAAATTGCGAGGCTCAGATCATTGTGAGTGACATATCGCCAGCGGCGTGCATCAAACCGCGACTTAAGAACAGATTTCCCCACACGGCAGGGCTTAACTTGTGAAATGAGTTTGCTTAAGATTGTGTTTCTATGGGTGCTTTCGGCCATGATTGCCCAAGCAGGCCGTCTCGAAGCCCAGATGCCCGTTCCTGCTCTGCCCCAGACCTATATCGACACCACGTACAACACTCCAGTTGGTGGCAAGACATGGCATCCACACAGTAGCGCCGATCTCAAATCCGCGCTCACCTCGGCGAACCCCGCAGACGTGATCGTTCTGGACGCAAAAACCACCTATGAAGGGAACTTCGTTCTGCCGGTAAAGGAGAACCCCGACCACAAGTGGATTTACCTAATCAGCTCCAATCTGGCCAGCCTGCCAGCGCCTGGAACCCGAGTTAGCCCCGACACAGACTCCGCGAACATGCCGAAGATTGTGACCGGAACTGTGTCACCGGCTATCCGCATTCCACCAGGAGGGTCGTACTATCGCCTGGCCGGGTTGGAACTCACGTCTTCATCAAATGCGGGCTGCCGTCCGGATCAGGTACCGCGTATTAATTGCTGGTCCTATCAGCTGATCTACGCCGAGGGGTTACCAGGCAAACCCTTGCCGGATTCAATCACCATTGATCGCTGCTATGTCCACGGCTCGCCAACCCAGGATGTTCGTCAAGGGATTTTAGCTAACGGCAGCAACATCGCTGTCATCGATAGTTATTTTTCCGATATTCACCAAAACGTGTTCGATTCACAAGCCATTCTGGCCTACAACAGCCCTGGGCCCCTCAAAATTGTCAATAATTTTTTATCAGCTACTTCCGAAGATGTTATGTTCGGCGGAGCTGGAGGGAAGAATAATCAATGGATCCCGTCGGATATCGAGGTGCGAAACAATCACTTCTTCAAACCGTTAGAATGGGCGCAAGCCGGCATCACACTTTCCGCTAAGAAGCAGTGGGTGGTTAAGAACCATCTGGAATTCAAGAGCGGCCGTCGCGCTCTCGTGGACGGCAACCTTATGGAAAACAATTGGGCGAGTGGGCAAACAGGGGCCTCAATCGTTTTAACCGTGCGGACCACGCAGAGCGGCGATATTGCGGTGGTCGATGACATCTCCATCACGAACAACGTTCTGAAAAACACGCCGGCGGGCTTCAGCACTCTTTCGAGGGACTATGCTTGTGGAACGCCCTCCTTCGCCCAGTGCTCAAATCCAGGCGAAGCAAAGCGAATCAAGATTTACAATAACCTTATTCTGTTTCGTGATCCGAAACTGACGGGCGGAGCGCGCAACATAGGCATCCAGATGGCGCTTGGTATGACCGACCTTGTATTCCAACACAACACAACGGTCACGGCTCCGGGCACTTCCTGTTGGAATTCGATTTTCTTTAATGGCCAGCCGGGCGTTAAACCGCCGTGGCAGTCCACGACAACCAACGTTTGGATATTGGACAATATACTGTGTCGTCCACCATCGGGTGACGGAGGTCGACCACTTGCGGAGTACATGGGCAATCATCCCCCATTAGATTCGCGATTTCGTGGCAACGTGATGTTCCTTCCGGGGGACGCCAAGGAAGGTAGCTATCCGCGGACCAATGTCGTGAGCAAAACGCCGATCAAGTATACGGACTCGACCGACGGCAAGTTTGCCTTGACCGCCCCGGTGGAGACCAAGACAACCGATGGAAAACCGCCCGGTGTGGATCTGGCCGCGTTGAACAGTGCGCTCTCCGCACGGGCACAGAACCAGCCGGCAGGCCACGAGGAAAAACCACAGGGCGACGTGCTTGGCCCGAAGCGTTAGGCGTTGGAGAAGGCTTTCGCGTACGTAGCTGGACTTCCCCTTACCTAGCAAGAGTGTCAGGGTCGCATAACCACCCCAACGGGGTGGCGCGTGCTTACTGCGGGGTCTCTGTTTGCTTGCCACGCCCAATTACCAGCCTGAAATCTTCCAACCTAAGCTGCAAGGGCGACGGTGACGGTGGTCAGATAACGGGCGTGACAGCTCACGCAAGATACGTACTCCGGTTTGTCGGTGGTAGACTGGCTTGAGAAGGCTAGCCCGTCACAGGTCCGCCAGCCTGCGACCATCGTTCCGGCCACTCTTGTTGCCCTCTTTCAGGAGAGCATTCTTGCGCGGATTGCCTACCACCAGTTTGTCCATGTGAGGCTTCAGTGGATCGTACAACAGGCAGCCCAGGTTTCCTCTCCGGACGTGAGCGACAATGTCCCGCGTAATCCCACAAAGAACTCAGGAAACCCTCGGTCTCCCGATGCATTCCATTACCAACTTGCCATGGAATTCAAGGCGCCGCGACCGGGATGGTTGCTTCAGGAACGTCGAGGCCAACATACTTTTCAAAGTTCATGAGAGTGCCTCCTTTCGTATGCGGTCTGTGCCAACGATAACAACCTACTCTCATGGGGCTCGGAGCACCGTTTGTAATGCGTTAATACGCACACCTCGACAAACCCTGGGCCGCTGAGGTGCGCCTCGTTTGTAAGAGAGGGAACAGGCTTTTCGGCGGCCGCCCGGGGCCACTGACAGCCGGCAATGTTAATCCCTATTGCTGTAGAAGGTTACTATTGTCTATTCCAGCGATTTGTCCATTGCTCGTTTCGGTCCAGTCCGGAGTCAAGAGCTGATAGTTACCTTTTGTCGGATCAACATACGTAAACGGAACCGGCGTGGAGTCATTTTGAGCCGGGAACTGCTGCACCTTGTCAGTTGACTCGACAAACATCACGTTGCCCAAGAAACGAGGATCGACAGGTGACGGGTCACCCATGTACCCGTTGAGTCCGTTCGTGCCCTGTGCACCGTCGTCACCGCTCACCTGCCGGCATAGCACGTTGTTCCAAATCCAGACATTGTGCGTGTCAGAGGTCGGGGGAGGCCATTTCGTGTTTGGAGGCAATATGAAGTAGATGCTAGCAAAGCAAGGTGTCTGGGCCGCAACCGTCGTATTGTTCTCCAGGACAAAGTCTGTCATGCCCGCGGCTACGAATCCACCGACATTGCGCACCCCTCCCGGCTGGCTCGGGTCGCGAAAGATGATGAGATTGTTCTGAAGCATCAACCGCTTCTCTTCGCCCGGATTGGTACATTGCGTGTAAGGAGGCTTGCCGCAAGCATAGTCGGACGACAGGGTAGAGAAGCCGCCTGCGACGTTCTTGATGATGTTGTTCGTAATTGTGATGTCGTCGACGACCGCGATGTTGCCGCTTTGGCTGGTACGGATCGTGAGCGTCAGAGAGTCGCCTAGCTGCCCGCCGCCAGCCCAGAGGTTTTCCAGCGTGTTGCGATCGAACAGCACGCGCTGGGCGCTCTTTAACTCAAGGTGATTCTTCACTACCCACTGAGGGTTGGGCGGGAGCGTTACGCCAGGTGTTGCCCACGATAAGGGCTTATACAGCCAGTTGTTGCGTATCTCGACGTCAGAGGGAACATAAGGATTGTTCGGACCCCCGCCGCCGCCAAGCATGATGTTCTCGGTCGTGGAGGAGAGATAGTTATTGACGATCTTGATTGGTCCTGGCGTGAGATATGCGAGCACTGCCTGCGAGTCGTAGACACTCTGATGAACGTCAGAGACGTAGCTATCGATGATAGCGACGTTTGTCCCATTGGCAATCACACCTTGACGAACATCCTGCGTCGGCGAGCCGTGCAGGTAGGACCGATCGATGGTAATTGAATCCGGCAACGTCTCTCCTGCAATCCCGCCTACATACACCAGGTTATATGACCAGCAATTGATGGGAGGAACCGCTGTTCCGTTGCAGCCGTGGGTTGAGGCGGACGTCAGTTCCAGTCCTACCAACCGGTAGTACGAGGCTCCGGGCGGGACGGTGATTGCGCTGGTGGTATTCGGCGTAACGATCTTAGGCATATTCACTGCGTCGGTGGCTGGATTCACTCGGGTCCCTGGAGGGGGAAGACTGCTCAGCGCGGAACTTTCAATGTAGATCCATTGTTTCTTCGGCTTGGACTTTACCGGCAGCGTGAAGTTACCTATGTAAGTTGCTCCGGCGTCGAGGACGATCACATCCCCGGGGCTGGAGGAGGTTAAGGCGTTCTTGAAGTCGGCACTATTGTGAGCGTACCAAGTGGTCCCCGTTGGCTGATTGAAGGTCGTATCGATAGAAACCTTCGGAAGTTCCGGGATCGGCATTTTAGCGAACGTAACTGCGCTGGTCACAACTACAAACAAAGCTAACAGTTTAGCCATAATTTTCCTCCCGGCCACCTCACCAAATAGCACGTAGCGGCTACCTCGACTCGACGCGAGGTGGCTTGATGTTTACACACTCTAGTTCGAGATGACTTGTCCCGGAATGGGGAAATGGCGAAAAACCCACCAAGGGTAACCATAATGGGATTACCTTCTTGATTACCATCGAGTAACAGAAATGCCCGGTTCGAGCGCCTGAAGCCCCAAATGCGTTCCCGCGCTATTGCGTTGCGCGAACTATGTCCGGTGCCTCAACGAGGGGCAGCACCTAACCGCGCGCCATGATTCTGGCTTGCACTCGACTGCAAAAATTCGGACTGGGGCTGGCACAGGAAGTGTCCCCTCCACAAAACCAAATGGAGCGCGGGACTATATCAGCAGTCAACTGGAGATCCCGGGAGACAACACTGTTCCTATTGCTGATGCTCCTGTAGCATCGTGTTGTTAATTCCAGCTTCTTGATGATCGCTGGTATCCCGCCAGTCCGGTATCAAGAGCTGGTAGTCACCCTTTTGTGGATCGGTGTAGGTAAAAGCGACTGTCGTCGAGTAGTTGTGCGGAGGAAACTGCTGCACCTGGTTGTTGCTCGGCACAAACATCACATTGCCCAGATAGCGGGGATCAAGCGGCGTTGGCGCCCCCATGTAGTACGTGAGCCCCTTGGTGCCCTGGGCTCCAAAGTCTCCGGTAGGCTGGCGGCAAAGCGCGTTGTCCAGGATCCAGACGTTGTCTGTGATCGATTCCTTCGGCGGCCAATGCCTCACCCTTCCTACCGAAAAGAAAACTGCATTCCAGCAGTCTGTGCCTGGGACCGGAACGAATGTATTGTGTTGGAGTACAAAGTCCGTCATCAGGTGAGCCATTTCCAGACCAATGTTTCGCGCGCCGCCGGGAAGGCTTGGGTCGCGGAACAGAACGAGATTGTTGTAGACTGCGATCCGTCGGGTCTCGCCGGGCTTGGAGCAATGGCGGTAGCGCCTGCTGCCGCACGCGTTGTCGTGGTACAGCGTAGCGAAGCCGGCGTCAACATTTTGCAGGATGTTATTGCTGAAGGTAATGTCGTCCACTACTGCTATGTCGCCGCTTTGGCTGGTGCGCACAGTAAACAAGACAGAATATCCCTGCTGACCGCCACCCATCCAGACATTTTCCAGCATGTTGCCGTCGACCAGCACGCGCTGGGCACTCTTGAATTCCAGATTATTCTTGACCACCCACTGAGGATGAGGCGGAAGAGTTATGCCGGGTGCAATCCATGACAAGGGTTTGAAAAACAAATTGTGCCGGATTTCAATGTCCGACGGTACCCAGGGATTGTACTTGCCACCTGCTCCGCCAAACATCACATCTTCCGTGGTTGCGGAAAGGAAATTGTTAACAATCTTGAGCGGCCCGGGGGAGTAGTAAGCAAGGATAGCCTGAGAGTCGTGGATACTTTGATGTATGTCGGAAATGTAGCTGTCTACGACGGCGATGTTACTTCCGTTCGCGATTACGCCGCGACGAACATCCTGGGTTGGGGAACCGTGGAGATAGCTACGGTCAACCGTGATCGAGTCCACCAACGTCTGGCCGATAACCGAGGCTGCATCGACCAGGCTGTAGGAGTAACAATTGACGATAGGAATGCTGTGCAAATCGCAGCCCTGCGTCGATGCCGAAGTAATTTCCAGACCTACCAGGCGGTAGTACGAAGCGCCCGGAGGAATCGTGATCGCGCTCGTCATGTTCGGGGTCACGATCGTCGCCATGTTAACAAGGTCGGTCGACGGATTCACGCGGGTACCAGGAGGGGGCAGGCTCTTTACTGCGGAGGTTTCAATGTAGATCCACTCCTGGTTGGGATTGACCTTCACCGGCAATGTAAAGTTACCTAAATAAGTCCCTCCGGCGTCCAAGACGATTACATCATTAGGGTTCGCGGAGTTGAGCGCGTTTTGGAAGTCCGTACTGGTATGAGCCCGCCAAGTGTTACCTGTGGGCTGATTGAACGTTGTATCGATGTAAACCTTGGGAAGTTGTGGAACTGGTTTCTCTGCGAAAGCAAAGGGAACAACAGCTGCCAAGAGCAGTGCAGTGATTAGCCTGGTCACAATTGCTCCTATCTTGCCGGCGAATCGTCTCGGCACAGCCATCGCAACCCGGCACCGTGCGATTATCACCGTAAACCTTAATTTGTGGATGGATCAATTCGGAACTCTGAATGCTCCCGCAGAATTAACGAAAGTACCTAAAATGCGATTACTGCTGTGCTGGATCGTCTCGAAGGCGCATCTTCGCGCCACGGCCGAAACAGTAACCGGGCTATACTTGGGGTCAGAATCGCTTGATCATGTAGCCCTTGCTTGGGAATCAAATGATTAGCTTGGATGATGCGTCCCAGATTCCTGTATTGCTTATGGTGCGCGAACTGGGAATCGGCGGCTCAGAGCGACAACTGGTGGAGACTGCTCTCTACCTGCAGGGCAGCCGGTTTGTGCCACACGTGGGGTGCTTTCGTCCGAACGGATTGCGAACTCAGGACCTGATCGATGCCGGCGTGCCGATTCTCCACCTTCCGGTACAGTCCTTTCGCTCCAGGGGAGCCTTGCAAGGTGCCCGGCAAATGGTGCGCTACATTCGTGACCACCACATTCAGATCGTCCATAGTTTCGACGCACCTCTGAACATTTTCGCGGCTCCGGTAGTTCGACTGGTAGGCAGAGCGCACATCATTACCAGCCAACGAGGAGATCGCGATCTAACCGGCAGAACCATGAAATGGCTGCTTCGTGCGACGGATCGAATGGCAGACGCCGTGGTGGTCAATTGCCAATGGATGCGGCAATACCTGTTGACGCAAGAGGGTGTGGCTGAAGCCAAGGTTCGACTTTGCTACAACGCGGTCGATACGGAGCGGTACCGACGTAGAGCAGTGGACAATTCCTCTTCTCGCCGCTTGGTAGTAGGCACGGTGTGTGCTCTCCGGCCCGAAAAGGGATTAGACACTCTTCTCCAAGCGTTCGCCCAGGTACGTGACCTTGGACCCGAGCTGATCATTGTTGGGAGCGGCCCGGAGGAGGCCAGACTCCGAGCCCTCTCCAGGGAACTGGAGATCGAAGCGGATTGCAATTTCGTATCCGCTACCTCCGACGTCGTCGAATGGCTAAGTCGATTCGACCTGTTCGTACTTCCGTCGCGTTCCGAAGCCTTCTCGAACGCCTTGATGGAGGCTATGGCCTGTGGCTGTTGCCCCATTGCCTCGCGTGTTGGAGGTAACCCGGAATTGGTCGAAGACGGGCAAAACGGCTTGCTGTTTGGGGTCGACAACATTCCTGAGCTTGCCAGCGACATACGGCTGCTGCTGATGGACGCGTCAAAGCGCACAACCTTCGCCGAGCGCTCCTCGAGCAAGATGAGGCAGTTCACCTACGCCAGAGCCGTCGACACCATGCAAGCGATCTACCAGTCTGTCCTCAACTCTGCGAACCCAGCGACCCTCCATTCTTTCCCGCATAATGGTTAAATACTTCCGCAAGATGAGCCACGTTCTTGCGCAGATTGTATTTGTCTAATACCCGCTGGCGTGAGGACAAAGCCATCTGGCGCCGCATTTCGGGCATATCCATTATCTGGCCGATCGCGGCCGCCAGTTCGTCGACGTTCGCCGGTGTCACCAAAAGGCCGTCCACGCCATCTCTGATCAGTTCCGGAATGCCGGTAATGCGAGGCGCTACGCACGGAATCCCCAAGGCCATCGCTTCCATGAAGACAACGGGGATTCCTTCAGCAAAGCTGGACAAAACGCAGGCCTCGCTGTCGCAATAAATGTCACGCAGCTCCGCCTGGGTCTTCCAACCGGCGAACAGGACTCTGTCCGCAATCCCCAGATCCTGAGCCTGTTGCGCCAATTGCGGACGCTCCGGTCCGTCCCCCACCAGAGTCAGGCAAACTTCGCGCTGCTCCGCAGTGAGGATAGCCACTGCCTTAAGCAAAAGCGCATATCCCTTGACTGGCGCCAGGCGCCCGACGGATATCAGCTTGAAGGGAACAGGATGCTGACGAAACGGTGCCGGAACCCAGCCATCGCAGTCGATGCCGAGGGGCGTGATCTCTAGCTTGTGCCAGTCCGCCGGGGAGGACCACAACATGATTTGGCTTTTCCCGAAGCAGCTGATGGCAGAGGCGAACAGAGCGGCTCGTATCTTTTCCTCCATGCCGAAACCTCGCGGGTTTACGAATTCATCGGGGCCGTGGATCGTCATCGACAATGTCATGCCGAAGACGCGAGCCAGAATCAGGCCAACCGTGGTGGAATACACCGAATGGACATGCTCAAAACCGGCATTTCGCAACCAGCGGCCAGCGACGACGGCCTCAGTAAAATACGCCATCGCGAGCAGCACCGGATGTCGCGTGCACCGGCCAAAGCGCCAGGCTGTTGCCAATCCGCGCAAGTACAAGCGGGGCCGAGTCAAGACTGTTGCGAGGTGAGCCGCCAAAAATTCGTACGGGCCGCTGTCCAAAACGTACCGCGTGGATGTGAGTTCCTCTTCGAGCTCGGATGAGGTGGATGCAGGCTGCGAGTCGGGTTTGCGGATGGAGACGGTCTGAATCTCCCACCCAAGGGACCGCAGCTCCCGCACTTCTCTCAGGAGATAGGTGTGGCCAAGGGTGGGATACTCGCTTAGCAGATAAGCAATCTTCATACGGAGAGGGTCGCCATGAAACCGGCCATGTGGGCGATGTTCAGGCCCGAGTGTAATGATCGCTGATTGAACACAGCAAGCATATTCCGGCTGCTGGAACAGGCGTCCCTCGAACACCGCAAGTTGAGGGAAAAGACACTTCGAAATGACCCGGCAAAGCCGGAAACATGGTAATCTATAAGGGTATATCGTGAGCCCGAAGGGCCCTTGATCCCAGCTCGGATCCGGGTTCACGGGTAGTGTTCCTGGGAGGGGCCCGTTGAGTAGTTTCCAGCAGAAGGCAAGGCAGCGAGCGGTAGCTGCTGCGTTTCCAGTCCTTCTATGCTCTCTTTTCCTAGTATTTAGCGCGCTTTTCGAGGTGCTGCCTGGCATCTGGCGCGCGCGCCCCCAACTTATCCTTGCCGCGATCGGCCTTTTCGTCCTGTTTACGACGGGAGAGGCTATGCGAGTCGTGATGGCGCCGATTGGCAAAAGTCTGCTGATCTACACCGCCTGGTTCTTGATTTGCATACCCTTCGCCATCTGGCGCGGGGGCGCCTTCCAGGTACTGATCAACTCCTGGTACAAGTCGGTACTTATGTTTGTGCTAACGGCGGGATTGCTGTCCACCGTACCTCAGGCCAAGAAGTTGTTCCGCACGATTGGCTACGCGGTCGGACTGATGGCGATCCTGGCGCTGGCAAAGCACAGCTACCAATTGGGGCGGCTGGGGCTTCCAAACACTCGATTTGCGAACGCGAACGACATGGCTGTTACCCTGCTGGTAGGCCTAACGTTTCTGGGGTACTCGTTTCTGCGTGGTACTCGTCGCGAACGGATCGTTGCTGTCATCTTGAGCGCTCCGGTCGCCTTGGCCCTGCTCAAGACCGGATCCCGAGCCGCCCTTCTGGGCGTTGCCATGCTCTGCGTCTTCGGCTTCTTGCACGCGTCCAAAAGAACCAAGGCCAAGATGGCAGTGGCTGCGCCTCTAATTCTCATTGTGCTGGGTGTAGCTGTCCCCTCAAATCTTCGGGAGCGATATTTCACCTTGTTCAAGTCTGGTGGCGAAACGAGCTTGACTGAGCAGGATCATATGACAACCGAACAAAAGAAGGAGTACGTGGCTGCCACCGGCTCGGCCGAGGCGCGCTTCAGGCTTCTCAAGGACAGCATCATCATTACTCTGCAACATCCCATCTTCGGCGTAGGCGCGGGAAACTACATGGTGGAACAAAGCAACCTCGCAGTGGCGCGTGGAGAAGTGGGAATGTGGCACGTTACCCACAATACCTATACGCAAATATCGAGCGAGGAAGGCCTACTTGGACTGATCCTATATGTGGTGTTCCTCTATCAGACCTTCAAGGTACTGACCTCGATCGTTCGGAGCCGACAGCGGGGAGAAAGGTGGGGTGATCTACGGGCATTGGCGTTCTCGTTGCGAGGAGCCCTGATCGTGCTCACGACCGTCGCATTTTTTGACAGCTTCGCCTACCTCCCGGATGTACCGATTCTGGCCGGGCTGGCGTCGGCCCTGGGATTCATAGCGCAAAAGCAGCGCGCTGCTGACAGGATAGCCAGTGAGCGCAAGCCCGCTTCGCCGCGATTGCCGGAGACCGAACCAGTCTTGGAGCCGGCATGGACCGGCTCATTCTAGCCCTATGTGCGGAATCGCAGGAATTCTCCTAGCCGACGGTAGCAGCGCCGATGAGCGGCTGGTCGCCAGAATGACGGAAGTGATTTCGCATCGTGGGCCGGATGCTGCTGGTTTCTACGCCGTCGGCGAAGTGGCTTTGGGCCACCGCCGCCTGAGCATCATCGATCTCGCAACCGGCGACCAGCCGATGACGAACGAAGACGGCTCGCTGTCGATCATTTATAACGGAGAAGTCTTCAATCACGTCGATCTCAGGCCGGCCCTGGAAGAAGCCGGACACCGTTACAAGAGCCGCTCTGATACCGAGACTGTCCTCCACGCGTATGAGCAATACGGAGACGACTGCGTATCCCGTTTTCGTGGGATGTTCGCCTTCGCGATCTGGGACCAGTCTCGCAAGACATTGTTCTGTGCCCGCGATCGCCTGGGCATCAAGCCGTTCTATTACTTCTGGAACGGCCGGGTGTTTGTCTTCGCCTCGGAGATCAAAGCCCTGCTGGAACACCCGGAGGTTTCGGCTCATTTCAACGAAGCCTCGCTGCCTGAGTACCTCGCGTTCGGCTACAACAGCGGCGAGGAGACGATGTTTGCGGGCATCCGCAAACTGATGCCCGGACATAGCCTCACTTTAAAGTGCGGAAGCAATCCGAAATTAGACATTAAGCGGTACTGGGACGCACCCTGCCCCACCGAATTCGAACAGCGACCGGACGAGGAATGGATTGCGGAATGTCGTCGCCGTCTTGAAGAGGTTGTACGCATGCGCTTGATGAGCGATGTGCCACTCGGGATGTTCCTGAGCGGCGGCGTCGACTCAAGCGCGATCGCTGCATTGATCAAGCGGATGACAACCGGCCCTGTCAAAACGTTCGCTGTAGGATATAGCGAGGCAGATTTCAGCGAGTTAACCTACGCTCGCCAGGTTGCGGATCAAATCGGCACTGAGCACCACGACGTTGTGGTCTCGATGGAAGACTTCTTCAACGCCTTACCGATGCTGGTGTGGCACGAGGATGAGCCGATTGCCTGGCCTTCCAGCGTGTCACTGTTTTTCGTCTCGAAGCTGGCAGCGGACCAGGTAAAAGTTGTCCTTACCGGAGAAGGCAGTGACGAGCTTTTCGCCGGCTATGGCCGGTACCGCTTCTACCATCTGAACCAGCCATGGATGGATGCCTATTCCACCGTCCCGCACCCGCTGCGGTCTGCTGTTCGTGGCATGATTGCGACATCACCTATATTGTCAGCCTCCCTCCGGCGAAAACTTGGGCATACCGTATTGGGCCGGGAGGCGAATCTCGAGTCGCTCTACCTGGACAACTTCTATTGCGCTTTTGGAGCGGAGCAACAGAAGGAGCTGTTGAGGACAAACTCCTTGCCTGATCCGTATGCGCTCTACCTGAAATACTGGGATTCCAAAGACCAGTCACCGGTTCTTAGTCGCTTGCTCTATGCCGATCAGAAGACCTACCTGTTAGAGTTGCTGATGAAGCAGGACCAAATGAGCATGGCGTCTTCTATCGAAAGCCGCGTGCCGTTTCTCGATCATAAGTTCGTGGAATTCGCGGCATCAGTGCCCGCCCACATGAAGCTCCGCGGTAAGCACGGAAAATATATTCTGAAAAAAGCCGTAGGGGATCTGCTGCCGGATAGCATCATTTACCGCAAAAAGATGGGCTTCCCCACTCCTCTCCACGCCTGGCTGCTCCAGGACCGCGCGCGAGGGATCCTGGATTACCTTCGCGATCCAGACGGCATTCTCGCCAGTTACGTGGAACAGGTCTACGTCGACGCACTGCTTGAAGAACACAGTCGCGGCATTCACGATGCAACCGACCGGATCTGGCGGCTGTTAAACTTGCAAGTTTGGGGCGACACATATCTGACGGGCCGCCGCGAGCAATTCTGGGATGGTCTGATGGCCAGGGCGGCCAGCAGCGTCCAAATCGCATGAGGATACTATGGGTCAAAGCTGATTTTCTCCACCCTACCACTAGGGGTGGCCAAATCAGGACGCTGGAGATGTTGAAGCGGCTCCACGCCAGGCACGAAGTCCATTACATCGGATACGAGAATCCGAACCAGCCCGAGGGCGTGCGGCGCGCTCCCGAATATTGCGCTCGAGCCTACCCCGTATCTCTCGACGTTCCGCCCCGAGCGTCGTTCCGCTTCGCTGTTCAATGGCTGAACAACTTGTCTTCGTCTTTGCCGCTCTCACTCAGCCGCTATCAGACAGCTGCGATGCGAGAAAAGATAGCTTCGGTCCTCGAGGAGTTCCGGTTCGATAGTGTCGTTTGTGATTTCCTGTCACCGGCTCCTAACTTTGAAAACCTCAGCCAATGTCTTCTGTTTCAGCACAACGTCGAGACCATGATCTGGCGGCGCCACGCAGAACACGCGCCCGACCCGTTGCGCAGAAGATACTTCAAGGGACAGGCTGAGCGTATGTTCCGTTGGGAGCGGCGAATTTGTCAGGCAGTCGCACACGTCGTCGCTGTCTCGCCGCAGGACGCCAGGTTGATGCGGGAGCTGTTTGGAGTGGAAGCCTCGTATGTACCTACAGGCGTTGATGTGGACTATTTCCACCGGGGTGAGGCTGTCGATCCGAAGGTCGACATGGTCTTTGTTGGTTCCATGGACTGGATGCCAAATATCGACGGAGTGAATTATTTTGTGCGGGAAGTCCTGCCACTCATTTGGCAGAAAAAGCCGGATTGTACCGTGGCCATTGTGGGTCGGACCCCACCGGCAGCCGTACGCGCCCTGGCGCATCGAGAGGCACGAATTCAGGTCACCGGAACGGTGGCGGATATTCGCCCCTGGTTATGGGGGGCGAAACTCTCGATCGTACCGCTTCGCATCGGAGGCGGAACACGCCTGAAGATTTACGAGTCTATGGCTGCAGGTACGCCAGTCATTTCCACGCGCGTGGGCGCTGAAGGGTTGGACGTCTCTCATCCTTCGAACATCCGTTTGGCGGACACGCCATCGGAGTTCGCGAATCAGTGTCTTGAACTCATGGGAAACCCGGAAGAACGGGAGCAGATCGCTCGCGAAGCGCTTGACCTGGTCGCCAGGCGATTCTCCTGGAGCATAATTACCTCCGAGTTCGAGAAGTTATTGCTTTCTGCACAGAGACGGGACTCGCCTTCCGAGCTCTTGGCGAAGTCGTCTCTTGATCGTGGTTAAAGCTTGATTGTCACTCGAGCGCCCGGAACCATCCATCAAATAGAAAGGCAAACCCGGTGAATCGATCGGTTAACACAGAGGAGCAACAACCTTCAATTGGAGTGTTTGGCCTAGGGTACGTCGGATGCGTGACTGCCGCCTGCTTTGCGGAGCTGGGGTTTCGCGTAGTTGGAGTGGATGTTGACGCTCGAAAAGTACAAGCTGTACTGGCCGGGCAGTCGCCATTCTATGAGCCTGGCCTGGAGCCGCTGGTTCAATCCAATCTTGAGAGCGGAAAGCTCGTCGCAACCACATCCACGGCTGAGGCTCTGGCACAGGTTGACTTTGCATTCCTATGCGTCGGGACGCCGTCAGGCAGCAACGGTAATCTCAGCCTTGAGCAGCTCCGCCGTGTGGCTGCGGACATCGAACATCAGGTGGGAGATCGCCAGCGGTCGCTGACTGTGGTGGTCCGGAGCACAGTCTTTCCCGGAACCTGCGACGAGGTGATCGCCCCAATCGCCGCGAAGAACCCAGCCATCTCGGTAGTGGCCAATCCGGAATTTCTGCGCGAAGGGAGCGCTGTCAAAGACTTTATGCAGCCCTCGCTGCTTGTCGTTGGCAGTCATGACGCGGCGGCTGCGAAGCGGGTGGCGGCTCTCTATGCCTCCCTGCCCATCACTCCCGCGATCGTGAGTCTGCGGACCGCCGAGCTGATCAAATATGCGTGCAATGCATTCCACGCCCTGAAGATTGCTTTTGCGAACGAGATCGGCACATTGGCCATGGTGCTGGGACTGGAGGGCGAGGAAGTGATGGAGACGGTCTGTCTTGACACCAAGCTCAACATCTCGGCGACCTATCTAAAACCTGGATTCGCATTCGGCGGGTCGTGCCTTCCAAAAGACTTGCGCGCGTTGAATTATCGCGCCCGTCAACTCGACCTTGACCTGCCGCTGCTGAACTCCGTATTGTCCAGCAATGAGGCACATCTCTCGCGGGCGTTCCGCCGGGTTATGGAAACGGGATGTCGGAAGCTCGGCATCTACGGCTTGGCTTTCAAGCCCAATACCGACGATCTCCGTGAGAGTCCGGGGGTTGCACTCATCGAAAGACTTATCGGTAAGGGATGCGATGTGAAGATCTACGATCCTCACATTCAGCTGGATGCGATCTACGGAAGCAACCAAGCGTTTGTGCTGAGCGCGCTCCCACACATCGGCAAATGCATGGAGAAGGACCTGGAAGCGGTATTAAATTGGGCTGAAGTGCTGATCGTAACCCAAGAGCCGGTGCCTGCGGCGAAGGCCGTCATTGAGCGGCACTCCGTGCCCGTGCTGAACGTTGCTAACGCCAATATTCCGGTCCTGGCGAAAGTCGAAGCGTTGTAGGCTCTGCCAGCGTGGCTCTGGTCCGGGGATGGGCCGTTCGAGAGTTGCTAGCGTTGGTGTCGAGGCGGCATTTGCTGCCCGAATTTTCTTGCCTTTTTCGTCAAAGCCAGGAATCTTCACAACGATCCGAATGCGAAGTATTAAGGAGCTCTCGTACCGCCTCCGGCAAGAGGCAGCCAATGCAGTCCTCTATGCTTTTTCTCCGCTATCCCGGAGCCTTTCCGCAACGTCGCCGTTGGCAGCCCTGCCGTCTCCTAGCAAAATCGCGGAGTCGATTTATCAAAGCCCCTACAAGGTTGAACTGCTGAGGCTGGCCGACCAGGTGTTGCAGGGCAGGATCCCAATACTCGGTATCGAAGTCGATTACGGCGCCATTCCGAAGTGGCGACGGGATCCCTTGCGTGGTAAGGAGACGCCGCGTGATTACTTCAGATTCATCCCGTATCTTGACGTCACAGTTGCGGGCGATCACAAGATCATTTGGGAGATCAACCGCCATCAGCACCTGGTGCTGCTGGCGCAGGCATTCCTGGCGACGGCGAACCCTAGGTACTTCGAAGCGGTTATCCGCCAGCTTGAAGACTGGTGGAACGACAACCCGTTTCAACGTGGAATCAACTGGGCTAGTGCGCTTGAGGTTGGGTTTCGAGCGCTGTCGTGGATATGGATATGGCATCTTCTGGGTTCGAAAATGCCTTCGACCTTCCGACAGCGTTTTCTCGCGGAACTCTATCGTCATGGAAAGCACCTCGAGCACAACCTGTCAATCTACTTCTCGCCCAATACTCATCTGCTGGGCGAGGCGGTAGCGCTTCATGCGCTAGGACGGCTATTTCCCGATTGGCCAAAATCTGACGCATGGCGTGAGCGCGGCGGCTCGATTGTGCGTGAGCAAATGACAGCTCAAGTCCACGCCGATGGAAGCCACTTCGAGCAATCAACGTATTACCACGTGTATGCGTTGGACTTTTTTCTCTTCCACGCCGTGCTGGAAGAAGTGTCCGAGGATTATCGATCCCGGTTGTCACGCATGACCGAGTTCCTGGCATCCATCGTCAGCCCGGCTGGAGAGCTTGCTTTCCTTGGCGATGACGATGGTGGACGACTCTTTCATCCCTTCGGGCCGAGAACCGGATTTGCGCGCGGCACGCTGGCAACTGCGTCTTTCATGTTGAATCGACCGGCTTTTGTTTATTCGGAGCAGGACGCGCAGGAGGTTGCCCTGTGGTTGCTTGGCTCTTCGCGGTGCAAACGCGCCGTGGTGCTCCCTAGTCCTCTCTCCTCACGTTCGTTCGACGATTCGGGGCTTGTGGTGATGAGGCGAGGAGACGTTACTGTGCTTTTCGACGCTGGCCCGCTTGGCCCCGGCAACGCCGGGCACAGCCACGCAGACAATCTGTCGCTCGTTGTCTGGCGAGGGAGCGAAGAGATCTTCATCGATCCGGGGACGTACTCGTACATCGACGCAGAGTGGCGTAATGCGTTCCGGGGCACAAACGCGCACAATACCGTGAGCATCGACAGCAAAGATCAAGCGGTTGCTGCCGGACCCTTCCGTTGGAGAGATAAACCCGAGGTCAGGCTGCTTGAGTTCGTTGCTGTAACGGACCAGCATCGCGCTGCTGCAGTCTGTGGCTACAGCGGCTTCTCTCACAAGCGAACAATCGAGCTTGGGGATAACGGCGAGCTCGACGTCGTTGATGAAATCGAGGGCCCTGCAGGGGAACACCTGATCGAGCAATTCTGGCACCTCGGCTGTGTACCCGAACAGATTGCCCAGAATATCTGGCGGATTGGGAAGGTTGCGCAACTCGTCGTAGATGGCGGCCAACTCGAACAGGGATGGCGATCGCGCGCATTCGCCAGCAAAGAAACGGCACCCGTTCTCGTCATTCGTAGCCGAACGGCGCTGCCCACGAAACTTCACGCCCGGCTTCGGTTGCAGGATATGTGAAGTCGCCGAGACGTTCGAGACGTGCCTTCTCTTGACCGGGCTGAAACACCTCCGCTATTCTACACAGTAGGCGCTGTCTGCCCGATGAGCTAGGCGCGCCTGATACCGTCCTCCCGCCAGTTAGTGTTTGCTTGAGACGACGGCTTTTCCCCCGCACAGCTTCATGGGAGTGCACCCTCAGATTGCCAGTTTGATGTTGATGCCGGTCCAAACTTTTTCTGCCGTTGTTTTTGTTCTCTGCTCTCTTCTTATCCTGTACGTTCTCTTCGGGTATCCGGTGCTGCTCTGGTGGATGGCGCGGCGCTACGAGAAACCGGTACAGAAGGACGGTAAGCTGCGCTCGGTGTCGATCGTAATCGCCGTGCGCAACGGCGAAAAGCTACTTGAGCGCAAGCTGCGATCAATCTTTGCTCTCAACTACCCACGCGAACTGATGGAGATCCTGATCGTCTCCGACGGCTCGGAAGATCGTACCGACGAAATCGCGCGCGGCTTTGAGAGCGAAGGTGTACGTTTCCTGCGAGTTCCCCATGGCGGCAAGGCAGCAGCGCTCAACATTGCCGTGCCGCTGGTGCGAAACGAAATTCTGCTGCTGAATGATGTACGGCAGACCCTCGACACGGACTCGTTGCGCAATGCCATGGCATGTTTCGGTGATCCGACGGTGGGCGCAGTGACAGCAGCGACGTATATTCACGAAGGTGAAACCCAGGAAGAGGAAAGTACCAGCCTCTACTGGAAGTATGAGTTATGGCTGCGTCTGCAGATGACCCGGATCGACTCAACCTTCGGCTGTAGCGGGGCATTTTATGCTATCCGCAAGTCACTGTGGACTCCATTTCCCCCAGACACTCTACTCGACGATGTTTACCTGCCGCTAACAGCGTTCTTTAAGGGTTACCGGCTTGTGCTGGAGCCGACATCTAAGATCTATGATTACCCGACTGTGCTGGAATCGGAGTTTCGGCGCAAGGTGCGGCTGCAGGCTGGGCTCTATCAGATGCTGCGGCTGATGCCTGCCCTGTTGAGTTCCCGCAATCGAATGCGCCTGCATTTTCTGTCGGGGAAGTATGGCCGATTGCTCGTACCTTACTGCTTGATCGCGATAGCACTATCAACGATCGGATTGCCGCCCTTGTGGCGTGGCCTGGCAGCGGGGGCTCAGTTTCTGTTCTATGGCGCGGCATTGGTTGACCCATTGATGCCCGGGAAGTTTCCTTTGAAGCGAATCACATCGGCGATCCGGACATTTGTGGTGCTGATGGCTGCCAGCCTTGCTGGCGTGAGAGTCTTTTTCGTCCCTCCGCGGCGTCTCTGGAAGGAAGCGCGGGCGCGTTCGACCTAGTTCTTAGCTGCAATAGTTAGCGTTAGCGGGTGTGTGGTGTCGCGTATGCAGGCACGAACACCGATGTTGAGCGATGCCGAGCGAGAACATCTGCAAGTCGTCGTGCGGCGGTGTGACCAGTTCGCGCCGGGACGTGTCCCGGGCGCAAAGCATCCTCGATGCTGCCGGCGGCTTGAGCAATGAGCCGATTGCGGCGCCGCACGCGCCTGCCGCGCTAAGATGCTGCTGTCGAGCAGAACCCGCCCCCCAACCATTGCTTCTGGCCCGTGTTGCGCAAGCACGGCATTACCGGCATCAGCCTCGAACGGCGCCGTAGCTGTCGCGTAAGCACCGATCCTTGCTTGCCCAAAAGGCCGCCGATATCGTAGCCCTGTACCTGATTCTGCCGCAGAACGGCATTGTGCTGTTGGTCGACGAGAGGCCGCACAATCCAGGCCGCCTGAGAACGCAGCCAGGGTTAGCTGCGGTTGCCCAAGGGCAGGGCGACGGTCGGGCTCTCAAACTGGGACGCTGTGAATGAGTGGCACCTGGCAAGGCTCCCCTCTCCGCAGGTGTTTCTCATGTCACGTTCTATTTTTTGAGCACGGCGATATAATTTCCCCTCTTAAATCCGTCCTCCCGATCTTCTGGGACCGCGAAGATCGTCTGAGGAGATATCCACTCTCTTGTTACAACCAACCCGCAGTTCTGTATTTGCTCCCGACAGGACCGGATCGTGGGATATAAGAATACATGGTCTTCCTGGGCTATGTTGATCGCCATAGTAGCGAACATTTGTCCATCATGTCTCATGCAGTCGCGCAGAGTGCCCAGTGCCGTGGCCGGGTCCGCCAAGTGCTCTAACACCTCACATAATACGATAGCGTCGTAATGCCCTCGCGACTCATCAGGGCACTGGTGCAGAGGAAAATAGCCGCCGAGAGAGATGTGTTTTGAAATGCCAAAGAAATCGAGAAGTTGTCGAGTTTTGACCATCATCTGCGGGTCGGTGTCGTAGGCTTCGATGCGCCAGTCGGTCAAGAGTTGGGAAGCCATTTTAAGTTCGTAGCCCGCTCCAAAGCCGATCGACAACAGGGTTCCACTACGATTACGCTCCTCAGCACCTTTCAGGAACAGTAAGAGCTCTTTAATGAGTTCGAACCGATGATTGGTGAAAACAATCGAAAGCAACAGACTCAGAGCATATGCATCAGGGTCAACAACCGCGCTCTGATCGCCCAGTGTCGCAGGAGAAGGATTCGCATCGAATTTCTCCTGCAGTGTTACGAGGTCGTTTACTCGCGATATGTATTTTGAAATGTATTCGGGACCGTAAGCCTGTTCGACAAAGCTCAGGATTTCATCGGCCACCGGCCCCAGCGCTTCTCGATGATTCTCGTAAACCAATTGAGCCGAAATAGCCAGAAGCATGTTGCTTTCGAACAGCTTTTTGGTGGCGGACTCGTATAATGTGTGCTGCTTAAAAAAGTCCTCGATGTTCGCCATATCATAATTCCTGACTTAGCTGGCGGCGGCTCACCAGATAGGTTGTCTCAATCCTCGATCGTTGTCTTTTGCATTCAAGAGGTCATCCTAGCATCACCGACTGCTGGCACTCTACGAGATCTGAAACGGAGCTCGGAACAGGTTCGTTCCAGCTCCACGCAGCCGCGAGGCAAGGGTAACCAGTTCTGCATCAAAAGCAAGGCGCGCCGCCGCGACTTCGGAGAGGCACACTGGGGGAGCGCGTGAATCATCGAAGTTGCTTTCACCAGCGCACACCCTCGTCGAATAAGGGGCCTTCACTGCTCTGCTTTTGGAAGTCTTTTCAATGCTCTCGGGATGACCTATAATTTAAAATATACGACTTCTGTTGGGTGGTGGAACTATCTCTAACTCGCAACAATGTGAAAAGATGCTGGGCGAGATCTTTCGTGATTTCTTTGACGACGAAAACCTGATTTTGCGCCCCGAGATGACTGCGCGTGATGTCGACGGTTGGGACAGTCTGGCACACGTGCGATTGCTGTTAACCATCGAAAGAAAGTTTCAAATCAAGTTCTCGGCCCCGGAGGTTGGCGGTCTTCGCAGCGTAGGTGACCTGGTGTCGCTTGTTGCGCACAAGACAAATGCCATGTGAGTTTGGCTTGAAAACCTCTATTGGCTCTAATGTCCACATACCTGTACCGTGATCTGTCATGGTTGCCCCCATGTCCGGCGGATTTTAACCGGCGGTGTCGTGCTGCGCTTGAATCCAGTGAGAGGTTTGGCTGGAGAATCAAGAGCTTAGCCAAGCACGCTCTTAATGACAATCAGTTGATCCGCCTTGGCAAGACGATCGCAGCTGGTCGGGCTAAAGGCTATGACCTCGCACCGCTCAGGCCATTTCGTCTGGGATTGGCCAGCAACGGCACCACCGAGTTCATCAGTGACGGGATCATCGCGTCCGCGGCACGGCACAGCTTGGCGTTAAGCTGCATCGCCGCGGGGTATGATCAGGTCTTGCAGGACAGCCTGTCACCCGATTCGCCCCTGAACCGCGCAGGTACCGATGCAGTGCTGATTGCGCTCGACTGGAGATGCCTCCCCTTTCGCCCGGCTCCGGGCGACGCGAACGCAGCCAAGTCAACCATCAACGCTTGTTTGGACTATCTCGATACGATTCGCGATGCGATTCGGCGCAACAGCAGCGCCGTGTGCATCGTGCAGAACCTCGCGCCTCCGCCAGAAGAAACGTTTGGCTCACTCGATAGAGGGCTCGAGGGCAGCTTGCGTTTTCTGATTGACGGCGTGAACGCTGGTCTCGTCGAACGACTGCGCGGCTCTACTGACATGTTGTTCGATGTCGCGCGACTCGCCGAGACGGTGGGGCTCGCCCACTGGCATTCGCCCAGTGAGTGGAACCTCGCCAAACTCCCGTTTTCGCAGGCGTTTCTCCCCGTCTACTCTGACTACGTCTGTCGGGTACTCGCCGCTATGCGAGGTTTGAGCCGCCGATGCCTGGTGGTGGACCTCGACAATACTTTGTGGGGCGGCGTCATTGCCGATGACGGCCTTAGCGGAATCTCTGTTGGCCAAGGCGACCCGACTGGTGAGGCCTACCTGACCTTCCAGCACTACCTGTCGTCGTTGGGAGAACGCGGCATCATCCTCGCTGTTTCCTCGAAGAACGAAGATGAATCGGCACGCCTGCCGTTCCGTGAGCATCCGGACATGATCTTGCGCGAGAGTAACTTTGCCGTCTTTCAAGCGAATTGGAATGACAAGGCAACCAATATACAAGCTATCGCCGACACCTTAGCTCTGGGTCTCGATGCCTTAGTTTTCGTCGACGATAATCCGTTTGAACGCGAATTGGTTCGGGAAACGCTGCCAGATGTGGCCGTGCCCGAGATGCCCGAAGATCCGGCTCTCTATGCACGTGTACTCAGCGCGGCGGGCTACTTCGAAGCCAACAGTTTTTCGGAAGAAGATCTGAAACGAGCTGCTTACTACGCCGGCAACGCACGACGTGCAACCCTGGAGCGACAGGTGGGCGACCTTGCGGGCTATCTCGCTTCCCTTGAAATGGAGATTGATTTCCAGCCATTCAACCACACAAGTCGAGCCCGAATTACGCAGCTAATCAATAAGTCCAACCAGTTCAACCTCACGACCCGGCGTTACACTGAAGCCGACGTGGCTCGTTTCGAGGCCGATCAGCGCATACTAACTCTGCAAGTGCGGCTCCGCGACAAGCTGGGCGACAACGGCATGATTAGCGTGATCATTTGCCGTTGCGCGGAGCCCGATGCCTTGGAAATCGATACCTGGTTGATGAGTTGCCGGGTGCTGGGACGGCGTGTGGAAGAGGCGGTCCTGTGCGAGTTGGTCAATCATGCGAAGCGGCGAGGAGCAGCTAGATTGCGCGGCTTCTACATCCCTACGGACCGGAACAAGTTGGTAGAACAGCACTATGCCAAGTTAGGATTCGCGCATGTTGGGGTGCGCGACGACGGGGCGACGGTATGGGAATTGGAGGTGGCCACTGCCAACTTGGAGGCGCCACCGATGGTGGTCAGGAGTTCCGGCTTTGAGCCGGTTTCGTCAGAGGTCTCCCAGTGAGCCAGGTGCAAGGCACCCACGGTATGTTGCCGCGTCATTATTCGATAACTTTGCGGGGAATGAGAGGTCCGGCAAGATAGGTATTTTTGCAATGCACGCTGCACGGTCGGAACCACGGATAAACGGCCGCGGAAAGCGAGCTCATTTCGTTCGCCGCCAGAAATAGCAGCTCGAGTCTACTCTCACGTTTTCATCAGTGATTCTATGCCGACTCCGGAACTCATCAACCGCTTGGCGGCAGTTGGTCCACGCATCTTGACCGTAATCGTCGATGATGACGTATCCTCCGATGGACAGCTTATCGTAAAGATTGGTAAGAGCATCCATGGTTGATTCATAGTAGTCGCCATCCAGGCGCATCACAGCGAGCTGCTCGATTGGGGCACGCGGGAGCGTATCCTTAAACCACCCTTGCAAAAATTTCACCTGATTGTCAAGCAACCCGTAGGCAGCAAAGTTTCTCTTGACGTCCTCTAGAGTGGCTGCGAAAGTCTTGTAGAATTCCTTCATCAAAGGGTCACGGTGAAACTTGGACTCAACCGGGAACTTCTCGGGATCCGGCTCCGG
>Ga0306920_100000872_pt1 | contig 36732 bp, 31 predicted proteins | sample flu12Cox44000170_FD_204666 | JGI IMG/M metagenome (GOLD analysis project Ga0306920, IMG submission 204666) | Lab enrichment of tropical soil microbial communities from Luquillo Experimental Forest, Puerto Rico - flux4day.12C.oxic.44.000.170 (v2)... | ecosystem: Environmental > Terrestrial >... | reverse complement strand
TCCCGACCGCGGTCAAGATGGTCACGACCGCGCCCGGGTACACCCTCGCGCTGCGCAGCTGGATCCGCATCGACCCGCTCCCGAGCTGGTGGGCGCAGCTGCCGGCGTTCGTCGCCGGCCTCGCGGGCATCCTCGCGGTGTTCGGGCTGCTGCGCGCCTTCAGGGTCTGGCCGCCCCTCGCGTACCTCGGCGCACTGGTCGTCGCGGCGAGCCCGGTCGCCGCCGACTACTCCACCCGGGTCAAGCAGTTCGGCGTCGACCTGCTCCTCGCGTGCCTGCTGCTCTGGCTGCTCGAGCGGTGGCGGCGAGCGGCCGCGCTCCGTGGCGCCGTCGAGCTCGCGATCGCGTGCGCGGCGGCGATCCTGGTCTCGGCGGCGACCCTCGTCGTCGCGGCGCCGGTGGCGGCGGTCGCCGGGCTGCACGCCGTCACCGACCGACGGCGTCGCGCGGGCGGCGCGATCGTGGCGGTGGTCACGGGCGTGACGCTGGTGACCAGCTACGTGCTCTGGCTGCGCCACCTCTCGCCGAGCCTGCACTACGGGTGGACGAAGCGGGGGTACCTCCTCTCGACCGCGAGCGCGCACCGGATCGCGTTCTCCCTCGAGGCGATGGGCACCGGGATCCTGCACTGGATGCTGGGCGTGCCGCTGGGGCGCGGCCGCGTCTCCACGGCGATCACGCCGTCGGGGATCGCGGTCGCGCTCGTGGCCGCGATCGTGCTCGTCGCGCTCTGCGTCCCGCCGCTCGTCGACGTCGTCCGGCGGCGCGGGGTGCCGGGGCCGCTCGTCGCCGCGGCCGGCTCGATCGTCCTCGCCGTCGCGCTCGCGCTCCTCGGGCGGAGCCCGTTCGGCGGCGGGCGCACCGACGAGGTGCTCTACCCGTCGATCCTCCTGCTCGCCGCCGCCGCGGTGACGCCCGTCGTCGAGCGTGCCGGCGCCGGATCGAGACGGGTCGCAAGCGCCACCGCAGCCGCGTGCGCCGCGGTGCTCGTCGCCGTCGGCGCGACGCACCCGGCGGCGTACCCGACGACGGACCTGCGCACGCTCCACGCCGAGCTCGCCGCGCAGGTTCGGCCGACCGACGTCGTCGTCGTCGACCCATGGCTCACGTTCACCTGGTCCTACGACGGGCTGAGCCCGACGGCGGTCTCCTTCGCACCGACGCAGCTCGCCTGGTCCCAGGGGTTCCACGTCGTGAGCCTGAGCCCCGGTGTGGTCATCTCGACCAACTACTTCTTCCCCGACCGGTCGTACTCCCGGCTCGCCCTGCGGACGCATCGCATCTGGTACGTCGCCGCCACCGTCGGCCACCAGTCGGCCATCCCGGGGCACCCGAACCACATCGAGGTGACGGCGAACTACCTCTACCTGCGCCAGATCGGGTGGCAGCGCGCCGGCGTCTACGTCACCGCGCCGCACACCGAGGCGATCCTGCTCGTCTACCCTCCGGTCGGTCCCACCCGCGCGCCGCGCCGCTCCTCCGCGAGCTCGACGAGCCGCCCGGTCACCGCCGCCAGCTCATAGTCCTTGGGGGTGAACACGGCGCGGACGCCCTTCGCCTCGAGCGCGGCGACGTCGGCGTCCGGCACGATGCCGCCGACGACGACCGCCGCGGTCACCCCCGCGGCACGGAGCCCGGCCACGAGCTCGGGCACGACGGTGAGGTGGGCCCCCGAGAGGATCGAGACCCCGACGACGTCGACGTCCTCGTCGCGCGCCGCCGCCACGATCGCGTCGGTCGAGAGCCGGATCCCCTGGTAGATCACCTCGAACCCCGCGTCACGCGCCGCGACCGCCACCTGCTCGGCGCCGTTCGAGTGCCCGTCGAGGCCGGGCTTGGCGATGAGCAGGCGCGGCGGGCCGCCCGTCGCCCTCGCGAGCTCCCTCGCGCGGGCCGCGACGGCGGCGAGCGCGCGGCGGGCCACGGGCGCGGTGCCCACCCCGGTCGGCGCGCGGTACTCCCCGAAGACCTCGCGCAGCGCGTCCGCCCACTCCTGGGTCGTGCCGCCCGCGAGCGCGAGCGAGATCGTCGCCGGCATGACCGAGTCCGTCGAGGACGCGGCGCGGCGCAGCTCGTCGCGGGCCGATCGGACCGCCGCGGCGTCGCGGGTCGCGCGCCACGCCACGACGTCGGCGACGAGCTCGGCCTCGACCGCCGGGTCGATCGCCACGACCGCCGTGACGGCGTCGAGGCCGAGCGGCGAGCTCGCCGCGTCGTTGAAGCAGTTGACCCCGACGACCCTCCGCTCGCCGGCCTCGATCGCGGCGACCCGGGCGGTCTGGCTGGCGACGAGGCGGCGCTTGAGCTCGTCGATCGCCTCGAATGCGCCGCCGAGCGAGATCACGTCGTCGAGCTCGGCCTGCGCCGCCTCCTCGAGCTCGGCGGTCTTCGCCGCCATGACCGTCGACCCCTCGAAGAGGTCGGGGTACTCGAGCAGGTCGGTCTCGTAGGCGAGCACCTGCTGGATCCGGAGCGACCACTGCTGGTCGGCCTGGCGTGGGAGCCCGAGGGCCTCGTTCCACGCCGGCAGCTGGACCGCGCGGGCCCGGGCGTCGGCCGAGAGCGTCACCCCGAGCAGCTCGAGGACGATCCGCTGGAGGTTGTTCTCCGGCTGCTGCTCGGTGAGGCCGAGCGAGTTGACCTGGACGCCGTAGCGGAACCTGCGCCGTGCTGGGTCGGTGACGCCGTAGCGCTCGGCACAGATGCGGTCCCACATCGACGTGAAGGCGCGCATCTTGGCGGTCTCCTCCACGAAGCGGATCCCGGCGTTCACGAAGAAGCTGATCCGCCCGACGACGTCGGGGAACGCCGAGGGCTCGACCCGGCCCGAGGCGCGGACCGCGTCGAGCACATCGACGGCGGTCGCGAGCGCGTAGGCGAGCTCCTGGACCGGGGTCGCGCCGGCCTCCTGGAGGTGGTAGCTGCAGACGTTGATCGGGTTCCATCGCGGCACGTTGGCGACCGTGTAGGCGATGGTGTCGACCGTCAGCCGCTTCGAGGGCTCGGGCCCGAAGATGTACGTGCCCCGCGAGAGGAACTCCTTCACGAGGTCGTTCTGGGTCGTCCCCTGCAGGACGGCGGGGTCGACGCCGCGGCGGGTGGCGAGCGCGAGGTAGAGCCCGAGCAGCCACGGCGCGGTGGCGTTGATGGTCATCGAGGTGTTCATGGTCTCGACCGGGATCCCGTCGAGCAGCGCCTCCATGTGGCCGAGGTGGGCGATCGGCACGCCGACGCGCCCCACCTCGCCGCGCGCCTCGGGGGCGTCGGGGTCGTACCCGGTCTGGGTCGGCAGGTCGAAGGCGATCGAGAGCCCGGTCTGGCCCTGGGCGAGGTTCGCGCGGTAGAGGGCGTTGCTGGTCGCCGCCGACGAGTGGCCGGAGTAGGTCCGCATCAGCCACGGGGTCGCGCGCTCTGGCACCTCGATCCTCCCGGGGACCTCAGGGACCGTAGTCGTAGAACCCGCAGCGGCTCTTGCGACCGAGGCGGCCGGCCGCCACCAGCCTGCGCAGCGTCGGCGCCGGGAGCGACGCCTCGTCGCCGCGCTCGTCGTGGAGCGCCTCGAGGATCGCGAGCGAGGTGTCGAGGCCGATGAGGTCGAGGACCGCGAAGGGCCCCATGGGGAACCCGCACCCGCCCGTCATCGCGGCGTCGATGCCCTCCATCGACGCCACCCCGGCCTCCAGCAGGCGGACGGCGCCGTTGAGATAGGGGAAGAGCAGCGCGTTCACGACGAACCCGGCCCGGTCCTTCACCTCGACGGCGTCCTTCCCGCACGCCTCGACGAACGCAAGCGCGCCCTTGATCGTGTCGGGGGCCGCGGTGATCGGCACCACCACCTCGACGAGCCGCATGACCGGCGCCGGGTTGAAGAAGTGGAGCCCGCAGACGAGCGCCGGCCGGGACGTGGCCATGGCGAGCTCGACGACCGGCAGGGTGGAGGTGTTGGTCGCGAGGATCGCCTCGGGGCCGACGGCGCGGTCCAGCTCGTTGAAGAGCGCCCGCTTCACGGCCAGGTCCTCCACGACGGTCTCGACCACGAGATCGCAGCCCGCGAGGTCGGCGAGCTCTGTGGTCGCACGGACCCGGGCGAGGACCGCCGCGGCCTCCGCCGCCGAGCGCTTCTCCTTGGCGACCTGCCGGGCGAGCGAGTGCTCGAGCTCCGCGACCGTGCCGTCGCAGGCGGCCCGGGAGCGGCTCCGGAGCACCACCTCGAACCCCGCGGCCGCGGCGACCTCGGCGATCCCGACGCCCATGATCCCGGACCCGACGACGCCGACCCGCTCGATCACCACGCCGAATCGTACCGGCGGGTAACCCGTGGGGCGAAAGGGATCTCGCGCGCACCGATCACACCCCGGGGATGACGCGCCGTGCGCGCTCAGGCGCGCTGCGGCTCGGGTGCGGCGACGGGGGTGGGCACCCGCGGCACGTCGCGGTGGACCTGCCCGGCGTGGCGAGGGAGGAACAGGCAGACGAGGCCGGACACGACCGCGGTGCCCGCCGCGTACCACCAGAGGTGCTGGAACCGCTCGAGCGGGGTGTGCGCGCTCGACTCGCCGAGGATCACAACGAGCAGGGCGATGCCGATGGCGCCACCCACCTGGCGCGCGGTCTGGTTCACGGCGCTGCCGACCGAGAACCGCTCGGGCTTGAGGCTGGAGACGGCCGTGGCGCTCATCACCGGGAACGTGAGCGCCACCCCGAGCCCGACGAGCAGCGTCGCGGGCAGCCACACCGAGAGGTACGCGGGGTGCGTCGTGACGCGCAGCGCGTAGATGGCGAGCCCGCTCGCGACGATCGCGGCGCCGGCGAGCAGGACCGGCCGGAACCCGATCCGGCTCGCCAGCCTCCCCGCGGGCCCGGCGACGAGCGCCACCACGAGCGGCCCCGGCGTGATCGCGAGGCCCGCCTCGAGGATCGAGTACCGCCACACCCCCGTGAGGAAGAGGACGTTGCCGAGCAGCATCGCGAAGAAGCCCATGGCGTACGCGAGCATCGCCGCGTTGGCGACCGAGAACGTCGGGCTCTCGAAGAGCGTGAGGTCGAGCACCGGCTCGGGGTGGCGCCCGCAGCGCGCGAGGAAGGCGACCCCGATGACCGCGGCCCCCGCGAGGCACGCGACGACCCCGGCCGAGCCCCACCCCCAGCTCGGCCCCTCGGTGAGGCCGAGCACGAGGCCACCGAGCGCGACGAAGACGAGGAGTGCACCGAGGTAGTCGGGCGCGGTGCGCGTCCGGTCGGGGGGCGGCGCCGGGAGCACCGCCCGGCCGAGCAGGAGCGCGGTCGCCCCGATGGGCAGGTTGACGAAGAAGACCCAACGCCACCCGCCCGCGGTCACGAGCAGCGCGCCGACCGTCGGGCCGGTCGCCACGGCGAGCGCGCCGATCCCACCCCAGCGGGCGACGGTGAGGGTGCGCAGCTCGGCGGGCACCGACGCGAGCAGGAGCCCGAGCGACGCGGGGAGCAGCAGGGCGGCGCCGCAGCCCTGCAGGACGCGGCCGGCGTCGAGGAGCGTGAGCGTCGGCGCCAGGCCGCAGAGCGCCGACGCGAGGCAGAAGACGACGAGGCCCGCGAAGAAGACGCGGCGGGCGCCCAGCCGGTCGGCCGTCCGGCCCGCGACGACGAGCAGGGAGCCGAAGGCGATCGCGTACCCGGTCACGACCCACGAGAGCGACGAGCGGGGGTCCGAGGCGAACGTCCGCGCGAGCGAGGGGAACGCGATGTTGACGATCGAGAGGTCGAGGGACGCCATGAACGCCCCGAGCGCCGTCACGGCGAACACGGCGGTCGCCCGGCCCGGCGCCCTCGGGACCGGCGCCCTCGGGACGGGCGCCCCGCCGGTCGGTCCTGTCACAGGACGGACCATAGCGGGGTGCGTTGTATGATGCAACTGAGTAGGATCCCACCATGGAACGCAAGAGCTTCGCCCCGATGGACTGCTCGGTGGCCCAGTGCCTCGAGGTGGTCGGGGAGTGGTGGAGCCTGCTCGTCGTCCGCGACGCGTTCCTCGGCGTCACCCGGTTCGACGCGTTCCAGCGGCGCCTCGGCGTCTCGCGCAACGTGCTCGCCGCACGGCTCGACCGGCTCGTCGAGGCCGGCGTCCTCGAGCGGGTGCCGTACTCCGTGCACCCGCCCCGGTCGGAGTACCGGCTCACCGAGAAGGGACGGGATCTCTGGCCGGTGATCCAGGCGATGCGCCAGTGGGGGGACGCGCACGCGGCCCCGCACGGCCCGCCGCTCGAGCTGGTGCACACCGCGTGCGGCACGTCGTCGGATCTCGAGCTCACGTGCAGCGCGTGCGGCGAGCGGGTCGGGCCCCGCGACGTGCGCGCGATCCCGGGTCCGGGGCGCACGCGCGGGCCGGCGACGAGCGACCGAGGCGCTACTCCGACTCGGTGATCGTGACCGACTCGATGGTCACCTGCTCGGAGGGCGCGCCCGCCTTCGTGCCGATCGCGTCGATCGCGGCCACGACCTCGAGGCCGCGCACGACCCTCCCGAAGAGGGAGTACTTCGGCGGCAGCGCCGCGCCCTGCGGGCCCGAGACGATGAAGAACTGGCTGCCGTTCGTGTCCGGGCCGGCGTTGGCCATCGCCAGCGACCCCACCTCGTAGCGCCCCGGCTTCGGGAGCTCGTCCTCGAACCGGTACCCCGGCCCGCCGCGCCCGGTGCCCGTCGGGTCCCCGCCCTGGACGACGAAGCCCGGGATCACCCGGTGGAAGACGACGCCGTCGAAGTAGTGCCAGCGCGAGAGGAAGACGAAGCTGTTCGTCGCCCTCGGGGCGGCGATCGGGTCGAGCGCGATCACCATCGTGCCCTTCGAGGTCACCACCTCGGCCGTGTAGCGACGCGACACGTCGATGACCGTCGGGGGCGGCCCGTCGAACTCGCGGCGCTGCGGGCTCGACCCGTCGGTGGCGGGGATGGCGTCGGTCATCGGATGATGGTGCTCGAGATCGTGACGGCGAGGATGCGGTTGATGACCGCCGGCGGTGACCCGTTCGCCTGCGGGCTCGGGTTGCCCTGGTTGTTGATCCGCTGGACGGCCCCCTGGCCGGCGATGACCCGTCCGATGATCGTGTAGCTCGGCGGGAGCTGGACCGACTGTCCCGCCATGATGAAGAACTGGCTGCCGTTCGTCCCGGGGCCGCCGTTGGCCATGGCGACGGTCCCGTCGGGGTACTGGTGCCTCCCTGCGGGCACCTTGTGCGGGTACTCGTCCTGCGGGACCTGGTAGCCGGGTCCGCCTCGACCCGAGCTCGTGGGGTCGCCGCCCTGGTTCATGAACCCGGGGATGACCCGCCAGAACGTGTTGCAGTGGTAGAAGCCCTGGTTCGCGAGGAAGATGAAGTTGTTGACGTTGACCGGGGCGCGCTTGGTGTTGAGGACGACCTTGATCGGTCCCTGCGTCGTCTGGATCGTCGCGTAGTACCGGAGCGCCGGGTTCAGCGTCATCCTCGGCGGTGAGGGGAAGTGCAGCGTGTTGGCGGGGTTCGTCGGGGTCGCGGGCTTCTCGGCGCACCCGGCCCGGACCGCGACCGCGTTCACCTTGTCCTGGGGGGTCTTCTTCGGGGGCGGCGGAGAGGAGCCGTGCGGGATGAACGCGTAGACCGTCGCGAAGATGACCCCCGCCACGACCGCGATGATCACCGAGCGACGCAGCAGCTGGCGGCGCTTCTGGACCTTCCGCTCGGCCTCCAGCCGGGCGCGTCGGCCCTCCTTCTGACGCGCGCGCTTGTCCGTCGGCACGGCGCGCGATCCTAACCCCGCTAGGGGCCCGGCCATTTCCACCGAGGAGGCGGGACCGGCTCGGTAGGTTGCGTGCGTGGCGCTCGTCGTCCAGAAGTACGGGGGGACGTCGGTCGGCGACGCCGATCGGATCCGCGCGGTCGCCGACCACGTCGCGCGGACTCGGCGGGGCGGCGACGAGGTCGTGGTCGTGGTCTCGGCGATGGGCAAGACGACCGACGACCTGCTTCGCCTCGCCGGTGAGGTGTCGTCCGTCCACCCACCGCGGGAGCTCGACATGCTCGTCACGGTCGGGGAGCGGATCTCGACGTCGCTGCTGTGCATGGCGCTCGCCGAGTGCGGGGTCGTGGCGTCGTCGTACACGGGGAGCCAGGCCGGGATCATCACCGACACCGACCACACCAGGGCGAAGATCCTCGAGATCCGGCCGGACCGGCTCACCGAGACCCTCGCGCAGGGCCGGGTGCCCGTCGTCGCAGGGTTCCAGGGGGTCTCGACCGAACGGGACGTGACCACGCTCGGCAGGGGTGGGACGGACCTGAGCGCCGTGGCGCTCGCCGCCGCGCTCGGGGCGTCGGTCTGCGAGATCTACACCGACGTGACCGGGGTGTTCAGCGCCGACCCGAGGATCGTGCCGTCCGCGCGGCGGCTGCCGAGGGTGAGCTTCGACGAGATGCTCGAGATCGCCGCGTCCGGCGGGCGCGTGCTGATGCTGAGGTCCGTCGAGTACGCCAAGACGCACGCCATCCCGGTCCACGTGCGCTCGAGCTTCACCTGGGAGCCGGGGACCTGGATCGTCGAGGAGGAGCCGTCCATGGAGCAGGCGATCGTGAGCGCCGTCACCGACGACACGAGCGAGGCGAAGGTCACGGTGCACGGGCTCCCGGACGAGCCCGGCGTGGCGGCGGCGCTGTTCACCGCGCTCGCGGACCACGCGATCAACGTGGACATGATCGTGCAGAACACGTCCGCGGACGGGCGCACCGACATCTCGTTCACCGTCCTGCGCGACGACCTGAGGAAGACGATCGACGTCTGCGACGAGGCGAGCCCCTCGCTCGGGGCCACCCGCGTCTCGAGCGACGACGGGATCGGCAGGGTCTCGCTCGTCGGGGCAGGGATGAAGTCGCACCCCGGCGTCACCGCGCGGATGTTCCGCACGCTCGCGGACGCCGGGATCAACATCGAGATGATCTCCACGTCGTCGATCCGGATCTCCTGCGTCATCCGTGCCGAGCTCGTGGAGGACGCAGTCCGACGCCTGCATGACGCGTTCGAGCTCGGCGTCGCGCCGTAGGCTGCCCGGATGCACGTCGGCGTCGTCGGGGCGACCGGCGCCGCGGGCGCGGCGATGGTGGAGATCCTCGCGACGCGCGAGTTCCCGCTCGAGCGGCTGCGCGTGTTCGCCTCCGAGCGCTCCGCCGGACGCGAGGTCGAGTTCCGCGGCGAGCGGCTCGTCGTCGAGGACGCCGCCACCGCCGAGTTCACCGGGCTCTCGATCGTGCTCATGGCCGCGGGCAAGGCGACCTCGCTCGAGCTCGCGCCGCGGATCGTCGAGGCGGGTGCGGTCGTCATCGACAACTCGTCGGCGTGGCGCATGGACCCCGACGTGCCGCTCGTGGTCGTCGAGGTCAACGCGCACGCGCTCGCGTCCATCCCGAAGGGGATCGTGGCCAACCCGAACTGCACGACGATGGTCGCGATGCCGGTCCTCAAGCCGCTGCACGACGCCGCGGGGCTCGACGCCATCGTCGTCTCGACCTACCAGGCCGTCTCGGGGGCGGGGCGCGACGGGGTGGCGGAGCTCTCGGGGCAGCTGGCGACGTCGGCGGCCGGAGCGGCCGCCCTCGCGACCAACGGGTCCGCGGTCGAGGTCGGGCCACGCTCGAAGTTCCCGGCACCCATCGCCCACAACGTGATCCCGCTGGCCGGCACGGTCCTCTCGGACGGCTCGCTCGAGACCGACGAGGAGCGCAAGTACCGCGACGAGGCGCGCAAGATCCTCGGGATCCCGACGCTCCGGGTGTCGTGCACCTGCGTCAGGGTCCCGGTCTTCACGGGCCACGGGGCGTCGATCACCGCGTCGTTCGCCCGGCCGATGGACCCCGAGGAGGCGACCGCGCTGCTGCGAGGCGCCCCAGGCGTCGAGCTCTGCGAGGTCCCGACCCCGCTGGCCGCGGCCGGCGCAGACCCGAGCCTCGTGGGTCGCATCCGCAGGGCCGACGCCGTGGCGAACGGGCTCAGCCTCTTCGTCGTCGGCGACAACCTCCGCAAGGGGGCCGGCCTGAACGCCGTGCAGATCGCCGAGGCGCTCGCGGCGGCCTGAGGTCGCGAAGGCGCCGCGCGGGTCCGCGCCGCGCCGTCAGTCGACGAGCGAGCGCCCGGGCTGCCGGTTGGCCAGGTTCACGGCGTGGTCGCCGAACCGCTCGTAGAACCGCGCGACCATGGCGACCTCGACGGCGACGGGGAGCGGCATCGAGCCGGAGACCAGCTCGCCGGTGAGGCTCACGTGCAGGTCGTCGAGCTCGTCGTCGAGCTCCTCCACGGCCGCGAGGATCGTCGGCGACCCGCTCTCGACGGCGTCCGTCGCCTCGCGCCAGATGTTGGCCGCCACCTCGCCCATCCGCTCGATGAGCCCCCTCGCACGTGGCGACATCTCCTGACCGAGGCCACGGGCCGCACGCCGCGCCACGTGCGCGGCGAGGTCGCCGTTGCGCTCGAGCTCGGGGAGCGTGCGCACGAGCGCGACCAGCCGCCTGCGCTCCGCAGGGGTGCCGGTGCCGAGCTCGAGCGCGCGGGTCACCTCGGCGACGAGGTCGTCCACGAGCTCGTCGATGACCTCGTCGGCGGTCACGATGGCCTTCGCGAGCTCACGATCCCCCGCGAGCAGCGCGTGCGTCGCGCTCGCGATCGCCTCACCGACGAGCGCCCACACGCGGATGACGCGACCCTCGAACGCAGCGTCGAACGTCGCCGAGGGCGTCAGCGGCTCGGCGATCTCGTCGGGCGCACGGTCACGCAGCCGAGGCCGGATCGGCACCCGCCCACCGTAGACCCACGCTGGATGTCCACGACCACGTCGCAGCGCGTCCGTACAGTTGCCACACATGGTGATCGGCGCGCTGCTCGGAGCGATCTGCGGGCTCGTGGTGGGCGCGCTGCTCACCGCGTCGCTCCTCGGTCGCCGCGTCGTCCGCGACGACGCCCGCCTCGCGGTCGCCGGGCGGGTGGACGAGGAGCTGGCGCGCACCCGCGACGAGATGGCCTCGCTGCGCGGGGAGGCCGACTGGCTGCGCGAGGAGCGGGCGCGCCTCGCCGAGCAGCTGTGCTCGGCCGACAGGACCGTCGAGCGGGAGCGCACCCGCCTGGACGAGGAGCTCGGGCGGCTCCGCGAGGCGTTCGACTCCCACTCCGCCACCGTGATGGAGCGCGCCGTCTCCCGGCTGGCCGAGCTCGCGGGCCGCGACGGCGAGGAGCGGGACCGGACCCTCCGGGCCACGGTGGCGCCGGTCAGCGAGCTGCTCGCCCGCTTCGAGCAGCACGTGGTCGAGGTCGAGAAGGACCGCAAGGAGGCGTACGGCTCGATCACCTCGCAGGTCGACGCGCTGCGCCGCTCGCAGGAGCAGCTCTCGACGGAGACCCGGAACCTCGTGACGGCGCTGCGCCGCCCGCACATGCGCGGGCGATGGGGGGAGCTGCAGCTGCGCCGGGTCGTGGAGATGGCGGGGATGACCGAGCACTGCGACTTCGACGAGCAGCCGACGATCCGGACCGACCTCGACCGGCTGCAACGTCCTGACCTCGTGGTCCACCTCCCCGACGGCGCGGAGGTCGTCGTCGACTCGAAGGTGCCGCTGGCGGCGTACCTCGACGCGGTCGAGGCCGACGACGAGGACGTCCGCGCGCAGCACACCCGCACCCACGCCGGCCAGGTCCGCACCCACGTCCAGAAGCTCTCCTCGAAGGAGTACTGGCGCCAGTTCGACCGCTCGCCCGACTTCGTGGTCTGCTTCCTCCCCGGCGACGCGCTGCTCACCGCGGCGTTCGAGGCGGACCCGTCCCTCACCGAGTACGCGCTCGCCAACCACGTGCTGCTCACCGGGCCCACCGCGCTCGTCGCGCTGCTCCAGACGGTCTCGTACGGGTGGCGCCAGGAGCGGCTGGCGCGGCACACCCAGGAGATCCAACGGCTGGCCGAGCGGCTCTACGACCGCCTCGGCACTTTCGCGGGCCACCTGACCAGGCTCCGCACCTCGCTCGACCGGGCGGTCGGCTCGTACAACGACGCGGTGAGCTCGCTCGAGCGTCGTCTGCTGCCCACCGCGCGCCAGCTGCGGGCGATCGGCGTCGGCGAGGGCGACGACGAGTTCGACCTGCCGGACCCCATCACGACGGTGCCGGTGACCGCTGGTGCACCCGAGCTCGACGCGCCGGGGCTCTTCCCGCTCGAACCCGAGGCGTAGCAACCCAGGCCGTCTTCGGCGGCTCAGGTAAGGTTTCCGACCGCAGGAGACCCGACGGCCGGGTCCACGACCCCCGACCCAGGAGTACCGCGTGCGCATCCTCGTCCTCGGCGGAGACGGCTACCTCGGGTGGCCCACCGCCCTGCACCTGTCCAACAAGGGCCACGAGGTGGGCGTCGTCGACAGCTGTGTCCGACGCCAGTACGACCTCGAGATGGGGGTCGACTCCCTCGTCCCGATCGCCCAGCTCCAGCGCCGGGTCCAGGTCTGGAGGGAGGTCTCGGGCCGCGAGGTCGCCTGCTGGGTCGGCGACCTGGTCGACCCGGACTTCACCCACCGGGTGGTCCGCGAGTTCCGGCCCGACGCGATCGTGCACTTCGCCGAGCAGCGGTCCGCGCCGTACTCGATGATCGACCAGAAGCACGCCGTCTACACGCAGCACAACAACGTCGTGAACACCCTCAACGTCCTCTACGCGATCGCGGAGGTCGACCCCTCGATCCACCTGGTGAAGCTCGGGACGATGGGCGAGTACGGGACCCCGAACATCGAGATCGAAGAGGGGTTCATCGAGATCACGCACAAGGGCCGGACCGACACGCTCCCGTTCCCGAAGAACCCCCACAGCTTCTACCACCTCTCCAAGGTGCACGACTCGCACAACATCCAGTTCTGCTGCCGGATCTGGGGGATGCGGTCCACGGACCTCAACCAGGGCGTCGTGTACGGCCAGGAGACCGACGAGACCCTGCTGCACCCCGAGCTGCTCACCCGCTTCGACTACGACGGCGTCTTCGGGACGGTGCTCAACCGGTTCGCGGTCCAGGCCGTGGCCGGCCACGCGCTGACCGTCTACGGGAAGGGCGGACAGACGCGCGGCACGCTCGACATCCGCGACACGCTGGCGTGCGTCGAGCTCGCCTGCCTCAACCCGCCCGGCGAGGGCGAGTACCGGGTCTTCAACCAGTTCACGGAGACCTTCAGCGTGCTCGACTTCGCGAACATGGTCGCCGAGGCCTTCAGCGGCGAGGTCAAGATCGAGCACACCGAGCTCGTGCGCGTCGAGAAGGAGGAGCACTACTACAACGCGGTGCACACGCGGCTCCTCGACCTTGGGCTCAAGCCACACCTCCTCTCCAAGGAGACGCTCCAGTCGATGCTGGCGATGGTGGAGCGGTTCAAGGACCGCATCGACCCCAAGGCGTTCCTCGCGACCGTCAACTGGCGGCACGCGTCGAACTACCTGCCGACGTCCGGATCGCCGCTGCCCCAGTGACCCGTCCGGGCCCGGCCCGGACCTGAGGCCGAGGGCCGATGGCGAGGAACCGCCGCGGACGGTCGCGCCGTCGGGTCGCGCTGCTCGGCGCGTTCGCCGTCGCGCTCGTCGTCGCCGCGCTCGTCGCAGGGGTCGTGGAGGCCGCGCACCGGTCCGGCCCCTACCGCCACACCGTGGACGAGAGCTTCGCCGCGTCCGCGTCGTCGGTGGTCGTCTCGTCGAACCTCACCGGCGCCGAGCTCGCCCGGGTCATGGGCGATCCAGGCGCGCTCGGCCGGGTCCTGCTCGAGGCGCGGCTCCAGCACCTCGACCAGGTCGCCGCCGCCGACCGCCGGTGGGCGGGTGCGCTCGCGGCGCCGCCGCCGGACGCGAACGCGGCCGCGCGCCTCATCGACACGCTGCGGCTCCGCGCCGAGGCGACGGCGTCCATCCGCGCCACGCTCGAGGGGCTGCTCGGCCTCACGCCGTCGAACCCCGTCGGGACGGCCGGGCCCGAGCCCCCAGCCGCTCGGCCCTACGGCGTCGCAGGCGCCGAGGGGAGGCTCCGCTACGCCGGGGAGCAGCTCGTGCTCGCCGACCGCATCTACCGGGGGCTGCCCGACCTCTTCGCCAGCGTGAGCGGCGGCGCGCAGCTGCCGAACAGCTACTGGACCGTCCCGAGGACCGGGCGGCTGATGCCCGAGACGCTCGAGGCGGCCGCGTCGAGGATCGCGGCGGACCCCCGGCTCGCGCCCACGATCGCGCTGCGCATCGTCGCCGTGCAGACGACGCCCCTCCTGCTGCCGCTCGGGCCCGGGTACCCGATCCCCCCGACGACGACGTTCTCCGCCGCGGTCTCGGTCGTGAACCGGGGATCCGCGCCGACGCGCGTGATCGCGATCATCACGGTCCGGCCGACGGGACACGGCCGGGGCCGGTACGACTTCGGGAAGGCGTCCGGCGCGGTCGCGGCGCACGGCGCCGTCGCGCTCCAGCTGCCGACGATGCCCGTGGTCCCGGGCGGGCACTTCCTCGTCACGATCGAGCTCGTGCGCCCGCCGCGGCAGGTCTCGCGGGCCGGGCTGACGTGGGTGCGCACGGTGGTCGTCGGCGACTCCGCACCCGCAGGGTGACCGGACGGTCAGTGCCTCGGGTGTCCTCGTAGTATCACCGACGAGGACAGAAGGAGGCCGAGGTGGGCGAGAGCATCACCGTCACCGACAACCGCACGGGCGCCTCGGCCGAGATCCCGATCGAGTTCGGGGGCGTCAGCGCGGCGGAGTTCTCCCGGCTCCTCCCGGGGATCTGGTTCTACGACCCGGGGTTCCTCACCACCGCGGCGTGCGAGAGCTCGATCACCTACATCGACGGGGACCGGGGCATCCTGCGCTACCGCGGGTACCCGATCGAGCAGCTGGCCGAGCGCTCGACCTACCTCGAGGTCGCCTACCTCCTGTTGAACGGCGAGCTCCCGACCGCCGAGCAGTTCGACACCTGGAAGCGCGAGGTCACGTACCACACCTTCATCCACGAGAACGTGCGGAAGCGGTTCCTCGAGGGGTTCCACTACGACGCGCACCCGATGGGGATGCTGGTCTCCGCCCTGGCGGCGCTCTCGACGTTCTACGCCGACGCGAAGGAGATCTTCGACCCCGACGTCCTCCACCGCCAGATCGTCCGGCTGATCGCGAAGATGCCGACGCTCGCGGCTGCGGCCCACCGCTTCAGCGTCGGGATGCCGTTCGTCTACCCGGACAACGAGCTCAGCTACACCGAGAACTTCCTCTCGATGATGTGGAAGGTCGCCGAGCCCCACTACGAGGCCGACCCGGCGCTCGACCGAGCGCTCGACCTCCTCTTCATCCTGCACGCCGACCACGAGCAGAACTGCGGGACGCTCGCGATGCGCACCGTCGCGAGCTCGCACGGCGACCCCTACTCGGCGACCGCTGCCGCCACCGCCGCGCTCTACGGTCCGCTGCACGGCGGGGCCAACGAGGCGGTGATCCGGATGCTCACCGAGATCGGCACGGTCGACGCGGTGCCGGACTTCGTCGAGACCGTCAAGCGGGAGCACGGCACGATCTGGGGGTTCGGCCACCGGGTGTACAAGAGCTACGACCCGCGCGCGACGATCATCAAGCGCGCCGCGTACGACGTCTTCGAGGTGACCGGGAAGAACCCGCTCATCGACATCGCGCTCGCGCTCGAGGAGGTCGCGCTCTCCGACTCCTACTTCATCGATCGCAAGCTCTACCCGAACGTCGACTTCTACTCCGGGCTCATCTACCAGGCGATGGGGTTCCCGATGGAGATGTTCACCGTGCTGTTCGCGATCCCGCGGTCGTCGGGGTGGCTGGCGCACTTCAAGGAGCTGCTCGACCAGGACCTGAAGATCGCGCGGCCGCGGCAGCTGTACATCGGCAAGGACGAGCGCGACTACGTCCCGATCGAGCACCGCGCCGCCGGCTGAGCCGCCGGCTGCCGGGTCAGCGCCGCGGCGAGATCACGCGGGCGAGGCCCTCCTGGACCATCGAGACGCAGAGGTGGCCCGCCCGGTCGTAGAGGAACCCCCTCGCCATCCCCCGGGCGCCGTAGGCGACGGGTGAGTCGGTGTCGAAGAGCAGCCACTCGTCGGCCCGGAAGGGCCGGTGGAACCACATGCAGTGGTCGAGGCTCGCGCCCATGAACCCGCCGTCGTCCCAATCGATCGAGTGCGGCAAGAGGATCGTGTCGAAGAGGCTCATGTCGCTCGCGTAGGTCGCGACGCACGCGTGCAGCAGCGGGTCGTCGTCGAGCAGGCCGTCCGCCCGGATCCACAGCTGCTTGTACGGCGGCCGCGGCTCGCGGACCCCCCACGGCAGCCCCCCGACGAACCGCATCTCGATGGGGTGGCGCCGCATCTCGAGCTCGCCGGCGTCGGCATCGCCCACGAGCTCCTCGAAGGTCGGCAGCGACTCGGGGTCCGGGACGTGCGGCATCGGGAACGCGTGCTCGAACCCCGACTCGCGGCGGTGGAAGGACGTCTGCATGTTGAAGATCGCGCGGCCGTGCTGGATCGCGACGACCCGACGCGTCGTGAAGCTCTTGCCGTCACGGATCCGGTCCACCTCGTAGAGGATCGGGATCTTCGGGTCGCCCGGCCGGAGGAAGTAGGAGTGCAGCGAGTGCACAACCCCGTGCTCGACGGTGCGGCCGGCCGCCACGAGCGCCTGGGCCGCGACCTGGCCGCCGAAGACCCGCTGGCGCTCCTCGTCGGGCTGCGTGCCGCGGAAGATGTCCACCTCGACCTGCTCGAGGTCGAGCAGGTCGACGAGCAGCTCCAGGTCCTCGCCCACGGCACCATTATCCGCGGACCCGCGCTGCGGACGCCAAGTAGGTTGGCGCGCGATGCCGGCCGGGTCGTGGTTCCCCGAGCACTTCCTCTTCGGCGCCGCGACGGCCGCGCACCAGATCGAGGGCGGCAACGTCAACGCCGACTGGTGGGCGTTCGAGCACGACCCGGGCTCGGGCGTGATCGACACGAGCGGCGACGCGTGCGACTCGTGGCACCGCTGGGTCCAGGACCTCGACATCGCCCAGGCGATCGGGCTGAACGCGTACCGGTTCTCGGTCGAGTGGGCCCGCGTCGAGCCCGAGCCCGGCGAGGTCTCCGACGCGGCGCTCGACCACTACCGCCGGGTCGCCGCGGGGTGCCGCGAGCGGGGGCTGATCCCGGTCGTCACCCTGCACCACTTCACGCTGCCGCGGTGGGTGGCCGAGCGGGGCGGGTTCGAGTCGGCCGAGCTGCCCGGGCGGCTGGCCGCGTACGCCGCCCGCGTCGGCGACGCGCTCGGCGACCTGATCGGGCTCGCCTGCACGATCAACGAGCCGAGCGTCGTCGCGCTCAACGGCTACCTCCGCGGCGTCTTCCCGCCCAAGGTCCGGGAGCGCGCGCGGTTCGAGGCGGTCTCGGCGACGCTGCGCGTGGCCCACCACGAGATGGTCGCGGCGCTGCGGGCGTCACGAGGCGCGTTCCCGGTCGGGATCACGCTCTCCATGACCGAGATGGAGGCCGACGAGGGGGGCGAGGCGCAGCTGGCGCGGGCGGCCGAGCACATGGAGGACGCGTACCTGCGCGACCTCGCCGGCGACGACTTCGTGGGCGTCCAGACCTACACGCGCACCCGGTTCGGCCCCGAGGGCGTGCGCCGACCGGGCGACGACGTCCGCCGCACCAAGATGGGGTACGAGTACCGACCCGAGGCCGTGGAGCACGCGGTCAGGCGGGCTGCGGCGGTGACGGGGCTCCCGGTCGTCGTCACCGAGACGGGGATCTCGACCGACGACGACGCGGAGCGCATCGAGTTCATCGACGCGGTCACCGAGGGGATCGCGTCGTGCCTCGCCGACGGGCTGGACGTACGTGGCGTCTTCTACTGGACGCTGCTCGACAACTTCGAGTGGTCCCTCGGGTACACGCAGCCGTTCGGTCTCGTCGCCTGCGACCGCCGGACGTTCGAGCGACGGCTGAAACCGTCGGCGACCCACTGGGGGAGCATCGCGCGGTCCGTGCGGCGCTCCCCGATCCCGGCTGACGCCGCTCAGTAGGCTGGCCCGAATGCGCCACCGCATCGATGAGGTCATCGCGTGGTCGAGGACCCACCAGGGGCGCAAGCTCATCAGGTTCACCTGCGTCTCGGGCGTCTCCACCGCGACGTCGCAGCTGCTCATCTTCCTCATCTACGGCGTGGGGCACCTGTGGGGCGTCGTCGCGTCCACGTTCGTCGCGAACCTGTGCGCGACGATCCCGTCGTACTACCTGAACCGCACCTGGACGTGGGGCAAGAGCGGGCGCAGCCATCTGGTCAAGGAGATCGTCCCGTTCTGGGCGATGTCGGCGCTCGGCATCGTCACCTCCTTCTTCTTCTCGCTGTGGGCGCGCCACCTCGTGCGCGAGCACCACTTCCCGCACTGGGCGAACACCCTGATCGTGATGGCGGTCAACTTCCTGGCGTTCGGGATCTTCTGGGTGCTCAAGCTGCTCGTCTTCAACCGGATCTTCCACGTGGTGCCGGACAAGCTCGAGGAGGTCGAGGAGCACCTCATCCACGAGGAGGAGGAGGCAGCGGCGACCGCGCCTGCCGAGGAGCTCAGTCCCGGAAGTTGACGTACTGCAGCGGGACGCCGACGTCGGCGGCCTTGCACGCGGCGATCACGGCCTGGAGGTCGTCGCGCTTCTTCGAGCTGACACGGACCTGGTCGCCCTGGACCGACGACGTCAGCCCCTTGAGCCCGAGGTCCTTCACGAGCTTGTTGAGGGACCTGGCGACGTCCTGGGTGATCCCCGCCTTCAGCGTGACGTGCTGTCGTGCGCTCCCCTTGGCGGCCTCCTCGACCCGTTGGGGGTCGAGCGCCTTCAGCGAGACGTCGCGCCGGACGAGCTTCTCCTCGAGCACCTGGTAGAGCGCCTTCAGCCGGTCCTCGGTCGACGAGGTGAGCACCAGCTCCTTCTCCCCGAACTCGACGTGCGAGTCCGTGTTCTTGAAGTCGAACCGCGTCGACGCCTCGCGGTTCGCCTGGTCGACCGCGTTGCGGACCTCCTGGAGGTCGAGCTGCGAGACGATGTCGAAGGTCGGCACGCCGGGATCGTAGACCGGCGACGTCGTCAGCTCCCCGGCCAGGTGCACGTCTAGGCTCCCCGCCGGGTCGGTGCCCGAGTGGCCAAAGGGATCTGGCTGTAAACCAGACGGCTTCGCCTACGGGGGTTCGAATCCCTCCCGGCCCACGCACGCGCGTGGGTGCGTCGAGCGGCTGATCCGGGAGATCTTTGGCGCACATCTCGACGTCCGAGAATCAGCGCGTTGGTAGGGTCGCTGCGGGAGATGGCGACCCGCTCGACCACGAAGACGTGACCGCGACCGACGACCAGATCGCGACGGGGGAGCGCGTGCCTCGCTGGCGCGCGGCGCTCGACGCGGTGCGGCTTCCAGAGCCCGCGCCCCAGCGGTTCGACGGGTGGGGGTTCCTCTGGCGTCCCGCCGTGCTCGGCGTCCTCGCCCTCCTCGCGATCGCGGTCGGCAGCTCGTTCACGAACTCGCCGTTCAAGCTCGACCTGCCCCACACGTGGTTCTTCGGCGTCCAGACCAAGCCCGTCTCGGCGTTCGCGCCGACGAACTCGTCGACGATGCTCCTCGGGATCACCCTCGTCTACGGGGGGCTCGTGCTCCTCGTGCGGGTCTGGATCCGGCTCGCCAACATCGCGCTCCGCCACCCCGGCGCGCCGATCACCAGGCTCGGCTGGGTGCTGGCCGCGTGGGTGCTCCCGATGCTCGCCATCGCGCCGCTCTTCAGCCGGGACGTCTTCAGCTACGCGGCGCAGGGCGAGATGGTCAACCGCCACATGAACCCGTACTTCAACGGCCCCGCCGAGCTCGGCTCGGGCCCGTACCCCGGACCGGTCGACCCGGTCTGGCGGTTCGTGCCGGCCCCGTACGGGCCGCTCTTCCTGACGCTCGACGGGTGGATCGTCCAGCTCACCGGGCACCGCGAGCTGTGGACCGTAGTCGGGCTCCGGCTCCTCGAGGTGGCCGCGGTCGCGATCCTCGCGGTCTCGGTGCCGGTCCTCGCGCGGGCGACCGGGCACGACCCCGGCCACGCCTTCGTCCTCTGCGTCCTCAACCCGCTCGTGATCCTGACCATCGTCGGCGGCGCCCACAACGACGGGCTGATGGTGGCGCTGCTCGTCGGCGGGCTCGCCCTCGCCGTGAAGCGCCACCCGGTCTGGGGGATCGTCGTGTGCGCGCTGGCGGCGTCGATCAAGGCACCCGCGGCGCTCGGGATCGTCTACATCGCGTGGGAGTGGCTCGGCCCGGATCTCCGGGTGCGGCTCCGGCTCCGCCCGCTGGCGGTCGCCGGGCTGCTCACGGCGGGGGTGCTCGCGGCGTGCACCTACGTCTCCGGGCTCGGGTACGGCTGGGTGCGGAACCTCGACACGCCCGGCACGGTGCGGAGCTGGGCGGCGCCCGCGACCGGCCTCGGGATGGCCGCCGCCTCGATCGGGCGCGCGGTCGGCCTCGACGTCTCGACGACGGCCGCGATCAGCGTCACCCGCACGATCGGGCTGCTCGTGGCGGGCGGGCTCACGGTCTGGCTCCTCCTCAACGCCGACCGAATCGGGTGGGTCAAGGCGCTCGGGTACTCGCTGCTCGCCCTGGTGCTCCTCGGCCCGGTCGTCCAGCCCTGGTACCTCTGCTGGGGGCTGCTCCTCCTCGCGATCGTCGCGACCGGGCGGCTCCGGACGTGGGTGATCGTGCTCTCGGTCGTCTCCCCCTTCGTCGGGCTGCCGGGCGGACACAAGCTGCTCGGGGCGATCGTCCACGCGCCGATGCTCGAGACCGCGAGCGTGATCCTGCTCCTGTGGGGGGTCCTCTTCGCCCCGCTCGGGCGGTGGACGACGCTCAGCCGCGAGCCCGCCCCCGACCTCGAGCTCGCGCCGGTCGGGTAGCCGGAGCTCAGAGGAGCCGCTGGAGCTCCACGACATCGAGCCACCGCCCGTGCTTGCGGCCGACCTCGTGCTCGACCCCAACGAGCTCGAACCCGCACGCGGTGTGCAGCCGGATCGACGCCTCGTTCTGGCCGACGACCCTCGCGATCATGGCGTGGAACCCGTTCGCCGCCGCGAGCTCGACCAGGTCGGCGAGGAGCCGACTCCCGACACCGCGTCCCCTGGCTTCCCGGTGGACGTAGACCGAGTCCTCGACGCTCGTCGCGTAGGCCGGTCGGTCGCGGAACGAGCTCAGGCTGGCGAACCCGCAGACCAGCTCGCCGCGCGCACCAGGCTCGCCCACCCCGTCGGCGCCGACCGCGACGAGCGCCGGGTGCGCCCCCCGATGCGCCGCGATCCACGCCCGCTGCTCGGCGACGGTGCGCGGGAGGAGCTCGAAGGTCACGGCGGGCTCGGCCACCTCGGCGTTGTAGATGGTCGCCACCGCGGCGGCGTCGTCGAGCTCGACGAGGCGGGTCAAGACGCCGCTCGAGCCCCCCGCTCCGGTGGCGTCGCTCATCGGCGCGCGCGGCGCTCGGTCCGTGGGCCCACAGCCGCCCGAACCCTACCGGCGCGCGTTAGCCCCGCACGGGCCGTCGGCGCTCGCCGGGAGGCGGCGACCGAGGGAAGTATGCTCCCCCCGGCGACCCGACGGTCTCGCCCTCTTAGCTCAGTGGTAGAGCACCTCCATGGTAAGGAGGGGGTCGTCAGTTCAATCCTGACAGAGGGCTCGGCGGCGTAGCTCAGTTGGTCAGAGCACACGGCTCATAATCGTGTTGTCGCGGGTTCGAGTCCCGCCGCCGCTACTGGGTCGCTAGCCTTGCGGGCGAGAGGAGCGGTCGTGGCGAAGAACGAGAAGCGCGTCCAGGTCACCCTCGCCTGCGAGGAGTGCAAGCGGCGCAACTACATCACAATGAAGAACAAGCTGAACGACCGCGAGCGGATCGAGATGAAGAAGTACTGCCGGTGGGACCGCCGCCACACGAACCACAAGGAGACCCGCTAGAGGCGCTTTCGACGGCCGGTGCTAGCATCGCCCCTCGCCCGTTGGGTGCCTGCCCGGAGGGGACGCCGAGGGCAGTAGCTCAATTGGTAGAGCACCGGTCTCCAAAACCGGCGGTTGGGGGTTCGAGTCCCTCCTGCCCTGCTCGAGACCACGATCCGGAGCCGAAGACGTGAACCGCGAGACCAAGCGACTGATGCAGCGCCAGGGACAGGCGCGTCCCGACGGCACCGCAACGGGTCGCCGCGATGCCGCCCAGCAGGCGGCCCAGCGGCGGCAGCGCGAGCCGCGGACCGGGGTGCGCCAGTACTTCCGCGAGGTCCGCGACGAGATGCGGCAGGTCGCCTGGCCCACCCGGCCGGAGGTGGCGAACTACACCGCGATCGTCGGCACCGTCCTCATCATCATGATCTCGGTCATCTTCGGGCTCAACTACTCCTTCTCCAAGGCGATCACGTGGCTGTACCAGCGATGAGCGACCTGGACCACGAGGCGGCCCGGGTCGGCGACGCGATCGCGCCCGTGCCGGGCGCCGACTCGACGGTCGCCGTCGAGGACCCCGTGGACGGCGAGCAGGCGGTGGCCGTGGCCGAGGAGCCCGTCGACGTCGTGCTCGTCGACGGACCTGACGGCGAGCTCGCCGACGAGGAAGCGGGCGAGGATGAGGACGGCGAGGCGTCGCCGAGGGAGCGCGCAGAGAGCCCGTTCGACCGTCCCGGACGGTGGTTCGTGGTCCACACCTACTCGGGGTACGAGAACAAGGTGAAGGGCAACCTCGAGAACATCATCAAGGCGAGGGAGCTCGCCGACCGGATCCACGAGATCGTCGTGCCGATGGAGGACGTGGTCGAGTTCAAGAACGGCAAGAAGGTGACGGTCTCGAAGAAGGTCTTCCCTGGGTACCTCCTGGTGCGGTGCACCCCGTCGGACGACGTGTGGTTCGCGATCCGGTCGTCCCCCGGGGTCACCGGGTTCGTCGGCTCGGCCTCCAAGCCCACCCCGCTCAGCCGGCGCGAGGTCGAGTCGATCCTCCACGTGAAGGCAGAGGGCGTCGAGCTGGCGACGAAGCGGAGCCGCCCGACGCACGAGTTCGAGCTGAACGAGACGGTCCGCATCAAGGAGGGGCCGTTCGCCGACTTCCCGGGGCACATCGCCGAGATCAACGAGGACCAGCTCAAGGTCAAGGTGCTGGTCGACATCTTCGGGCGGGAGACCCCGGTCGAGCTCGAGTTCAGCCAGGTCGCGAAGCTGTAGGAGGACGGGCATGCCCCCGAAGAAGGTCATCGCCGTGGTGAAGATCCAGCTCGACGCCGGCTCCGCCACGCCCGCGCCGCCGGTCGGCACCGCGCTCGGGCCGCACGGGATCCAGACGATGGAGTTCTGCAAGCAGTACAACGCCGCGACGGAGTCCCAGCGCGGCTCGGTCATCCCCGTCGAGATCACGATCTACGAGGACCGGTCGTTCACGTTCGTGCTGAAGACGCCGCCGACGGCGGTGCTCCTGCGGCAGGCGGCCAGCCTCGAGAAGGGCGCGAGCCTGGCGGGCCGAGAGACCGTCGGGCAGGTGACCGACGCCCAGCTCGCCGAGATCGCGAAGGTCAAGCTGGTCGACCTCAACACGGACGACCTCGAGATGGCGAAGCAGCAGGTCGCCGGCACCGCCCGGTCGATGGGCATCACGGTCGCGGGCTGAGGGGGCGGGGATGCAGCACGGCAAGCGGTACGCAGCGGCCGCCTCGAGGGTCGACCGGGAGGAGCTCCTCTCGGTCAGCGAGGCCGTCGACCGGGTGAAGGAGCTCGCCTCGGCGAAGTTCGACGAGACAGTCGAGCTCGCCGTGCGGCTCGGGGTCGACCCCCGCAAGGCCGATCAGATCGTGCGCGGCACGCTCTCGCTCCCGGCCGGGACCGGCCGAGCGGTCCGCGTCGCGGTCTTCGGTGCCGGGGAGGCTGCTGCGGAGGCAAGGGACGCCGGCGCCGACGAGATCGGTGCCGACGACCTCGTCGCCAAGATCCGCGGGGGGTTCCTCGAGTTCGACGTCGCGATCGCGACCCCGGACCTCATGGGCCAGGTGGGGACGCTCGGCCGGGTGCTCGGGCCGCGCGGGCTGATGCCCAACCCGAAGACGGGCACGGTCACGACCGAGGTCGGCAAGGCGGTCCGGGAGTTCAAGGCCGGTCGCGTCGAGTACCGGACCGACAAGGTCGGGAACATCCACCTCCGTGTCGGGAAGGTCTCGTTCGACCGCGCCGACCTGATCAAGAACGTCCACGCCGTGGTCGACGAGCTGGTCCGTGCGAAGCCCGCCGCCGCGAAGGGCCGGTACATGCTCGCGGTCACGCTCTCGTCGACGATGGGGCCCGGCGTGCGCATCGACTCGATGCGCGCCCGCGAGGTGGAAGAGGCGCCGGTCCCCGCCTGAGGCGGCTTGTCGCGGCACCGGCCGCTGGAGTATCGTCTCGCGGCCCGCGACCGAGGTCGCGGCACGGAACACGCAGCACGCCGAAGACATCCGGTGCGGTTCGCCGCTGAAAGGGCCCGCGGGCCCGCCTGACGAGGTGGCCGGGAGGGTCCCTCCCGCGCCGGGCGCCTTCGGCCCAGGCCGGCCCAGCCGGCGGAGGACCGATGAGCACGATCCGGGAGAGCAAGGCGGCGGTGGTCGAGGCCGTCCGGTCGCGCCTCGACGGTGCCGACGCGGCCGTCGTCACCGAGTACCGCGGGCTGACCGTCGGCGAGATGGCCACGCTCAGGCGCGCGATCCGCGCGGTGGGTGGGGACTACAAGGTCTTCAAGAACACCCTGGTCCGGCGCGCGGTCGCCGACTCGAGCCACGAGGTGCTGACAGGGCTGCTCCAAGGCCCGACCGCGATCGCCTTCGTCCACGGGGACGTGAGCGCCGTGGCCAAGGCGCTCCGCGACTTCGCCCGCGGGGCCCCGGCGCTCGTGGTGAAGGGCGGGGTCCTCGACGGCGCGCTCCTCGAAGCCCGGGAGCTCGCGGCGCTCGCGGACCTGCCGAGCCGCGAGGTCCTGCTCTCGATGCTGGCGGGCGCGATCGCCGCGCCGATGCGGACGATGGCGGGGCTCCTCAAGGCGCTCCCGCAGAACCTGGCCTTCGGGCTCGCGGCCCTGGTCGAGGTGCGCGGCGGGACCGTGGGGCCGGCGACGGAGGAGGCGGCCGAGCCGGGGTCGCGGGACGAGGCGGAGCCCGCCGTGCAGACCGAGGCGGAGCCCGCCATGCAGACCGATGCGGCGGCGTCGGCGGACGGGGCCCCGGAGCGGGCCGCGGCCGAGCCCGCCGAGGGTGAGGCGGCCGGCCAGGACGCGGCCGCAGGGGTGGAGCAGCGGACGTAGCGGTCGAAGACGATCGAGCAAGAAAGGAAGGCCACGAGATGGCAGGAACCATGACCAAGGACGAGATCCTCGACGGGATCGCCGCGCTCTCGGTCCTCGAGCTGAGCGAGCTGCTCACCGCGTTCGAGGAGCGGTTCGGCGTGACGGCGGCCGCGCCGGTGGCCGTCGCGGCCCCCGCCGCAGCGGGCGGCGGTGCGGAGGCCACGGCCGAGGAGGAGAAGACCGAGTTCGACGTGATCCTCAAGGAGGCGGGGGACAAGAAGATCCAGGTGATCAAGGAGGTCAGGTCGCTCACGAGCCTCGGGCTCAAGGAGGCCAAGGACCTGGTCGACGGTGCGCCGAAGCCCGTCTTGGAGCGGGCCTCGAAGGAGGACGCAGAGAAGGCGAAGGCCGCCCTCGAGGGCGCCGGCGCCACGGTCGAGCTCAAGTAGGGGGCGCCGCCGGGCGGCCCGGGTGCTTGACCCCGGGCCGCGCGGTCCCTAGGGTGCCGCCAGCACGGTTGGGGCCGCTGGCCCCCCGGCCGAGAGGGGTTGTACGGACCCGTCCCGACCGGTAGGATCCGTCTTGCCGTGCACCCAACGTGTAGCCCGTCACGCCCTCGTGGCGGGTCTTGTCACGTCCGCGTGCCCGGCTTCCTCGCTTGACCCGCCCCGTCACGTCCCGCCCGTCACCAGATCCAGAGGAGAAGGCCGTTGCCCGCACGGTCCACTAGCCCAGAGCGCTTCTCGTTCGCCGACTTCGACGAGACCCTCCCGCTGCCGGACCTGATCGCCGTCCAGCGCGACAGCTTCCAGTCGTTCCTCCAGCACGGCCTCGCGGAGGCGTTCGAGGACATCAGCCCGATCACGGACTTCTCGGGCCAGCTCGAGCTCAGGCTCGAGTTCGATCCGGACGACCCAGACCTGCGGCCGGTGCCGAAGTTCACCGTCGAGGAGTGCCGGGAGAAGTCGACGACGTTCTCGGCGCCGATCTTCGTCCGCGCGCAGTTCCTCAACGCCAACACCGGCGAGATCAAGGAGCAGACGGTCTTCATGGGGGACTTCCCGATGATGACCGACCGCGGCACGTTCATCATCAACGGGACCGAGCGCGTCGTCGTGAGCCAGCTCGTGCGCTCGCCCGGCGTGATCTTCCAGCCCGGCAAGGACGCGAAGACCATCTTCACGGGGACCATCCACCCGTACCGCGGCGAGTGGCTCGAGGTCGACATCGAGGCCAAGCCGTCGAAGGACGTGAACGCCGGCGCGCGCGTCGCGCGCAAGCGCCGCCTCTCGCTCTTCACCCTCCTCCGGGCGCTCGACCCGATGTTCGACGACGCGTTCTTCCAGCGCTTCGTCGACCACTTCGACTTCCTGGAGCCGCAGTGGGCGAAGGAGCAGCCCCTCGTGCCGAACCAGGACGCGGCGCTCCTCGAGATCTACCGCCGCGCCCGCCCGGGCGAGGTACAGACGGTGGAGGCCGCCCGGCAGTACTTCGAGGGCGCGTTCTTCTCCGACAAGCGGTACGACCTGACCCGCGTGGGCCGGTACAAGCTGGACCGCAAGCTCGGCCCCGAGATCGAGAAGATCGAGGGGCTCTTCGGGATCACCCTCGACCGGCCCACGCCGGACCAGGGGACGCTCACGCGCGCCGAGGTGCTCTCGACCGCGACGTACCTGCTGCACCTCGCGAAGCACATGAGCGACGCGGAGTCCACCTACCGCATCGACGACCAGGACCACTTCGCGAACCGACGCATCCGCTCGGTCGGCGAGCTCATCCAGAACCAGATCCGCGTCGGGCTCTCGAGGATGGAGCGGGTGGTCCGCGAGCGGATGAGCACCCAGGACGTCGAGGCCATCACGCCGCAGTCGCTCATCAACATCCGGCCGGTCGTGGCGGCGGTGAAGGAGTTCTTCGCCACCAGCCAGCTCAGCCAGTTCATGGACCAGAACAACCCGCTCTCGGGGCTGACGCACAAGCGCCGGCTCTCCGCGCTCGGGCCGGGCGGCCTCTCGCGCGAGCGCGCGGGGTTCGAGGTCCGCGACGTGCACTCCAGCCACTACGGGCGGATGTGCCCGATCGAGACGCCGGAGGGTCCGAACATCGGCCTCATCGGCAACCTCGCGTCGTACGCGCGGGTGAACGAGTACGGGTTCATCGAGACGCCGTACCGGAAGGTCCTCGACGGCAGGGTGACCGACGAGATCGAGTTCCTCGCGGCCGACGAGGAGGAGGCCTACGTCATCGCCCAGGCGAACACCCCGGTCGACGGGGAGGGGCGGATCCTGGAGGACCGCGTCCTCGTCCGCCGCGGCCCGCAGGGCACCGGCATCCGCGTCGGCGCGGCGAACACGTCGTACGGGACGACGTCGGAGATCGACTACGTGCCCGCGAGCGAGGTCGAGCTGATGGACGTGAGCCCGAAGCAGATCATCTCGGTCTCGACGGCGCTCATCCCGTTCGTCGAGCACGACGACGCCAACCGCGCGCTCATGGGCGCGAACATGCAGAAGCAGGCGGTCCCGCTCATCGTCCCCGAGGCGCCCTACGTCGGGACAGGGATCGAGGCGCGCGCGGCCCGCGACGCCGGCGACGTGATCATCGCCGAGGGGGCCGGCACCGTCGTGGAGGTCTCGGGCGACCGGATCACCGTCGAGTACGGCGACGGGCTCGGTCGGCGCACCTACCGGCTGAACAAGTTCCGCCGGTCCAACCAGGACACCTCCATCAACCAGAAGACGCTCGTGCTCGAGGGGGACGTCGTCGAGGCCGGCGACCTGCTGGCCGACGGGCCCGCGACCCACAACGGGGAGCTCGCGCTCGGGAAGAACCTGCTGGTCGCGTTCATGCCATGGGAGGGGTACAACTACGAGGACGCCATCATCCTCAACGAGCGGCTGGTGCGCGACGACGTGCTGACGTCGATCCACGTCAAGGAGTACGAGATCGACGCGCGGGACACGAAGCTCGGCCCCGAGGAGATCACCCGCGACATCCCGAACCTCGCCGACGAGATCCTCGCGGACCTCGACGACCGGGGCATCATCCGAGTGGGCGCCGAGGTCGGCCCGGGCGACGTGCTGGTCGGCAAGGTCACCCCGAAGGGCGAGACCGAGCAGACGCCGGAGGAGCGGCTGCTGCGCGCGATCTTCGGCGAGAAGGCGCGCGAGGTCCGCGACACCTCGCTCAAGGTCCCCCACGGTGAGGACGGCAAGGTCATCGACGTCAAGGTGTTCTCCCGCGACGACAGCCACGAGCTGCCGCCCGGCGTCAACGAGCTCGTCCGGGTCTACGTCGCCCAGAAGCGCAAGATCTCCGAGGGCGACAAGCTGGCCGGGCGCCACGGGAACAAGGGCGTGATCTCGAAGATCCTCCCCGAGGAGGACATGCCCTTCCTGGCCGACGGCACGCCGGTCGACATCATCCTCAGCCCGCTCGGCGTCCCGAGCCGGATGAACGTGGGCCAGGTGCTCGAGTCGCACCTCGGGTACGCGGCGCGGTTCGGGTGGCAGGGCCTCGACTCGAACCCCGGCGCGGGGACCGCGGGCGCCAACGACGGCGTGCCCCGCAAGACCCGGCCGCGCACGGAGCCGGCGGTCTGGGTCTCCACCCCCGCGTTCGACGGCGCGGGCTGGGACGAGCACGGCCGCACGACCTCCAGGCACCCGACGATCAAGCAGATCTTCCGCGACCTGCGAGCCGACAGCGACCGCGAGGGGTTGCTGATGCAGGACAACGGCAAGGTGACGCTCTACAACGGGCGGACGGGCGAGCCGTACGACAGCCCGATCTCGGTCGGGTACGTCTACATGCTGAAGCTCGCCCACATGGTGGACGACAAGATCCACGCGCGCTCCACCGGGCCGTACTCGATGATCACCCAGCAGCCGCTCGGCGGGAAGGCCCAGTTCGGCGGGCAGCGCTTCGGCGAGATGGAGGTCTGGGCGCTCGAGGCGTACGGCGCCGCGTACGCCCTCCAGGAGCTGCTCACGATCAAGTCCGACGACGTGCTCGGGCGGGTGAAGGTCTACGAGGCGATCGTGAAGGGCTCGAACATCCCCCAGCCCGGGATCCCCGAGAGCTTCAAGGTGCTGATCAAGGAGATGCAGTCGCTCTGCCTCGACGTCGAGGTGCTGAGCGAGGACGGCCACCAGATCGAGCTGGCCGAGATCGACGAGGACGTGTTCCGGACCGCTGAGGAGCTCGGCATCGACATCAGCCGGCCCGAGCGCGGGTCAGACGAGGAGGACGCGCGGCGCGCCGCGGAGAGGAGCCTGATCCGATGAGCCCCATCGACGTCAACGCCTTCAACGAGCTCCGCATCGGGCTCGCCACCGCCGACGACATCCAGGGGTGGTCGAACGGCGAGGTCAAGAAGCCCGAGACCATCAACTACCGCACGCTGCGTCCCGAGAAGGACGGGCTCTTCTGCGAGAAGATCTTCGGCCCCACCAAGGACTGGGAGTGCTACTGCGGCAAGTACAAGCGCGTCCGGTTCAAGGGGATCATCTGCGAGCGGTGCGGCGTCGAGGTCACGCGGTCCAAGGTCCGCCGCGAGCGGATGGGCCACATCCAGCTGGCCGCGCCCGTCGTGCACATCTGGTACCTGCGCGGCACGCGCTCCTGGCTCGCGTACCTGCTGATGGGGACCGAGCCCAAGGAGGAGCTCAAGGCCAAGCAGCTGGAGAAGGTGATCTACTTCGCGGCGAACCTCGTCACGCACGTGGACGAGGAGCGCCGGCACGCCGACCTGGCCGAGCTCGAGAGCGCGCTGCGCGACGAGCTCACGGAGATCGCAGCCCAGACCCAGCGCGACGAGGAGCGGCGGCTGAAGGCGCTCGAGGCCGAGCTCGCCGAGCTCGAGGACCAGGGGGCCCGCGAGGCTGACGCCCGGGCGCGCCAGCGCGCCAGCGAGAAGGACCTCGAGGCGATCCGCGCGCGCGGCGTCGAGGACGCCGAGGTGGCGCAGCGCGCCTTCGACGAGTTCAAGGCGTTGCACGCCCGCAAGATCGTCGAGGACGAGACGCTCTGGCGCGAGATGGTCTTCCGCTACGAGGAGTACTTCGAGGGCGGGATGGGCGCCGACGCCATCTTGGACCTGCTCGACCGGATCGACCTCGACGACGAGGAGCGCAAGCTCCGCGAGCAGATCGAGGCGGCCGACGGCCGCAAGCCGCTCAGCGCCCAGCGCCGCCAGAAGGCGATCAAGCGCCTGAGCATCGTCAAGTCGTTCAACCGTCGCGACGAGCACGGCCGGCGCGAGAACGACCCCCGCGCCATGGTGCTCACCGCGGTGCCGGTCATCCCGCCAGACCTGCGCCCGATGGTGCAGCTCGACGGCGGGCGGTTCGCGACCTCGGACCTGAACGACCTCTACCGGCGCGTGATCAACCGGAACAACCGGCTCAAGCGGCTGCTCGACCTCCAGGCGCCCGACATCATCGTGAACAACGAGAAGCGGATGCTCCAAGAGGCGGTCGACGCGCTCTTCGACAACGGCCGTCGCGGCCGCCCCGTGACCGGACCCGGCAACCGCCCGCTCAAGTCGCTGAGCGACATGCTCAAGGGCAAGCAGGGCCGGTTCCGCCAGAACCTCCTCGGCAAGCGCGTCGACTACTCCGGCCGCTCGGTCATCGTCGTCGGCCCGACGCTCAAGCTCCACCAGGCCGGGCTGCCCAAGCTCATGGCGCTCGAGCTGTTCAAGCCGTTCGTGATGAAGCGGCTGGTCGAGACCGAGGTCGCGCAGAACATCAAGTCCGCCAAGCGGATGGTGGAGCGGCGCAAGCCGCAGGTCTGGGACGTGCTCGAGGGGGTCATCCGGGAGCACCCGGTCCTGCTCAACCGCGCCCCGACGCTCCACCGGCTCGGGATCCAGGCGTTCGAGCCGGTGCTCGTCGAGGGCAAGGCGATCCAGGTCCACCCGCTCGTGTGCACCGCGTTCAACGCGGACTTCGACGGGGACCAGATGGCCGTCCACGTCCCGCTCTCCGCGGAGGCCCAGGCCGAGGCGAGGGTGCTGATGCTCTCGGCGAACAACATCCTCTCGCCGGCGACCGGCCGCCCGATCACGGTCCCCGGCCAGGACATGGTCTTCGGCGCCTACTACCTGACCCTCGACCCCGCGGACCCGACGGCCACCCCGAAGCCGTTCCGGCACAGCCACGAGGTCATGGCCGCCCTCGACGAGGGCTCGCTCGGGCTGCGCGACACCATCGAGCTGCGCGCCCAGCCGGAGTCGGCGCTCGACCTGCGCCTCGAGCTCGCGGGGGTCGAGCCCAACGAGAACGGGGCCCGCGTCGTGGTCACGACGCCGGGGCGGCTGCTCTTCAACGAGGCGCTGCCCGAGGCGTTCCGGTACGTGAACGGCCTCGTCGGCCGTCGCGCCACCGCGGTCAACACGATCGTCGAGGAGCTCTCCAGCCAGTGGGGCAAGCAGGAGGTCGCCGCGAGCCTCGACCGGATCAAGGCGCTCGGGTTCCGCTACGCCAGCCAGTCCGGGCTCACGATCTCGATCGACGACGTGGTCACGCCCCCCGAGAAGCAGGAGATCCTCGAGCGGTACGAGCGCGAGGCCGAGAAGGCCGAGGCGCAGTACAAGCGCGGGATCATCACCGACGAGGAGCGCCGCCAGAAGGAGGTCGAGATCTGGACCTCGGCGAACTCGGAGGTCGGCCGGGCGCTCGAGCGCACGCTCTCGTCGCTCACCTTCAACCCGATCGACATGATGGTCGACTCCGGCGCCCGAGGGAACTCCCAGCAGATCCGGCAGATCGCCGGGATGAAGGGGCTGGTCTCGAACCCGCGGGGCGAGATGATCCCCCGCCCGATCAAGTCCTCGTTCCGCGAGGGCCTCTCGGTCCTCGAGTACTTCATCTCGACGCACGGCACCCGCAAGGGGCTGGCCGACACCGCGCTGCGCACCGCCGACTCGGGGTACCTCACCCGCCGCCTGGTCGACGTCGCCCAGGAGCTCATCGTGAAGGAGCCCGACTGCGGGACCCAGCGCGGGATCTGGCTGGACGGCATCGTGCCGGACACCCCAGGCCACCGCGCCTACCTCGAGACCCGCGCGTACGGGCGCGTCCTGGCCGAGCCGGTCGAGCTGGTCGACGGCACCACCATCGACGAGGGCACGATGCTCGACGACGAGCACGTGGCCCGGGTCCGCGACGACGCGGCGACGGACCGGATCCGCGTCCGCTCGACGCTCACCTGCGAGGCCGAGTACGGGGTGTGCGCCCAGTGCTACGGCCAGTCGCTGGCCACCGGCCGGCTGATCGAGCTCGGCGAGGCCGTCGGGGTCATCGCCGCCCAGTCGATCGGCGAGCCCGGGACGCAGCTCACGATGCGGACCTTCCACGCCGGCGGCGTGGCCGAGTCCGACATCACCCACGGCCTGCCGCGAGTGGTCGAGCTCTTCGAGGCGCGGACCCCGAAGGGCGCCGCCAAGCTCGCGCGGTACTCCGGCGTCGTCCACGTGGAGGACGTCGAGGGCGGCCGCAGGGTGACGGTGGTCGCCGACGACGCCACCCGCCAGGAGGAGGACATCCCGACCCGCGCGCACCTGGTGGTCGCCGACGGCGAGGAGGTCGAGGCCGGGGACGCGCTCGTCGAGGGGCCGAAGGACCCCAAGGAGCTGCTCGACGTGAAGGGGCTGCGCGAGACCCAGCAGTACCTGGTCGAGGAGGTCCAGAAGGTCTACCGCGACCAGGGCGTCTCGATCCACGACAAGCACATCGAGCTGATCGTCCGCCAGATGCTGCGGCGGTACCTCGTGGCCGACCCCGGCGACTCGGTCTACCTCCCCGGCCAGCAGGTCGACGCCCAGCGGTTCGCCGAGGCGAACCGCGAGCTGATCGCCGAGGAGCGCCGGCCGGCCGAGGCCCGGCCGATGCTGATGGGGATCACCAAGGCGTCGCTCGCGACCGACAGCTGGCTCTCGGCGGCCTCCTTCCAGGAGACCACCCGGGTGCTCACCGAGGCGGCCATCGACGGGAAGAAGGACCACCTCCTCGGCCTCAAGGAGAACATCATCATCGGCAAGCTCATCCCGGCCGGCTCGGGCATGGACCACTACCGCGAGATCCGCCTCGACATGCCCGACGCCGTGACGATGCCCGACTGGGCCTCGTACAGCACCGGCGACGAGGAGTCGGACCTCGCGGCGTGGCTGCGCGACTCGAGCGTCGAGGGGGTCAGCGACGAGCCGGTCACCGACATCGACGCCGCCTGGCTCGGCGAGGCGCCGACCGAGGAGGACGGGTTCGGCGGGGGGACGGCCGCGCAGGCCTGACCCTGTGCCGGGCGGCTGGACGCTCCGCGCCGCCGATGCGTAACATGGATGGGCCGCGCGGCGGGGTTCCGGCGCGCGACCCCTGGCTCCACCCACGAGGTACCGCGTGCCCACGATCGCCCAGCTGGTCCGGACCGGACGGCAGGCCAAGACGTCGAAGACCAAGACGCCCGCGCTGAAGGGCGCGCCCCAGCGCCGGGGCGTCTGCACGCGCGTCCACACGGTGACCCCGAAGAAGCCGAACTCCGCGCTGCGCAAGGTCGCCCGCGTCCGGCTCACGAGCGGGGTCGAGATCACCGCGTACATCCCCGGGGTGGGCCACAACCTGCAGGAGCACTCGATCGTGCTCGTGCGCGGCGGCCGCGTCCGGGACCTCCCGGGCGTGCGCTACAAGATCATCCGCGGGGCGCTCGACACCTCCGGGGTGAGGGACCGCAAGCAGGCGCGCAGCCGCTACGGCGCCAAGCGGGAGGGCTGATGCCGCGCAACGGACCCGCCGCCCGCCGGGAGCTCATGCCGGACCCCGTCTACCGCTCGGTGCTGGTCACCCAGGTGATCAACAAGGTGCTGCAGCGGGGGAAGCGCACCGTCGCCGAGCGCATCGTCTACGGCGCGCTCGACCAGGTCGGCTCGAAGACCGAGTCGGACCCCGTCTCGATCCTCAAGCGCGCGGTCGACAACGTCCGCCCCGAGCTCGAGGTGCGGCCCCGGCGCGTCGGCGGCGCGACGTACCAGGTGCCCGTCGACGTGCGCCCGCGTCGCGCGACGACGCTCGCGATCCGCTGGCTCACCGGGTACGCGAAGGCGCGGCGCGAGAAGACCATGGCCGACCGGCTCGCCAACGAGATCCTCGACGCATCGAACGGGATCGGGGCGGCGGTGAAGCGCCGCGAGGACATGCACAAGATGGCCGAGTCCAACAAGGCCTTCGCGCACTACCGCTGGTAGGGGGCGACCATGGCTGACGCTGCCACCCCGAGGGGGGTGCCCCTCGAGCGGATCCGCAACATCGGGATCATGGCCCACATCGACGCGGGCAAGACCACGACGACCGAGCGGATCCTCTACTACACCGGCCGCAACTACAAGATCGGCGAGGTCCACGAGGGCGCCGCGACCATGGACTGGATGGTCCAGGAGCAGGAGCGGGGGATCACGATCACCTCCGCGGCCACCACCTGCCACTGGAACGACCACACCATCAACATCATCGACACGCCGGGCCACGTCGACTTCACGGTGGAGGTCGAGCGCTCGCTTCGGGTCCTCGACGGGGCCGTCGCGGTCTTCGACGCCGTGGCCGGCGTCGAGCCCCAGACCGAGACCGTGTGGCGCCAGGCCAACAAGTACGGCGTCCCGCGGATCTGCTTCGTGAACAAGATGGACCGCGTCGGTGCGAGCTTCGAGCGGTGCGTGGAGATGATCCGGGACCGGCTCGACTGCGTGCCGGCGGTCGTCCAGCTCCCGATCGGCGCGGAGTCCGAGTTCATCGGCGTCGTGGACCTCCTCGAGATGAACGCGCTGGTCTGGGAGGAGGGGATGGGCGAGGCGTGGCAGTCCACGCCGATCCCCGACGCGATGGTGCAGGCGGCCGACGACGCCCGCCACCAGCTCATCGACGTGCTGTCCACGTTCGACGACGCCGTCATGGAGCGGTACCTCGCCGACGAGGAGGTGACCGCCCAGGACCTCCGCCGTGCGCTGCGGGCCGGCACGCTGCTGAGCGCGTGCATCCCGATCCTCTGCGGGTCGGCGTTCAAGAACAAGGCCGTGCAGCCCATGCTGGACGCGGTCGTCGAGTACCTCCCGAGCCCGCTCGACCTGCCCGCGACGGTCGGGACGACCCCCGGTCGCGACGACGTCGTGGAGCGCAAGGCGAGCGACGACGAGCCGTTCAGCGCGCTCGCGTTCAAGATCATGACCGACCCCTACGTCGGCAAGCTCACCTACCTCCGCGTCTACTCGGGCACGCTCCCGAAGGGCGCGACGGTCTCGAACACGACGAAGGACCGCAAGGAGCGCCTGGGGCGCCTCCTCCAGATGCACGCCAACAACCGGGAGGACCTGGACGTCATCCGGACCGGCGACATCGTCGCGGCCGTCGGGCTGAAGCAGACCACGACCGGCGACACGCTGAGCGACCCCGGCCACCCGATCGTGCTCGAGGCGCTGACGTTCCCCGAGCCGGTGATCCACGTCGCCGTCGAGCCGAAGACGAAGGCCGACCAGGAGAAGCTCTCGAAGGCGCTCTTCGCGCTCAGCGAGGAGGACCCGACGTTCCGGGTCCGCACCGACGAGGAGACCGGCCAGACCGTGATCTCCGGCATGGGCGAGCTGCACCTCGAGGTGCTCGTCGACAGGATGCTCAGGGAGTTCTCGGTCGACGCGAACGTCGGCAAGCCCCAGGTCGCGTACCGCGAGACCATCCGCAAGCGCGCCGAGAAGGTCGAGGAGCGGTACGTCCGCCAGACCGGCGGCCGGGGCCAGTACGGGCACGTGGTGATCACGGTCGAGCCGCTCGGGTCCGGCGGCGGGTACGAGTTCGTCGACAAGATCTCCGGAGGGGCGATCCCGAAGGAGTACATCCCGGCGGTCGACGCCGGGATCCAGGAGGCGCTCACCTCAGGCGTGCTCGCCGGGTACCCGTCCGTCGACCTGCGCGTGACGCTCACCGACGGCTCCTACCACGAGGTCGACAGCTCCGAGATGGCCTTCAAGATCGCGGGCTCGATGGCGGTGAAGAAGGCGTGCCGGGCGGCGAGCCCGGTCCTGCTCGAGCCGGTCATGGCCGTCGAGGTCGTGACCCCCGACGACTACATGGGCGACGTGATCGGCGACCTCTCGTCCCGGCGGGGCCGGGTCGAGGGGATGGACCAGCGCGGCAGCGCGCAGGTCATCAAGGTGCTGGTGCCGCTGGCCGACATGTTCGGCTACGCTACCGACCTGCGAAGCCGGACCCAAGGGCGCGCCACGTACACGATGCAGTTCGACTCGTACGCGGAGGTCCCGGACGGGATCGCGAAGGAGATCATCGCGAGGGCGACCGGCGCGTAGCGGCGGGGACCAAGTGATCATCGGCCCGACCCAGATGGGGGAGGTCGGCACGACACGGC
>Ga0306920_100000869_pt1 | contig 36760 bp, 33 predicted proteins | sample flu12Cox44000170_FD_204666 | JGI IMG/M metagenome (GOLD analysis project Ga0306920, IMG submission 204666) | Lab enrichment of tropical soil microbial communities from Luquillo Experimental Forest, Puerto Rico - flux4day.12C.oxic.44.000.170 (v2)... | ecosystem: Environmental > Terrestrial >... | reverse complement strand
TGCGGCGCTCCTGAAAGGACAGCTCGGGATGCCGGTGAAAATCGCGCCGCAGGGACACCATCGCGTCGAGCCGCTTCTCCACTTCGTCGGGCCACGTCGACTGTGTCTTGCTCATGTCTCCTCCCGTTGGTTACGTCGTCAGTCGTAGCGCATGGTGCCGTAGCCCATGTACGTGAATCCGATGCCCTTGCCTTTGAGCACGCCGCCCTTGATCACCGCGCCTTCGGGAAGCATGCCCACGGCGTTGTCACCTCCCAGATAGAGCATGACGATGCCGTTGTCGAAGAACAGCACGTCACCCGGCTTCGGCTCGCCCTCAGTGGTCACGTTGAGCAGGTTCTGCAGGCTCTTCGCGGTGAGGATCTCCGGCGTGAAGGGCATGCCCGCCTCGGAAAGGGCGAGGGCGACGAAGCCCACGGAGTCGACGCCGTCTTCCTTTCGTCGCCCGCCCCACGTGAAGGGAACCTTCGCCTGCTTGAGCGCGACGGCCGAGGTGAGCGCGTCGCGTCGCTTGCCCGTGACGCTCGGAGGCACGGCGGGATCGCTGATGTCCTTGCCCGTGTAGGAGCTGAGCCGGGCCACCGTGAGGAGATGGGCGAGCTCGGCAACCTCGAGACGGGTGGCGAGAACGATCTTCTCCCGGGCCGATTCTGACGCGCTGAGCTCCTGGAGCTCGCTCCGAGCACGGTCGCGCTCGCGCGTGAGCTCGCTCACCTGCTGGCGATTCAAGAGCGCCAGGCCGACGGCGAGGAGCAGGCACAGCACGAGGGCGATGGCCAGGCCGATCACGAGTGGCCGTCCACCATCCCTCGTTGTGTCGTCCACATCTGGCCCGACGGTGTGCTCGGAGGTGGCCATGGCCGGAGCCGACCCGTGAGCAGTCAGCTGCGATTGATAACGCCGCAGGCCATGCGGGCGCCGCTGTTGCCGGTGGGGTCGGTCTTCTCGTCGTCCTGGGGTGCGTGGATCACGAGGCTGGTGCCGCCCTCGCCGAAGAGCGAGCCCGCCGCACCAGTCTTGAGGGTCACGGCCTGAGTGGTGGCATCGAGGCCCCCGCTGCCCGCCGCGTCGATCACGAGATTCGGGAGATCGCCCGCGTGGGAGCCGTCGGGATTGAGGCGTCCGTGCTTGCGCCCGGTGGGATTGAAGTGCGCCCCGGCGGAGACGAAGTCCGGCGGATCGCACGTGCCCACCGCATGCACGTGCACGCCCTTCGGCCCGGGGGGGAGGTGGGAGGCCGTAACGCGGATCCGCACACCGTCCGTACCCTCCGTCAACGTCGCGCTCCCGACCTGCTGACCGCTCTTGTCCCTGAGCACGGTCTGAGCACGGAGGGGTGCGTCGGTGGCGGCCGTGGCGCAGCCGCCGAGGATGAGGACGGCCCCCAGCAGACGCAGGCATCGCCTCATCCGGGGACGCCCTCCTCGAGACGCGAACGGAGGCTCAGTCGAGTCGGCCCGCGAGCTCGGCGGCACGAGCGCGGAACTGCTTGACGTTGTCGAGCTTGATGGCCTCGTAGCCGCGGATCATGTCGGGTAGCTCGGCGAGCGCCACTGCGGTGTCGTGGCGCTCCGGTGAGAGGGTGGACAGGGCCCGCTCTACGAGGGCGCAATACTCGCCGATGAGGGCGCGCTCCTCGCGGCGCACCTCGGCGTAGCCGAAGATATCGAATGCGGTGCCACGCAGGCCCTTGAGGGCGGCCAACATGGAAAAGGCTCCCCGGAACCACGAGCCCAGCCGGATCTTTTTCTTGAGCCCGAGCGCGCGGAGGAGCGGCGGGTGGAGATGCCAGTAGTAGCGGGCGGACGGCCCGAAGCGAGTGCGAAGCTCCGCGGCGAGCATCGCGCTCAGATGAAGGCGCGCAACCTCGTACTCGTCCTTGTAGGCCATGAGCTTGAAGAGATGCCGCGCCACCGCCTCCGAGAGGCCGGTGCGTCCCGGCGTCTTCTGCGCCTCTTCCCGGGCCACCCGGGTCACGAACTCCGTGTACCGATGGGCGTACGCGGCGTTCTGGTAGGCAATCAGCTCCGGGACGCGAATCTCGAGGAGCCGGCGCAGCTCTCCTTGGGCGCCCGTGGCATTCACTAGCCCGAGCGCCTCCGCGTCGAGGACGCGCGGGGCCTCGACCTTGCCCGTCGCCGTTTGGACGGCCGCCTCGACGCGCTTGCCATCGACCACGGCCATACGGCCCCAGCGGAAGGCGAGCAGGTTCATGTCCACGCTGACCCCATTGAGCCGAATGGCCTGCTCGAGCGAGTCCGCGCTGATGGGTAACGCGCCTGCTTGATAGGCGGCGCCCACCATGATGAAGTTGGTCGCCATGTGGTCGTTGAAGAGACCCTCGGCCATGGACTGGGCGTCCAGGTAGACGTTGGCGTCCTTACGACTGACGCGATCGATGCTCATGAGGGTGCCACCGAGCTCGGGAAACTCCACGGTGGTGTCCACGACCATGCGGCCAGTGGGAATCTTGCTCGTCGACACCACCGCGATGGTGCGGCCCGACTCGGCCTTGTCGAGATTGACGGGATCCGTGGACACGAGGAGATCGAAGCCCAGATAGAGGTCGGCGCCGCCCGCTGAGACCTTGTTGGAGATCTCGATGGGCCGGGAATCAATGCGCAGATCGGAGACCACCGGCCCGCCCTTCTGGGAGAGACCGGTCTGATCGAGCCCGCGCACGTGGCGGCCGTCCAGCATGGCCGCGGTGCCGAGGATCTGATTGACGGTGACCACGCCCGTGCCCCCGATCCCCATCATGTGGAGCGCGAAGCCGTCGCGTGGCACGCGCAGCACGGGCTCGGGCAGGTCGGCGTCGAGGGGCGTGAGGCGCCGCTGGCGCGAAGGAGCCTCTCCTCCGGGCTCGACGGTGAGGAACGAGGGGCAGTCGCCGAGGAGGCACGAGTAGTCCTTGTTGCAGGAGGACTGATGGATCTGCGTCTTGCGCCCCCACTCCGTCTGCACCGGCTGCACGGAGAGGCAGTTCGACTTCCTGCCGCAGTCACCGCAGCCCTCGCATACCGCCTCGTTGATGTAGACGCGCGTCTGCGGGTCGGCCTGCCGCCCACGCTTGCGGAGGCGCCGCTTCTCCGCCGCGCATTGCTGATCGTGAAGGAGCACGGTCACCCCGGGGATGGCCGCCAGCACCGACTGCGCCTCGAGGAGCCGGTCGCGATGCCAGACCTCGCAGTTGGCGGCGATAGACACGCCCTTGTAGTTCTCGGGGTGGTCGGTGGTGATGATGATGCGTTTCACCCCGTCGGCCTCGAGCCGCCTAGTGAGCGCGGGAATGGGCAAGGCCCCCGCCGCGTCCTGGCCGCCCGTCATGGCCACGGCGGCGTTGTAGAGAATCTTGTAGGTAATGTTGACGCCGGCCGCGATGGCGTAATTGATGGCCAGGCTGCCCGAATGGAAGAGCGTGCCGTCGCCGATGTTCTGGAAGAGGTGCGGCGTCTCCGTGAAGGGCGCGATGCCCACCCACTGCGCGCCCTCCGCGCCCATGTGGGTGACGCCGATGATCCCACGGTCCATGCCCATGGCCATGCCGTGACAGCCGATGCCCGCGGCGGCCACCGCGCCTTCCGGCACGACCGTGGAGCGGTTGTGCGGGCAGCCCGAGCAGAAATAGGCGGTGCGGGCGAGGGACAGCGGTTTGGGCCGCTGCTTTAGTTCGTCGAGGTGGCGGAGACGCGCCTCCACCGACTCCACGCGCAGCTTCCGCGCGATGCGGCGGGCGATGGCGCGGGCGATGGTGTCGGGATCGAGCTCACCCACGATGGGCACGAGGGGCCGATCCTCTTCATCGCGCTTGCCCACGATGCGCGGGCGGTCGGGCATGCTGTAGAGCACGTCCTTGGCGAACATCTCGATGAAGGAGCGCTTCTCCTCGACGACGAGGATCTCTTCCAGCCCCCGCGCGAAGTCCCGCACCGCGCGCGGTTCCATGGGGAAGAGCATGCCCACCTTGAGGATGCGAATGCCGTAGCGGCGCAGGGCCTCGTCATCCAGGCCCAGCTCGAGCAGGGCCTGACGGACGTCGTAGTACGTCTTGCCCGTGGTCATGATGCCGAGCCACGCATCGGGGGTGGGCACGGTGACGGGGTTCAGCTTGTTCTCGTAGGCGTAGAGGCGGGCCAGCTCGAGGCGCGCGTGGTGCAGCGTGCGCTCCATATCGAGGCCGTAGGGGGGGATGAGGTTCACGTTGATGGCGTGCTGGAAGGGACGCCCGTCAAGTTCCACGGTGGGAATGACCGGGCTCACGCGCTCCGGCGAGACCTCGGCGGTGGCGGCCTCGTCGGCGACATTGGTCACGATCTTCATGCCCACCCAGAGCCCGGAGATGCGCGAGAGCATGAACCCGTGCAGACCCAGATCGAGGATCTCCTGGACGTTGCCCGGGAAGATGGTGGGCATGAGCGCGTCGTAGAGCGCGACTTCGGAGTGGCTGGGCAAGGTCGACGACTTGGAAAGCGGATCGTCGCCCACGAGGGCGAGCACTCCGCCGTTCCTTCCCACCCCTGCGTAGTTTGCGTGCTTGAAGGCATCTCCCGTACGATCGACGCCCGGCGCCTTGCCGTACCACATGCCGAGCACGCCATCGTACTTGGGGCGCGGGAAGAGGCCGACCATCTGGCTGCCGAAGATGGCGGTGGCCCCGAGATCCTCGTTGAGGCCCGAGGAGAAGACGACGTGATGCGCCTCCAGCAGCTTGCGCTCGCGCTGCAGCGTCTGGTCGAGGCCGCCCAGGGGCGAGCCGCGATATCCGGAGATGAAGGTGGCGGTGCGCAGCCCTCGCCGCTGATCGGCCCGGTGCTGGTCGAGAGGCAGGCGAACCAGAGCCTGGATCCCGGAGAGATAGATGCGGCCCGTCTCGTGCGTGTATTTCGCGTCCAGAGAGAAGGACTGGGACTGTGCCGCCATGGGACCCCCTGTTGGGGTGGTGGTTCGCTTCACGATCGGGTCGGTAGCATCGTCATGGTAGGCGATCAGGTCTTGTGAATCAACCAGTCACGGCGCAGGGCCGATGCGGTATCCTGTCCAGCCAAGGAGGATAAATCATGGAGCCACTCGACCGGGCATCTGGTTTTCCCGCGACCACCGACGAGCGCGTCACCACCTTCCTCCGCGCCGTCTACGGGTGGATGTGCGTGGGTCTCGGCGTCACCGCCTTCGTCGCCTACGCCATCGCGTCGTCCCCCACCCTCATCGGGACGCTCGTCGCCGACCGCTTCCTCTTCCTCGGCCTCTTTCTGGTGCAACTCGGGCTAGTGTTCTTCCTTTCCGCGCGGGTGGACCGTCTCGCCCCCGGCACCGCCACGGGGCTGTTCATCTTCTACTCCGCCCTCACCGGGGTGACGCTGTCCGTGATCCTCATCGCCTACACCGGCGCCTCCATCGCGAGCACCTTTGTGGTGACGGCGGGCATGTTCGGCGCCCTCGCCCTCTATGGCACCACCACCTCGCGCAGCCTCGCCGGCGTGGGGCAGTTCGTTTTCATGGGTCTGATCGGTGTCATCCTCGCCTCGGTGCTCGCCATGTTCTGGCGGAACGCCGCCCTGGACTTCCTGATCTCGGTGGCGGGGGTCATCGTGTTCACCGGGCTCACCGCTTGGGACGCCCAGCGCCTGCGCCAGATGGCCACCGCCCTCCCCACGGAGAAGGTCGGATCGTACGCCATCCTGGGCGCCCTATCCCTCTACCTGAACTTCATCAACCTCTTCCTCTTCATGCTTCGCTTCATGGGCGGGCGCCGCAACTGATCCGCGTCAGCGGCTGAGGAGGGGCTGAAGGTAGGGCCAGAGGTGGTCGACGACGATGGCATAGCCCTCGGCCGTCGGGTGAATGCCGTCCGCCTGGTTCAGTGAGGGCTTGCCCGCGACATCATCGAGCAGGAACGGCATGAAGGCGACCCCGCGCTTGCGCGCTACCTCGACGTAGATCTTCCGGAAATCCGCGGCGTACTGCGCGCCGTAGTTGGGCGGCACCTCCATGCCAGCGAGAAGCACGCGAGCGCTCGCCTTCTGGAAGCGCGCGACGATCGCATCGAGATTCTGGCGCACCGAGGCGAGGTTCTGGGCGCGCAGAGCGTCGTTGGCCCCGAGGGCCACGATGACGATGTCGGGCTTGTTCTTGAGCGCCCAGTCCACCCGCCGGAGCCCTCCTGCCGTGGTATCGCCGGAGGACCCCGCATTGACCACGCGATAGGCGTATCCCTCCGCGCGGAGCCTGGCCTGCAGGCGCGCCGGATAGGATTCCTCGGGGGTGACGCCGAGGCCAGCGGTCAGGCTGTCTCCGAAAGCCACGATGACGCGCTCGGCGGCATGGGCGGGCGAGATTACGAGCAGCGCCGCCACCAGGGCCGCCACCAGGGCTCGCATGCTTGCAGTGTAGTACGGCTCTTCGCGGCCACGGTCGGCCCCGGCTAGCCTAATCGACGATTGACGAATACCGCCCTGTGCGACCGGGCCGGGTGGCGGCGGGGGCGGGGGAGCTCTCCGGCGGAGCGGGACCCCTTGTCCTGTGCGCCGCCCGCTAGGGCGGCGATTCAGGCGAGCGGGTGACGCAGCTGGAGAGCTCCCCCGCCCCCGACGACGGGCCCCGGCTCGCCTCCCCCTGCTTCCCGGACTGGGCTAGGGGCGCGGGCGTCCGTCGGAGCCGATGCCTGCGGCGTCGGAGAGAGCATAGCGAGCGAGCTCGAGGCCATTCACGAACCATACCTCTCCGGCATCCCGCATCTGATCCACGAGCCGCTGCAGCATGTTGAGCCGCGAGGGGCGGCCCGTGTACTGCGGATGCAGAATGAGCATGGTCAGGCCGCCCACGGAGTGAATCCCGAGGAATTCGTCGTGCCACACGGAGAGCACCGCCGACGGCGGAAAAATCTGACGATAGAGGTTCGGGCGCAGCCCGAAGGCGAAGAAGGGTCCGTCGTCGAGGATCCAGGAGGCGGGCAGCTCCACGAGCGAGGGCGTGCCAGGATGCCGATACGGCCACAGCGAGTCCTGCAGGTTGCTCGCGTACAGGAAGCCGTGCTTGGCGAGGAGGCCGGCCGTTTCGGCCGTGACTTCATAGAGCGGCGCGCGATAGCCGCGCGGCGGCACGCCCGTGATGTCCGCGAGGATCTTCGAGCTGCCCGTGAGAATCGCTTCCTCCTCCTCGCGCGACTTCCCCTCGAGCCCTTCGTGGAGATAGCCATGATGCCCGATCTCGTGGCCCCGGCGGTGGATTTCCGCGACCACGTCCGCCCAGCGCTCAGCCGTCCAGCCAGGTACGAAGAAGGTCGAGGTCAGACGATTGTGATCGAGGAAGTCGAGGATGAGCGGCACGCCGACCTTCGGTCCGTAGGCGCCCTGGGACATCACGCTGATTCGATCGATGTTCTTGGGGTCGCGGGAGATCCAGGCCGTCTCCGCGTCGAGATCGAAGGTGATGCACACGGCGGACTTCACGCCGGAGGGCCAGGTGATGGGAGGCCGCATGAGGCTCGCATCCTCCGGCACCGGCTGCGTCCTGTCAAGGTGGCGGCGCGGGGCGACCACCTTCTCCGGCGTGTAGTATGGAGCGTGTGATGATCAGCGTCCACGGCCTCGGCATGCGACTCGAGAGCGGCGGCCGGCCCGTGGACGTGCTCACCGACGTGAGCCTGGAGGTTCCCGCGCGCCAGTTCGTGGCCATCGCGGGTCCCTCGGGCAGCGGCAAGTCGACCCTGCTCGGTCTCATCGCGGGTCTCGACCGGCCCACCGCGGGCCGCATCCGCGTGAACGACGTCGATCTCACCGAACTCGATGAGGATGCGCTCGCCCGGTTTCGGCGCGACGCCATCGGTTACGTCTTTCAGTCCTTCCATCTCATCCCCACCCTGACCGCCCTCGAAAACGTAGCGGTCCCGCTCGAGCTCGGCGGCGACCCGCTCGCTCTGGAGCGGGCGCGGGCACTCCTCGACGAGGTCGGCCTGAGGGAGCGTGGACATCACTACCCCGTGCAGCTCTCCGGCGGCGAGCAACAGCGAGTGGCGGTCGCGCGCGCGGTGGCGCGACGGCCAACCCTGCTCCTGGCCGACGAGCCCACCGGCAACCTCGACTCGGCCACGGGCAAGCAGATCATCGATCTCCTGGTCGCCCTCAACCGGACGCTCGGGAGCACGCTGGTGCTCGTCACTCACGACCCGGCCCTCGCCGCGCTGGCCGACCGCGTGATCACCCTGCGCGACGGGCGCGTCGCCACCGACGAGCCGAACAACGGCGGGATCGCATGAGCTTCGTGGCGAGACTCGCGTGGCGGGAGACGCGCGGGGCTGGCCGGCACTTCGCTTACCTCGTAGCCTGCATCACCCTGGGAGTGGGCGCCCTCGTCGCCGTGGGGAGCTTCGCGGCGAGCCTCGAGCGCACGGTGGGGCGCTCCGCCCGTGCCCTCATGGGAGGCGACGTGGAGATCCGGAGCGCCCAGCCGCTTTCCGTCGAGGGCGCGCGCATCGTGGCCGCCCTGAGTCCGCCCGGTACGGCTCGCGTGCCGATCAGCGAACTCGTGGCCATGTCGGCGGCGAGGGGCAAGAGCCAGATCGTCGAGCTGAAGGCGGTGGGAGCGGGCTATCCGCTCTACGGTGATCTCCTCACGGACCCCGCCGCCCCGCTCGACACGCTCATCGGCAATGCCCGGGTCCTCGTCCACGACTCACTGCTCACGCGGCTCGGCCTCCGCGTCGGCGACCGGCTCAGGATCGGCGAGGGCGATTTCACCGTGAGCGGCATCCTTCGCCAGGAGCCCGATCGCGCGGTGGGCGTCTTCTCGCTCGGCCCGCGCGTGCTGATCGACGCGCGCGATCTCGATGCCACGCACCTCATCCGGCCGGGCAGCCGCGTGCGCCACCGCCTGCTCTTTCGCCTCCCCCCCGGGGAGACGGCCGAAGCCTTCAAGGACGCGCTAGCCGCGCGTCTCACCGATCCCAGCGTGCGCGTCACCACCTACACCCACGCACAGCCCGGCGTGCGCCGGTTTTGGCGCCAGCTCACCATCTATCTCGGGCTGACCGGTCTCGTCGCCCTCATGGTCGGCGGGATCGGTGTCGCCACGAGCGTGCGCGCCTTCGTGCGCGGCAAGCTCGACACCATCGCCGTGCTCAAGTGCTTGGGCGTCGGCTGGCGCGCGATCCTCGCCGCCTATCTCCTCCAGACGATGCTGCTGGGACTCGGGGGCAGCCTGCTCGGCGCCGCCATCGGCACCGCCGTGCAGTGGGCGCTCGCGCCCCTGCTCTCTCCGCTCATGCCCGTGCCGCTCGACACGGGCCTGTCCATGCGCGCCGTGTGCACGGGCCTTGCCATGGGCACCGGTCTGACCTTGCTGTTTGCTCTCTGGCCCCTCCTCGACATCCGGCGCGTGCCGCCCGCGCTGATCCTCCGCCACGACGTGGAGCCGCGACTGCGCGGTCGACGCCCCTGGCTGGCCGTTCTGCCCATCGTGATCGGGCTCGGTGCGCTCTCCGTCTGGGAAGCGGGCTCCTTCAAGGTGGGAGGGATCTTCATCGGGAGCCTTATCGCCGCGCTGATCCTCCTCGCCGTGGGCGCTCGGCTCGTCATCGAGGTCGCCCGCCGGCTGCCGAGGTTGCCCTGGCTCGCCTGGCGCCAGGCGGTGGCGAACCTGCACCGACCCGGCTCGCATGCCACGACGGTGCTCGTCTCCCTCGGGCTCGCCGTGATGCTGATGGTGGCAGTGGCCTTGCTCGAGCAGAGCCTCCGCACCGAGCTAGCGGACCGTGGTCCCGCGCGGGCGCCCGCCTTCTTCTTCATCGACATCCAGCCCGATCAGGCCGACGCCTTCCGACAGCTCATCCGAGAGCGGACGGGACGCGAGCCCACCCTCAGCCCGGTGGTCCGCTCCCGGCTCGCTTCCATCGACGGTGCACCCGTGGCGCGCGACCCGCGCCAGCGCCGCGAGGACGTGTGGTATCTCTCGCGCGAGTACGTGCTCACCTGGGCCGCCGCGGCGCCGCCGGAGAATCCCGTGGTCGCGGGCCGGTGGTGGACGCCCGAGGAGGCGGCGCGGGAGCCGCTCATCTCGGTGGAGGAGGAGATCGCGAAGAACCTGGGGGTGACCATCGGAAGCACGCTCGGCTTCGACATCCAGGGCATCACGGTGACCGCGCGAGTCTTCAACCTGCGGCGGGTCGAGTGGCAGTCTTTCAATACCAACTTCTTCGTCATCTTCTCCCAGGGCACGCTCGACGGCGCTCCCACCACGTGGCTCGCCACCGCGCGCGTGCCGCCCGCCGACGAGCTCGCGGTGCAGTCGGCGGTGACGGCGGCCTTCCCCAACGTGACGGCCATCCCCATTCGCGAAGTGCTCGAGCGCATCGCAGGGGTGCTCGACCAGATCGCGCTGGCCATCCGCCTGCTCGCGGGCGTCAGCATCGCCACGGGGCTGATCGTCACCGCCGGCGCCCTCGGAGTGAGCCGCCATCAGCGGCTCTACCAGAGCGTGATCTTCAAGGCTTTGGGAGCCACGCGCGGGCTCGTGGCCCGCATCTTCACCGTCGAGTACGCGCTCCTGGGCGCGGCGGCCGGTCTCGGCGGCACGGCGCTGGCCGCCGGCCTCGCGTGGGGCGTGCTCCACTGGGCCCTCGACGTGCGCTGGGGCGGCTCGCTGGGCACGCTCGCGTGGGGACTCATCGCGTCTGCCGTGCTCGCTCTCGGTGTGGGATTCCTCGGCACCTTCCGGCTCCTCGGCAAGCGCCCGCTGGCCGTGCTCAGAAGTGAGTGACGCGGCGACCCTCACCGCGAAGCTGCGCACGCTCTTCCCGGAGGCCTCCGGCCGGAGCCTCAAGCAGTGGCTGGAGTCGGGGAGGGTCGAGCTCAACGGGCGCGTGTGTCGCGATGGTCGCGTCACGGTCGGCGCGGGCGACCGCGTCGTCCTCGGCACGCGGGGGCGGGTCCCCTTCCCGCGCGGCCTCGGCCTCGTCCACGAGGACGCGGACATCGTGGTGGTCGACAAATCCCCGGGGCTCCTGAGCGTCGCCTCCGAGCGGGAAGGGCATCGCACGGCCTACCGTCTCCTCTGGGATTACCTCGCGGCGCAGCGGCCGCGCGCGCGCCCCTTCATCGTGCACCGTCTCGATCGCGAGACGTCGGGCCTCCTCGTCTTCGCCAAGTCCGAGGCGGCCAAGCGGCAGCTGCAGGCCCAGTTCGAGGCCCGAAGCGTGGAGCGCGTCTACGTGGCGCTGGTGAGCGGACGCGTCCGGCGCGAGACAGGCACGCTGGAAAGCCGGCTCGTGGAGGATCGGAGTCTGCGCGTGCGGACCACCACGGGGTCGCACGGCAAGACGGCCATCACGAGCTATCGCCTGCTCGCCCACGGCGATTCCACGAGCCTCCTCGAGCTCTCGCTGGGCACGGGGCGACGGCGGCAGATCCGCGTGCAGCTCGCGGCCATCGGCCATCCCATCGTGGGTGATCGCGAGCATGGCGGGCCCGCTGGTCCCCTCCGGCGGCTCTGTCTCCACGCCACCCGCCTCGGCTTCATTCATCCCGGCACGGGCGTAGCCATGCGCTTCGAGAGCGCGGCGCCCAGGGCTTGGGTATAATCCGCGCGTTCGCGCGTACCCCTCATCCCCACAGGAGGCGTCATGGCCGCGTCGCCGTTCTCACTCGAGAGGAAAGTCGCCATCGTCACCGGAGGCGGCGTGGGCATCGGCCGCTCCATCGCCGTAGAGTTCGCCAAGGCGGGCGCCGATGTCGTGATCTGCAGCCGCAAGAAGGAGAATCTGGATCCCGTGGTGGAGGAGATCAAAAAGCTCGGGCGCCGCTCCTTCTGCGAGGTGGTGGACGTTCGTCAGGAAGACGCGGTGAAGGGTCTCGTCGAGCGCACCGTAAAGGAAATGGGTCGCCTCGACATCATGGTCAACAACGCGGGCGCCTCGTTCCGTGCCAAGGTCGAGGACATCAGCGCCAACGGCTGGAACACCGTGATCCAGATCAACGTCAACGGCGTGTTCTTCGGCTGCAAGTGGGCGGGCAAGCAGATGATGGCGCAGGGGGGTGGCGGCTCGATCATCAACCTCTCCTCCATCGCCGGGGTGTACGGCTCGACGATGATGTCCCACTACGGCGCGGCCAAGGCCGCCGTGATCAACTTCACGCGAGAGCTTGGAATGGCGTGGGGCCGCAAGGGGATCCGCGTCAACTGCATCGCGCCCGGTCCAGTGGAGACCGAGGGGTATCTCGGCGTGCTGACCAAGCAGGACCCCGCCGCGGCCAAGAAGGCCTACGACGCAGTGGCCAGCCGCACCGGAATGGGCCGCTGGGGCAAGGTGGAGGAGATCGCCTACCCGTGCATCTTCCTCGCCTCCGAGGCCTCCTCGTTCATGACCGGCGCCACCATCATTATCGACGGCGGGCCCAGCCCGCGGGAGGGAGACGAAGCATCGTAAACGGGGTATACTCCCGCCAACCTGCCGAACCCAGAAAGGAGCCCCTATGAGAGAGGCTGTCGTCGTCGCCAGCTCCCGCACCCCGCTCGCCAAGTCGTTCCGGGGGTCGTTCAACATGACCCGCCCGGACGACCTCGCCGCCCATTGCATCAAGGACGCGCTGGGTAAGGTTCCCCAGCTCGACAAGAGTGAGATCGAGGACGTGATCATGGGCTGCGCCCAGCCCAACGGCGCCCAGGGCAACAACGTGGCGCGCGTCGCGCTCCTCCGCGCCGGCCTTCCCGTCAGCGTGGCCGGCACCACCGTCAACCGCTTCTGCTCGTCGGGGCTCCAGGCCATCGCCATGGCCGCCCACCAGATCGTCATGGGCGGAGCCGAGGCCGCCATCGGCGGCGGGCTCGAGAGCATCAGCATGATGAAGCGCGACGGCGATCCCAACCCGTGGATCAAGGAGCACAAGCCCGCGCTGTACATGGTCATGGGCGACACGGCCGAGGTCGTGGCCAAGCGCTACAAGATTAGCCGCCAGGCCCAGGACGAGTACTCGCTGGCGAGCCAGCAGCGCACGGCGCGCGCGCAGGAGGAAGGCTTCTTCAAGGAAGAGCTGGCGCCTCTCCAGGTGGTGCGCGGCATCATCGACAAGAAGACGGGCGAGATCGCGGGCAAGGAGGATTACTACGTCGACAAGGACGAGTGCAACCGCGCTGACACCACGCTCGAGGGTCTCCTCAAGCTGCCGCCCCACTTCGACAAGGACAGCGGACAGGGCTCGGTGACGGCGGGCAACGCCTCCCAGCTCTCCGACGGCGCTTCCGCCACGGTGCTCATGTCCATGGACCGCGCCAAGGCGCTCGGCATCAAGCCCAAGCTGATCTTCCGCGGCTTCGCCGTGGCCGGGTGCGAGCCCGACGAGATGGGAATCGGTCCCGTGTACGCGATCCCAAGGCTGCTCAAGCGGACCGGCGTCAAGTTCGAGGACATCGGCGTGTGGGAGCTGAACGAGGCTTTCGCCTCGCAGGTGATCTACTGCCGCGACAAGCTCGGCATTCCCATGGAGAAGCTCAATCCGAACGGCGGCTCGATCTCCATCGGCCACCCCTTCGGCATGACGGGCTCGCGCATGGTCGGCACCATCGCCAACGAGATGCTCCGTCGCAAGGCGAAGTACGGAATGGTGACGATGTGCATCGGCGGTGGCCAGGGCGCCGCGGGCCTCTTCGAAGCCTGTCTCTAGACGCATCGAGGCCCGGGTGTCGCGCGGGAGTCTCCGTCCCGCGAGGCCCCGGGCCTCGGCCTGTCGGGCGACCGCCTAGCCCTCGGCGAGCTGGCCCGTCAGCTCGAGGAGTGTGGTCAGCTTGTCGATCTTGCCGGCGAGCCACGCACGGATGGACAGGTAGAAGCCGGAGATCAGCTGGCCGCGCCCGCCGGCCGGCACCGACACGCCGTGGGTGACCAGGTAGAACACGATCAGGAAGTTCGCCAGCATCTCGAGGTGTGTCCGGCCCATGTCCTCTCTCCTCTGTGATGGCTTCCGTCCCTAGGACGCCGGGCAGATTCCTTCCGTTTACAGCCCGTGGTGGGGCGACCCGTAGGGTCCTGACGAATCCTGCGCAGAAGCTCCCCCGTCCAAAGAGGGTCATGGGCGTCTTTCACGCTGGGGAGCGGGAAGTGCAGCGGCGCGCCGGTGTCACAGCGATGGCGCGCGACCTCGGTCAGGGCATAGGGCCGAGCATTCCGGCGGGCGCCCGGTCGTTCCTCGTCGTGAACTTCGCCTCGGGAGCCACGCTACAGATCACTGGACGGGCGCGCATCCTGTGGGACCGGACGAGCTTCTCCGATCTTCCCGGCGCCGAGCGCGCGGTGGAGGTCGACATCGGCGGGTTGTGGAGCTCGAGGGACGGATCGACGGCGGATGGAGCCTCGTCGTCCCCTCGCCTTTCAATCCCTAGCGTGACCTGATCTCGAGCAGGACGGCTCCGGGCTCGGCGCCCCACCGTATGGCCGCCTTGACAGCGAGACGGAGGAGTCGATAAGGTCGCCTCGTCCAGCGCCACCATTCGTGTCCACCAACGCCCAGTCGCCTCAGGGGAGTGACCCATGGTGCGCACCGCGTGGCTCGTCATCTGTATCGCGCTCACCGCCTTCGCGGGAAGCATTCCGGTGCGTCATGCCGCCGGCCAGGAACGCCCACGTTCCGGTGGCGAGCTGGTCTTCCTGGTTCCCTCCGAGCCGCCCTCGTACGACGGCCACCGGGAAGGTACCTTCGGGACAGTCCACCCGCTCGCCCCCGTATACAACACGCTGCTCCGCATCGATCCCACCGACCGGACAGGGACGCGTCCCGCACCCGACCTTGCGGAGTCGTGGACGATCGCACCCGATGGCCTCACCTACACCTTCAAGCTTCGCGGGGGCGTGCGCTTCCACGACGGAAGCGTGCTCACCTCGCGCGACGTGAAGGCGAGCTACGACAAGATCGTCTTTCCGCCTCCCGGCATCATCTCGGCGCGCAAGGGCGCCTACCAGGCCGTGGAAGCGATCGAGGCGCCTGATCCCCTCACCGTGCGCTTCCGCCTCAAGTGGACGGAGGCCTCCTTCCTCGTCAATCTCGCCTCGCCCTTCAACTGGATCTACCGGGCGGACATCCTGGCCAAGGACATGCGCTGGTACGAGACGAACACCATGGGCACCGGTCCCTTCAAGTTCGTCGAGCACGTGAAGGGCTCGCACCTGGTGGGCAAGAAGAAACCCCGACTACTGGGATAAGGGCAAGCCCTACCTCGACGGCTATCGCGCAGTCTTCATCTCCGCCTCGGCCGCACAGGTGGCGGCCATCCGCGGTGAGCGGGCGCACGCGCAGTTCCGCGGCTTCACTCCTGCCGAACGGGACAGCCTCGTGCAGGCCCTCGGCCCCAAGATCACCGTTCAGGAGAGCCCGTGGGACTGCCTCTCCCTGGTCGCCATCAACCACGAGCGCAAGCCGTTCGACGACCGGCGGGTGCGGCGCGCGCTCACCCTGGCCCTCGATCGCTGGGAAGCCTCGAAGAATCTCTCGCGCATCGCCGTGGTGCGCGAGGTGGGAGGGATCCAGGTCCCCGGCACGCCGTGGGCGACGCCGACGCTGGAGTTGGAGAAGCTGGCGGGCTACGGGCGAGACATCCAGAAGGCGCGGGCGGAAGCGCGGCGTCTCTTGCGCGAGGCCGGCGTGCCCGAGGGCTTCTCCTTCACGTTCAAGAACCGCGGCATTCCCATGCCGTATGAGCCGGTGGGCATCTGGCTCATCGACCAATGGCGGCAGATCGGGCTCAACGTGAAGCAGGAGGTGGTGGAGGCGGCGGCCATGGTCTCCGTGCTCCGGCGCGGCGATTTCGAGGTCGCCTCCGACGCCCAGTGCAGCTTCGTGGTCGAGCCCGACATCGACGTGGCGAAGTTCCAGTCCGCGGGTATCGCGGACAACAACTACGGCCGCTACAAGGATCCCATGCTCGACGACCTGTTCCTGAAGCAGGCGCGCGCCCTGGATCCCGAGGAGCGCAAGCGCCATCTCCGCGCGTTCGAGAAGCGCCTCCTCGACGAGGAGGCGCACTACATCTACACGCTGCAGTGGCACCGCATCGTCGCCCACAGCGCCAAGGTGCGTGGCTGGACCATCACCCCCTCGCACTTCCTGAACCAGCAGCTCGACGGAGTCTGGCTAGCGGAGTAGCCGCCGCGCGATGCCGTACGTGCAATCGGGGCGGGTGGCGGCGAGGGCGGGGGAGCGCTCCGGCGGAGTGGGACCCCCGAAGCCTGTGCGCCGCCCGTAGGGCGGCGATTCAGGCGAGTGGGTGACGCAGCCGGAGCGCTCCCCCGCCCTCGCCGACGGGCCGCCCCGCCTCGCGCTCCACGTTTTCGTGAGGGCTAGGCGAGCCGACGGGACGCAAGGACCGCCCCCTGGGCGAGCGTCTCCAGCTTGGCCCAGGCGATGTCGGGGTGGATGCGGCCGCCGAGGCCGCAGTCCGTGCCCGCCATCACGCGCTCCCGCCCCACCAGCTCCGCGAAGCGCACGATGCGATCGGCGACCAGTTCCGGGTGCTCGACGACGTTGGTGGCGTGGCTGACCACGCCGGGGATGAGGATCTTGCCCTCGGGCAGTTTCACGTCGCGCCACACTTTCCACTCGTGCTCGTGGCGAACATTGCCCGCCTCGAAGGAATAGGCCTGGCAGTCCACCGCGAGCATGACGTCGACGATGTCGCGCAGCGGGATGTCGGTGACATGGGGGCCATGCCAGCTTCCCCAGCAGAGATGGAAGCGCACGCGATCCTTGGGAAGGCCGCGCAGGGCATGGTTGAGGGCCTCCACCCGGATCATGGAGAGCTTCCGGTATTCCTCGACGGAGGGCTCGGGATTGATCATGTCCCAGTTCTCGGCGATGGCGGGGTCGTCGAGCTGGAGCACGAAGCCGGCTTCGAGGATGGCCCGATACTCCTCGCGCATCGCCTCCGCGCACGCGAAGATCAGCTCCTCCTCCGTGCGGTAGTGCTCGTTGCCGATGCGCGAGGCGCTCCCGGGCGCAATGGAGGTCATGAAACCCTCGTCCACTCCCGCCGCGGCCAGCGCCGCCTTCATGTGCGCGATGTCCGCGCGGATCGCCTCCTGACCCGTGTACACGATCGGCCCGCGACACACGGGAAGGCGCATACCGGGTCCCCCGCGATTGGTCGACACGCCGGAGTCGGGATCGGCGTAGGCGGCGGCGAAGCGCCCACGATCGCGCCGATCCGAGAAGCTCGTGAGCCGGACGCGGCCGGGCTCGGAACGCTGGGCGGGGATGCGATAGAGCTCCATACCCAGCTCGAGGCCGCCCAGCCGCTGGAAAGAATAGCTCCACCACGCGCCGTAGTTGATCCGCTGGCCCATAGCCTTGCCGAATTCGCCGTCGCCGGGGACGTCGATGCCCACCCGCTGCTGACGGCGGACGACCTCGACCACCGCCGCACCCAGCCGCTCCTGGTACGCACGCTCGTCGAAGGGCTCGCCCGCCTGACGGGCGTGGTTGAGCTCGATCAGATGGTCGGGGCGCGGCAGGCTGCCTGCCTGCGTGGTGAAGATGCGCGCGCCGCTTTGCTTCACCGTCCCGTCACGTCTTCGCGCCGAGTAGGCCGCGGCGGGCGAGGTTCGCCATGAGGGCGCCCGTGCCGAACGACCAGGGCTCCGCCTCATCGCAGGGCACCACCTCATTGATCAGCGCGCCGAGCTCGGAGGCGACGATGCTCACCACGTCACCGGTCTTGTGAGTGAAGCCGCTGCCGGGCACGCCCCGATCGTCCACGGGGGCGAACATGGTGCCGATGAAGAGGAGCACGCCGTCGGGATAGCGGTGATAGCGGCTATGCGCCTGTCCGGCGAGGTCGGCGAGGTCTCGGCTGATCTCCTTCACGTGGGTGGTGTGGGAAACGCGGAAGCCGTCGAGCCCTTCCACCGTGGTCTGGAAGCTCAGGCGGCGCGCGGCGTCCAGCGGGAAGCCGTCGTCCAGCATCCGCACGAAGGGCCCCACCGCGCACGAGGCGTTGTTGTCCTTGGCGCGACCCAGGAGCAGCGCGCTTCGTCCCTCCACGTCGCGCAGGTTCACGTCGTTGCCGAGGGTGACGCCGGCGATGGCGCCCGCGCTGTTGAGCACGAGAACCAGCTCGGGCTCCGGGTTGCTCCAGACGGAGGCGGGGTGCACCCCCACGCGGGCCCCCAGTCCCACCGCGGCCATCGGCGGACACTTGGTGAAGAGCTCGGCGTCGGGACCGATGCCCACCTCGAGGTACTGCGACCACATCTCGCGGGAGAGCAGGACCTCCTTGATGCGGGCCGCTTCCGGCGAGCCGGGGCGAACGCCCCGCAGATCCGGTCCCACGATGGCCTGGATCTCGCGGCGCGCGCCGTCGGCCAGGGCGGGGTTGCCCCGTGCGCGCTCCTCGATCACGCGCTCGAGCAGGCTCGCCACGAAGGTGACACCACTGGCCTTCACGGCCTGGAGATCGCACGGCGCGAGGAGCCACGGGCGGGCCGCATCACGCGTCCCTTCGGCGCTGTTCGAGACGAGGGCCTCGGTGCTCGTCACCACCGGGGCGCCCTTGATGGCCGCACGCAGCTCACCCGGCGTGGCCACGTTGACGAGGTGGCTCACCGTCGGATAGGTCCGGGTCAGATCCACCGCGTCGTCGCCGCGCAGGGCGATGACCGATGGACCGTCCTCGGCGGGAATCCACGCCCGCCCGATCAGCAGCGCGCCCGGATCCCGGGGCACGCACCGTGTGGCGGACAGTCTCGACGTCGACGTCATCGTCTCCTCCAAGGTGCCCGCTTCGGAGCGAAAGCGGCGGAGCCGCCGCAGAGCCTCCGGTGACGGCGCTGCCGATCCTGCCAGAGCCCGAGGAACAGGTCAATCAGCCCGCGCGCTCGCCCGCGCGCGAGAGGATCTCCGCACGGACGTCGCGGTGGATCGAGATCTACTCGACGAGCGAGCGGAGCACGGAGACGATCGAGGAGTTGTCGCGCTCGCCCAAGCCGGCCGCGACGCCCGCGAGGAGGAGCTGGCGGTGGAGCGCGGTGGCCATCAGCGGCGCGCCCGCCGCATGACCCACTTCGAGCATCAAGTCCACGTCCTTCAGGTGCTGGGCGAGCTTGCCCTCCGGCTCGAAGTGGCCCTCCAGCATGCGCAGGCCCTTGATGTCCATGGCCCGGGAATAGGCGCCGCTGTCCTTGAGTAGATCGAGCAGCGCCTTGCCGTCCAGCCCCTGGCGGAGCCCGAAGAGTAAGCCCTCGGCGAGGGCGAGGCGGTTGAGGCCGAGGATGAGATTGATGACCAGCTTGGCTCGCGCCCCCGAGCCGTTCGGTCCCATGTGATGCACGCGCTGGGCGACGGCGTCGAGGAGCGGCCGGCACCGCGCGAACACCTCCGGATCCCCACCGACGACGACGGGGGCCTCGCGGCGGCGGGCCTGACCGCTCGAGCCCCCCACCGGAGCGTCGAGCATGGGAATGCCTCGGTCACGAAGCTCGGCGGCGATGGCCGCGGAGGTCTCGGGATGGATGGTGCTCTGGTCGATGACCACGAGCCCAGACGAGGCGGACGTGAGCGCGCCGTCTGCGCCGAGGAGCGCCTCGCGAACGAGCTCCGCGGTCATGAGACAGGTGATCACCACGGAGGTGCCGCGCGCCGCATCCGCGGGAGAGCGAGCGAGCACGCCTCCCCGGGCCGCGTGCTCGTGCATGCGATCGGGAGCGATGTCGTAACCGCGTACGGTATGGCCCGCCCGGCCGAGATTTTCGGCAAGGGCCGAGCCGAGCAGTCCCATCCCGATGAGCCCGACCACCTCCCTAGGGGCGGACGAGGTCACGGAAGGGCCCCGAGATGCGCATGATCTCGTTGAGCTGGAAGACACCGCTCCGGATCACCACCACGAGCAGATCGCCGGCGATGCCGGCGGCGCGGGTCTCCGCGGTGTCGGGCACGAAGGTGAGGCTGCGCGGCGCATGGCCGTCCGTGAACCGGGCGAGATGCACGCGCCGCCCGTCTGGGGCGACGGCGAAGATCTCCGAGCCCTGGCGATCGGCGAAGAAGATTGCGCCGCCGGGACCGGGCGCCAGCCCCTGGGCCATCGGGCCCTCCAGCACGCGCCGCCGCTCTCCTCCGGGCGACACGCGCCACAGCTCGCCCGGCCCGGGCTGCCATGGCGCCTCGGCGTTCCCATCGCTGGCTATCCAGAGGTGGTTCGCCTCGTCGACGGCGAGAACGCGAGGGCGCGTGACGCGCACGTAGGCCGGATCGAGCACCTTGCCGCTCGCGTCCAGGCTCAGCACTACCCCGCGCTCCCGATCGGCCACGAAGACCGTGCCCGCAGTGTCGATCACGCAACCCTCCGGCTGCACCAGGAGAAGGGCCATGCCTTCCGCGGGCGTGCCGCCCGCCAGGAGTTGGGCGCGACCGTCGTTCATGCGGTAGAGCGCGCCCACACGCCGATCGCGATCGAACGTGGTGACGAGGAGGTCGCGCCCGCCCCGGCCGCTGCCGAGCTGGGCATTGACAAGCGGCGGCCCGTAGAAGTAGCGGGACTCCATCGACGGAGTGAGGCGGGCCCCGCCCGCGGGAATGCGATAGAGCGGAGTCAGGTATTCGTACTCGCCGCTGCTGTAGCGACGTCCCGTTCGTCCCAGATAGAGCACGCCCTTGTCATCGACTACGAGGGTGCTCGTCGAGGGAATGCCGCGGCCCGGGGTGCCCGTAGGCGTCTCGAAGCCCTCGCCGGTGACATAGACGCGAAGAGCGAACCCGGGCGCGAGGAGGATGTCCGCGGCGGCCATCGCCGGCCACAGACACAGCGCGAGAGCCGTCATCACTGCCATGCGCCGTGCTCGCGCGAGCATATGGACGCGATCGTGCCAGAGGGTGCGCGGGAGGTCAATCCAGGCTATACTCGCGCGCACCTCGCGAGAGCGAGCGAGACAGCGCTATGGACTCGACCTCTCTCACGCCCCGCTCCGACCCCGACCAGTCCGCCGCTCCGCGCATCATCGTCGTGCTCGAGACGGGGGTTTCCCTCGCCGTGCACTCGGCCTGCGCCGATCTCGCGGCGGGGCTCGCCGATCGCACGCGGATGCCCGTGACACTGGCGAGCATTCCCGCGTGCTGCCTGGACGCGCTCCGGCCGACCCTGGGACGCGCGCGTGAGTCGCGGATCAGAGATTACGCGCCGGCGCCACCACCCGCGCCCATGTCCTCCGCCCCCTTCCTGCTGCGCGCCGACGGGCGGCCCGACTGGGGCGCCATGTGGGGCAGCTTCTGCGAGCTCGCGCTCTACGGCGGGCCGCCGCATCGCGGGCCGGACAATCCGCTGCGCGCGCCGCTGACGTTCGGAGCAAGCGCCGTCACGAATGAGACGATGGTGGACGAGATGCGGCGCGGCATCTGGGAGACCACGGGGCTCTACGCGGAGCCGACGGGTGACGGCTGGCTTGCCGTGACGTGCGAATCCCGTGCGATGGCCGCGTGGCTCTGCGCCACTATCATTCTGGAGAACGTGGAGGCGCGCGTCGAGGAAGATCGGCTGCTCGTGCCAGCCGGTCCCGATTACCGGCTCGAAGATGAGGTGAAGAGCATCATCACCGTGCTCGCCAAGACCAACCACTACTGGCAGGCGCACATCACCGGCGAGGATCGAGCAGCCGGCGACGGCGTGGGCTAGCCGCGATGCCCCGCTACCCGTTCCGCTGCGAAAGCTGTGGAGCGAGCTTCGAGGTGTCGCGGCCCATGAGCCAGGCCGCGGTGGATGCGCAATGCCCGGCCGACGGCGGGCGGGCCGTCCGCGTGTTCGAGATGCCCGCGACCAACTTCAATCGTCCGAGCGTCGCTCCCCGCCCGCGGCCCTCGGGCGGCTACACCCATTACGGCCACACTCACGGCGCGGGGGTGGCGCCCCACTCCCACGCGCCAGCTCGAAGACCGGACGGCCGTTCGCCGTGACAAGCGCGGCGCCGACGCCTCGAAGGCGGCCGGCGCCGATTCACCTCATTGAATCGCGAAGTCGAGCAGAGCGTGCGCCCGGCGCAGCGAGGCCTCGGCCTCCACCGCGCTTCCACCGCGCGAGAAAATGAAACCGAGATACGCGGAGCCTTCGGGGAGCGGCACCACACGCTGACCCCGATGCATCGAGATGGTGATGTCCTCGACGCCGGGGACGGCGCGAGCCGCCTCCAGCCCCGTGACGCCCTCGAGGATGCCCCCGCGCGGAATGGGAATCATCATCACCCCCGCAGCCGGGTGGGCGCGCTCCAAGGAGGCAACGGGCCAGCGGAGGGCGTGGCGCACGATGATCTCCTCGAGGGACATGCCGGTGCCGAAGGTGAGGGTGCGCGAGCACAGGCCGCCGATGGAGCGCGCGGCGAGCTCAATGAGCCAGGGGCCGGCCTCGTTGATCCGAAGCTCGACATGGACGGGCCCATCCGAGAGGCCGAGCGCCCGCGCCGCTTCCGCCGCGCCGGTGGCGAGGGCTTCCTGGGTCGCCCCGGGCAGCCGCGACGGTGTCACGTAGATCGTCTCTTCGAAGAAGGGCCCGTCGAGCGGGTCCGGCTTGTCGAAGATGGCCAGGGTGCTGAGGCGACCCTCCGTGAGAAGTCCCTCCAGCGCCACCTCGACACCGGCGACGAAGTCCTCCACGAGAATCTTTCGCGCCCCTTCCCCGAGCGCCCGCACGTCGGGCTCGGCGAGGATCGCCGCCAGCCTTGCCCACATCGCCACGAACTGGTGGGAATCGTCCGCGCGCATGACGCCGCGGCTGGCCGACAGCACCAGCGGCTTGAGCACGCACGGATAGCGCACGCGGGTCGCCACGAGCTGCGGATCGGCCCCGAGCGGGTACACGCGAAATCCTGGCTGGCGGACGCCCGCGCGCGCCAGGGCCTGGCGCATCGTCGCCTTGTCACGCGTGGCCTGCACCGCGCCGGGCGCATTGGCGCGTAACCCGAGTGCTTCGCCGATGGCCGCCCCCACCACGCTGGTGGCATCGTCCACGGGTACCACGGCGGCGATGGGCCGCGTCCTCGCGTACTCGCGCATGAGGGCGGCCGCCGCGGATGGATCGTCGAAGGGCAGCGTGAGGAGATGATCCGGCAGGGACGCGGCAAGCGCGTTAGGCTTCTCCGCCGCCACCACGAGCTCCACGTCGAGCCGGCGAGCTGCTTCCACGAAGTCCTCCGTGCGGTACGTCGTCGTCGGCACGAGCAGGAGCAGTCGCGGCCCGGCGGAGCCTGACATGACCGCTTCATTTGGCCGTGGATGAGGTAAGGTGTCAAGCCAAGGAGGCCGTATGAAAGTCGGCATCATGATCGAGGGGCAAGAAGGGCTCACGTGGGAGCGATGGTTCCGTCTCGCGCGGGCCGCGGAGGACCTCGGTTACGAGTCGCTCTGCCGCTCCGACCATCTCACCGGGCTGGGCGGCGTGGCCACGCGGCCGTCGCTGGAGACATGGACATCGCTCACCGCGCTCGCCATCCGCACGACGCGTATCCGCTTCGGTCCCCTGGTCTCCCCGCTCACCTTCTATCACCCCGCTCTCCTTGCCAAGATGGCGGCGGCGGTGGACACGCTCTCCGGCGGGCGGCTCGACCTCGGCCTGGGCGCCGGGTGGAACGAGCACGAGCACCGGATGTTCGGCGTGCCGTTCTATACGCTCAAGGAGCGGCTCGATCGGCTCGAGGCGGGCGCGCGGCTCATCCGCGCTCTCGAGCGGGGCCAGCCCGTCACCCTCAAACAGCCCTCCTTCACGCTGGAGAAGGCAGAGACCTATCCCGGTCCATCGCGCGGCCGCTATCGCATCGTCATCGGGGGACGCGGCGAGAAGCGCACCCTTAAGATCGTGGCCGAATTCGCCGACGAGTGGAACGTGACCCGGGTGGACATCTCCGGCTTCACTCAGCGGCGCCAGGTGCTCGCGGAGCACTGCCGCGCCTTCGGACGCGACCCGGAGTCCATCGCGCGCTCGCTCATGATCCCTTGCGCCATCGGCCATACCTCGGCCGAGGTAGCCCGCCGCATCGCGACCATCCGCGAGATCTTTCCTGCCCTTCCCGGGGACGAGGCGGGCTGGCACGCCGCCTCCTTCCTGGCTGGGCCGCCGGAGCGTATCGTCGCCGACCTTCAAGCGTGGAAGGGGGCGGGACTCCAGCGCGTCATGCTCCAGGCCCTCGACCAGGAGGACATCCCCGGTCTCGAGCTCTTCGCGCGCGAGGTCATGCCCAGGCTTTAATCCGCCCTGGGATGGCTTGAATCCCCTCGGCGACCCGAGCTACTCTTACGCGACGTCCCTCGCCCCAGATGGAGAGACACCCGTGACCACTCGCGCGCGACGATGGGCAGGACTGGCTGTCCTTGCTTTCGCTCTCGTGTATCCGCTGCCCGCCCTCGCCGCCGACGTGGTGAAGATGGGCGAGCTGCCCTCGATCTCCAACGTCGGCCTCTACATCGCCATCGACAAGGGATACTTCCAGGCCCGCGGCATCACGGTGGAGATCGAGCCCTTCGCCTCCGGGGCCAAGATGGTCCCCGCCCTCGCCACCGGTCAGCTCGACGTGGCCATCGGCACGCCGTCCGCCGGTCTCTACAACGCCATCGCGGGCGGCATGGACTTCAAGATCGTGGCGGACAAGGGGCAGACACGGCCCGGCTACAACTTCACCCCGCTCGTCGTGCGCAAAGATCTCGTCGACTCCGGCCGGGTCAAGTCGATCAAGGACCTCAAGGGCCTCAAGATCGCCAGCGGGGCCAAGGGGATCAACTTCGACTACATGCTCGCCAAGATGCTGGAGCACGGCGGCCTCGGCTTCGACAGCGTGGACATCGTCTACGTCGGCTATCCAGAAGGGATCAAGGCGCTCGCCGCGAAAGCGGTGGACGCCGCCTTCGTCCCCGAGCCGTGGGGCATGCAGGCAGAGCAGCAGAAGGTCGGCGTGCGACTCTTCCTCCCCGAGCAGACGCCGGCCATCAGCACCTTTCAGGTCGCGGTGATCATGTACGCGGCCAAGTTCATGAAGGAGCGTCCGAAGGTGGCCCGCGAGTTCCTCCAAGCCTACGTGCAGGGCGTGAAGCTCTACAATCAGCGCGGGCTCAAGGATCCGGAGGTCGCGGGCATGATCTCGAGGCACATGAAGCTGCCCGTGGAGACGATCCAGGCGACCTTCCCCCCCTACGTGGATGGCAGCGCGCGGCCACGCGTGCAGGACCTCGCCGCCATGCAGGACTGGTTTCATCAGATGGGCTGGGTGAAGGAAAAGGTGCCTATGGAGCAGGTGGTCGATCTCACCTTTCTCGAATAGGTTGCGCGGGTGCTCCTCGCTCTCCGTGACGTCGGCAAGACCTGGCTGATCAAGCGCACCGGCGAGCGCGTGGTCGCGCTCCAGTCGATCTCTCTCGACGTGCAGGCGGGTGAGTTCCTCATCTTTCTCGGCCCATCCGGATGCGGCAAGTCCACCCTGCTCCAGATCATCGCGGGACTCGAGGCGCCATCCTCGGGCGAGATCAGGTTCCCGCAGGCCCGCGGGCACGCCAAGCTCACCAGCATGGTTTTCCAGGACTACGCGCTCTTTCCCTGGCGCACCGTGCTCGGCAACGTGGTCTTCGGCCCGGAGGTGCGCCACGTGGCGCGCGCGGAGCGTGAGGTCGCAGCGCGGCGGCTCATCGAGCTCGTGAACCTTACGGGAGCCGAGCATCGCTATCCCCATGAGCTCTCGGGCGGCATGCGCCAGCGCGTCGCCCTCGCGCGGGCGCTGGCCAACGATCCGCAGATCCTCCTCTTCGACGAGCCGCTGGCCGCTCTCGATGCGCAGACCCGCCGCGTGCTTCAAGACGAGCTGCTCCGCATCTGGCGGGAGACGGGCAAGACGTTTGTCTACGTCACGCACAGCCTGCAGGAAGCCGTGCTGCTGGGCAGTCGCATCGTGCTCATGACGGCCAGCCCCGGACGCATCAAGCGCATTGTGGACGTGCCGCTGGCCCGTCCGCGCCACGTGACGGGCCGTCAGGAGGCGGCGATACTCGACCAGCTCGACGGACTCCTCGGCGACGAGGTGACGCAGGCCATGGCCCTGTGACGGCCTCGCATCTTCGTCAGCTTGCCTCCGTGGTCGGCCTCCTCGTCCTCTGGCAGCTCCTCGTGCAGACGGGCAAGCTGAGTGAGCTCTTCCTTCCCGCGCCGCTCTCTGTCCTCGCCTCGATGTGGGAGATGACGCGCTCCGGCCAGCTTCCCTGGGCCGTGCTGGTGAGCCTGAACCGCGTCCTGCAGGGCTTCGTCTATGGGGCGGCGGCCGGCATCGTGCTGGGACTTCTCGCGGGAGCGGTAGGCTGGATCGAGGACGTGCTCGATCCCTGGGTCGCCGCCGTCTATCCCATCCCGAAGTCCGCGCTCTTTCCCCTCTTCCTTCTCTGGTTCGGGCTGGGCGATGCCTCCAAGATCGCCACCATCGCCATCGGCGTGCTCTTCCTCGTCCTCGTCAACACCATCACGGGCGTGCGGTCGATCAGCCCCGTCCTCCTCAAGGCGGCGAGAGACTTGGGAGCCACCCGCATCCAGATCTTCACCAAGGTCATCCTCCCCGGCGCGCTGCCCAACATCTTCACAGGGCTGCGGCTGGGCGCGGGCATGGCCCTCATCCTCGTCTTCATCACCGAGATCGAGGCGACCAAGGCGGGCCTGGGCTTTCTGCTGTGGGAAGCCTTTCAGCTCCTCGACACGCGGAAGGTGTTCGCGGGCGTGGTCACCTTCGGTCTGCTCGGCGTCGCCACCACCTGGCTCCTCCAGTGGCTGGAGCGGGTGGGGTGCCCCTGGCTCCAACGATCGAACTGAAGGAGTTCTCTCATGGCGCAGAGCCTCCCGGACTTCCTCGATCTGGTGAAGCGGTCCAAGCCTGAGGAGATCGTGACGATCTCCCGGGAAATCGACCCCGCCTACGAGCTCACCGCCCTCGTGGTGAAGCTCGAGCGCGAGGCGCGGCGGCGGCCCGTCCTCATCTGCGAGCGGATGCGTGGCACGAAGTTTCCCGTGCTGACGAATCTGCACGCCAGTCGTTCGCGCCTCGCCCTCGCCATGGGCGCCGCCGCGTCCGACATGCTCCCCACCTATCTCCGCGCGATGGACAAGCCGATCCCGCCGCGCGTGGTGAAGAGCGGCCCCTGCAAGGACGTGATCCTCACCGGTGAACGGGTCAATCTCTACGATCTGCCGCAGATCCTGCACCACGAGGGCGATGCGGGCGCCTATCTCACCTCCGCCATCTCCTTCGCCAAGGACCCCACGCGCGAGAACTGGAACTGCGCCTACAACCGCCTCATGATCAAGGGGCGCGACACGACCTCGATCCATCTCACCCTGGGCAAGCATCTCTGGGAGTTCCAGCGGATCGCGGAGGCGCAGGGCGCGCCCCTGCCCGTGGGCTTCGCCATCGGTGTGCATCCCGCCATCGCGCTGGGAGCGCTGGCCATCGGCTCCATCGACGAGGACGAGCGCGCGATCATGGGTGCGCTCCTGCGCGAGCCGCTGGAGTTGGTGCAGTGCGAGACATCGGACGTCCTCGTACCCGCCCACGCCGAGATGATCATCGAGGCGGAGATCCAGCCCGGCGCGCGCACGGCCGAGGGCCCCTTCGGCGAGTTCACGGGGTACAGCCTGGGCGAGCGCGAGCGCGAGGTGGTCAAGGTCAAGGCCATCACCCATCGCGCCGGCGCCTATTTCCAGGACATCACGGTGGCACATCTCGATCACATGCTGCTCTCGACCATCCCCATGGAAGCCAATCTCTACCGGGCGGTGCGAGCCATGGTTCCCTCGGTCAAGGCGGTCCGCGTGCCCGGGCCCTTCACCTGCTACGTGTCGATCGAGCAGCGGCTGCCGGGACAGGCCAAGAATGCCATCCTCTCCGTGCTCGGCGCGGACATGTACATGAAGCGAGTGGTCGTCGTCGATCACGACGTCGACATCCTCGACGACCGGCAGGTGACGTGGGCCCTGGCCACGCGCTGCCAGCCCGATCGAGACATCACCATCGTCACTCACGCGCGCGGCTCCGATCTCGATCCCTCGACGAAGGAGGACGGCTACTCCGCGAAGTGGGGCGTGGATGCCACGGCCAAGCCCTCCCTCGGCGCCTATACTCCGCGGCACCGCGTGCCTCCCGAGACGTGGCGACGCATCGACCTCGCGGACTACGGATTCAAGGATCCCGGGCGGCCGTGAGCGGGAGCTTCGCCGCGCTCCTCGAGGCCGTCGCCCGACGACGCGGGGAGACCCCGGCTCTCGTGTGGAAGGACGGCAGGCTCAGCTGGAGCGCCCTCGAGCGGCGGGCGGGCGGCGCCGCGCGATCACTCGCGCGCCGGGGAGTCCGCGCGGGCGATCGGATCGCGCTCCTCGTCGACAACGACTGGCGATTCGCGGCGGGGCTCTGGGGCGGCCTCAAGCTCGGCGCGACGGTCGCCCCCCTCAATCCGCTCCTCTCGAGCGCGGAGCGCGAGGCCATCGTCGGTCACCTCGCCCCCGCCGTCGTCCTCGACGACGTGTCCGCCGACGAGGGCGAGTACGAAGCCGCGGAGCCTCGGGCCCCAGCCCTGATCCTCTACACCTCGGGGAGCACCGGCCGCCCCAAGGGGGCCGTCCTCTCGCATGCCGCGCTCCGCGCCGCCAACGAGTCGTGGGCCGGGCCCGTGATGCGGCTCACCGCGGCGGATGTGGTGCTGGCCGCGCTGCCCCTCGCGCATTCCTTCGGGCTCAACGGCGCCCTGCTGGCGCCGCTCCTCGCCGGCGCCACCGTCGCACTCGTGGAGCGCTTCACCCCCGAGGAGACGCTGCGCGCCATCGAACGCCACCGCGTCACGGTCTTCCCGGGGGTGGCGACCATGTTCCAGAAGATGCTCGAGCTGCCCGGCCTGTCGGGAGCCTCCTGCGCCACCGTGCGCTGCGCGCTCTCGGGGGCCGCGCCCTGCTCGTGGGAGCTGAGCCAGGCGTGGCGTCGGCGCACGGGCGTGAGGATCCTCCGTGGCTACGGCATGACCGAGCTCTTCCGCCCTATCTCCTATCTCGCCGACGACTCACGGGACGTGCCCGAGTCCATCGGCTGTGCCGTGCCCGGCGTGGCGCTGCGCGCGCTGGACGATGCCGGAGATCCCTGCGCTCCGGGCGAGGTCGGCGAGCTGTGGATCCGCACCCCCGCCGCCATGGACGGCTATCTCGAGGCCGAGGAGGAGACGCGCGCCGTCTTGCGCGACGGCTGGTTCCGCACCGGCGATCTCGCGCGCATCTCGCCCGAGGGCTACGTGAGCATCGTGGGGCGCAAGAAGGAGCTGATCCTGCGCGGCGGCTACTCCGTGGTGCCCGGCGAGGTGGAAGCGACGCTCCTCGCCCACTCCGCGGTGGCCGAGGCCGCGGTGGTGGGCATCCCCGACGCTGCCCTCGGCGAGGAGGTGGCCGCCTTCGTCACCCTTCGGCCCGGCGCGCGCGCGGGAGCGGAGGAGCTGGTCGCCTTCTGCCGCGGCCGCCTCGCCGCGTTCAAGTATCCGCGCCGAGTGTCCGTGGTGAGCGAGCTGCCCAAAGGCGCGACGGGCAAGGTCCTCAAGTGGCAGCTCGCGTCGCGCGCGGCCGCCGAGCCTTTGACAGGCTCCCCCGGACCCGCGTAGACTCCCGCCATTCCTCGCATTCACGTCTGAAAGGCGGGCTCTAGGTGCCATCCAGTCTGGCCGTGTTCAATCCGCTCTTGCCCGAGTTCCACTCGAATCCCTATCCGTTCTATCGCGCGCTCCGGGAAGAAGATCCCGTGCACGAGAGCCCGCTCGGCGTCTGGGTGTGCACGCGCTACGACGACGCGGTCATGATCCTCCGCGATCCGCGCTTCGGCCGCGAAGGCATGGCCAAGCTCATGGAAGCGCGGCTCGGCCTGACCCAGGACATGTCGCGCGCCCGCGACATGCTGTTCCAGGACCCGCCCGATCACACGCGGCTGCGCGCGCTGGTGAGCCGCGCCTTCACCCCGCGCGTGGTCGAGGGGCTGCGCCCGCACATCCAGGAGATCGTCGACGGGCTCCTCGATCGCGTAGAGAGCGCGCGGGCCATGGACGTCATCGAGGACCTCGCCTATCCCCTCCCCGTGCGGGTGATCTGCGAGATGCTCGGCGTGCCCGCCTCGGATCAGGACGTGTTCAAGGGCTGGTCGACCGACATCGCGCGCAGTCTCGATGCGGGGATCCTGCCCGCCGATTCCGACGTCATCCCTCGTGGCCGCCAGGCGCGCATGGACCTCGCGGACTACTTCCGCTCCCTCATCGCGACGCGACGGAAGGACCCACGCTCCGACCTCCTCACCGGGCTGATCGCGGCGGAGGAGGAAGGCAACAAGCTCAGTGAGGCCGAGCTCGTCTCGACGTGCATGCTCCTCCTCATCGCCGGCCACGAGACCACCGTCAACCTGATCGGCAACGGGCTCCTCGCTCTCCTCCAGCATCCGGACGAGTTCCGCGCGTTCCACGATGATGCCGCCCTGATCCAGACGGGCATCGAGGAGCTCCTGCGCTTCGACGGTCCCGTGCAGCGCACGGGCCGCATGACCACCGCCGAGGTGGAGATCGGCGGGAAGCGCATCCCCAAGAACTCGGTGGTGGTGTCCGTCATCGGCGCGGCCAATCGCGATCCCAAGCAGTTTGCCGATCCCGACCGCCTCGACGTGACGCGGAAGGAGAATCGCCACATCGCCTTCGGCTTCGGGATCCACTTCTGCCTGGGCGCGCCTCTCGCGCGTCTCGAGGGCCAGATCGCCCTCGGCACCCTGGTGCGCCGCTTCCCCAAGCTCAGCCTCGTCTCGAACGTTCCGGAGTGGCGGGAGTCCTCGACCCTGCGCGGGCTCACGTCGCTCCCCGTAACCTTCTGACCACGACAGGAGCGACCGACATGGACGTACGACCGCTCTCTCATCCCAGCCGTCGCGATCTCCTCAAGCTGGGCGGTCTCGCGGTGGCCGCGGGGGCGGCCGGTGCGCCGCTGCTCCACCCCTTCGAGGCGGCCGCGCAAGCTCCCAAGCGCGGCGGCACCTTCCGGATCCGCTTCGCTCTCGCGCCCGTGCACTTCGATCCGCAGCAGACGGTGGCCTTCACCACTATGGTGCCGCTGTCCTTCACGCACAGCCGTCTCGTCAAGGTCAAGGCCGGATCGGCGGTGACGCCGGGCACTCAGCCCATCGAGCCGGATCTCGCGGAGTCGTGGACCCAGCCCAACGACACCACCTATGTCTTCAAGCTCCGGCGCGGCGCGCGCTGGCACAACAAGCCGCCTCTCAACGGGCGCGAGGTGACGGCGGACGACGTCAAGTACAGCTACGAGCGGTTCATGGGCTCCACCAACCCCAACCGCGGTCTCCTCGAGCAGGTGGACAAGATCGAGGTGGTCGACAAGCACACGGTCAAGTTCACCACGAAGGAGCCGTTCGCCTGGCTTCTTGACGCCCTCGCGTCCACCTCGACGTGGATCGTGGCCAAGGAAGCCGTGGAGCAGTTCGGCGATCTGAAGAAGCCGGAGAGCTGCATCGGCACCGGGCCGTGGATGCTCGAGCGCTACGAGCCCAACCTGCGCCTCACCTTCGTCCGCAACCCGAACTACTTCATGCCGGGCCTGCCCTACGTCGACAACGTGGACATGGCCATCGACACCGACCCGGCCTCCGCCTTCGCGGCCTGGCTCGCCGGGCGCTACGATTTCGGTCCCGAGTACGGCATGGTGGTGCGGCGCAGCGATCTGGCCGCCGCCAAGCAGCGCAAGCCGGGTCTCCAGACCAAGGACTACACCGTGGTCTTCGGCGGCATCACCTGGGTGCACCTCGACCAGGAGCCCTTCAAGGACATCCGCGTGCGGCGCGCCCTCGCCGCGGCCAGCAACTGGAAGGAGATCCTCGAGACCAACAGCTGGTCGCAGGGCGGCTTCGGGTCGCCCAATCCCGCCATGCCCGCCGCCTTCAAGGACTGGTCCATTCCCATCGATCAGCTCCCCCCGGAGGGACGGAAGCTCTTCGAGTTCGATCCGCGCGAGGCCCGGCGGCTCCTCGCCGAGGCCGGCCTGCCCAACGGTCTCAAGACAACCATGGAGACCACTGCCGGCTATGGCCCCGACTACATGGACGGGGTCGAGGTGACGCTGGCGAGCTGGAAGAAGGGCGGCATCGAGGTGGAGCTCAAGATGAAGGAGTATGGCGCCTTCATCTCTACCGCGTTCTTCGGCAAGTTCGACAAGATGGCCACCGCGCTCTTCGGCCAGTGGACGGATCCCGACAGCTATCTCTACCGCTACTTCATGCCGGGGCAGCCGCTCAACGCCTCCGGAGTGAACGATCCCAAGCTCGCCGACATGATCAAGCTGCAGCGGCGCACCTTCAACGTGGCCAAGCGGCGCGAGATCATCTACGACATCCAGCGCTACGTCTCCGCGCAGGCGGGCGCGCTCTACGGCCCCTCGGTGAGCGCGGTGGCCGCGTGGGAGCCCTACGTGAAGAACTTCGGGCCGAACATCGGCCACGACTACGGCGGACGTCTCATGGTCACCTGGCTCGACAAGTGAAGCTCGAGGGCAGGGTCGCGCTCATCACGGGGGCGGGCTCGGGCATCGGCCGCGCGGTGGCCCGGCTCTTCGCCCATGAGGGCGCGCGCGTGGTGGCCAACGACCTGCACGCCATGACCGCCAAGGAAACCGTGGAGAGCCTGGGCGCCCAGGCGGGCGCGGCGCGCGCCATCCAGGCCGACGTGGCGGACAGCGGGCAGGTCAAAGCCATGTTCGCGGAGATCGAGCGGGAGATGGGCACCCTCGACGTTCTCGTGAACAACGCGGGCATCGCGGGCACCTCCGCGGCCGAGCGGGAGCGCCTCCTCCAGAGATCGGACGCCCGCATCATGGAGATGGTGAGCGGACAGGGCGTAACCACGCACTGGGACATCACCCAGGACATGACGGACGAGGCGTGGCTCCGCATGATCGGCGTGCACCTCAACGGCACCTTCTTCTGCACGCGGGAGGCGCTTCGCCTCATGAGCCGCCAGAACCGGGGCGCCATCGTGAACATGTCGAGCGTGGCGGGGCTCATGGGCCTCGAGAACGTGCCGCACTACAGCGCGGCCAAAGCAGGCATCCTGGGCTTCACGCGGGCGGTGGCGCGCGAGGTCGGCTCGCGCAACATCCGCGTGAATGCCATCTGCCCGGGCTTCATCGACACGCCCATGACCCAGCAGATGTCGCCGCTCATGCGCCAGGCCGTGACCATGCGCACGCCGCTCGGCCGATGGGCGGAGCCGGAGGAGGTGGCGAAGACCGCACTCTTCCTCGCCTCCGACGACAGCTCCTTCTTCACCGGCCAGTGGCTCTCCCCCAACGGCGGCCTCTTCATCGGCTGATCGCTTCCGCTCGGTGGCAAACTCCGCTCTTCTCGTCTCCGCGTCGACGCGGCGCTGGCCGATCCTCGCTTTGCTGACGGTGGCGTACGGGATGGGCGCCTTCGGCATGTTGGGCGTCTCACCGTTGGCTCCGAGCCTCGTCGAGGGGTTTCAGCTCTCGCGTTTCGACGTTGCTTTCATCGTGCCCAGCGTGTACCTAGGCGGCCTCCTGTTCTCCCTGCCCGCCGGTCACCTCGCCGATCGCTGGGGCGTGCGGCCGACCTTCCTGGGCGGACTCACCCTGGGTGCGCTCGGACTCGCTCTCGCGTGCGCCGCGCCGCGCTTCTGGATGTTCCTCGGCTGCCTCTTCCTGGCCGGAGTCGGCTGGAGCGTCGTCAACCCCGTCCTCGGCAAGGCCATCGTGGATCTCTTCCCAGTACGCGAGCGTGGCATTGCCATGGGCATCAAGCAGATGGGCCTCACGGTGGGCGGCGTGATCTCGGCCCTCACGCTTCCGCTCATCGCCAGCGCACTCGGCTGGCGCATCGCCGTGGCGACCTGCGCGGTGGTGATGGGCGCTCCCGCCCTCGCCAGTTGGCCATTCCTCGCGCCGCTCGCGGGGACACGCAGAACCAAAGCCGACGGTACCATCGCCGACCATTGGTGGTGGCTCAAGCGTCCGCCGCTCCTCGTGCTCTTCGGCGCCGGTCTCATCCTCGGTATGGTCCAGTCAGCCGTGCTCGCCTATCTTCCCCTTTACGGTGTCCAGGTCCTGGGCCTTACCGCCGTCGCCGCGGGCGCCCTCGTGGCGGCGGCGCAGGCTGGCGGCGCCGCTGCCCGACTCGGCCTGGGAGCGGCGAGTGATCGATGGCTTGGCGGTCGGAGGCCACCCTGGCTCGTTGTGTCGTCATTGATCGGCGCCTCGGTCTTCGTCGTCTACGCCGTGGCGCCGACACCGCGGGCCACCGCCGCGGCCCTGCTCGCCTTCGCTGCCGGCATCGGCGCCCACGGCTGGGTCGGCATCTACTTCGTCGCGAGCGCCGAGGCAGGGGGTGCGCGCCAGTCGGGGCTGCTGAGTGGCGTCTCCTTCGCCGCCATCGTGGTGGGCCTCCTCCTGGGAGCGCCGCTCTTCGGCTCAGTGCTGGAAGCAAGCGATTCTTATGGCGCGGCCTGGGGCACGTTCGCGGGCCTGTGTGTGGCGGTGGCCACCGTGATGGCGCTCCTGGGAGGGGCGATCCACAGTGAATGCGTGCGGGCGCGCGGCCAGGCCTGACGCAGGCCCGGCGAAGTCGTCCATCTCAGGTTTTTCCCTATCGACAGGCAAAATTCGGCGTGCTGTGTTTATTTGATGACAGTGTCATCCGACAGTGGCAGGATTTGACGTAGTGGTAGAGTTCAAAGCTCGGCGAAGAGCCCCGACGCCCCAGCGATTTCCCCTGTTTGCGAGCGTCCCTATCCGCCGAGTTGTGGCAGGGAAGTTGCTTTTCAGCCCTGCGCCATGACGCCGCCCGTGAAGAAGAAAAATCTCCACTTTGACGCGGGTTTCTCCCTCTCGGAGATGCTCGTGAGCATCTCGGTCCTCGGTGTGCTGGCCACGGTTGCCCTCCCGACTGCCTGGACGCTCTTCCCTGCGGCCACCACGCGGGGCGGAGCGCGCGAGATTCAAGCGGCACTCAACCAGGCGCGCATGGTCGCCATCCAGACGCGGCAGAACATCTGCGTACAGACCGTGCCGGGGGGCGTGCAGCTCCTCCAGGGCAGCTGCGCGGGCACCGCCTGGATCGGCCTGGACACGAACAGCGCGGGCGTGATCGCCGTGTCCAACGATGTCAGCCTCAGCGGCGACTCGCCCATCTTCACACCGTTCGGCACCGCGAGCACCACGGGCGTGCTCACGGTGACCCACGCGAGCGGCGTCTCGATCACGGTGACCGTGCAGCCCTCCGGACAGGTCACGATCCCGTGAGACGGCTCCGGGGCTCCGTCACCGCGCTCCGCCGCTCGATGCGTCGGATCGGCTCGGTGCTTCAGGATCGCCGCGGCATGAGCCTCACCGAGCTCGTGGTCTCCTGCGGTGTCCTCGGTATGGTGATGGCGGCGATAGGAGGCGTGGTCGCCACGAGCGCCAAGATCAGCACCGACGGCGACAACCGCGCCCAGGCGCAGCAGGCCGCGCGGGCCGGGATGATCATGGAGGAGGACCTCAGGCGGGCCGGTTCGGGCTTCCCACCTTCCGCGATCAAGATCACGGCGGCCACCTCGACGAGCGTGAGCTTCTGGGCCGATCTCTCCGCCGCCTCGACCACCCTCACCGCCAACGCGAACACGAGCGATACCACCCTCACGGTGGCGGACGCCAGCGGCTTCAGGGGCGGTGACGTGATCTATCTGATCAACACCGATCAGTATTCGACGGTCACCGTCTCCTCCGCCACCGGCACCACCATCGTCCTGGCCCCGACGGGCGTGCCCCAGCCCTATACGCAGGGCGTGCAGGTGGGCCGGCCCAAGCTCGTGCGCTTCGTCTGGGACAACGTGAGCACGCTCTTGAAGGACTCCGGCACAGGCGGTGGGCTCCAGCCGCTCGCCAACGGCGTGACGGGGTTCACCCTGACTTACTTCGACACGAGCGACGTAGTCATTCCCGCCGCGAGCCTCGCGGCCAACCTCGGCAGCATCCGTCGCATCATGGTCACTCTCACCGCGCAGTCGGTGAGCGGGCCTCTCGACGCGCGCACCTTCACGCTCACGACCTCCGTCCGTCCGCGAAATCTCTGAGCCGAGAAGGAGTCCACATGCGAGCCGTCGCCCGTCGTGCCTGCCGGAGCCAGCGCGGGTCGGTCCTGCCCCTGACTCTCATCGCCGTCCTGCTCTTCTCCGTGCTGGGCTTCACCCTGGTCGCCATGGGCACGACCGAGCTGACCATTTCGGGGAGCTGGAAGCAGTACAGCGCCGCCTTCTACGGGGCGGAGGCAGGCATCGAGTCCGGGGTAGTCGCCTTGCGTGCCATCCTCGCCAACAATCCGACCCCGAGCGACGCGCTGCTGGCCGGCATCACCGCCCCTTCCCTGCCTGATCCCACGCTCTCCTTCGCGACCTTCTCGGTCACCCGCGTGGTGCCGACCGCCCCGTACTCCTACACCACGACATTTTCCACTGGGCCCTTCGCGGGCTTTAGCGGGCAGGTCACCGACTACCTGATCACCTCCGAGGTGCGCGGGGAGCAGGGGACGCGATCGCGTCAAACGCAGATCCTGCGCCAGGTGCGGGTGCCTCTCTTCCAGTTCGGCGCCTTCTACGGCGCCGGTGTGGATCTGGAGCTCTCCCCCGGATCCAACATGACCTTCAATGGGCGCGTCCACTCCAACAGCAACATCTACGTGGGCGCGGGCTCGAGCCTCACCTTCGACTCGAGCATGACGACGGCG
>Ga0306920_100000867_pt1 | contig 36804 bp, 32 predicted proteins | sample flu12Cox44000170_FD_204666 | JGI IMG/M metagenome (GOLD analysis project Ga0306920, IMG submission 204666) | Lab enrichment of tropical soil microbial communities from Luquillo Experimental Forest, Puerto Rico - flux4day.12C.oxic.44.000.170 (v2)... | ecosystem: Environmental > Terrestrial >... | reverse complement strand
ATCCACAACGTGTTCGCAGCGTGGGATGCACGCGTCATCCAGCACGTGCTGCTGTACCCGCTCTTCATACTGAGCATGCGCGGTGCGCTGCGCACCGGTTGGCAGCCGCTGTTGCGCGCGCTGCCACTGCAGCTGCTGTGCGCACTCGGCTTCGCGGTGCTCGCCGCGCCCTTTCTGCTGTTCGGCGAGTACGTGACAGGCATCGCGCACGGCACTCACATGATGCACGACGCCATGGAGAAGGAGTGGGGCAGCTGGAACGGATTCATCAATCACGAGGTGCCGATCTGGCTGGCGAGCATCACCAGCTTCCTCGTGACCTACGGGTTCGGTCTGGCCCTCGTCACCGGTTTCGCTTTCTATCAACGGCTGCGCGATTCGCAGCTGCGCTCTGCGGCGCTCGAGCGCGCGCTCACGCAGGCGCATCTCGCGGCGTTGCGTATGCAGCTTTCACCGCACACGCTCTTTAACCTGCTGCACACGATTCGCGGGCAGATCGCCTGGGACCCGCCGGCGGCGCAGGCGATGGTGGTGCAGCTCGGGGATCTCCTGCGGCGGCTGCTGAACGCCGGCGAGCGCGAGTTCTCGCGTCTCGCGGATGAGCTGCAGTTTGTGACCTCGTACCTCGAGCTGCAGCAGAAGCGCTTTGCCGACCGCCTCACGATCCGCGTGCCGCTGCGCGAGGACGTGGCGCGCGCCTGGGTGCCGAGCCTGATCCTGCAGCCTCTGGTCGAGAACGCCGTCGTGCATGGCCTCGCGGGCCACGAGGGCCCGGTCACCATCCGCGTCGAGGCGTACGCGAGCGGCGAGCGGCTGGTGCTGCGCGTTCTCAACACCATCGCGCACGGCAAGCCCGCCGGGCTCATCGGCATCGGCCTCGCCAACGTGCGCGAGCGGCTCGAGATACAGTTCGGCGCGGCCGCCACCTTCAGCGCCGGTCCCGCGGACGAGAATCTCTGGCTCGCGGAGATCCACATGCCGCTGCTGCGCGATGGACCGGGCGCGCCGGGTGGACCGCCGCTTCCCGAGAGTGATCAACGCCCGTGATGGACGTGATCATCGTCGACGATGAGCCGGCGGCGCGGCGTACGGTGCGCGAATGCTGCGAGCGCGAGCCGGACCTGCGCGTCATCGGGGAGTTCGGCGATCCCCGCGCGGCGCTCGAGGCCATCGCTCGCCAGCCCCCTCACGTACTGTTCCTCGACATCCAGATGGATTCGATGACCGGTATGGCGCTCGCGCGCGCGCTCGACCCCGAGCGGCTGCCGCTCATCGTCTTCGTCACCGCCTACGATCACTACGCGCTCGAAGCCTTCGAAGTGAGCGCGGTCGATTACCTGCTCAAGCCCTTCGACGATGCGCGCTTTCGCGCCACCATGGCGCGCGTGCGCCGGCGGCACGGGCCCGAGGGCGGCTTTGACCGCCAGGGTGCGCTGGCGTCGCTCCTCGAGCAGCTCGAGCGCGGTGCGCGCGTTCACGACGCCCAGCCGCGCGTGCTCGCCGAAGCGGGTAGCCGCATGCACATGCTGGACGTGTCGCAGGTGGAGGTGGTGGAAGCGGACCGCAACTACGTACGGCTCACGATCGGCCGCGACACCTTCCACGCCCGCAGCACGCTGCAGCAGGCGGAGAAGTCCTTCCAGACGCAGCCGATGCTGCGCATCAGCCGCTCCTGCCTCGTCAACATGCGCCACGTCAAGGAAATCAGCCGCACCCCGCGCGGGGACTTCATCCTGGTGCTGGCGGGTGGCACCACGGTGACGAGCAGCGAGGGTTATCGGGAGCCGGTGCGCCATTATCTCGAGCGATTGAAACTCGCGCCGGCCTGAGACCACCGGTAAAGTCCCGCCCGGGCTCAACGCACGGGAAATTGCCATTGCTCGCACCTGCATCGCGGCGCCCGGCGCTCATCGCGCTCGGCGTACTGACCACGATCAACCTGCTGAACTACCTCGACCGCTATCTCGTGCCGCCGCTCGTGCCGGACCTCGAGCGGGCGTTCGGGATCTCGCACGAGCAGTCGGGCTGGCTCTGGCCAGCCTTCATGGTGGTGTACCTGGTCGCCGCACCGGTGTTCGGCGCCTGGGGCGACCGCGGGTCGCGCACGCGTCCGATTGCGCTCGGCGTTGCCGTCTGGAGCATCGCGACCGTTCTGTCGGGGCTGGCGCGCAGCTACCCGCAGCTGTTCGCCTCGCGCGCGCTGGTCGGGATCGGCGAGGCCGCTTATGCCGCGATCGCGCCGGCACTGCTCGCGGATTACTTCCCCGCCAACGCCCGCGGGCGCGTCTACGCGATACTCAACATGGCGCTGCCGGTCGGTGCCGCGCTGGGATACGTGTTGGGCGGTCTCATCGGTCATCACGTCGGCTGGCGTGAAGCGTTCTTCGTCTGCGGAGTGCCGGGGATGCTGCTGGCGGCAGTGATGCTGGCGCTGCCGGATCCGCCGCGCGGTGCGCAGGATGCACCCGGCAGCGTCCAACCCCACCGCGCTGACACGGATGCCGGTGGCATCTCCGCGGCGGTGCGGGTGTATGTGAGCCTGCTGGGCCGCACACCCTACCTGCTGCTGGTCCTCGGTTTTGCGGCCTACACATTCGGCCTCGGCGGCCTCGGGTTCTGGATGCCGACCTTTCTGCAGGAGGTGCGCGGCGTCCCAGGGGATGAGGCCACCGTCGGTTTCGGCGGCATCGTCATCGTGACCGGGTTCCTCGGGACGCTCGCCGGAGGGTGGCTCGGGGACTATTGCCTGAAGCGCTCGCGCCAGGGACACCTGTGGTTCTCGGCGGTGGCCACGCTTGCCGCCGCGCCGGTTGCGCTCCTCGCACTGACCGCGCCGGCACCGCGCGTCTTCTACCCGGCGATCGTCGTTGCGGAATTGCTGTGCTTCATGTCGACCGGGCCCATCAACGCAGCCATCGCCAACATCGTGTCCCCGTTCGAGCGCGCCTCCGCCATGGCGCTCAGCATTTTTGCCATTCATCTGCTGGGGGACGTGCCATCACCGCCGCTCATCGGGCACCTGGCGGTGACCGGATCGCTGGGGCGAGCCGTGCTGTTGGTGCCCGTGGCACTCGCGGTCGGCGGAGTGATCTGGCTGCTCGCAGCGAGAGCCGAGGGACGGGTGTCGCAGCCGCTACCGGCATGACCCGCGCAGCGCCTGCGTTCGACGCATCACTCGCGCCGAACGCGCGGCCGCTGGCGGTGTTGCCCAAAGAACGCGTCGAGGCGCACCTGCGCGCCGCGCTGGCGGCAGGGGAGGGGCCGGCCGGAGCACACTGCATCCACGAGCTGTGGATGCGGGGTGAGTTCGCCGCCAACATCGAGGCGGCACTCGCGGCTCTGTGGCGCAGCGCCGCGGGCTCCATCCCCGATTGGCTGCCGATGCGCTACTTCGAATGCCTGCCGACACTGTACGAGGTCACACTCGGTTTCCGCAGCGCGCGCCGCGGCCGCTGCAATCTCTACCTGGTACTTCTCGATTTCGCCGATCGCAACCGCGGCCCCCACGGCGTGTACGTCGGCATGAGTCAGTACACTCCGGCTCAGCGCTTCGATCAGCACAAAGCCGGCATCCGCGCAGCGGGCAGCGTACTTCGGCGCGGCATGGAGGTACTGACGGGGCCGACGCTCCACCTGCAGCGCATTGCGCGGCCTGAGGCGTCACGCATCGAGGCACAGCTGGCGGATGCGCTGCGTGATGCCGGACTCCTGGTCGAGGGTGGCCATTAGGCCGGCGTACACGCCGGGTCGGAAGCCGCCGACAACGTGGCGCTGGCCGAACCCGATACCGGGCCAACGACGCGTGCCTCACTGTGTGCGCATATGCAGCCACACATCGCAACGCGGCATCTTTTGACTTTCACCATCGCGCTCCTCGCCGCCATGCTTTTGCTCGGTGCGCGTACCGCCAACGGCGCCGAGGTAGCGTTGTCGGTCAACGTCGCGCCGCCGCCGCTGCCGGTCTACGAGCAGCCTCCGCTCCCTTCTGCCGGATACATCTGGGTGCCGGGATACTGGAGCTACGGGCCAGAGGGGTACTTCTGGGTGCCTGGCACGTGGGTGCTTTCGCCCGATCCCGATCTGGTGTGGACGCCGGGTTACTGGGGCTTTTCCGATGGCGCCTACCTCTGGTACCCGGGCTACTGGGGGCCGCAGGTCGGTTTCTACGGCGGCATCGTCTACGGCTTCGGCTACTTCGGACAGGGTTATGACGGGGGCTACTGGCGGGATCACCAGTTCTTTTACAACCGTGCCGTCAACAACCTCGGCAACACCAGCGTGACCAACGTCTACAACAGGACGGTGGTCAACAACACGACTGTCAACAACGTCAGCTACAACGGCGGACCGGGCGGCGTCAACGCACGGCCCACGTCGCGGCAGCAGGCCGCAGCGCGCCAACCGCGTCACGCGGCGACCTCCGAGCAGACCGCGCACGCCGCGGGCGCAGCAAAGCAGCACGAGCTTCTCGCTGCGGTGAACCAGGGTCTTCCCACGATGGCTGCAACGCCCAAAGCCAACACGTTCCCGGGGCCCGAGGGCACCCAGCGACCCGAGCCGCCGCAACGTCTGGCGCAGGCACCTCCGCCGCCCTCGCCACAGGGACGGCCGGCGCCGGCGGAGCACCCGGCACCCGCCCCGGCTGAGCGGCCGCAGCGCGACGAGCCGCCGCGCAAGGCCGAGAAGCAGCAGCCGCCCCGGCACGAACCCGCGCAGCCCCCGCGGCCGTGAGCGGTGATGGGCGCTATGACGCCGGCGGACGCGTGACGAAAGCCCGCTCGATCACGTAGTCGCCCGGCTCTCCCACATGCGGTGAGATGGCAAAGCCGCGCGAATCGAGCAGCGCGCAGACATCGTTGAGGAATGCCGGGCTCCCGCACACCATGAGCCGATCGGCCGCCGCATCGAGTGCGGGCACACCCAGGTCCCGCTGCAGACGGCCGGACTCGAGCAGCACCGTGAGGCGTCCGCGGTTGACGTGCGGCTCGCGCGTCACGGTCGGATAGTAGCGCAGGCCTCCACGCACCAACTCGCCGAGCAGCTCATGCCTTTTCAGCGCGGCGATCCGTTGTCGGACCACTTCGGTCTCGCGCGCCCAGCGCACGCCGTGGATGAAGATCACCTCGGCGAAGCGCGTATACAGCTCCGGATCCTGGATGATGCTGAGGAATGGCGCGGCGCCGGTGCCGGTGCAGAGAAGGTACAACCGCGCCCCGGGCCGCAGATCGGCGAGCAGCAGCGTGCCGGTCGGCTTGCGGCTCACCAGGATCTCATCTCCGGGCTTGATGTGCTGGAGACGAGAGGTGAGGGGGCCGTCCGGAACCTTGATGCTGAGGAACTCCAGGTGCTCGTCGTGATTCGCGCTCGCGATGCTGTAGGCGCGCAACAAGGGGCGCTCGAGCATCAGTCCGACCATCACGAACTGGCCGTTCTCGAATCGCAGCCCGCGATCGCGGGTGGTGCTGAAGGTGAATTGAGTGTCGGTCCAATGCTGGACTGCGAGGACGCGTTCCGTGCCGATGATCGCCATGCGTTGCTGCCGGTAAAAACTTCTCAGCCATGGTAGCGAGTGCCGGGAGCGCGCTCTTGATCTTTCGGATCATTGACTCATAAGCGTCGGTTATGACCCTGAGCGGTGACCGCCAGGGCGGTTTCCCTCCGCGGTGCCGCGGGCGCTAGACTGAACGAGTCCAGGGGGGCCACGCATGAGTCGAAGTAGAGTGACGCGGTATCCGGCTGCGCTATGTGCTGCGCTGCTCGGGGCCATGCCGGTGACCGTGCCGGCGGCGCGGTCGCCGCCCGCACTCGCGCTCCCGGCCGGCGCACGCGTCGGGGTGGTGAATCTGCTCGATCCCGAGGTGACGCACTTTCATGCCTCGCGGCAGATCGAGAACAGCTTCCTGAAGACTTACACGGTGAACTGGTCCGTCAGCGCGATGTTGCTCACGGCAGTGAAGGACCGTCTGGGTCAGCTCGGCCTCACCCCGGTGCCCGTCGCTGCCGGCGACGCCTTGCGCCGCGCGCGCGAGAACTGCTTCCTCGATGCGGCGCTCGCCAAGGGTCTGCCGAAAGAGTGCGCGGCGCTCTACGCACAGCTCGCTGCGTCTTCCGGCCTGAGTGCCATCATCGCGCTCGGTCCCGGCCGCAACGACTCCGCGCACGCCGGTGGCGCGCGACACAAGGACTTGCCGGAGTACCTGCGCGGATGGTGCTTCGTGACGGGCGGCCCGGATCCAGAGCCGGTGCTGCTCGACATGACGGAGCTGCTGCTGGTGGGTGTCCAGGGCTCCAAGGCGGAGCTGATCGGCCGCGCCTGGGGCGGAGATGGCAAAAACTGGACCGGGTACCAGGCGCCCCCCGATCTCAAGGCATTCCCCGAGCAACAGCTCAACCAGCTGCAGAGCCTCTACGGCGCCATGCTGAAGCAGCAGGCCGACACGGCACTCGCCCCGCTGCAGCTCGCGCGCTGACCGCAGCGGCGCTGGCTCCGGGGCTGCTTACGCGATGTGGCGGATCGCCCAGGCGCAGACGAGCACACCGACGAGCCCCAGCGCGAGGTACAGCCCCGCGAAGAGCTTCTCGCGCCGCTCGAGTGCCGCCTCACTGAGTGGCGCGATCAGGAAAGGCTCGCCGTTGGGCGGCTCGGAAATCACAGTCTCGCGCGTGATCGAGGATTGGAGGTTCTGACTCTGCGACTCGCGCGCCGCCGGCTGCCGTGCGGCTTCCCATTCGGCGTCATTCAGCTTGCCATCGTGATCGGCGTCGAAGCGCGCGAGCAGTGCCTGCTGGTCCTGCTTCCACTCGTGGAGCTTCGCGGCGATGGCCGCGTTCACGTCGCCGACCTCGGAATGCGAGCGGAGCTCGCCCATGACGCAGACGCGCGCTTCCACCCCGAGCAGTCGCTCGGTGTAGCGCCAGCTGCCGAAGCCCTCGAGGAACGACCTCGACTCCGGAGGCCCTGACATGGGCCAGGAAGTCGAGCCATACCAGACATTGCGTACCGTCGGTGTAATCTCGGCCTTCACCGGCCCGACCAGGCAGCGGGCATCGTCAGCATCGACGAGCGCGAAAGGCTCGACGCTGCTGCCGCTGTCGGTCGTGTGCCAGCGCCGATTGCCGCGGGAATCGCGCTCTTCGTGCGCAATCTCGTACGACCACCAGACGCATGGTCGTGCGCTGAGTGGCGCTGCCGTGGGCGCAGGACCTGCCGGCTGCGTCCGTCCCTTGACCTTCACGTAACCCTGAGCGGCCGAGCGGATGCGCACCTCAGGGGTGTCGGCCACCAGGCGATCGCGCTTCAGCCTCACGAGGAACCGCCATAGCGCGAGCAACGCCAGCGCCGCCATCGCGACTGCGATCAGCGCATACGGCGGCGGCTGACCTGAACGCACGGACCTGCTCGCGAGTGGTGGTTCAGCGCGAGAACGCCGCCTTCAGATCGACGTCCGACTTCTGATCGGCCTCGAAGTGCAGCAGCTGTGCCGGCGGGAAATCGCCGAGATTCGCGATGAGCACGTCCGGGAAGGTCGCGATGCGCACGTTGTTGATGTTGGCGGCCTCGTTGTACACCTCGCGCCGGTCGGCAATCGCCGTCTCGAGACCGCTGATACGGTCCTGCAGGTGCCGGAACGGCTCGCTCGCCTTGAGCTGCGGGTAGTTCTCGGCGACCGCGTAGAGCCCGGTGAGGCCAGTGCGCAGATCGCGCTCGGCGGCGCCGAGTGAGCTCATGTTGCCGGAGCTGCGTGCCGCATCGACGCCGGCGCGCGCGCGCATGACACGCTCGAGGGTGCCGCCCTCGTACTGCATGTACTGCTTGCAGACCTCGACGAGCTTCGGCAGCTCATCGTGGCGCTGCACCAGCAGCACATCGATGTTCGACCAGGCGAGCTTCACGGCGGCGCGCACCCGCACCAGGCCGTTGTAGACGCCGACCAGATAGCCCGCAAGGGCGAGCAGCAGAAAAAGGAAAATCAGTACCCCGACCATGACGCGACTCCACCAGGGACGCGACGCCCGCGCCGAAGCATAGGCTATGTCTGGGCCAATGGGCTCATTTCAACCGTCTATTCGGAGACTCGTATCACGTCGCCGGAGATCTGCGACGTGCTTCGCACTTCAGCCACCCCAAGAAATCACGCTTGACGCGCTCGGCGAGAAATCCACAGGTAACCAAGACGCGTGATTTCTCGGGGGACCCCGGCTACGGGCTCGACAGGTGCAACGCCATGTCGATGCCGGCGATTTCATAGCCTTTGCGGAAGTCGCGGATGTGACGCGCCATCCAGTCGCGCGCCGCGTGCTCATCCCGCGCCTCGAGCGCTTCCAACAGGCGCTGCTGCGCGGTGGCGATGCGCGTACGCGCCTGCGGTACCTTGTCGATCATGATGCGGAGCGAGGGTTCGAGCAGCTGCAGCAGCGGCTCCTGCGCGAGCCCCAGCACCGGGTTGTGGGTGGCGCGCGCGATGCAGCGGAACACCTCCGCGGTGCGATGCACCGTGTCGACGGTGCCCGCGGCCTCACCGAAAGCGCGAATGGCAGAAGTGAGTGCCTCGAGATCCCCCCCGGTACGCGCGCGCGCAGCGGCCTCGGCGAGTGGTGGCTCGAGGAGGGTGAGCGCCTCCCACAGGTGTTGCACCGTGACATCGTGCAGCAGCAGGGCGTGGCTCACCCCCTGGGCAACGGCGGCGTGCTGCGGGCGGCTCACCGACATGAGCTTCGAGCCCGGGCGGCGCTGCAGGAGTCCCCGGCTCTCGAGCTCGCGCAGCGCCTCGCGCACGGTCGAGCGGTTGACGCCGAACTGCCGCGCGAGCTCCGTCTCGGGCGGCAACCGCTCGCCCTCGCGCAGCGAGCGTCTGAGGATGCGCTCGCCGATCGCGGCCGCCACCTTGCGGTAAGCCGGCTCGATCAGGAGCTTCGAGAACTCGACACTCATGCCGCGGACTCGAACAGCTCCCGCCCGATCAGCATGCGACGGATCTCCTGCGTGCCGGCGCCGATCTCGTAGAGCTTGGCGTCGCGCAGCAGCCGACCGGCCGCGTAGTCGTTGATGTAGCCGTTGCCGCCGAGTGCCTGGATCGCCTCGAGCGCCGCGTGCGTGGCGCGCTCCGCGGCGAACAGGATGCAGCCCGCCGCATCGCGGCGCCGCGCGGTGCGCGTATCGCAGGCGCGCGCCACCGCGTAGACGTACGCACGCGAGGCGTTCAGTGCCGCGTACATGTCGGCGATCTTGCCCTGCATGAGCTCGAATGTGCCGATCGGCTGGCCGAACTGGCGCCGCTCGCGCACGTACGGCAGTACCAGATCGAGCGCTGCCGCCATGAGCCCGAGTGAGCCGCCGGCGAGCACCACGCGCTCGTAGTCGAGCCCGCTCATGAGTACCCGCACGCCGCCGTTCTCGCTGCCGAGCAGGTTCGCGGCGGGTACCAGGCAGTCATCGAACACCAGCTCGGAGGTGGAGGAGCCGCGCATGCCGAGCTTGTCGAGCTTCTGCGCGCTGCGAAACCCCGGAGTGCCGCGCTCGACGATGAAGGCGCTGATGCCGCGCGGGCCGGCGGCGGGATCCGTCTTGGCGTAAACCACCACAATATCCGCATCCGGCCCGTTGGTGATCCACATCTTGCGGCCATTGAGTACGTAGCCGTCGGCGCGCTTCACGGCACGCAGCTGCATCGACACCACATCCGACCCCGAGCCGGGCTCGGACATGGCGAGCGCACCGACGTGCTCGCCGCTCACGAGCTTCGGCAAATAGCGCGCGCACTGTGCCTCGCTGCCATTCAGGCGCAGCTGATTCACGCACAGGTTCGAGTGGGCGCCGTACGAGAGCCCGACCGAGCCCGAGGCGCGCGAGATCTCCTCCATGACGATGACGTGCGCGAGGTAGCCGAGGCCGGCGCCCCCGAAGCGCTCGGGCACGGTGATGCCGAGCAATCCCTGGCTGCCCAACTCGGGCCACAGGTCGCGCGGGAATTCGTTGGTGCGATCGATCTCGTCCGCGCGCGGGGCGATTTGCCCGGCGGCGAAGCGCCGTACCTGCTGGCGGATCTCCTCGATCTCCTCGGGCAGTCCGAAATCGCAGTCGATGGTGTCGAGTGGGGTCATAGGCTTGCCTTCCCTGCGAACATGATCGTATGATTGTCCGACAAACCGGCAACCGTGGCAAGCCACCCATGCCCCGTCTCACCTCCCGGGTCGACCTCCATTCCGAGGAGTACCGCGACAATGAGCGCGCCATGCGCTCGCTCGTCGAGGGGCTCCACACCGAGGTCGCGCGCATCGCCCGTGGCGGCTCGCGCGCCGCGACGGACAAGCACAAGGCGGCCGGGAAGCTCGCGGCGCGCGAACGCGTCCGCGTGCTGCTCGATACCGGGAGCCCGTTCCTCGAGTTCTCACAGCTCGCCGCGCACGGCATGTACGGCGGCGATATCGCCTGCGCCGGCATCATCACCGGCATCGGCCGCATCGCGGGCCGCGAGTGCGTGGTCGTCGCCAACGACCCGACGGTCAAGGGCGGCACCTACTATCCGATCACGGTGAAGAAGCACCTGCGCGCTCAGGAGATCGCGCGCGACAACCGCCTGCCATGCGTTTATCTCGTGGAAAGCGGCGGTGCGTTCCTGCCGGCGCAGGATGAGGTATTTCCCGATCGCGACAACTTCGGCCGGATCTTCTACAACCAGGCGACACTCTCCGCGCTCGGGGTGGCGCAGATCTCCGTGGTGCACGGCTCCTGTACCGCAGGGGGCGCGTACGTGCCGGCGATGTCGGACGAGAATGTCATCGTGCGCAACCAGGGGCGCGTCTTTCTCGGCGGCCCGCCGCTCGTCAAGGCGGCGACCGGCGAGGATATCGATGCGGAATCACTCGGCGGCGCGGACGTGCACTGTCGCGAATCCGGGGTGTGTGACCACTACGCCGAGAACGATACCCATGCGCTCGCGATCGCGCGGCGCATCGTCGCGCGGCTCAACGCGGCCGCGCCCACCGCGCCGCCGCAGTCGCCGCAGGAGCCGCGCTACGCCGCCGAGGAGCTCTACGGTGTCCTGCCGGCGAACCTGCGCAAGCCCTATGACGTGCGCGAAGTGATCGCGCGTCTGGTGGACGCCTCGGAGCTCGATGAGTTCAAGCAGCTCTACGGCACGACCCTCGTGTGTGGCTTTGCGCACCTCGGCGGCTACCCGCTCGGCATCCTCGCCAACAATGGGGTCCTGTTCTCCGAGAGCGCGCTCAAGGGCACGCACTTCATCGAGCTGTGCGCCCGCGAGCAGATCCCGCTGCTGTTCCTGCAGAACATCACCGGTTTCATGGTCGGGCGGCGCGCCGAGGCCGGCGGCATCGCCAAGGATGGCGCGAAACTCGTGACCGCCGTGGCGTGCGCGGAGGTGCCGAAGCTCACCGTCATCATCGGCGGCAGCTATGGCGCGGGCAACTACGCGATGTGTGGCCGTGCCTATGGACCGCGTTTCCTCTTTCAGTGGCCGAACGCTCGCATCTCGGTGATGGGCGGGGAGCAGGCGGCGAGCGTGCTCGCGACCGTGAAGCGCGAGCAGCTGAAGGCCAAGGGCAGCAACTGGCCCGAAGCGGAGGAGGAAGCCTTCAAGGAGCCGATCCGCGACCAGTACGAGCGTCAGGGCCACCCGTATTATTCCTCGGCGCGGCTGTGGGATGACGGGGTCATCGATCCCCGCGACACGCGCCGCGTGCTGGCGCTCGCGCTCGCGGCGGTGCGCCACGCGCCGCAGGAGCCGACGCGCTTTGGCGTGTTCCGCATGTAGTTGAGGCACGCGCGTGATCAAGAGTCTCCTGGTCGCCAACCGCGGCGAGATCGCCTGCCGCATCTTCCGTACCGCACGGCGCATGAACATCCGCACCGTGGCGGTCTATTCGGACGCCGATGCCAACGCGCAGCACGTACGTGAGGCGGATGCGGCGTGGCGCCTGGGGCCGGCGCCCGCGCGCGAGAGCTATCTCAACATTGCCGCACTCATCGAAGCGGCGCGCGCGAGCGGCGCCGAGGCGATCCATCCCGGTTACGGCTTCCTCGCCGAGAACGCCAACTTCGCCGAAGCCTGCCTCGCGGCCCGGTTGACCTTCATCGGGCCACCGCCGGCGGCGATCCGCGCCATGGGCTCGAAGATCCTCGCCAAGACGCGCATGCGCGCGGCCGGGGTCCCGGTGCTGCCGGGCTACGCGGGCGAGCAGCAGGAGCTCGCGCAGCTCGAGCACCAGGCGCAGAGCCTCGGACTGCCGCTCATCATCAAACCCGCGGCCGGCGGCGGCGGCAAGGGCATGCAGATCGTGCGCGAGAGCACGGAGCTCCGGGGAGCACTGGCCGCCGCGCGCCGCCTCGCCGAGAGCGCCTTCGGCGACGGGGCGCTGCTCATCGAGCGGTACCTTCCGGCACCGCGTCATGTCGAAGTGCAGGTGTTCGCCGACACCCACGGTAACTTCCTGCACCTCGGTGACCGCGACTGCTCGATCCAGCGCCGCCACCAGAAGCTCATCGAGGAAGCGCCGGCACCGGCGCTGCCCGCCGACGTGCGCGAGCGGCTGCGCGCTGCGGCGCTCGTCGTGGCGCGCGAGATCGGCTACGTGAGCGCCGGCACCGTCGAGTTCCTCTTCGACGGGCGCGAGTTCTATTTCATGGAGATGAACACGCGCCTGCAGGTCGAGCACACGGTGACCGAGGCGGTCACCGGACTCGACCTGGTCGAGTGGCAGCTGCGCGTCGCGGCCGGCGAGCGCTTGCCGCTCGCGCAGCATGAGGTGCGTTTCACGGGCCACGCGATCGAGGCGCGCGTCAATGCCGAGGATCCATCACGCGGCTTCCTGCCGAGCGCCGGACGGCTGGCGCTGCTCGAGTGGCCGCTCATGGAATCGGTGCGCGTCGATGCCGGTTTCGGCACGGGCGATACGGTGCCGGACAACTACGACTCGCTGCTGGGCAAGGTGATCGCCTGGGCACCCACCCGCGATCAGGCCGCCGCAAGCCTCGCGTCCGCGTTGACACACACCTACTGCGCCGGCATTGCCAGCAACGAGCACTGGCTCGCGCGCATCCTGCGCGCGTCGGTTTTTATCGAGGTGCGGCACAACATTGCGCTGCTCGATGAGCACCTGAGCGAATTCGCCGCACCCAAGGCCGTACCGACCGCGGCGCTGATCCTCGCTGCACTCGCAGAGCACGCCGCTCCGGCGGCCGCCACCGCCGCTACCGTGGCCCCGGCGAGCCCGTGGGGGCAGCGCGATGGCTTCGCCCCGAACCTCAACGTGCCCATCGCCTACCGCTTCTCCTCGAGTGGACAGCATCATCTCGTCGAGCTCGAGTACGCACACGGCTGTGCCGCGGCAGCCAGGGTCGTCGGAGAGGCCAGGCGGCCGCTCGCCGGAGTCCAGGTCGAGCCCGACACGGTCGCGGCGCGCATCGCCGAGCGGCGCTATCACGCGCATTACCGCATCGTCGGCGCGCACGTGTACCTGTGGCTCGAGGATGAAGCGTACGACCTGCTGCTCGATGATCCGCGCACCCATGAGTTCCACGCTACCGCGGCGGTCGGGGGACTCACGACGCCGCTCCCGGGCGTCGTCGTCGCCGTCCCGGTGACCGTGGGATCGAAGGTGCGCACAGGCGATGTGCTGATGGTGCTCGAGGCCATGAAAATGGAGCACACCATCACCGCGCCGCACGCGGGCACGGTGAAGTCCATCCACTTTGCCCGCGGCGAGCGCGTCCCCGAGGGAAGCGAGCTGCTCGAGCTCACCCCCGACTGACCCGCGACACGGGACCCCTCGCGCGCGGACCCTGTTACTTGCCCTTCGACGCCGCTTGCGCCGCTCCGGCCGCCGAGGGGGCCGGCTTCGCGGCGGCGCGTTCGCTTCGCACCCGTGCGATCAGCAGGTCGGTGTTGGCGAGGAGGTCGTTCAGAGCTTGTGGCTCCGGCTCCCCACCCGGAACAAACGCCACGTAGCGACCATCGACCGCGAGCGCCGGGATGCCGCGGATCTGAAAGTCCTCCACCATCTTGTCGGCCTGGAATGTCTGCGTGTTGATGCCGAGCGAGGTGTAGGCGCTCGCGAACCTGTCCGCATTTCCGCCGTTGCGGCCCACCCAGTCGGCGATACTCGACTCATCGAACAGCGGTTTGCGTTCCTCGTGGATTGCGTGGAACAGGGGACCATCGAGGCGCGCGAGATCTCCGGAGTACTCGAGCGAGTAGTAGGCGCGCTGCAGGTTGACCCAGGCATCATTGCCGAAACCCACCGGGACGCGGCGCAGTACCACATCCGGCGGCAGCTTCGCGACCCACGCGCTCAGCAGCGGATAAAAGTGGGCGCAATGCGGACAGCCGTAGGAGAAGAACTCGGTCACCTCGATCTTGTTGCGCTGGCTGGTTGGCTGCGGTGGCACCAGCCTCACGAAGGTCGTGCCTTCCTCCAGCGCCGCACGCGATGCCGGAGAGAGCAGCAGGACAGTCAGAGTGCACAGCACCCACGCGAGAGTGCGGAAAGGCGCCGGTTGCGGCAGGGCAGGGTGGTGGCTCGGCATCGAGTATTCCTTTCAGCTGCAGCGGTGAGTCATCAGCGCGCCCCGGGCGCGCCGCGCGCATTATTTCCCAACGCTTCCGCGCCGGCACGCGGGCGCGGACGCAGCCTCGCCGGCGCGGTCGACACGTACGGTGAGTCGCGATCGAAGAAACGCCACGGGCGCTGCGCCCACTCGCCGGCATAGTCGACCCCGATGCGCGTCGCGCGCGCGATGCGCACCGGCTGGCGGCGGCGTGGCTCCTCGAGCCACAGCGCATCGCCGAGGAGATCCGCGCCGTTCAAGCGCCGGTCGATGTGCAGCGCGCGGGTGAGGAGTCCCGGCCCCCAGGTGGACCCGGCGAGTCCTGCGAGCGGCTCGAGTGCGCGCAGCAGCACGGCCTGCGGTACGCCACGCGGCCCGCTGATGACGTTCAATAAGTCCCAGAAGCCATAGATGAAATACACGTACGCATGCCCCCGCGGGCCGAACATCACTTCGGTGCGCCGCGTGCGTCCGCGCCAGGAATGGGCCGCGCGGTCGTGCGGGCCCAGGTACGCCTCGGTCTCGACGATGCGCCCCGCGCACACCGTGCGTCCGTCATCGTGTACGAGGTGCATGCCGATGAGCGCGCGTGCGACGGTGAGCGTGCCGCGTTCGAAGAAGCTGCGCTGAGGTTTTCGACTGCTGGTCACCGCGCGCGATGGTAGCGGAATCCAGTACAATGCAGGCGCAGGGGACCACGCAGGCGGGGCAGCCTGTGTATAATCAAGTGTCTAGCGAGCTTTTTCCCGGATGACTATTCGACCTGCGAGGTACATGAAGTCCCTCCTGTGGAGTTTGGCTGGAGCGAGTCTCGCGCTCGGTGGTTCAGCTCAAGCGAGCCTGTATGCGCTGCCGTCGGACGGCACGTCGGTCGTCGGCCGCGATTCCGACGTCGTCACGGTCTACGAGGACACGCTCCCCGACATCGCCCATCGCTTCAGCCTCGGCTACTACGAGATCATCCGCGCCAATCCCGGAGTAGACGTGTGGTTGCCGGGGGCGGGCAAACAGCTGACGCTGCCGGGACGGCACATCCTGCCGGCCGGTCCCCGCGAGGGCATCATCGTCAACCTCGCGGAGCATCGGCTGTACTATTTTCCCAAGCCCCGTCCGCACGAGAAGCCGATCGTGATCACCTACCCGGTGAGCATCGGCAAGATGGACTGGCGCACCCCGCTCGGTGAGACGCACGTCATCGCCAAGATCGTTCACCCGGCCTGGTATCCGCCGGAGTCCATTCGCAAAGAGCACGAGAAAAACGGCGACCCGCTGCCGCGGATGGTCGGGCCGGGTCCTGACAATCCGCTCGGCGACTACGCGCTGCGCCTGGCCGCGGGCCGTGGCGAGTACATGATCCACGGAACCAACAATCCGGTGGCCGTCGGCATGGCGGTGACACATGGATGCATCCGCATGTATCCGGAGGACGTCGCCGCACTCTTCGCCCTGATCCCGGTCGGCACCAAGGTCCGCCTCGTGAATGAGCCGGTGAAGGTCGCCTGGGTCGATGGGCGGCTGTTTCTCGAAGCACATCCGCCGGTCGACGAGGAAGGACAAGCGGTCGCGCCCGACGTGCGGCAGCTCTCGCAGAAGCTCAAGCATGCGCTCGGTGATAACACCGCTGCCGTCCATTGGGATCTGGCCCGCGCCACCCTCAAGGTAGCCAACGGCATGCCGACACTCATCGGACTCTCGGCCAATCCGGTCGAAGCAAAGCTGGAGTCGGCTCCAACCGCAGCGCGGGTACGCTAAGGCACTGCCCGGCGCTTCCTCCCGCGGAGCGCAGTCACGATCCCCAGTACCTCCGTCGCGCGCACCGCGAGGCTCAGTGCGCCACGCGCCCTCGACAGCAGGAACAGGGCGTCGCGCGGCCGGCGCAGCAGCAGCAGCGCCGCGACGGCGACCACCCAGGCGAGCGGATGTCGCCGCTGCGATCGCAGCGCACCGACCGCGCCGGTGGCCGCACCGCTGGCGAGAGCCTGCGCCCAGCGCCGCGGACCCAGATGCCCGAGCCGCGACACGATATCCTCACGTTGGGCGTCGCAGCGCGCGAGCAGCTCGCGGCGGTGCTCTTCGAGCTCACTCAATGGCTTCATGGACCACCTCGCGCGCGTCGCTCGTCCTCCGCGAGCTGCGCGAGCGATCCCTCGAGCGCACCCGGACGGACGCGCAAGGCGCGCATCCCCTGGTAGCCAAAGAGTGCCGCCAGCCCAACGAACGCCACCATGCCCCCGAGCAGCCCGAGCATCCGGTGCGTGTTCCACAACGCCACGATCAGTGCCATCACCCCGCACGTCACACCGAGCATCGCGCAGGCGACGGCACCAACTGCCCAGATGAGTGAGCGCAGCAGCGCTCGCAGGTGGATCTCCAACTCCACTTGTGCGAGCTCGAGCCGCGTGTGCAGCGCATCGAGCAGTGCCGCAAACAATCCCCGCACCGTGCCCGGTTCTGCCGTCGGCTCGCTCGCCTCGGGCAACGGCGCAGACGCATCCATCATCTGTTGCGGCCCATGATCAGCCCGAGCAGCAGCGCGACACCGCCGACTGTGGCGACCGCCTGCCACGGGTTGTCGCGAACGTAGGTGTCGACGTCGCGGGCGCGCGCGCGCACCTGATCCTCGAGTGCGGCGAGGCGCGCACGCAAGTCCTGCAGCGTCGCCTGAGCACGATCCGGCATGTCGGCGCCGCCCGCGTTCGCGGTCGAGCGCAACAGTGTCTCGGCATCGCTCACCAGCGCACGCAACTCCTCGGCGATCTGTCCACCACCATTCCTGTCGGTCATGGCCGTACCCCTTTGCCGTGGAACTTCTGCCCCGGTATCTCGGCCCATGATTTACGCATATCCGTACTAAAACCGCGAGACTCGCGCGGCCACCTGCGCTACTCTCGGGCACTGGAGTGCATCGCATGAGCGCGCCTCTCACGAATCCGCTGCTGGAGCTGCGAAAGCTGGGCGTCAGCGTCTGGTTCGATGGGATCAGCCGCGGCATGCTCGATGACGGGAGCCTCGCGCGTCTCATCCGCGAGGATGGCGTCGCCGGGCTCACCTCGAATCCGGCGATCTTCGCGCACTCCATCATGAACGACACAACCTACACGCACCGCATTGCGCAACTGACCGCGAAGGAATCCTCAGCCCTGGGGTTGTATGAGGACCTGGCGCTCGCGGATCTGCGTGATGTTGCGGCCCTGCTGCGCCCGCTCCACGACTCGACACAGGGTGGCGATGGGTTCGTCAGCATGGAGGTGTCACCGCACCTCGCCGATGACAGCCCGGGGAGCTTCAGGGAAGCGCGACGCCTGTGGCAACGCTTAAACATTCCCAACGCGTTCATCAAGATCCCCGCGACCGAGGCGGGGCTACCGGTTATCCGGGACCTGACCGCGGCAGGAATCAATGTCAATATAACGCTGCTCTTCTCGCCGGAGCGCTACCGGGCGGTGGCCCATGCTTACCGCGACGGCCTCAGCCAGCGCGCCGCCGAGGGTAAGCCGCTCGGCTCCGTTGCCTCGGTAGCGAGCTTCTTCCTCAGCCGCATCGACACCGCGGTAGACAAGCTGCTCGATGGACTCGCCGCGCGAGGGCAGCCTGCGGCGCGCGCGCTGCGCGGCAAAGCCGCCATCGCGAGCGCGTGCCGTGCTTACGAGGTTTTCGAAGAGACCATCGCGGAGCCGAAATGGCAGACACTGGTTGATGCCGGTGCGCGCCCGCAGCGGCTGCTGTGGGCCTCGACTTCGACCAAGGACCCGGCCTACAGCCCCATCAAGTACGTCGAGGAGCTGGTGGTGCCCGGGATAGTCAACACCATGCCGCTCGAGACGATCAACGCCTACCGGCGGCTCGGCCACCCCGAGCTCACGCTCGAGCGCCATCTCGCCGAGGCGAGCGACGTGCGCGAAGGACTCGAGCGGCTCGACGTCGATCTCGAGGCTGTCGCGCAGCAGCTCGAGCGCGAGGGCGTGGCGAAATTCATCGAACCCTTCGACAAGTTGCAAAAATGGCTCGAGGATAAACGCCGCGCTGAGCGGCGGTCCTGAGCGGATTCCTTCCCGGGGGACTCACGTGGACACGAATGCCGTACGGGAGCGACTGCTCAAACGTCGGGACGAGTTGCGCCAGCGCGCCAGCGAGGCGACTGCCGATCTGCGTCACGAAGCCGATCCGCTGTCGGCCGATTTTGCCGAGCAGGTAACGCAGCGAGAGCACGATGATGTGCTCGGGGCAATCTCGAGCTCGGCCCAGGCGGAGCTGCAACAGGTCGAATCGGCTCTGCGCCGCCTCGCCTCGGGGCGTTACACGACCTGCGCGGTGTGCGGTGAGGATATCGAGCCCGAGCGGCTCGGTGCGGTGCCCTACACCGACCGCTGCCGGATGTGCGCTGAAGGGGGTCGCCGGGCTGCCGGTCGCGACGCGCGCAGCTGACGATGGGGACGGCGCCGGCGCCCTGCGGGGTCATCACGATAACGACCGACTTCGGGCACCAGGGCCCCTTCGTCGGTGTGATCAAGGGCCGCCTCCTGACGCGATTCCCGGAGGCGCGTCTCATCGATCTGACCCATGAGATCGTCGTGCACTGGCCCGCCGAGGCCGGTTTCTGGCTCGCGCGCTCCTTCAACTACTTCCCGACCGGGACGGTGCACATGGCCGTGGTCGACCCGGGTGTCGGGACCTCGCGGCACATCCTCGTGGTTCGTGCCGGGGGTCACTACTTCATCGCGCCCGACAATGGCTTGCTTGCGCCGGTGATCGCCCGCGCCGGGGAAGCCTTTATCGTGCGTCTCGGCGCGCCACAGCTGACGCGGCTCGGCGTGCATCGGCCGAGCGCCACCTTTCACGGGCGGGACATCTTCGCACCGGTGGCCGCCGAGCTCGCGGCCGGCCGTTGCCGGATCGAGGATCTGGGTGAGGAGGTGACCTCGGTCGTTCCGTCATGGGTGGAGGATCCCACGGTTGAGTCCCGCAGCGTCTCGGGCGTCGTCATCACCATCGATCACTTCGGGAACCTGATCACCAACATCGACGCGACGCTGATCGAGCGCTTCCGACTGCCGCTCGTGCACGCCGGCAACCACGCCTTCCCGCTGCTGCGGACCTATGGCGACACACGGCCAGGGGAGTACCTGGCGCTCATCAACTCGTTCGGGGTCATCGAGATCGCGCGCGCCGAGAACAGCGCCGCGGAAGGGCTCGGCTTGAGCCGGGGGGCGCCCGTGGTGGTGAGGGACCGGACGGATCAGCCTTAGCTTCCGTCCGCGCTGTAGGGTATTGAAAGCGCAGCGCGGGACCCAAAAGTTGATCGCAGGCGCGAATCGGATATAGTTCGCAGCCTTGTTCGTGCGCCTTTGGCACCTTAGCTATTGAATTAATTAAGGATTTGAACCGCCAGATGTCGGAACGGGACAACGAGAGCTTCGATCTCGACGATGAATTCCTGAACGGACAGCCCGAGGACGGCACCGATTACGACCGTCTGCTCGACCGCGTGGACAAGCGTGTCCGGAACCAGGGCAAGCGTGGTAAGGCCGCCTGGAGCCGGCTCGAGGAAGTGCTGGCCGACCGAAAGCTCGAGAAAGACCTGAAAGACTTCGACGACGGCGAGGTATAGAACCCGCCGCATCCGGCGCGCTCCAATCGTAAGCGCTGGCGCAGCTGCGGACGCTCATCGCTCGCGGCCATTCTGTTTCCCACGCCCGCAAGGACGTAAAGAGCAGTGACCCGCACGCCCTCGGCCTGGATGGTCCTGAAGTTCGGCGGCACGAGCGTTTCGAGCCTCGCGAACTGGACAAACATCGCGCGTGTCGTTGCCGAGCGCGAGGCGGGTGGGGCGCGCGTACTCATCGTGCACTCCGCACTCGCCGGCGTCACCGACCGCCTGGAAAGACTGCTCGATGCCGCGATCGGTGACTCGCCGCACGAGGAGCTCCGCGCCATCGAGGAGCGCCACGTCAGGCTTGCCAGCGAGCTCTGTGTGCCAATTCCGTCCGATGTCGAGCGACAGCTCGCGGAGCTGCGCGAGATCGCGGCCGGTGTGTCCATGGTGCGGGAAGTGAGCGAGCGCACCCGCGCGCGCGTCATGGCGGCGGGCGAGCTGCTTCTGACACCGATCGCCACGCGCTTCCTGGCTGCGCGCGGTCTGCGCGTCCGGCCGGTCGATGCACGCACGCTGCTGCGCGGGGAGCGCCCGGCGGGCGCCGCGCGGGGCAGCGTGCTCTCCGCGGTTTGCGGCTTTGCACCCGATCCGGCACTCGGCCGGAGGCTCGAGGCCGAGTCACCCGTCATCATCACGCAGGGATTCATCGCCAGCGACGAGGAGGGCCACACGGTGCTCCTCGGCCGAGGCGGTTCCGATACCTCCGCGGCCTATCTCGCCGCCAAGCTGTCGGCGCAGCGGCTCGAGATCTGGACCGACGTGCCCGGTATGTTCAGCGCGAATCCGCGCGCGACGCCGAGCGCGCGGCTGCTGCGCACGCTCCATTACGATGAGGCCCAGGAGATCGCGACCAGCGGCGCCAAGGTGCTGCACCCACGCTGCATCCTGCCCGCGCGGCACTACGGCATCCCGCTGCACGTCTACGCTACCCAGGCGCCGGATCTCGAGGGCACGGTGCTCTCGGCCGAAGGGAGCGATGGGACGGCGCAGGTGAAAGCCGTCTGCACCAAGAAAGGCCTGACTCTCGTTTCGTTGGAAAGTCCAGGCATGTGGCATCAGGTCGGTTTTCTGGCCGACGCCTTCCAGGTGTTCAAGCAACACGGCCTCTCGGTCGATCTCGTGTCGACCTCCGAGACCAACGTCACGGTGTCGCTCGATCCAGCGGCGAACACGCTCGACAACACCTGCGTGGCGGACCTGGTCGCCGACCTGGCAAAACTCTGCCGCGTTCAGGTCATTGGCCCCTGCGCCTCGGTGAGCCTCGTCGGCCGCAACATCCGCGCGATCCTCCATCAGCTGGGCGGCGCCTTCGAGTTCTTCGAGGCGCAGAAGATCTACCTGATGAGCCAGGCCGCTAACGACCTGAACTTCACCTTTGTCGTCGATGAGAACCAGGGCGATCGCCTGGTCGCACAACTGCATGAGCTGCTCATCCGCCCCGTGCCGGGAGACAAGGTCCTCGGCCCCACCTGGCAGCAGCTCTTCTCGCGCCCTGCTGCATCTTCCGCCAGCACCGTGCCCTGGTGGGGTGTGAGGCGCCAGGCGCTCCTCGATGCGCTGGGTGAGCGGGACACCGCCTTCGTCTACGACCTCGAGGTGGCACGCAGCGCGGCACGTTCCTTACGCGCGCTGGCCTCCCTCGCCCGTGTCCACTACTCGATGAAAGCCAACCCGCATCCGCAGCTGCTGCGCGCGCTGCGCGAGGAAGGAATTGAGTTCGAGTGCGTCTCCCGCGGTGAGGTCGAGCGTGTGCTCGAGCTCTTTCCGGATCTCGAGCGCGAAAGGATTCTCTATACGCCGAATTTCGCGCCGCGCGTGGAGTACGCCTGGGCGCTCGCCGCGGGAGTGCGCGTGACGGTCGACAACTCCTACGCCCTCGCGGCGTGGCCGGCACTGTTTGCCGGCAAAGAGATCTTCGTCCGCGTCGACACCGGAGTCGGCCGCGGTCACCACGAGCACGTGCGCACCGCCGGCAGCCGCTCGAAATTCGGTATCCCGATCGCGGAACTCCCGGAGGTCGCGCGCCTCAGCCGCGCGAGCGGGACAGAGGTCATCGGTCTCCAGGCCCACGTCGGCAGCGGTATCTTCGATATCACGAGCTGGGAGCACACGGCACGGTTGCTCGCAGCGGCAGCCGGCGCCTTCCCCGCGGTGCGCGCCATCGATGTCGGGGGGGGATTGGGGGTCCCCGAGCGTGCCGAGCAGCCCGGCGTCGACCTGGTGGGGCTCGATACGCTCCTCACCGCGGTCCGTGCCGAGCACCCGCAACTCGAAGTCTGGCTCGAGCCCGGGCGCTACCTGGCGGCGAGCGCCGGTGTGCTGCTCGCGCGCGTCACGCAGCTGAAGGCGAAAGAGGGCGTGCGGTTCGCGGGCATCGCCACCGGCATGAACTCGCTCATCCGCCCGGCACTCTATGGCGCATACCATGAGATCGCCAACCTCACACGCCTCCATGAACCCGCGACCGAGCTCGTGAGCGTCGTCGGTCCGATCTGCGAGAGCGCCGACGTACTCGGTCACGACCGGCTGTTGCCCCCGACCCGCGAGGGAGACGTGCTTCTCATCGCCAACGCCGGTGCCTACGGACACACGATGAGCTCGGGCTACAACCTGCGCGCGCCGGCGGAGGAGCTGCTCCTCTGAAACGCGTGGTGCTCCTCGTTCTCGGCGCGGCGCTCCTCGCGGCCGGTCTATACGTGCTGTACCTCGATCGCCTCGTGGTGACGCAGTTCGAGGGACGACGCTGGACGCTGCCGGCGCAGGTGTACGCGGCGCCGCTCGAGCTCTATGGGGGACTGCCGCTGAGCCCGCCCGAGCTCGAGCACGAGCTGCAGCGACTCCACTACCGTCGCGTCGACCGCATCGATCATCCCGGCACCTACCACGTCGCGGGCGAGCACGTCGAGGTGGCTTTGCGCCCGGCGCGCTTTGCCGATGAGACGCGTCCCGCGCAGTCCCTGTCGATCACTACGGCCGGAGCGAAGGGCATCGAGAGCCTGCACGATGGCGCAGGTCAGGAGGTGCCGGTACTGCGGCTCGAGCCGCTCCTCATCGGCAGCATCTTTCCGATCCACGGTGAGGATCGCATCGTCCTCTCCCCCGAGGAGGTGCCACCACTCCTGCCGCAAGCGCTCAAGGCTGTCGAGGACCGCAAGTTCGACACGCACCACGGCGTCGACCCCGAGGCGATGCTGCGTGCGGCGTGGGTCAACCTGCGCGCCCGGCAGATCGAGCAGGGCGCGAGCACCCTTACGCAGCAGCTGGTGCGCAGCTACTTCCTCAGCTCGCGGCAGACCTTCTCGCGCAAACTCCGCGAGGCGGTGATGGCGATGGCGCTCGATGCGCATTTCACCAAGGCCGATCTCATGAATGCTTACATCAATGAGATCTTCCTCGGTCAGGACGGCGACCGTGCCATTCACGGGTTCGGCCTTGCAAGCCAGTTCTACTTCGGCAAACCGCTCTCCGAGCTCGACCTGCCGGAGCTGTCGCTGCTGGTCGCCATCGTGCGTGGGCCCTCCTACTATGACCCGCGGCGCCACCCCGAGCGCGCTCTCGCCCGGCGCAATCTCGTCCTGAAGCAGATGGCCGATCAGGGCGTCATCAAGCCGGCCGACGCCACCGCCGCCTCGCACCGGCCGCTCGGTGTCACTTCGAGGCCGGCCGGTGCCTATTACCCCGCGTACCTCGATTTCGTGCGCCGCACGCTGCGTCGCGACTATCGCGATCAGGACCTCACCGAGGCGGGGCTGCGCATCTACACGAGCCTCGACCCGCGCGCGCAGGATGAGGCTGAGCACGCTCTCGAGCACGAGCTGGCGCGGCTCGATCGGCAGCACAAGAGCCGCACGGAGGCGCTCGAAGGCGCGGTGGTCGTCACCTCACCCCAGAGCGGTGATGTGATCGCCATCGTCGGCGGGCGCAACGTCGGGTACGACGGCTTCGACCGCGCGCTCGATGCGCACCGCTCGATGGGCTCACTGGTGAAGCCCTTCATCTATCTCACCGCGCTCGAGAGCGGCCGCTACAACGCGACGACCGTGGTCCAGGATGCGCCGGTCGACGTGAAGCTCACGGGCGGGAAGCACTGGACACCGGAGAACTTCACCCACGAGGTCTACGGACCGGTTCCGGTGGTACGGGCACTCGCTGAGTCGCTGAATCTCGCCACCGTCGGCGTCGGACTCGATCTGGGCCTGCCGAAAGTTGCGGAGACCCTGCAGCGCTTTGGGGTGCAGCAGCCCCCCGTACAAGTGCCGGCGATGCTTCTCGGTGCGGTCGACGTGACCCCCATCGAAGCCGCGCAGCTCTTCAACGGTCTCGCCAACGGCGGCTTCCGCAACCCGCTGCGCGCGGTGCGCGCGGTGATCAGCGCCGATGGCAAGCCGCTCAAGGCATTCCCGCTGGAAGTGACGCCGGTCGCTTCCCCGGAAGTGATGTACCAGCTCGATCGCATGCTGGTGCTCGTCATGGATCACGGCACCGGGCGCTCCGCGCGTGCACTCCTGCCGCCGGAGCTGGTCGTGGCCGGCAAGTCCGGCACCTCCTCGGACTATCGCGACAGCTGGTTCGCAGGCTTCTCGGGCAGTCACCTGGTGGTGGTGTGGGTGGGCTACGACGACAACGAGCCGACCGGGTTCACCGGCTCCGCCGGCGCGCTGCCGGTCTGGGCTCATGTCATGGCAGGGCTCGGCACGAGCTCCTGGAATGCCCCGATGCCCGAGTCGCTCGCCGAGGTACACATCGAGTACCCGACCGGGCTGCGCGCGGCTCCAGGTTGCGCACCGGACATCGTCACGGTCGCCGTGCCGGCCAATGCAGCCGTGCCGCCCCGTCCCGGCTGCGGCTTGCCCGAGGGCGCCGCGTCAACGGCCACGGGCTTCCTCGACCGAGCGCAGCATTGGTTGCGCAGCGTTGTGCACTGAAGCGCTCGCCGTCCGCGGATATCATTCAACGCATGCGCTCCCGATCGCCGCTCACTGCCCTGATGGCCACGGCGGTGCTGGCAGGCTGCACGTTGTTCCGGTCGCCACTCCCGCCCGCCCCGGCGTCCCCGCCTGCTACGCCGGGTGGCGCCGGAACGCAGGCCGGCACAGCGCAGCCTGCGCCCGAGGCACACGGGGCTCCCGCCCCCGAAGCGGTACCCGCGCCTCCGGGGGCTCCGGCGGCTCCGCCGCGGCAGTTCCACCTGGGGTCAGCGACGAGCGCGCTCGTCACCCAGGCTCACCAGCAGGCCGCTGGCGGCGACACCGCCCAGGCGGCAGCCACTCTCGAGCGTGCGTTGCGCATCGAGCCAGACAATCCCCTGGTATGGATCGAGCTCGGGCGCGTGCGGCTTGCGGCCAACAACCCCGCGCAGGCCGACGCGATGGGCCGCAAGGCCCTTGCGCTCGCAACCGGGGATCCGGCAGCGCAATCCTCCGCGTGGCATCTCATCGCCGATTCACTGCGTGCGCGCGGTGACAACGGCGGTGCCGCGGACGCGGACCGCCACGCCACGAGCCTCGCGGCGCACTGACCCCGCTCGGAAGCGCCGGGCGCTCGTCAGCCCGGCGCGCGCGTGCGCCGCAAGCGTGCGGCCACGACGGCCATGATCGCTCCCAACGCAACGGGAATGAGCGGCATCAGAACCGATCCCCACATGTTTTCGTGTAGCTCGATGGAGCTCGCACTCGGATCAGTGAGGTAGGCGTTGAGTTTGCGAGTCGACGCATCGGTGGATTCGAACGACCTGCCGCTCAGTATCGGATAGTGGCGGTATGGCCCGCTCTTGAGCTCCAGGCTGACGCTATAGCTGCCACCTCCGCGCGAACCCACGCCGTGCACTGGCCGCAGCGTCACTGCGCCCCCGATTTCCGATTCCGGAATCAGGACCGTGCTGTTGCCAAGGCCGAAGAATCGGGACTGCAGCACCGCGCATTCTCGATCGCCATCGCGACGCCAACACTTCACCCCGATCGACGGGGCCCCGAAGACTGCGGTCAGCAGGAACACCAGGGCAACGCCAAAGGGAATTGCGCCGAGCGCGAGCCCAGTCAGGAATTTCTGGTCCCTGTTCACGGCGGCGGCTCGGTTGGGGCGCGCTGCACGTCTGTGTCAGGCCTCGGAAGGCTGCGGTGCCGACGCCGGGGGCGGCGGCCTCCGCAACGGTGCCGGCCGCCACACGCCATCGCGCACGAACACCTGCCACGCCCAGCGCGTCCAGCGCGGGAGGGCGAACGACAGCCACAGCGCCCAGGCGAGCATGGCGAGCTTGTACCACCACAACGAGATCGAGAGAACGCTCGGGGTGGGGAAGTGCTCGGCTGCCTGATCGATGAACCACGTGAGCTCGCCGTCGGAACTCATGGGCTCGATGCGCATGTCGGGGTGAGCCAGCAGTCCCTGTGGAACCGCGGCGACGACCGCCAGGATCGCCACGACCGCAAGCAGCGCCGAGAGCAGCTGCAACAGGTTGAAGCCGCGCCGCGCGATCGGGGCCGGATGGCGTGCGCGCCATTGGAACCACCCGATGAAGAGGGCGAACAACCCCAGCACGAGCCAGGAGAATGTAGACAGCCCGAGGCCGAGCAGCAGCCAATCCCGCGCGGGCAATGGCGTCAGCCGCGAGCGGCCGATCCACCATGCCGCGACCACGAACAGCAGCAGCTCGCCCCAGTAAAGGACGCTGGGTCCGACTCCCGGCCCGAAAGCGTAGAGAACCCAGCGGTCCTGCGGGAGCTGCATCGAGAGCTGCAGATTGCTGGCCGGCGCGTCCTGGATCACTGGCGGTGAGCGGGTGATGAGGCGCACTCCTGCCGGGGATTGCCAACTCACCGACCAGGTATGCGATCCGGGGAGCGCTGACAGGGACAGCTCGCCGTGCTCGGGGCGCAGCGCGAGAGGCTGACTATCGCTCGACACCTTCGTAACCACCGCGTCCACCGGGATGTGCAGCGTCTGCCGGCCGCCCTGGGTGCTGCGGTAATGCAGCTCGAGAGTGGTATCGCTCGATCGCTTGCCCGCGACCGTCTGGAGCGACACGTTGTCGAACGCGAGCGTGCCGCCTTTGGATGCAGCGGGTCGCGTCACGTTCACTTCGAGCCGCTCCCCGGGCCGCGGGTAGAACTCGAAGATCCAGTTTCCTCTCTCTTGCTGCGGCGCGACCGCGGGTGTACCGCCGAAGTCGGCGTGCCAGGTGGGTGCGACCTCGAAGCGCCAGCGCTCACTGTGAGAGCTATTGCGGGATGCGACGAGCTCGAGTCGATCGGCGCGCGGCAGGATCGAGGTGAATGCCTGGTTGTCCTCACCCGCCCCGAGCCCAACTGCGATATGGCCGGCGCTCACATTGAGGCCGGGCGTCGTAACCGCTTCTCCCTCGAGCAGGGGCAGGGAGACCGTGAACGGCGCGGACTTTGGCGCAACGCGGCTGATGTTGGTATCGACCGTCCAGTCGTGCGACAGGTGAAAGAGCCGGTCGACGACGACGAAGGGCGGGAACTCTTCCGGCCTCGAGGCAGAAGTCCCGTTGGTCGCGCCGGCGCCGCGTTTGCGTACCAGCTCCAGCGCTCCGCTCATCAGGTGACGATCGGCGACTCCGCCTGCATCCCAGTCGGCAATATGCACGTCGATCACGTGCGGGCGGGCCGGGAAGGCGAGACTCAGGGCGTCGATGTCCCGGAGAGGACCCTCGACCTGGACGACGTGGCGGCCGCGCGTCAGGCTCACGTAGCGGATCCCCTGCGGGCTGCGCTCCACCCAGCCCGCCCCCGCACCGTCGACCTGCACGAGATCCGGATTCCAGTTCGGCTCCGCACCGGGGATTGCGAGCCCCACGGCATCGAGCGCACTCACGGTCAGCATCACGCGCAGCCGTCCAGCGGTGATGCTCACCTCGGCGGCCTGCACGTCGGCGCAATCCGGCGAGCACTTGGGTGGCGCGAGCAGCTGCGTGCGCAGCTCGTCGATGAGCTTGGGGGCGGGGGTGCTCTGGGCCTGTACGGTCGGAACCGCAGCGAGCATGAGGGCTAGGCCAATGATTCCAGCGACCAGCTCGCCCGGCGGTCTCGCGCGCCACCACTGAGGTAGACCCGGTAGCCCCCCGCGGATGAGCTCGACGAAGAAAAGCACCGAGAAGGCGACTCCCAACAGCCGCCATGAGCGTGTCATCCAGGGCGGACTGATGAGAAAGCGCGCGGTCGCGTTCTCCTCAACCGGCCCCCTCCAGGAGTAGGCGTAGACGTTGTAGCTCCAGGACGGCACGCCCGGGCCCGCCTGGACGAGCGCGCCGGGCTCATATCGCGGAGTCTCGGTGCGGCGAGCGGCAGTGACGACAGCCTCTTGAAGGGGCGCCGGCGCTGAGAGCGTGGACATCGCATTCGGCGTCACGCTGTACGCGCCCGTGACGATGGCCGGTACGGACTCGGGTCGTCCGCCCTCAAGTTTCATCTCAAACCGCGGTGCCGGTCGGGGAGCAACGCCCGCGATGCCGACCGGCAGAGAGCCGGTGGGGATTGCCTCGAGTTGCGGGTAGATGGCGAGCCGCACCTGCTGCAGCGCAAAGGGCGCGAGCACCAACAGGAGCAGGACGAGCACGAGCACGCGGGCACCCATCGACCAGGTGCGCAACCGCCCCGCAGGGGCTGCGCCTTGCAGAGCGAGCGCGACGAGGACCGCCAGCCACAGCCAGGCGGGCGCGCCGATCTCCAGGTAGGTGAGCATCCCCACGATGAGCGCGATAACTCCGCCGCGTACACCGAGCATCCGCCAGGCGACCGTCGCGGTGAGCAGGACCACAAAGATGTCGAGCAGGCGCCAGCGCTCGAGCCAGGCGTCCGGCGCCGCATCGGGACCTACGGCCGCGAGCAGCCGGTAACCGGGTGCCATCACGAGCCTTCCGGAGACGCTGGTGAACCGCGCGCGCCAGCCGGTTGCAGGAAGTGATCCCGCCGTGCGCTCGAGGCGCGAGACCACGGTCAGATCGACTGTGGGGTTCCGCAGCTCGACGCCCGTGAGCCCGGGAGCCAGCCCAGCGGTGACGAGCAGAGGCTCCCCCGAGGATATGCGGGCGCTGCGCAGCGTATACGGCTCAGTGAGATCGAGGCGCCAGTCCCCGCGCATCGCACCCCCCAGGGTATCGACAATCGTGTAGCCCTTGCCCGCGAAATCGAGCCACGCCGTGCGCTGCAGCCGCAGATCGTTTCGGTCGACTGCGGAGAGGCCACGGCCGCGCTCGGTCACCCGCAGAGTCGAGGTCGGGGTCACGCGGTAGGCCGGGAGTGCGCGCCATTCCTCCGGCACATTCGCCTGCGCGGGATCGACCGCAGCGAGTCCTTCGACGGAGGCCACGCGCAATCGATCCTCCGCAGCGAAGCTCCATACTTCTTCGCTCGGCCACGGTGGAGTGCGCTCCCCGAGGCGCACCTCGGCGACGGGGCTCGGACCGCGAGCCTCGAGCGTCACGTCGAATTCACCCGGACGCACTTGCACGCGCAGCGTGTTGTCCGGATCGAGCCGCGCGGCGAGCACCGACTCGATGGCCACCGGATCGAAATTCTCGGGCAGCGTGGCCGCCAGGCGAATCTCCCGTGCTTCACCGGCGATGGCGAGGTGGATCCGGGTCGTCAAGGAGGCGGGCAGAGCGTCATCGAGCCGGCGGAAGACGCGCATGTCGACACGGTCGTCCTGACGGGCGACCGCATGCGCACCGAGGATGACGCCGACATCAGTGCGTTGCGGATTGAGGACGCGCCCGCCGCCGCTCGACAGGCTGACGAGGGCGACATCGCTCGGCAGGGCGAGGAGCTCCGGACGCCGCGACCAGCGAAAGACGCCGGCGAGGGTGTGGACCCCGGCGGCGACGCGTAGCGCCGGTTCGCCATCGTGGGCAACCACGGCGGCGGGGGCGCCATCGAGCGTTACCTCCTCGGGCCAGTTCTCCGCGCTCCCCGGTAACGGCAGCCACGTTTCAGCGGCCGCCTGCCAGCGCTGGCTGAAACGCCCGCCGCGCTCATCGGCCTGCAGATCGAGGACCGATGGCCACGCGCAGATGCGCGTGTCATCGGCGGGGGTGCCCGGTGCCAGCCAGGGGCAGCGATGCGTCTCATGTCCCTGCAGCGCCCAGTCTTCCCAGCCGCGCAGCGCCGGCGGCACCGCGACATCGGCAAACGCCGCGGTGGGCGCGCCGCAGATCGCCAGCACCAGGACCAGGGTGTGGAAAGCGAGCCGGCGCACGCGCTCCTCGATCTCCATCGATGTACCCCCCGAACACGACGCAGTGCGCCTGTTAGGTTTGTTAGATGTTAGCCACGTCGAAGGGTTCAAACAGCTTGCGTTGGCGTTGACCTGTTGTGAACGGAGCGCGGCTTACATCTCATCGCCAGGGCGCTGCGGACGACCCTCACTCCACACCCCCGTGCACATGACCCGTGCGCACGACCCGCGCGCATGACCTGTGCGCATGACCTGTGCGCATACCCGATGCGCATGCCTGATGCGCACAGGGCGGCCGACGGGCATCGACATGCGCCTCCAGGGCCTGCCTTTGCGGCCGCGGCCGAGGAGGGACGGCTTGCACCCAGGACGCGGAGCCCCGTAAACTGATCGACACTCATCGAGACCGGCTGAGGGATAGGCCCTTAGACGCCGGGGCAACCGCCAGGCTTAACCACCCTGGAAAGGTGCCAACTCCTGCGACATCGCCTTCGGGTGTCGACAGATGAGCGGTCAGCGTGGCCCCTCATGTCCAGCGGCACTAAAACCAGCCGGACTGAAAGGGGAATGGACGCGACAAGGCCTGCCGTCTTCGGGCAGGCCCGCTCCGCGGGAGGCCGGTGAGACCGGACTTGGACCCAAAAGCGGAGCATTCAGTGAGCCTCACCTCAGACCCCAAAGCCCCCTGGCAGGCGCCGGCGCACGGCCAGGTCACGCAGACCGTGCGCGCGGGTATCGAGTGCGACGACCGTACCGGATGCGTCGTGCCACCCCTGCACCTCACTTCGACCTTCGCGTTCCGTGCCTTCGGCGAGAAGCGCGAGTACGACTACACGCGCTCCGGGAACCCGACGCGGGACCTCCTGGGGAGTGCACTCGCCGAGCTCGAGCAGGGGAGCGGTGCAGTCGTAACGGCGAGCGGCATGGCGGCCATCACGCTCACCGGCTATCTCGTCCCCGTCGGCGCACGCATCGTGGCGCCGCACGATTGCTACGGGGGCACGTATCGCCTGTTCGATGCCTGGGCGCGCCGCGGCGAACGGCGGGTCGAATTCATCGACTTCGGCGATGAGGCCGCCGTGCGCGCGGCACTCTCGCACCCGGCGGCGCTGGTGTGGATCGAGACACCGAGTAACCCGCTGCTGCGCATCACCGACATCGCCGCGGTCGCCGCTCTCGGACACGCTTGCGGTGCGCTGGTCGCCGTCGACAACACTTTTCTGTCGCCCGCCTGGCAGCAGCCGCTCACGCTCGGAGCGGATCTCGTCGTGCACTCCACCACCAAATACCTCAACGGCCACAGTGACGTCGTCGGCGGGGCCGTGGTGGCGCGCGATCCGGCGCTGCACGAGCAGCTCGTCTGGTGGGCGAACTGCCTCGGGATCACCGGTGCACCCTTCGACAGTTTCCTCACGCTGCGCGGCTTGCGGACGCTTCACGCGCGACTCGATCACCACGGACGCAACGCACAGGCGCTCGCGCACTGGCTCGATGGTCAACCGAACGTGCGGCACGTCTGGTATCCCGGGCTCCCGCGGCACCCGGGTCACGAGCTCGCGAAGCGCCAGCAGCGCGGCTTCGGCGCGATGGTCACCCTCGAGCTCGAGGGCGGCCACGACGCGGTACGCGAGTTCGTGGGCGGCCTCCAGTGCTTCTCCCTCGCAGAGTCGCTCGGCTGTGTGGAAAGTCTCGTCGCCCACCCGGCCACCATGACGCACGCCGCAATGGACCCAGCGGCTCGCGAGCGCGCCGGACTCACCGATGGGCTGATCCGCCTTTCGATCGGCATCGAGGCGCTCGAGGATCTGCGGGCGGATCTCACACGTGCGCTGGCTCGGGCGGCGCGGGTTCTCGCGCCGCAACGGCCGCTCAGGCAGGCCGTCGCAGCCTGCTGAGCACGGCGTCGCCCGCCTCGCGCGTCGAGCAGGCGCGCTCACCGCGGCGCACGAGATCCGCGGTGCGTGCGCCCGCGGCCAGGGCGTCCGCCACCGCCTGCTCGAGCGCCGCCGCTTCCGCGACCAGGCCGAGCGAATGGCGCAGGAGCAGCGCGACCGAGAGGATGGCACCGTAAGGGTTGGCGATGCCGCGGCCGGCGATGTCGGGTGCCGAGCCGTGAATGGGCTCGTAGATGCCACGCCGCCCCTCGCCGAGCGAGGCGGAGGGCAGAAGCCCGAGCGAGCCCGCGAGCATCGAGGCCTCATCCGTGAGGATGTCGCCGAACATGTTCTCGGTGACCAGCACGTCGAACTCGCGCGGCCGGTGAATGAGGTGCATCGCCGCGGCGTCCACCAGCAGGTGCTCGAGCCGTACGGCGGGAAACTCGCGCTCGATGACGCGCTGCGCGACCTCGCGCCACAACCGCGAGGTCTCGAGCACGTTCGACTTGTCGATCGAGGTGAGCCGCCCGCGCCGCGAACGGGCGAGCTCGGCCGCAACGCGCACGATGCGCTCGATCTCGGCCGCGCTGTAGGTGCACACGTCACTCGCGCGTACGGCGTCGCGGTACTTCTCGCCGAAGTAGATGCCGCCCGTGAGCTCGCGCACGAACAGCAGATCGACGCCGGTGATGACCTCGGATTTGAGCGTCGAGGCGTCGGTGAGCGACGGATGCACGCGCACCGGTCGCAGGTTGGCAAAGGTGCCGAGCGCGCGGCGCAACCGCAGGAGCCCAGCCTCGGGTCGCAGCGGCGCATCCGGCGCCGACCATCGCGGCCCGCCGATCGCCCCGAGCAACACTGCATCCGACTCGAGGCAGCCATCGAGCGTCGCCGGCGGCAACGGGTTGCCGTCGGAGTCGATGGCGGCGCCGCCGAAGGGCAGGGGGTTGAGCTCGACTTCGTGGCCGAAGAGCCGTGCCACCGCCGTGAGGCAGCGCGTCGCTTCCCCGGTGACCTCGGGGCCGATGCCATCGCCGGCGAGTACCGCGATGCGCGCCCTCATGCGCGGCGTTCGTAGGCGTCGATCTCGCTCGCGCGCGCGAGAAGGAATCCGAGCTCATCGACGCCCTCGAGCAGGCAATGCCGCGCGAAAGCCTCGAGCGGGAAGCTGACGGTTCTGCCCTCGGGAAGCACGAGCGTGCACCGTGCCACATCGATCGTGAGCGCTGCCCCGGGATGCGCCACGAGCCAGCCCGCCGTGGCTTCATCGACGACCACCGGCAGCAGTCCGTTCTTCAGCGCGTTGTTGCGGAAGATGTCGGCGATCTCGGTGCTGATGACGGCGCGGAAGCCGTAGTCGGTGAGCGCCCACGCCGCGTGCTCGCGCGAAGAGCCGCAGCCGAAGTTGCGGCCGGCGACGAGTATCCGAGCGCCCGTGGCGGAAGGCTGGTTCAGCGCAAACTCGGCTCGCGGCACGCCGTGCTCGTCGTAGCGCCAGTCGGCGAAAAGGTGTTTCCCCAACCCCGCGCGCGTCGTCGTTGTGAGGAAGCGCGCCGGGATGATCTGGTCGGTGTCGATGTTGGCGGCAGGCAGCACCACGGTGCCGGATGTCAGTGTCGTGACGCGTTCCATGGCAGAACTACAGCTCGCGCGGGTCGGTCACCCGCCCGCGCACCGCGCTCGCCGCGGCCGTGAGCGGGCTCGCCAGCAGCGTGCGCGCGCCGGCGCCCTGGCGGCCCTCGAAGTTGCGATTGCTCGTGCTGATCGCGTACTGGCCCCGTCCGACCACATCGCCGTTCATGCCCAGGCACATGGAGCAGCCGGATTCGCGCCACTCGGCGCCCGCATCCAGGAACACGCGGTCGAGACCTTCGGCCTCCGCGGCGTGCTTGACCTGTTGCGAGCCCGGCACCACCAGCATGGTGAGGCCGCGGGCGATGCGCCGGCCGCGCAGCACGGCGGCCGCGGTGCGCAGGTCCGAGAGGCGCGCGTTGGTGCAGCTGCCGATGAAGACGACGTTCACCGGCTGGTCCTTGATCGGCTCCCCGGCATTCAAGCCCATGTACTCGAGGGCGCGCGCGAACGCGGGATCGCCCGGCCGCTGCGGGATGTGCGCGCCGATCGGGATCACCATGCCGGGATTCGTGCCGTAGGTGATCATCGGCTCGATCGCACCGGCATCGATGTCGACCTCACGATCGAAGCGCGCGCCCGGATCGCTCGGCAGCTGCCGCCACTCCTCGAGCGCCCGTTCCCACGCCTCACCTGAGGGCGCACGGGGTCTTCCCTCGAGGTAGGCGACGGTGGTGTCGTCCGGGGCAATCATGCCGGCGCGCGCGCCAGCTTCGATCGACATGTTGCACACCGTCATGCGCTCTTCCATGTCGAGTGCGGCGATCGTCTCGCCACGGTACTCGATCACGTGACCGGTGCCGCCGGAGACACCGAGCTGGCCGATGATGGCGAGGATCAGATCCTTGGCGGTGACGTGGCGGGCGAGCGTTCCTTCGACCTTCACCGCGAGCGTGCGCGGCTTGCGTTGCAGCAGGCACTGCGTCGCGAGCACGTGCGCGACCTCGGTGCTGCCGATGCCGAAGGCGAGGGCGCCGAGCGCGCCGTGCGTACTCGTGTGGCTGTCGCCGCAGACGATGGTCTTGCCGGGCTGCGTCAACCCGAGCTCGGGGCCGATCACGTGGACGATGCCGCGCTGTCCGTGCCGCAGGCCGAGCAGCTCCACGCCGAAGGCGGCGCAGTTCTCTTCCAGCTGACGCACCTGGCGCGCCGCGGCATCGATCGCGATCGGTGCTCCGCCGAAGACCTGCGCGGTCTTCGTGGGGGTCGAGTGGTCCATCGTCGCGAGCGTGCGCTGCGGCCGCCGCACCGGGAGTCGGCGCGTGCGCAGGAGCGCAAACGCCTGCGGCGATGTCACCTCGTGCACGAGGTGCAGATCGACGTAGAGCACCGCCGGGGTGGCGGCACTCTCGGCGCACACCTCGTGCCGCTGCCAGACCTTTTCGAAGAGGGTTTGCGGGGTACTCGCCATCAGCCGGATGCGGCGACGCGCGGCGCGGACATGTCGACGTAATCGAGCCAGCCCCACTTGTCGGCCGTCTTGCCGGAGAACAACCCGTAGAAGGCGTTCTGCAGCGACTCGGTGATGGGACCGGCCTTGCCGGCGCCGATCGGGATGCGATCCACCGAGCGAATGGCGGTGATCTCGACGGCCGTGCCGGTGAAGAACGCCTCGTCCGCCAGGTACAGGAGCTCGCGCGGGATGGCGCACTCGCGCACTTCGAGACCGCGCTCGCGCGCGAGCCGCATGACGGTGTCGCGCGTCAGGCCGCCGAGGACCGAGTGCGCGAGCGCGGGGGTGAGCAGCACCCCGTCCTTCACCAGGAACAGATTCTCGCCCGAGCCCTCACTCAGTGTGCCATCCGTGGCGAGGCCGATACCCTCGGCGTAGCCGAGCCGCCGGGCCTCGCCAGCGATGAGCTGGCTCGAGAGGTAATTGCCCGCCGCCTTGGCGAGCGCCGGCAGCGTGTTGGGCGCGACGCGATTCCAGGACGAGATGCAGACATCGACGCCGGCTTCCTCCTCCTCGTGCGTCGCCAGATACCGGCCCCACTCCCACGCCGCCACCGCGACATCCGTCGGCGGATCGGTCTTCGGGCTCACGCCGATCTCACCGTAGCCCTTGAACACGACCGGACGCAGATAGGCCCCGCGCTTCAAGCCATTGGCCGCGATCACCTGCCGGCAGGCGTCGTTCACGGCCTCGGCGGAATAGGGCATGTGGATGCGATAGATCTTCGCCGAATCGAACAGGCGGCGCGTGTGATCGCGCAGCCGGAAAATGGCGACGCCACGCGGGGTCTCGTAGGCACGCACGCCTTCGAATACCGAGGAGCCGTAGTGCAGCGCGTGCGAGAGCACGTGCACGGTGGCTTTCTCCCAGGGCACGAGCTTGCCGTTGAACCAGATGAACTGCGTGGCCGGTATGGGCATGGAGACTCCTTACTCCTCAGGCGGAGGTCGCGGCGCTGCGCTCCTCGCGCGTTCGCGTTCCGGCCTGCGCCAGCTCGATGCGATTGATCACCTCGAGAAACGCGCGCGTGCCCGACTCGACGATATTGGTGCTCACGCTGGCGCCGCGATAACTGCGGCGATTGTACTCCACGTACACCCGCGCTTCGCCCTGAGCGTCCTCGCCCTCGGAAACGGCCTGCACCTCGAATTTGCGCAGCGCGACCGTGATGCCGGTGGCGCCCTCGATGGCCTTGAACGCGGCGTCGACCGGTCCATCTCCGTTCGCGGTGCGGGAGGCAGCACGGCCATCGCTGTGTCGAAGCTGCACGGTGGCCCGCGCGACGCCCCCGCTGCGGGTCTCGGTGCTGAGCTCGATGAGCTGCCAGGGCCCGGCAGCGCTCCCCTCGGCTCGCAGCACCAGCGCCTCGATGTCGCCGTCGAACAGCTCCTTCTTCTTGTCGGCGAGCGCCTTGAACTCCTCGAACACGCGG